>Ga0081455_10005741_pt2 | contig 12106 bp, 13 predicted proteins | sample TabmetS3T2R1_FD_70207 | JGI IMG/M metagenome (GOLD analysis project Ga0081455, IMG submission 70207) | Tabebuia heterophylla rhizosphere microbial communities from the University of Puerto Rico - S3T2R1 | ecosystem: Host-associated > Plants > Roots > Rhizosphere ...
TGCTTCTTTTTTCTTAGGTCCACAGGAAGGACAGTCTTCATATCTTGACATCTGTATTTTTTCTAAGGAAAGATTAGTCAAGTCGACATAGAGGAGAGTATTTGCGAGGGTTGGTTCCTGTCCTGTTATCAACTTTACTGCCTCAGATACTTGGATGCCGCTCACTAGGTACAATATCGACGGGTGTACTCCTTCCGTGCTGCAAGTGGGCATTTCGTCTTCCTCCAGTTCAGGGAACATGCAACGCAAACATGCAGTTTTATTTGGCAATATGGTACAAACTGAGCCTAACATTCCCAACGCCCCAGCGTATATGAGGGGGATATTTTGCCTTATACATGCATCGTTTAACGCATACCTTGCCTCAATACTATCTAGAGCGTCTATAACGATATCACTTCCCTTAACCAGGTCTTCTGCAGTATAGGGGGTGACAGATGTAGGAATTGCTTCAATTTCGACTTGAGGATTTATCTTTCTTAACCTTTCTAGGGCAGCTTCAACCTTTACCTTGCCAATATCATCGTCGGTATACAGGTGTTGCCTATGCAGATTGGAGATCTCTATCACATCCCTATCGACTATTTTTAGCTTGCCTATTCCCATTGCGGTCAATTGAGTTATTACAGGATTTCCAATTCCACCCACTCCTATGACCGAGACATGTGCATTACGAAGTTTTCCCATTCCTTCAAATCCGATCTCCTCGAGCATTATCTGCCTAGAGTAACGCTGCATATCTTCGCGGGATATTTCCGCTCCCCCAGCAACGGCTGGCAAAATATGTATCGAGTCACCATCTGCCAAAGACTTAGTCATTCCATTGCCACCGAATCGCGTATTTTTGCCATTAACATAAATGTTGATGAGAGGACGGGGTTTCCCACGGAGATCAAATACCCTACGCTTAAAATCCTCGCCCATTTGATCGGAAACTTTGGAAAAAGCGTCTTGTAGAGTCACTGCTTCTAATAGGATTTTTTTCTCTCCAGCGCCTTTGTTGAGAACTGAGGGAACGACAAACTCGATCTTGGCCATTTTTATCTTCTTGTTCTTCCGACTATATATTATAATGTATTTGAGAATATTTAATTCATCTAATCATTGCCAAAACTGTTTGTGCATCTGGTTTTACACTCTTAAGTTTGGGTAGTACGCCGGTAATTGCTTCTGCAGCCTTCAGTCCGTTTCCTGTAATATAGCACACTATTCTTTCATCTTTATCAATTTTTCCTCTTTCAACTAACTTCTTAAGAACCGCTATAGCCACACCACCGGCAGGTTCGGTGAATATACCCTCTGTCCGTGCGAGCATTAGGATTCCCTCTACAATTTCCTCATCCGTAACTTCCTCCGCAATTCCATTGTACTGGCTTAGTCTTTTCAAGACATACAGTCCGTCGCCTGGGTCACCTATAGCTAAGCTTTTTGCAATTGTATTTGGACTTTCCACTGGAGTAATCTCATCACTCTTTTTCTTAAAAGCATCAACTATAGGAGCACATCCATGGGGTTGCGCGGCAGTAATCTTGAAATCTCTTTTTTCATCAACTAATCCAAGTAATTGTAATTCCTCAAACCCTTTGCATATTGCGTTTAGCATTGCCCCGCTTCCAACAGGAATAACCAAGTTATCTGGGATCTGCCAATCAAGTTGCTCAGCTACCTCATACGCAAGGGTTTTTGAACCTTCCACGTAGTATGGTCTCATATTGATATTTACCACACCTATCCCTTTCGAGTCTCCAATTATAGAAGCAACTCTGTTGGCATCGTCATAAGTGCCATCGACTGCGACAAATTCTGCACCATAAGATAACGCTTGTGCAATCTTAACGTGCTCGATATCTGAAGGGGCAAAAATATAACATGGCAACTCTGCAACTGCGGCGTGGGCTGCAGTTGCAGAGGCTAGATTTCCTGTAGAAGCACAGCCTACTGCCCTTAATTTAGTCTCTTTGGCTCTCGAAACTGCTATACCTGCTGGCCTATCCTTGAATGAGAACGTTGGATTTACAGAATCATTCTTTATAAACAGATTCTTAAGACCTCCTATTTCCCTAGCGAGTCTGTCTGCCTTTTGTAATGGAGTTAGACCTGCATGCAGATTAACAATGTTATTTTTATTCACAATGGGTAACATTTCAAAATAACGCCAATAGCTTTTCTCCTTTCGTGAGGAAAAAATATCTCTACTTATGTCAGATTGAAATTTGTATTGGACGTCCAGGGGGCCAAAACATTCTTCACATATATATCTGAACTGCGGTTCATATTCTTTACCACACTCTCTACATTTTAACGACTGTACTTCGCCCATATCTAATTCCCAATGTCCGTATTAGATAAGTTTCTCTAGATAAATTTTAGTATTACTATATTTTTTGGAGCCAAAATATTTGTATTAATTAACATCGAATTTAGGAATACCCTGATTAACAAAGATAGCAAGTCAAAAATTTGAGCTTTTCTGGCGACTCTTCAAGTTTTTTGTAGAATATTGTGGAAACATGAACGACGACCGGTGTGACATGCTGGATTTTCTGACTCTACCTGATACAACAAGGCATCTAGGTCACAATCCAAGAGTATTTCTTTGACATGTTGAACATTACCAGATTCTTCGCCCTTCATCCATAACTTGTTGCGAGAAGTGCTCCAGAAACATGCATTTCCTGTTCTGATAGTATATTTCACCGCCTCGCTATTTGCATATGCAAGCATAAGTATGTCTTTTGTTCCTCTATCTTGAACTATAACGGGTAGTAAACCATTTCTCTTGGCGAAGTCAATATCAAATATGGATTTAACTATCATAGAGTCGTTTTACCCTGGCAATTTGGGACAAGATATAGCAAATTGAGCATTTGACTTTAATATTTCATTCCATTGAGCATGATTATGGCCTTCTACTTGATAATACGTCTAGTTTTCAGTGGATATTAACTACAGGATCAATCCAGTCGAGTTGGTGATTGTACTTCACTACTTTTGCTTCTTAAGGAGTATGCTCTCTCCTTCTACCTTTACCTCGTACGTTGGCACTGAGCTCCTTGCTGGAGGCTTCGTTGGTTCACCGGTTCTAATATCGAATTTCGAACCGTGCCAAGGACATTCAACTTCGTAACTTTCAAGTGTTCCTTGATCAAGAGGGCCACCTACGTGTGTGCAAATGTTACCAATACCATAGTATTTCCCATCGATATTGATTAAGCAGATACTTTCTCCTCCCACTTCGACCGCTTTCATTTGAGATGGCTTGATATCCTTTATATCCGCGACTTTAGTGAATTCTTCACCCATCGCCTTCATCTCTTTATACAAAATCTATAACCTATATGTCTTTCTTCCTTCATAGGCTTAGAAAAAGATTCAATCTAGTTCAAACCGCAGTCATAAAGAGAAGTAACACGATCCTAATTTAGTCATAATACATGCAGTCTAGTATCCCAATCTGGGCTCATATATTGCCGTCTTGTATAACTCAGTGCTGGAGTCCAAATCAGTTTTAGCTGCTGACATCTTAATGACAACCTTAGGAACACCAGCGATATTGACAGTCCAAGAAATATATGCAGCAGACGGGAATCATCAAGGAGGGAGTAAGTCAGTATTAGTCGGGGAAAATGAGTATATAGCTTGGTCTTCAAACAAATCAGGAAATTGATAAGTTCTATTTAGAACATTTACAGACGGAGGACAGACATTTTGCGATAAGATAAACCTTAGCAATACCACTGAAACTAATTCAGCAGGTGTGGAACTATCAGCAGATGGCAATAATGTTCTCGTTACATGGTGGGAAAGGGGATTGACTAACGCTACATCTGATGAACATGTTGGTAGGATGAACACTGACGAAGGACAAAAATTCAGTGATATGATTCGGCTATCAGCCAACGGTACTATTGGAAGAGCGGAGGGGGAGGGCTATTCGCTATTAGGACAACACTAGAATCCGGGTGTAGAAGCGGAATGACAGTAATGAACCCTAAAATTTAACCACAAACTGGGCAGTATAATTTGTATTTTAATAGCTAAGAAAAAGAAGGAGTAGATATCGTCATATCGTGACAAAATGAATAAACCTAAGTGGATTCAAAATGCGCTAGAAGAATCATTGAGAGTTAAGTATCGCCTTTCCCACCCTGCTCTTCGATGACGACCAAGGTTACAGTTGATGTGATTCCTGGAACCTTTCTAATCTTGTTTGTAATTGTATGGTTCATTGTCTCCGTATTGTCTGATTTTACCTTAACAAAGATATCGTGAACACCATATGTACCCCTTACTTCCTTTACATCAGACAACTTTGCAACCTCGTTAATAATTTTCTCCTCAGCTCCTAGTGTACAGTTAACTAAGATATATGCAGTGGGCATTATAACGGAAGCTACAAGCACTCACTATTTTAGTGTTTACGATATCTAGAGTTGTCTTCATTAGCAGGAAAAATACCAATCCAAAAATCAAGTTTGAATCTATATTTTTTTCACTATACTAGGATGACCAGTAGTGATTAACAGTCTCATTGACAAACCAGGTTGAGCCTTCATAAAAAAAAGATATTCTAAGTAGCTACGGTATCATTGAAGGAGACATCATAAGGTTGCTGATATGGCGTTACTACTGACTAGAACAGAACGTCAACGATGGATTCATCGTTTCAGAATCAACAGATGTAGCTCGATTCAATCGTTGGGGTAGTCTAGAAGTCTTATCAACTTCATGGAATAGTACAATCCTTTCTAACTACTGCCATTTATTACCTTAAATGTCATATAGTGTACTTACTAAGTAGATATCCTACTGTTGAAACATCAAAATACTAGGTTTCCTATGAGAGAGTGGCATGTTGAACACATGCAAAAAACAATTATCAAATACATCTCCGGTATTTCAGACACAATGTCATTGTTGCAGGCTAGACAATACATGAAATACTATAATATATCCAATGTTCAGAAGACATTATATTATGACACCAATCATGGTGTCACGAAGGGAGATATTTTTTTGTTTATTGAGAAGGTCAGGAGTGACCCATCATATTATATTCTTCAAAGCAATAAACTTGCCATGGAAAAGTTACGCAATATAGAGAAATACGTTTATTCGGAGAATAGAATTCAGAAGCACTAAGCAGCGAATGAAAAATGAAAAATAAATCCATGTCATAAATACTCCTATGTGATATTCTTTATGCACATTATCCTTAATAGTAAAATTATATTAGGGTCAGGACAATGACAAAAGGCTAAAGCCATCCGTGATTAAGCCATAATGAGCTATAACAACCTGACTCCAGAACAAGAGAAAGTAGTTGTCTACAAAGCAACTGAAGCACCTTTCAGTGGCGAGTACGACAATTTCTTTGAAGACGGTACATATATCTGTCGGAAATGCAACGCTCCACTCTTTACGTCACAAAATAAGTTTAATTCAGGCTGTGGATGGCCAAGCTTTGACGGAAGTTTTCCTAGGGCATTGAAGCGAGTGCCTGATCCAGACGGAATTAGAACAGAAATTGAGTGTGCAAATTGTGGAGGACATTTAGGACACGAATTTCTAGGAGAACATCTGACAGAAAAAAATATCAGGGAATGCGTCAATTCACTATCCAGAAGTTTCATTCCAAAGGGAAAGGAGCATTTAAGAACAATCCATGAGCAACAATATCCAGGACAATGAGGTTGCGACGCTTGCAAGCGGATGTTTCTGGTGTAGCGAAGCAGTTTTCAAAAGAATCAAAGGAGTCATATCAGTTGTACCTGGCTATTCAGGAGGAACAACAGATAATCCTTCGTATGACGAAGTGTGCGGAGGAAATACAGGACATGCAGAATCGGTTCAAATCGTGTTCGATCCAAAGGTAATAACCTTTAGAAAAATACTCGAAATCTTTTGGAACACTCACGATCCTACAACTCTTAATAGACAAGGCGACGATGTTGGTACTCAGTACCGATCGGCAATTTTTTTTCACAATCAAAAACAGAGAGAAACTGCTGAGAAATTAAAAGTAGACCTGAATAACGAGAGAATATATACGAAACCAATTATAACAGAGATTTCGCCTTTAAGGAACTTTTATGCTGCTGAAGAATATCATAGAAATTACTATGAAGACCACAAAAATACTCCATACTGTAATATTGTCATCAACCCAATGATTACCAGTTTGCTAAAGAAGTATAAAGATAACGTGAAAGTGTAATATTTAGGAAAGGTAACCTCATACGTATGAATGTCACTCTTATACTTCACTTACATCTAGTTTCTTCAAACTTTTTAGATTATTGAGGTATACTGCGATTTCGTTATACTCGGTCAGCTGTCCCCATCATTATGTTCTCCCTCAGAATCTTTATAATGCTACTTGCTTACTGTATCTTGACTCAAACAAATGTTTTTATTTGTAGGAATACTTCTTTTCGTCCTACTTTTACTTCATGGTTTAGTCTCTGACTTAATACATATCAGTGTTCAATCCTTCAGTTCACAAGGAAGCCTCCTATTTCATAATAGCTTATTACGGATGCCAGAGACAGCCAATGCGCAGGACGATTCAGAAGATTCAGAGGATGAAACAGATGAAAACGAAGATGGAGAAGAAAATAATGATATTGAAGAGGATGACGAGGAACGGGGTACCAACAACTCAATAGACATATGTTGTGGTTGGGATGAAAGGCTTGCTGATGGAATATTGACGTACAGAATTATAGAGGATGAGGACGAAGAAGGAGATGAAGATGATGATGACGAATCAGATGAAAGCGAGGATAATGAAATAAGCATCGAGAATGATGGTATTGCAGCCCTAAAATATGCAGTTGAAAATGCGGCAAGGGAATGGAATGCCAAGGTTACAAGTTTGAAACTAGTTGAAATCTCTTCTACATCGTCTGAAAGTGATGAGGGGGATATCGAAGTACAGTTCGTGGATGGTTTTGGTGGGATGATCGCAGGTGCCACAATGATAAAATATGATGATGAAGGACTAATAAATAAAGCAACAATTATTCTTCCTAAAGCCGCCTTCTATGTTGAATATGAATCAGAGACCTTCGGAGTCCAGTATAGCTCACAAAAATTGGAGGAGATTACAGTGCACGAAATGGGACATGCACTTGGTTTGGGGCATGCAAATTTTGATGGCGATCTAATGAGTCAGACACTTGGTAATGAGCAGACGGTGAATATATCCGAATGTGATGTCACTGGCGTATTGTATGCTAACCAGTGGAAGCTTATGAATTATGATAGCGAACCTTATGACCCTAAAGAAGGTAAAGTTGATTGTTAGATGGCTATGTGGTTATAAATCTGCGTTTACTGCTATAATCGAAAGACATAAGGGGATTCAATAGGTGATCAGCAAAACCCATGAATCATAGGAATTCCTCCGAAGAAAAGTAGTAAATTCTTGTAATAGCTGTAAAAACTAGAAATCTAAAGAAGATTTATTCCCGTTCAGTTAGCATTTCTGTTTTCTCTTCGTCATGACAATAGAATAAGTTACACTTTGGATGTTCTCTGTAAAAATACAATTTCGCAAGAAGAAATTCTGTAGAGTGAATCTAAATGGACGTATCTGGTATTTGACCTTGGAGGAATTTTAACCATCTAATTGATCAGCAGTACTGACTAAGCAAACCAAGCTCCTATATTATCGTGTATCCTAGTCAGGTAACGTCTAGACTGCAAATTCGATATGGTTATCATCTGAGTCTATAGCTGAAACCAAATCTATGCTTCGACGGATTGAAAGAACTATGCCTTTGGTCCCTTAGATCTTTATAACCTATACTTTTTATAGTGCTATCCGTATGCAAAAAATTATTCCATGTTTGTGGTTTGACGATAAAGCTGAGGAAGCGGCAAAGTTTTATGCCTCAGTTTTTAGAAACTCGAGGATTGGTGATATTACGCACTATGGAAAAGAAGGGTATGAGATCCACGGAAGGAAAGCTGGATCGGTATTGACTGTCGAATTTGAAATCGAAGAGCAAAAATTTGTAGCCCTCAACGGAGGTCCGGTTTTCAAATTCAATGAAGCTATTTCATTCCAGGTACGTTGCAAGACGCAAAAGGAAATTGACTATTATTGGGAGAATCTATCTGAGGGTGGCGACAGAGAGGCCCAGCAGTGTGGTTGGCTCAAGGACAAGTACGGGGTCTCGTGGCAAATTGTTCCCATTGTTTTGGGCAAGATGCTGCAAGACAAGGACACCAAGAAATCGGATAGAGTAATGAAGGCATTGCTTCAAATGCGGAAGCTCGATATAACAACATTAGAGCAAGCGTATGGGACAAAATGAATACGAATAAATCGCTACGTGATTTGGAAGATGGGCTGAGTATCAACTTAAAATGGAATATACTACCACTACAATATATGTCCCGCAGCTTTAAGACGACAGCCGTAAGACGGATAACAGTGACTAGCCGCCAATTAGAAATGCGAGCTAAATCATTCTCTCCCCATTTACGGATTGACATAGTTACTTAGACGAGAGTACTATTGTCAATAGTCTCACGTCCGATTCTTTACTTTGAATGTTCAAACGCGAACACGTTATTGGAGCAGTTTATCATAGCAATGTACAATATTGTCAATTCCAGCTTAGTCTTTCTGATATTAATCATTAGATATCATATACCATTTAGACAAGAAAAGAATGGCTCAAGTTGTAGATGGTCACATAGTGTCTGTTGGTGAATTGCTAGGCGGGGCAGCGCAGGACTCTAACTGTGCGCAATTGACATTCAAGCAAATAAATGATGCCTCTATCCCTTTCTTCGAGGCAAGAGGTACTGATAACAGAATATATAGTTTTGAAATGAATTCGATGTTTGTAAGATTGTCTATAAAGTCTGCATCTCCAAACATGGTGGACGAGGCAAAATCGCAGTTCCATACTTAATAGTCAGAAATAAACCTTATTCGTTTAATCAGGGATTGTATAATGAGTAGAAAGAATACTAAATATTATGGACAGCGATGACTTACCATTGACGGTAATCCTAGATTTATCGGTTATCTGCGGAGTTCTCTATGTAACTTAGGAAATCATCTCAAACTATTGAAGGGCCAGCAGAAAAATTAGAAAGGACGGTAGATTTTAAAAGAATAACGGAATTTGAGCAATAACATTAAGTAAAAGTATCAATATAGTGGACCAGTGACTGGATGCCAAGGATGTACGATCATCCCAAATAAGTTACTCGTAATGCTTTTAGAAAAGGAGAAAAGTCCCAAAAGGAAAGAGCGGTTGCTGAACCATATAAAGCAGTCAGCCGGGCTAAGGTCAAAAAGAGCTACCGCGTACAACTACGCTGGAGTAAGAAATGCTATTACAGCAAATCTAATAAGGATGAGAGAGAAAAATATTCACTTTTATGACTGCAAGGAATCTCATGATCTTCCACCAAAGCCATCATTTGAAATAAATGAAAGGTACGAGCGCAAAAAGAAGAAACCGACACCCACGCGTAAACTGATTGCTACAAGAGAGATTGACAATATGGAAAAGGTTTACGATTTTTGGCACGAGAATTTTGCTCGCGAAAGTTTTGACTCGAAATCAGCCGTAGTAAAATACTACGCTAATTATGGTAAGAATTATGACAATGCATTTTGGGACGGAGAGAATTTGGTGTTCGGTCTAGGTGACCCCTCATATTTTAACCCGTTTGGTAGATTCATCGATGTTCAAGGACACGAGCTAGGACACGCGATAATCCAGTACGAGGCAGATCTAATTTATGAGGGAGAGTCAGGAGCTTTGAATGAGCATGTGGCTGATGTGTTCGGTATTGCAGTGAAACACTGGGCTGAAGGAAATGACGTCAATAAAGGATCATGGCTTATAGGACAAGGATTGTGGAAATCAAGTCATGGTTCAGATTACAGAGCACTTAGGGATATGGCTTCTCCAGGCACCGCTTTCCCTGGGGACGATCAACCTGCTCATATGTCCAGATTCTACGATGGACAGGAAGATAATGGAGGGGTACATATAAACAGTGGAATACCAAACAAGGCGTTCTATCTCTTATGCACGCGGTTAGGGGGTAACTCATGGGATACACCACTGAAAATATGGTACCAGACGATAAAAGATCAAAGAGTGACGGGCCAGAGGACGGGTTTTCTACCATTTGCAGTAGCTACTTACAATGTGGCGAAAAAGAAATATGATGAAGCTACCGCGAATTTGGTGAGAGATTGCTGGGGTCAAGTAGGGCTAGAGATTTAAGTTTTGATTTTTCTTGTGTTTGTCCATATCATATCGCCATAATATCTTGAAGCTCGAGCTTCTCTGCAAGTACTATGATGCTCGGAGGAAGAGCTAGTTATCATTCGACATTTCAATAAAATAAACGGTTCACCTTAGCCGCAGAATTGCATCAAGAGCTCGACCTGAGGACTCCACTGCCTATACCATATATCTTAGATCTGGTTATCCTCTCTTTACACTGATGTGACTCAGCTGAATGTCTCATTAGTCACGGAAGAGCCTTAGATCAAAATGTATCATTTGCAAGCGCTGGAGTATTTCTTTCCAAGAGAGTGACGAAATTTACATATTATTTTGCGGTATTGCATCCAAAATGAATTGTGACATTCTATGAGGAATTCAGGCAAATAATTGCCAGGAGCTAAAATGATGGTTGATAATTGGGAAAGTGCATTTCCTCGTAAAACAAACCAATAGAAGCAACGAACACAAACTTTTTTTAGTCGTCACTCTAAATTATATATACTGACCACATACGAACGTAGGAGCCTGCACGATTGGCGTGGTTGCGATTCCGGTTGTCCGGTAGCTAAAACCTACTACTCATTCAAATTGTCCTTATTGTTTAGTCTTTATAGGCGCCTCAGGGTTAGTATATCTATGCATGCCTATCGGCAAAACCTCTCCTCGGTAACACATTTGGGGACCTACGTAACACAGGACAGTTAATATCGGAAATAGGCTTCCAACTCTTTTACCCATGATGAAATCAATATAAGGGGGCATGTTATCACGACTCAATCTTAACATCCCTGAGTAAACGAAATTCTACCTAACTAATACAAAATTAGAAATCTTAGATAATATGTACGACCTAAACAGTTTGCATTCAGGTTGTATTTGTCCTATTTCTTCATCGAAAGCAATGGTTTAATATTTGTGTTTCATGCATTGATATTTGTTGGAACAAGAAAGTTATTCAGTCGAAAGTATTGTCAAGGCACTCACTGAACTCGAACACGACATAGATTTAGTTAATATCAAGGTTGAAGAACTCAAAAAACGTATGATAAACTGGTCACACGACGAAATTGAGAAATTGAAACAACAGATAATTACCGCTGCTAAGGAAGAGGCAGAACAGATTACTAGTAATGCAAAGAAAGAGGCAGAAGAGGAATCGGTCGTAATAACGAAGGAGTCAGAAGAAAACCTTTCAAAAATTAGAAAGAATATTGAATCTTTATCGGATACAATACCAGATAAGATCGTTAAACTGATTGTTAAGGGATCAGTTACTCCACTCTCCAGTGGAAAACGCAAGCCGACTGAAAATATCCCAAATTCGACAGAGCAGATTCAGTAACTATTTTAATTATTAGGATTTAGATGCAGTAAAATGCATGCGATTCTGAAATAATGTGATGAACGTAGACTTATCGTCGGGGGATTTAAGAGGTTATCATCCATAAGATTTAAAAAGGAATTTTCTCTAGTTAACTATGATGAAACGCCCCTGATCAGGGATGTTTTGCAACATAAAGTTACGGTTGCCACTGTTTGTGGCCGGTCATATTACAAAATCATAAATGCTCTTAAGGTAATGAACCTCCAGTTTGAGTCGCTGTCACCCCAAGAAGCGGCGCTCTCAGAATCCAAGATCGTTATAACCACTAAAGACGAAGCAGAAATCTTCAAACGAAAGGACATTCTTCTGGATACGGATCTGGAGAAATTACCAATCCTTACGAAAGCAAGAATTCTTCGCTCTACCGTGAAATTTTGCTATTCAGACGCGTTAATTATAGGTGTTGATCCAGGCAAAAGAATAGGGATCTCAGTCATATACATGCATAACG
>Ga0081455_10006882_pt1 | contig 12105 bp, 12 predicted proteins | sample TabmetS3T2R1_FD_70207 | JGI IMG/M metagenome (GOLD analysis project Ga0081455, IMG submission 70207) | Tabebuia heterophylla rhizosphere microbial communities from the University of Puerto Rico - S3T2R1 | ecosystem: Host-associated > Plants > Roots > Rhizosphere ...
ATGCGCGGCAGTAGCTCCGGTGGGGTGTGGTGGGTGGAGTAGTAGGCGAGGACGCCGCCGAGCGTGCCGTCCTCGATGTCCAGGGCGGTCATCGAGCCCACCCCGAAGGTCAGCCCGGGATGGGCCCGCCGGGCCTGCTCCACCATCCGCGGTGACAGATCGATGCCGAAGACGGACAGCCCGAGCCCGGCCAAGTGGGCCGTCACGAAGCCCGGTCCGCAGCCCAGGTCCGCGACCGGGCCGTCCCCGCCCTCCTGCACGGCCTCCGCGAACGCGGCCAGCAACGCGCGGGACAGCGGGTCCAGTTGAGTGGGTCGCTTGACCTGCTCGGCATAGTCGGCGGCGACGGTGTCGTACGACTCCCGGACGGCGGTGAGATAGGAGGCTTCCAGCGTCACCCGGGCGACTCTAGTGGTCCAACTCCAGCCGCAGACGCACGTATTCGGCCTCGCACGGGCCCGGGCGGCTGTGGCCGTCCGGTCGCCCAGCCGCGGCGGGCGTAGAAGGCCTGGGCGCGCTCGTTGTCGACGTGCACGTCGAGGACGGCCGTACGCCTGCCGTCGGCGCGCCACTGCTCGACGCAGGCGGAGTGCAGGGCCGTACCGATGCCGGAGCGCCACTGGTCGGGGTCGACGTGGAACTGGAACAGCTTGACCGTCCGGGCGGAGGCACCCTCCGGGGTACGGAAGGAGGCGACGGCGACCATCCGGCCCGCGCGGACCGCGCACAGCACCTGGCTGTCGGGGCGGCCGATGGCCTGCGTCCAGAGCGCCAGCCAGTCGAGGCCGTCGTCCGGGAGGCCGTCCGGGTAGTAGGTGGCGCGGGCGCGTACGTGCAGCTCGGCGACGGCCTCCGCCTCCGCGGGCAGGGCGGTCCTGATCAGCAGGGGGCCGGCGGTCCGGTTCGCTTCGATCATGCAGCGGAGGACGTGTCCCCGGCGGCCCCGGTTCCCTCGTCCCCCGATCGCCTCCGGGGCACGCCGGCCGGCGCCGGGCGCTCGACCGGCTGGAGCCGGGTGAACTGCGTCCGGTAGGCGCTCGGCGTCAGACCGGTGCGGCGGACCACGTGGGCGCGCAGCGAGTCGGCGGTGCCCAGGCCGCAGGCGCGGGCCACCTGGTCCATCGGCAGGGTGGTCGTCTCCAGCAGCTCCTTGGCGCGCTCGATGCGCTGGTGGAGCAGCCACTGCAGGGGGCTGACCCCGCTCTCCGCGTGGAAGCGGCGGGGGAGGGTGCGCACCGAGACGCCCGCGTGCCGGGCCAGGTCGGCGAGGGTGAGCGGCTTGTCGAGGTTGCGCATGGCCCAGCCGCGGGTGTCGGAGCAGACGACGCCGCGCTCGGGCGGCAGCGGGGTGTGGGTGAACTGGGTCTGGCCGCCGGGGCGTACGGGGGCGACGAGGGCGAGCCGGGCGACCTCGTTGGCGACGGCGGCGCCGTAGTCGGTGCGGATGACGTGCAGGCACAGGTCGATGCCGGCGGCGTACCCGGAGGCGGTGACGTAGGGGCCGTCCTGGACGTAGAGGACGTCTCCCTGGAGGTCGACCTGCGGGTAGCGGCGGCGCAGCTCGTCGGCGTGCGCCCAGTAGGTGGTGGCGCGGCGGCCGTGCAGCAGGCCCGCCTCGGCGAGCTGGAAGGCGCCGGTGCACAGGGAGGCGATGCGCTTGCCGTCGGCGGACCATGCCGGATCGCGCTCGATCGCGGGTTGATTGCCTGGTGTGCCTGTGGCGTCCCAGCTGACCAGCGCGCGCGGCGACTGGCCGTCGCGGGTCATCACCCAGATTTGATCGATGAGGGAGACCGCGATCATCGCCGAGTCGGGCTGGCCGGCCGAGGCGCTGAGCGTGCTGCCGATGAACAGCAAAGATGCTGGCCCGCTGGTCGAGGACGAGCGCTTCAAGCTGCTGACTTTCACCGGCTCGCCGCCGGTCGGGTGGGACATGAAAGGCCGCGCCGGGCGCAAGCGCGTGACGCTGGAGTTGGGCGGCAACGCCGGCCCATTGATTCAACACATTTGGCAGTGGGGTGAAGCTGACCAGCAAGAACGCCACGACCGTGACGATCCCCAAGCCCCGGATCATATGCCAACCGCGCATCTGTCCGCCATATGATCCGACACCTACAGACGTAGCGACATCAGTTCCTCGGCGAAGATGATCTCCCCGTCGAAGATTTTACCGATGTCCCCGATACCTTTTTCCATTGGCCCATGCGCCGCCAGGTGTGGACCGACATGCACCAGCACGAGCTTCTGGACGCCCGCCTCACGCGCCATCTCGGCCGCGCCGATGGTCCCGCACTGCCCAACGTTTTCACCACTCTGAACCATGCATGCCTGATCATCCCAGCACATGCAGAGCAGCATATCCGCGTCGCGTGCCAGCTCGATCACCGACTGACAGGGCTGTGTGTCGCCGGTGAACACTATGCTCCCCTCGGCACTATTGACGCGGTAGGCCAACGAATCGAGGAATGGCTGGACATGTTCTGCCGGCGCCGCCATCACCTCCCAGTCCCGCCCGCTGTGCACTAGTCCTGGCCCGACATCCTTTGCTAGCACTGATGGGGGTTTCCGAGGCAGCATCCCGCCTCGATTCACATACACCCGCTGGCTCAGCGGATGATTCACCCGCGCCTTCCAGTCATGCACGAACGCGCCGTTCTCCCCAAGGATGCGTTCGGTGATAATCTCGGTGAGGGTAGGCCCATAGACCCGGAGTTGGTTCTCCTTGCCGATGCTCTGATCCCAGCGACACAGCAGGAAGCAGGGGTAGTCCACATCGTGGTCGAAATGATGATGCGTGAAGAAAAGATAGTCGACTTTCGTCGGAAAGAGCCCAGCCTGCACCAGTTTATGGGTGGCAGCTGGGCCGCAATCGAACATCAAATAATCGCCGGCAACCTCAATGACATGCGCTGAGCCAAAGCGCGTGGGCGTTGGCGTCGGCGTGCCAGCACCGAGGATGTATACCTGAGCCATGGCGGCCCCTCTCTCCTGGCTTGCCCGACCCTAATTATCATACACACGCAGAAGTTTGTATGTTGTCGAGCGCTCGGCCGGGATGCGGCCGATAGCGCGGATACGTCGATGGAACTCCTCGGGCGGGATATACTGCCCCGCTGTCGCCCCAGCCAGTCGCGAGATGTTTTCATCCATCAACGTGCCGCTGTAGTCGTTGGCGCCCGCCATCAAGCAGAGCTGCGACATCTCCTCGCCGAGTTTCACCCAGGAGACTTGGATATTATCAATCCAGCCCTGCAGCATCAGACGGCCGAGTGCATGCACGCGTAGATGCTCGCTAATGGTCGGTCCGGGGCGCGATAATCCCATGCGGAACAAATCGGTATTAAAGTGCACAAATCCCAGCGGCACAAACTCCGTGAAGCCGCCGGTTTCTTTCTGGATATCGCGTAAGAGCACCATCTGGTTCACCCAGTGTCGAGGTTCCTCGACATGGCCATACATCAGCGTCGACGTGCTGGGAATGCCCAGACTGTGTGCCGTCTTGATGACCTCGACCCATTGCTCCACTTTGAGCTTTTGCCGGGAGAGGACATAGCGTACCTCGTTGTCTAACACCTCGGCCGCTGTCCCCGGCAAGCTTCCGAGGCCATGATCCTTAAGCATCTGGAGGTAATCGCGCGTGGTCAGACCGGTCTTATCGACGCCATGCACCACTTCCATCGGTGAGAAGGCGTGGATATGCATGTCGGGCACTGCTTCCTTGATGGCCATGAGGATATCGCGATAGTGGTAGCCATCCAGGTCACGCGGCAGACCTCCCTGCACACAAACTTCCGTGGCACCGCGTTCGCGGGCTTCGAAGGTGCGTTTCTTGATTTCATCGAAGCTGAGAAAATAGGCGTCTGGCGCCCGACGAGCTGTTGAGAAGGCACAGAAGCGGCAGCCGATGAAACAGACGTTGGTGAAATTGATGTTACGGTTCACCACGTAGGTGATGACGTCCCCAACACGCTGTTGGCGGATGCGGTCGGCCGTCAGCACTAGCGCGTTCAACTCGGGACCCTCCACCTCGGCCAGGACATAACCTTCCTCACGTGATACCTCGCTGCCCGCCAGCGCCTTCTCCAGCAGCCCGGCAACGGCCGGATCGATGCTGGGTAGCAGCTCTTCTAGCGTCTGGCCGAAAATCTCCTGTTCGATGGCGATGACCTGTTCGTCCATGCCCTAGGCCTCCTCTCGCACGAAACCTTCCATATCGACATATCCCAGGATGCGGTCGCGTAACGACACCGGCATATACTCGGGATACATGGTGATATATTCGGGGTAGACGGCCAGACGCTCACGCAGGACCATCCCAACTTCTGCCGTCACCCGCTGTAACTCCTTGATCTTGGGCCATGGTGCCTCAGGATTGATGAAATCGATGGTCAATGGTGACACGCCGCCCCAATCGTTAATCCCCGCTAACAGTAGCAGTTGGTAGGCATCAGGGGTTAAATTGGGCGGGGCTTGGATATTCATCGTACCCCCGAGGAGCAGTCGCGCCACGGCGATGGTTTTCAGCATATCCAGCAGGGTTGGCTCTGGCCAATCTTTCATGGGGATCGTGGGTTTGACGCGAAAGTTTTGGATAATGACCTCCTGGATATGGCCATATTCCTCATGGACCCGACGGATGGCGAGCAGGGAGTCCACCCGCTCCTCCAACGTCTCGCCGATGCCGATTAAAATGCCCGTGGTAAATGGAATGTGTAGCTTGCCAGCGTTCTCGATCGTTTTTAACCGCAGGGCAGGCCGCTTATCGGGCGCATCGTCGTGAGTGGCACCGGGCTCAATCAGCCGTTCGCTAACGTTTTCGAGCATAATCCCCATGCTGGCGTTCAACTCACGCAGCATGGCCAGATCGTGGTAGCTCATTAATCCGGGATTGGCATGGGGGAGGAGCGGCGTGTGTGCTAACACCAACTCACACGCGGCCCGCAGATAATCCAGGGTGCGTCGATAGCCGAACTCGGCCAAGGTGTCGCGATACTCTGGGTAGAGGACCTCGGGTTTATCACCGAGGCTGAAGAGAGCCTCCTTGCAGCCTAATTTGGCGCCTGCTTCGGCCACCGCCAGCACCTCATCGGGCGTCATGGTCTTGGCGCCAACCTCCCAGGGATCTTTGCGGAAGGTGCAATAGCCGCAGCGATCGCGACAGATATTGGTCAGGGGGATGAATACTTTACGGGAATAGCTGACATTGTGGCCTTTATGTCGATCGCGCAAGACGCTCGCAGCATGGAGCAGTGCTGGCAGATCGCTCCCCGTAACCTGCATTAGAGCATAGCCGTCAGGTGCGCCGAGCCGCTCTTCGGCTAGGGCTTTCTCCAGAATTTCTTGCGCCCGAGATTGGATCTGGCTGGGTGCAGCGACGTCATCGAACATCGGCGAGTTCCTCTCTTCCAGCAAAAGCCCTCGACCATCCCGACAACGGGGACCTGAACCATATGTCGCCACCAGCAGTCGTATGGGCTGCACGAGGGCTGACAGCCATCAGCTTCTCGAAACCGGGCCCATCGGCAGATATTCCACATCCAGGGCAGGCCAGGTGAAAAGCCCGCGCGCTGGGCCGTGGAAATGGCGGTGCTGTATGCGTGACAGAGATCGGTAGACAAATGTGGACACGCTTTGGAAGGGACGCGCGGCGTGTAACGTAAGGGGCATCCTAGCGGCTTGTGCCCGGCAGGTCAAGTTTTTTTCTGCAACCAATACCTCGCAGAAATGCTCGCGCCGTCGCAGGGATTCCCTGCCAGGCGGGAAGTGCGCTACAATGGGGGCAGCGTGCTCACATCTTATTGACTCTAGACATGGAGGATCTCATGAGCGAAGTGCGGAGTGATACAGGCAAATCATTGGCACAAGAGACGAGCCCCTATGGCTATCCATATTGGGAGTGGGTAGCACGGGAAGACCCGGAGTACGCGAAGGCTCGAATACCCCTGTCGGAATTGTCGGTCGGCGAGGGCAAGGCGTTGTCGATCAAGTACCGCGAGATGGTGATCATCGGCATTCTAGCCTTCCGCGGCAGTAGCCTCGATGGCATCCTGGCGCATATGCGCCGTGCCATTCAATACGGCGCCACCAAACGGGAGTTACTCGAGGCCATTCAGTCCGCAGCCGTTCCTGGTGGTGGCCCAACATTCGCCGCCGGATGCCGAGCCCTCATGCGGCTCGATACTGAGGGTGCGTTTAAGAACGGGTAAGGTGACAGCATCCCAGCTGTTTTTGCCCCCTTTCCCACCGGGAGAGGGGGGAGGGCTCTTAGGCGATGCCCCATCTATCCTTCACCCTCACCCTCTCTCAGAGGGGGAGGAAACATCAGCTGGGCGCTTCGCCTGGCGCCCATGTCCTCTGCGAGGGGGCGGGAACCGTACGCTGGCGATCTACTTCTTGCCTGCCGATCCTGACGAACTGGCAGCCGTCGCGGCGATCTCAGCTTCCTTCCCTCGAAACGCTGGCATCACTTCCTCGGCCAGCCGGTGCAGCTGTTCGACGTACTCTGCCTGCGGCATACCCTCCGGCCAGTGGACCCAGACATGTTCGAGGGCCGGATACTTGGCTTCCATGGCCTTCAAGGCTTCGATCACATCGTCGGACTTACCGCACAGCCAGACTTTTTGTTCGACGCCATCCTCCAGCACAGGCAGTCGGGTAGGCGCCCCGGGCGTGCCCCAGGGTCGACCTTGGGCATCCACGTAGCGCACGAAGCCAAACGGGGCAAACCATTTGTAACGCTCATCATGGTAGGGACGCAGGCGACGGATGGCCTCTTCCTGACTACCGGCGAGATAAAATCCGCCCTGCCATGCCAGGTCCTGGCCTAATTCGAGCTGACGGCCGTGGCTGGCAGCCAGGTCACGAAATTGCTGAAAGAGCTGATCCAGGAGCTTCTCACCGGTAAGCCCGACAACCCCCTTGATGCCCATTTTCGCCACATACGCGAGGGTTCGTCCGCTGACGATCGGCTGCCAGATCTCCACCGGCCGGTGGATTGGCCGCGGCACCACAGTGATTTCTTTCAGATCGTAGCCGCGATAGGGAACCGGCGCTGGAATGGTATAGTGTTTTCCTTGATGGGAGAAGGACTCCTCGTTGAAGCACTTGAGGATAATCTCCATCTGTTCTTCGAAGAACTCCTTGTTGGCGTTGTTGTCGAGCATCGGCGCCCCGAACGTCTCGACCTCACGCGTGTGATAGCCACGCCCCACGCCGAAAATCATTCGCCCGCCGGTGAGGATGTCTGCCATCGCAAAGTCTTCGGCCAGACGAATCGGGTGCCACATGGGGACGACGTTGAACGCACAGCCGAACTTTAGGTGTTGCGTCTGCGTGGCCAGGTACGTGCCCAACAGAATCAAGTTGGGGATGCATTCGTAGCCTTCATGCTGAAAGTGGTGCTCAGCCATCCACAAGGCGTAGAAGTCGTGGCGATCCATTACCTTGGCCACATCGGTGGCCATGCGAAAAGCTTCGATCACACGCTCATTGGGATAACGACGCGTGTCCGCCGGTGTGCCATCAATACCAACATTCTCCAGTTCGATGTGCCCGACATAGAGCACGGAGAAGTGTTTGATCATGATCTCAGACCCCCTCTGGTCAAGTATGTGCGCATCTTTCTATACCGCGATCCAGGGCCAAACTGGTCTCAAAGCCTTCGTGCTTCCTTCGTTCCCGCAGTACGATTGACATCAGCCGCCTCAGCACGCGACGGTGAAGCCTTATCATACCTGTGCCACCGTTCCTGTCAACAGCCAAATCCGCGGCGACACCCAGGTGGATGCACGTTCTCCCTTCAGCTCCCCGCTCAGCTCACTGCGGTGGTTTTTCTGTTGGCCTGTATGCAGTGGTCATGTATCCTGGAGCCTCGACATCCGTCGACAGCCATGACACATCAAACGAGGATCAGCCATGAAGCCAAGCACACATTTTCGACAATTATTGGCCCAACCAGGCCTGATCGTGGCGCCAGGCGCCTATGATGGCCTCTCTGCCAAACTCATCGAACAGGCTGGATTCGATGTGGTGTACGCTACGGGTGGGGGTATTTCCAGAAGCTGCGGATATCCTGATATCGGCTTGCTGACCATGACGGAAGTGCTCATGCATCTGCGCTGCATCGTCGATGCCACGGCACTGCCGGTGATCGGTGATTGTGACACCGGTTACGGCAATGCCCTCAACGTCATGCGCGCGGTGCGGGAGTTTGAGCGCGTCGACGTGGCAGCGTTTCATCTGGAGGATCAGATCACCCCGAAACGCTGTGGCCACTATGAAGGCAAGGAAGTGGTCTCGTGCGAAGAGATGTGCAAAAAGCTTGAGGCTGCCCTGGAGGCGCGCAGGGATCCCGATCTGGTGATCATCGCCCGCACCGACGCCCGTGCGATGCATGGGCTCGACGACGCCATTTGGCGAGGCAAAGAGTTCGCTCGAGTGGGGGCCGATATGATCTTCGTCGAGGCGCCGCGCAACCATGATGAGCTGAAACGGATTGCGGATGAAATCGACCGCCCGCTTGTCGCCAATATGGTCAAGGGGGGCAAAACGCCGCTCCTCGCGGCCACCGAGCTGGAGGCGCTGGGATACAAGCTGGCGATCTTCGCCTCAGACGTCCAGCGCGCGGCGATCTATGGGATGCGTGAAGTCCTGAAGATCATGAAACGTGACGGCACGCCAGAGCATTTCGCCCAGACGATCGACTTTCCCGAGCGCGATGTCATTATCGGCCTGGAGCAGATAGAAGCGCTGGAGGAGCGCTTTCTGCGTCTATGAGCCCCGGAGGATGGCTATGACTAACCGCGATCTGGATGCCACCTGGAGCTACCACAATAGCACCAAACATTCCTACGACAGCATCCACACCGATGCCCATTATCTGGATTGGGAGAACCAACCGTTGCCGTTCAAGATTTACCAATCGCTGGACCCCGTGGCGTTGCCGCACGATCTGCTGTCCTCGGGTGTGCCAGCGCTGTCGGCGATATCGGCCTTTAATCCGCCTGCCGAGACGTCCTCGATTCCCCCCCTGTCCATGCCGTTGTTGGCCAGCCTGCTCTACTTCAGCGCCGGCATCACCAAGCGCAAACAGTATCCCGGTGGCGAAATGCTCTTTCGCGCCGCGGCATGCACGGGGGCGTTGTATCACATCGAACTGTACCTGGTTTGCGGTGACTTGCCGGAGTTGCAGGCGGGGGTGTACCACTTCGGACCAGGGGACTTCGCCCTCCGTTGTTTGCGCCAGGGCGATTATCGCCAGCTCTTGGTGCAGGCGACTGGTGGTGAACCTGCCATGGCTGCGGCGCCACTCACTGTCATCTGCACCGGCACCTTCTGGCGTAATGCCTGGAAGTACCGGGCACGCACCTATCGGCATTGTTTCTGGGACACTGGCACCCTGGTTGCCAACCTGCTCACGGTGTCTACCGCGCACGCGGTGCCGGCCAAAGTGGTCCTGGGATTTGTCGACGAGACCATCGATCGTCTCCTGGGGTTAGATAGTGCGCACGAGGTTGCACTGGCATTGGTCACGCTTGGCCATACTCCACAGGCGCACCCTGGTCCTCTGCCAGTGCTCGAGCCGCTGCAGCTCGACACCGTCCCGCTCTCGAACAAGGAGGTGGATTATCCGACCATTCGAGAGATGCATGCCGCCTCAACGCTGCGCCAAGAGGCCGAGGCAGCGACCTGGCATGGCCGGACACCGCCGCACGACTGGCCAGCTCCCACGGGAGAGCTTTTCCCTCTGCAGCCTTTAAGTACTGACGAGGTGCCAACCGATAGCATCGAGCAAGTGATCCTGCGGCGAGGCTCCAGTCGCCGATTCGCTCAGGTTCCTATCCGGTTTGCTCAGTTGTCCACCCTCCTGCTGCGGGCGACAGGAGGCATTCCGGCTGATTTTCTCGATCCACCGGGTGTGATGCTGAACGATCTCTATCTCATCGTCAATGCCGTAGACGATCTGCCCAGCGGCACATATGTCTTCCGGCGAGATCATCAGGCGCTGGAGTTGCTCAGGCGCGGTACCTTTCGCCGCGACGCGGGCTATCTCGGCCTTATGCAGGAGATCCCAGCGGATGCGAGTGTCGATGTGTTTTTCCTGACCGATTTGCGAACTGTGCTGGATCGATTCGGCAACCGTGGCTATCGCGCTGCCCAGTTGGAGGCCGGGCTCATCGGTGGCAAGCTGTACCTAGCGGCCTATGCTCAGCGCTTGGGGGCCAGCGGCCTGACGTTTTTCGACGATGATGTGACACGCTTTTTCGCCCCCCACGCCGAGGACAAGAGTGTAATGTTTCTGATGGCTCTCGGCAAGGCAGGGAAATTAGTGCGTCCACCAAGGTGAGGGAAATATCCGAAGTCTGATGGGGCGGGATGCCGCGATGATCGCGAGTCTGCGTCGCGACTGCCAAAATTCCCGTTGTCATCGCTAAGCGGTATGTGTAAGCTGAAAAGACCATTGAGGAAAAAATATGATAGAGCGGGCCATCGCTTGCGACGCTTCAGGCGCAGGATGACTCAGCGGAGCGTGAGGGGTCACTCAGGTGAGCGAAGATTATCAGTTTCAAACGCGCATTAATCCATCATGGCTGGCGGCGGTTCGCGTCGCCTCGCCTCGGTTGCGGATCACCACGCCTTTCCCATTGATGAACATCGTGGCCCGCGAAAAAGGCGTCACCGCCAGCATCGAGGGCCAGGCCTTGGTGCTGACTGTGGGGCCCGGCAACCCACCACCTACCTGGCCGTCTCGGCAACTCGACCTGCTGGCGATCCTGCAGCGATGCGCCGACGCCGCGAGCATGTTAGAGGCGATTCGCGCTTCCCAGCCGGCCGTCAAGCCGCAAGTGGCAGAACGTTCCAGTCCCAGGGCAGCGAAGGCCACACGGACAGCACGCGCGGCGAAGGCGACCGAGCGTCCCGCACAACCTCCACCCGTCGTCTCCGTGCCCATCACCAACATGCTCTCGACCGCACGTCCCGAGGAGGTTTGGGCGGCGATTCGGGAGTGTCAGGGCGAACCGTTCACCGTGGACGAACTGCAGACGAAATTGGGCGCGGGCGTGGGGCCATACGTGATGATGTGGGCTCGCGACGGCTTTCTGATCAAGGCTGATCGCGATGCCAGTCCTGGTGCCTCCTGGCGTTACCGGCTGCTACGGGACGACCCCGAACATCCGCCCGTCGGATGACAGCGGCGCTTATCCCTGTTGCATGAGCTGTTGCATCAGCCCGCCTAAACTGCGCGACAGAGTGTCCTTGGTGACCACCTTGGTGCATCCGTCATGCAACGGGCTGGTACGTTTCCAGTCGGCGTGGGTGGTGTAGCCTAGGATCGGCACAGTGACTTGGTGTATCTCAGCAGCTAGCTGCTCGAAAAGCGCTGCCATATCAACCTCATTGAGCGTCAGGTCAGCGATCACCAGGGCGGGGCGTGCCTTCCGGAAGCTGTTGAGAAACTCCTCGGCGCTTCCGGCAAATTGAATGGGTAATCCGACCGATTTGGCGGTATCGCCGATCTTCAGCGTGAAAAACAGGTCGGTGACCAGCGCCAGAATAGGCCGTTGTTGGACAACGGTCGCCTCAGCCATAGCGTTTTCCCTCCCAGACGATTTCCTGCGTGATCCCTGCTGTCACATCATGTACCGCAGCGTTAGCTTCGCGCCGCAGGATGGCTAGCACTTGCTCTAGGTCGGCGGGGAGGGGCGCGCGACATTCGAGCCACTCCCCCGTGGCTGGGTGCACTAATCCCAATGCCCAGGCATGCAGCGCCTGCCGGTGAAACCAGGCCAGCTGGTGCGCCAACGGCGAGCGCGGCAGTGCTCTCTGGGAGTGGCCATAGGTGGGATCGCCCAGCAACGGATGCCCTACAGCAGCCATGTGAACGCGGATTTGATGGGTGCGGCCGGTGCGAGGCCGCAGTTCCACCATGGTGTAGAGCCCGAAGCGCTCCAGCACGCGAAATTCGGTAACGGCTTGGCGTCCCACTCGCGTGTGCGTAGACATCTGCTGCCGGTGCACTGGATGCCGGCCGACGGCGGCGTCGATCACTCCTTCAGCATCGCGAATATTGCCTTGTACGATCGCCAGATACTGCTTCTTCACCTG
>Ga0081455_10006883_pt1 | contig 12104 bp, 14 predicted proteins | sample TabmetS3T2R1_FD_70207 | JGI IMG/M metagenome (GOLD analysis project Ga0081455, IMG submission 70207) | Tabebuia heterophylla rhizosphere microbial communities from the University of Puerto Rico - S3T2R1 | ecosystem: Host-associated > Plants > Roots > Rhizosphere ...
TCGGCGAAGTCGACCTCGTGCGTCTGCTCGCCGCTCGCGGGGTCGAATACCGGGCCCCGGCGCCCCGACTCGCCCGGCACGTGCTTGCCGCCGATGTAGTGCCCGATGCGCTCCATGGCTCCCTCCGGATCGTGCGTGCGCGGACGAACGCCGCGTAGGTGGATGCTACTCGCCGGGTCTAGACTGCCGCTCTCACGAGCGCTCGACAAGGGGGACCCATGAGCGACCTCACCGCCGACGAGATCGTCGATCTCTGCCTCCGGCACACGCTGTACGACTGGCAGCAGCAGGGCTCGACGCGCCCGATCCCGGTCGCCTCCGCCAAGGGGTGCGAGTTCTTCACGGTGGACGGCAAGCGGTACCTGGACTTCAACAGCCAGCTGATGGGCGTGAACATCGGGCACGGCGACCAGCGGGTGATGGACGCGATCGCCGAACAGGGACGCACGCTGCCGTACATCAGCCCGTTCATGGCGACCGAGGTTCGGGCACGGCTCGGCAGGAAGCTGGCCGAGCTGCTCCCGGGCGATCTCGACAAGGTGTTCTTCACGCTCGGCGGCGCCGAGGCCAACGAGAACGCGATCCGCATCGCGAAGGCCGTCACGGGCCGGCAGAAGATCCTCGCGCGCTACCGCTCGTACCACGGCGCGACGTACGCCACGATCACGCTCACGGGCGACCCGCGCCGGTGGGGGAACGAGCCCGGCATGCCCGGCGTCGTCCACGTGCTCGATCCGTACCACGGGACGCAGCGCGGGTTCGAGGACGCCGACACGGCGCTCGCGTACCTCGACGAGACGATCGCGCTCGAGGGCCCGAGCACGATCGCTGCGTTCATCCTGGAGCCGGTCACGGGGACGAACGGCATCCTGATCCCGCCCGACGGCTACCTGCAGGGCGTCCGCGAGCTCTGCACGAAGTACGACATCCTGCTGATCGCCGACGAGGTGATGTCCGGGTTCGGGCGCACGGGCGAATGGTTCGCCGTGAACCACTGGGGCGTCGTGCCCGACATCATGACGATGGCCAAGGGCCTCACATCGTCGTACATCCCGCTCGGCGCGGTGGGGCTGTCGCCGAAGGTCTACGAGCACTTCGACGAGAACGTGTTCTACGGGGGCCTCACGTACAACTCGCATCCGCTCGCGCTGGCGGCCGCGATCGCCACGATCGGCGTGTACGAGGAGGACGGCCTGATCGAGCACACGGCGAAGATGGGCGAGGTCATGGCCCGCCACCATCAGGAGCTGTTCGACAAGCATCCGTCGGTGGGGCGGGTTCGGAACATCGGGCTGTTCGGGATCGTCGAGCTCGTTCGGAGCCGCGAGACGATGGAGCCGCTGGCCCCGTTCAACGGCGCGAGCGACGAGATGAAGGCCGTCGCCAAGCACCTGGACGAGCGCGGCCTGTTCACGATGCTCCGGTTCAACGGCATCATGACGAACCCGCCGCTGCCGATCACCGAGGAGCAGCTGGCCGAGGGCTTCGGGATCATCGACGAGGCGCTCGACATCGCGGACGAGGCGATCGCCTAACCGCGTGACCGAACGGGTCGGGTTCGTCGGGCTCGGCGTGATGGGCGCGCCCATGGCGCGCCACCTGCTCTCGGCGGGCTTCCCGCTGACCGTGCACTCGCGTTCGCCCGGGCCGGTGGACGCGATCGTCTCCGAGGGTGCCTCGCGCGCGTCGAACGCGGCCGAGGTCGCCGCCGCCTCCGACGTCGTGATCACGATGCTTCCCGACACGCCGGACGTCGAGCTGGTGCTCTTCGGCGAGGGCGGCGTGGCCTCCGGCGCCGCCGAGGGCTCGCTCGTGATCGACATGAGCACGATCGACCCGATCGCCACGCGCGCGTTCGCCGAGCGGCTCGCGTCGCAGGGCGTGGCCATGCTCGACGCGCCGGTCTCGGGCGGGCAGGTCGGGGCCGAGGCGGGGACGCTCTCGATCATGGTGGGCGGCCCGCCGGACGCGTTCGAGCGCGCCGAGCCGCTGTTCGAGGCGATGGGCCAGACGATCGTGCACGTCGGCGAGGGCGGCGCCGGCCAGGTCACGAAGGCGTGCAACCAGCTCGTGATCGCCTCGGCCGTCGAGGCGGTGGGGGAGGCGTTCGTGCTGGCGGTCAAGGCCGGCGTCGACCCGGCGAAGGTGCGCGAGGCGCTCCTCGGTGGGTTCGCCGGCTCGAAGGTCCTCGACCTGCACGGGCAGCGGATGCTGGACGGCGCGTTCGAACCCGGGTTCCGCTCGTCGCTCATGGCCAAGGACGGCCGCATCGTGGTCGAGGCCGCAGACCGGCTCGGAGCCCCGATCCCCGGCTTCCGAACGGTGGCCGAGCGCCTGGAGGCGATGCTCCCGGCCGGCCGCGGCGACCTGGACTACGCGGCGCTCGTCACGCTGCTGCAGGACGAGGCGGGCGTGGACCTCGCCGGATCGTGAGACGCGGGCTCGAGGGCGGGTACGAGCTCGACGACGACCCGGCCCGGCTCGATCTCGACGCGATCTGGACGTTCCTGTCGACCGAGGCCTACTGGAGCCGCGACCGCACGCGCGACCTGTTCGAACGCCAGGTGCGCGAGGCCGCCCGCGTCGTGGGTCTGTATCACGAGGGCCGGCAGGTGGGATTCGAGCGCGCGTTCTCCGACGGCGTGGTCGTGTACCTCGCGGACGTCTACGTGCTCTCCGAACATCGGGGGCGCGGCCTCGGCGTCGAGCTCGTGCGCGCCATGGTCGACGAGGGCCCGCTCCGCGACCTGCGGTGGCTCCTGCACACCCGGGACGCGCACGGGCTGTACGAGAAGTTCGGGTTCGGTCCGCCGGGCGAGCGCGTGATGGAGCGGCCGCCGCCGGACGCCTAGGCCGGGGTGGGTGTCGTGGCGAAGCGCTCGGCCCACTCGCCGAGCGCGTCGATCGCCTTGCCGAGCCCCCGGCCGGACTCGGTCAGCCCGTACTCGATCAGCACGGGCCGGCCGCCGTAGACGGTTCGGGTGACGATCCCGTCCGCCTCGAGCTGCTTGAGCCGCTCGGACAGCAGGTTGTCCGAGATCCCGGGGACCCGCTCCCGGATCTCGCCGAACCGGGCCGGGCCGAACAGGAGCACGCGGATCAGCTGCGGGTTCCAGCGGCGCCCGAGGATCTCGGCGGCGTGCTGGAAGTGCTGGCAGACGCTGCCCTGCTCCTCGCCCTTGCCGGTCGCCTTCACGGGGGGCATGCTAGCCCCAGGGGCTCCCGGAAGGTGGGTTTCTTCGGGAATAGGAGGAACTCTCATCTCGTTAGTGGTCAACGAACGAGGAGGCCGGTCTCTTCCCGAGACCACGAGTTGAGGAGGTTCGGATGGCTTCGGAAACCCCCGTGACGGTCGACCGGGCGCAGCTGCCGCCCGCCGGCACCTGGACGTTCGACAAGGCCCACACGCGGATCGAGTTCGTGGCGCGGCACATGCTCTCGAAGGTGCGCGGCCGCTTCTCCGAGTACGACGGCACCGTGACGATCGCCGAGCGCCCCGAGGACTCGCACGTCGAGGTGGAGATCCAGGCGGCGAGCCTGTCCACCGACACGCAGATGCGCGACGACCACCTTCGCAGCGACGACTTCCTGGAGGTCGAGACCTACCCGATGCTGTCGTTCAAGAGCACCGCGCTGCGGCCGACGGGCGACAACACGTTCGACCTCGTCGGCGACCTCACGATCAAGGACATCACCCGCGAGGTCGTGCTGAAGGCCGAGTTCAACGGCTGGGGCCCCGGCATGACCGAGGAGCGTCCGCCGCTCGCAGCGTTCTCGGCGCACACCGAGATCGACCGCGAGGACTGGGACATGACCTGGAACATGGTCGTGGAGACCGGCGGTTTCCTCGTGAGCCGCACGGCCCAGATCGAGATCGAGACCGAGCTCAACCTGGTGCAGTAGCCGCGGCCGTCCTGCGTAGGATGCGCTCCGTGCGCATCGCGCTGTGTCAGACCAACTGCGGTGAGGACCGTGCCGCCAACGAGGAGCAGGTGTTCGGCCTGCTCGACCGAGCCGTCTCCGAACGCGTCGACCTCGTCGCGCTGCCCGAGGTCTGGCCGCTCCAGGGTTCGGCGAAGCTGATCCGAGAGGCGGCCGAACCGATCCCCGGGCCCCGTACCGAACGCCTGGCGGCGTTCGCCCGGCGCCACCGCGTCTGGGTGCACGGCGGCAGCCTGCTCGAACGCGACGGCGATCGCGTCTTCAACACGAGCGTGGTGTTCGACCGCGATGGCGCGCCCATCGCGACGTACCGCAAGATCCACCTCTTCGACGCCGACCCGCCGAACGCGGTCCCCAGCCGCGAGTCGTCGGTCTTCTCGGTCGGCGACCGGGTCGTGACCGCGGAGACCGAGTTCGGGCGCATCGGCCTGTCGATCTGCTACGACGTGCGCTTCCCCGAGCTGTACCGGGCGCTCGCGGTCCAGGGGGCGACGATCCTGTTCGTGCCGGCGGCGTTCCGGTACGAGACCGGCGTCGACCACTGGCACGCGCTCCTTCGCTCCCGCGCGATCGAGGACCAGGCGTTCGTGGTCGCCGCGGCACAGTGGGGGACCTGGGGGCCCGAGGGGCGCGAGCGACGGAACTTCGGCCACAGCCTGGTCGCCGACCCATGGGGGCGCGTGATCGCCGAGGCGCCCGACGGCGTCGGCGTGACGGTCGCCGAGCTCGACCTGGCTCAGATCACGCACGTCCGGGAGATCCTGCCGGCGCTCAGGCACCGGCGGCTGTTCCCCTCCTGTTGAGCGGGATGGCCTTCCGGCTCGTGGCTAGACAGTTCGGACTACATCTTCCGGTCATTGTGTGGGCCGCGCCTACATCCCGAGCCCGTTGCGGCCGATAACCCCCCCGAAGGGTTGGTCCCGACAAGGGCAAACCGCCGGGAACGGCGGGACGCAAAGCTCCGGGCCCCAACGCCCGCCAAGAGGGCGAGGGCGGCCGAGCTGCCGAAGGACCGGGCCTGCAGTACCGAGGCCCGAGCCCGCAGGGACCCTGAGCGGAGGAGGCTGTTGTGGCGATCTCGGTCGGCCGAAGCCGGCGCCAGGTGGCGATCGTGTTCCTGCTCGCCGCTGCCCTCTTCGCGTCGGGGATCGTGACCGACCCCGTCCGAGCCGGCGCCTCGGCGCCGCCCAGGGGCGAGATGTTCAGGCTCACCAACGACGATCGTGAGGCAAGGGACCGTCACGACCTGGACCTGAACGCCAGGCTGTCCCGCTACGCCAAGCGCCACTCCCGGAAGATGGCGGAGCGCGGAGAGCTGTTCCACACCCCGAACCTGGCGGACAAGCTGGGCGGCCTCGACTGGTCGATCGGCGGCGAGAACGTGGGCATGGGCCCCGACCTTCCCAGTCTGGAGGACGCCTTCATGGCGTCGACGCCGCACCGCAAGAACATCCTTCGACGAGGGTTCCGCGACGCGGCCGTCGGGGTGTACGAGTCGGACGGGAGCTTCTGGGTGACCGTCATCTTCTACGGCTAGCCCCTCCCGACCTAGCTGTAGAGATAGGGGCGCCCCGGTCGCGCAAGCGCGGCCGGGGCGTCCCGCTTTTCGGCGCTACTCGGGAGCGTTGATACGGTCGCCCAGCCAGTCGAATCGATCGTCGGGATCGCTTCGCACCGCCTCGAGTCGCGGCTCGCCCAGGATCGCCTCGACGAGCGTCGCGGAGCCGCCCACGTAGGTCGATGGCGCGTCGAGCTCGCTGACCACGATCCACGCGCGATCGTCCGGCCACCACCAGTTCGGTGTGTGCGACCACCCGCCGATCGTCAGGCCGGGAACGGCGTCGATGGAGCCCGTGAACACGAGGCATCGCCGCATCCCGCCCATGATCGAGGCCTTGGGGATCTGCTCGAGGGCGGCCGCTTCCTTTTCAGCGCGGCGATCCGACTCCCGCCTTCGCGCACGTGTCGCCGACTTGGACCTGTCCGAGTACGCCTTCAACTCCACGCCACCGAACCACATCCCGTAGCCCTCCCAGATGCAGAACCAGCATCGATCGGCCGCCTCCGTGAAGCGGCGCAGGATGTCGACGAGTGGAGCGCGCAGATCCTGCGGGATCGAGTCCTCTTCCGGGAGCTCGCCCCAGTGAGGAGGCTGTCCGAACTCGTCACCGAGCACGGCCTTGAGTTGGACCTCCGGATGGATCGTCTTGCCTCGCGTGCGAGCGAGCTCCGACCAGGTGAGGGGTTCGTATCGATCGCCCACGCGCCGGGACGCGGGATGAAGGATCCTCGCGTACGCCTCGAACCCGGTCGGCACGATCTCGCCGACCCTGACGCCATCGCCCTCGCCCCTGAGGGGCAGCAGGTTCTCGTCGACCCACTCCGTCGGGGCGACATCGGTCTGGAGCGTCAGCCCGGCAGGAACCTCGATGGAGACGTCCACGAGGAAACGATACGAAGCGGTACGAGACGACCACACATGCCGAGGCTCCTAGGCGCGACCGAGGTCGGCCTGCCGGTCGACGTCGACGGGCGCGTCCTCGTCGAACGAGACCCACCGCACGCGTTCGGGGTTCGCGTCGAAGAGCGTCCGGGCGCCGGTATCGCCCTCGATTTCGGAGGCCTCGTCCCACACGGACCGCGCGAGCAGCGCCGGTCCGGGTGCGTCGCGGAACCGGATCCGGACGATCTCCGGCGTGGCATCGCGGAAGGCTCCGACGAGCGCGCTCACGTGCCGCGGCTCGATCCCGGGCTGATCGGCGAGGAGGACGACTGCGGCGTCGCTCGCCTCGTCCAGCGCCCGGAGCCCGGCGGCCAGCGAGGTCGCCTGTCCCTCGGCGTAGCGATCGTTGATCACGTACCGTCCGCGCTCCGGCAGCGCGAGCGCGTCCCGAACCCGGAGCGCATCGTGTCCGAGGACGACGACGACCTCGTCGACGCCCGCCGCGGCCGAGGCATCGACCGCGTGCTGGACCAGCGGCTTGCCGCGCAGGACCTCGATCTGCTTGGTGCCCCCGAACCGCGAGCCCTCGCCGGCGGCCAGGACCAGCGCCGAGATCACCCCTTGGGCTTCCCGCCGCCGAACAGCTTCCGGAAGAACTTCTTGATGCCTGCCCAGATCGCCGAGAACCCGAGGCGGAAGCCGCCGATCGGCTTGGCGTGGGCGGGAGCCTGTTCGGCCCGCACCTCTTCCGCCACGTCGGCGGATTCGGTGGCGACGACCTCCTGCGCGTGCATGCTGTGGGCCAGGCAGTCGGCGAACTGCTGCGTCAGCTTGCGGCTCACCTCGGGGAGCAGCCCGCGGCTGAGCTGCGCGACGGTGCCGGTCAGGTGGATGTCGGCCTGCATCTTCACGTGCGTCTGGCCGCCGCCGTCCTCGAGCCAGCTGGTCACGGAGGCGTTCGCGGCGCCCTTGCCCTTCTGCTCCATGCCCTTGGCCGCGAGCTTGACGCGATGCGCCTGGTCGTCGCGCTCCTGCATCGTGACCGTGCCGGCGAACGCGAGCGACACGGGCCCGAGCTTCATGTTGACCTTGCCCTTCCAGGTGTTGTCGTCGACCGTCTCGGTCAGCTCGGCACCGGGCATGCACGGGGCCACCTTCTCGACGTCCAGCAGGTAGGCCCACACGTGGTCGATGGGCGCCGCAACCGTGAACTCGTTCTCGATCTCCATGCACGCTCCTCGGTCGCTCGGAGCCTACCCGAGCGCGGTCGCGTCGAACCTACGGTTCGGCCTGCGCCGCACGCCGCTCGTGGATCGGCCCCGGGCGGTCCTTCAGGAAGCCGGCGCCCCGGCCGCGCTTGACCGCCACGATCTCGGCGACGATCGCGGCCGCGATCTCCTCGGCGCCCTCGGCCCCGAGATCGAGCCCCGCCGGCCCGCGGATCCGGGCGAGGTCGGCCTCCGAGATGTCGACGCCCTCGTCCCGGAGCTCGGTCAGCAGGCGCTGCGTCCGGACCGCCGGCCCGAGCATCGCGATGAACCGGACCGGCGACGTCAGCAGGGAGCGTATGTAGTCCTTGTCGCGCAGGAAGTTGTGGCTCATCACGACGACGTGCGTCCGGGCGTCGACCGGCGCGGTCTCGGCCACCTTGTCCGGACGCTCGACCAGGACGAAGTCGGCTGCCTCCGGGAAGCGGCTGCGGTTCAGGAACTCGGGACGGTCGTCGACGACGATCGGGTTCCAGCCGAGGTTCGCCGCGGCCTCGACGAGTGGTGCCGCGTCGTGGCCGGCGCCGCACACGAGCAGTCGCAGCGGCGGCTCGAGCACCTCGACGAACGCGCGCGCCTCGCCCTCGGAGCCCGGCAGCGTTCGGACCTCGCTGCGTTCGGCATCTAGCAGCTCGAGCACGGCGTCCCTGGCCGCCCGGTCGAGCGCGTCGTCGCCGAGCGAGCGTTCGGTCTGCCCGCCCGGCTTGACCAGGAGCCGGTCGCCCTGCTCGACGTTCGGCACGCCGGACTCGAGGACCGTGACCATCGCGATCGGGCGCTCCTCCTCGAGCGCCATCCGAAGCGCGCCGGCGACCTCCGCAGCCTTGTCCGCCGGCTCGACGAACAGCTCGAACGCGCCGTTGCAGCCGAGCCCCCAGCCCCACACGGCGTCGTCGTCGGCCGTCAGGTCGAACGACACGATCCGCGCGACGCCCTCGCTCATCACGATCTTCGCCACGTCGGCGACGTCGTTCTCCAGGCACCCGCCCGAGATGTTGCCGACGAGGTCGCCCTCCTCGGGCACGAGCAGGCGCGCGCCGGGGCGGCGATAGGTCGAGCCGCTCACGGCGACGATCGTGGCGAGCGCGAGCTTCTGCCCTCGCGCCGAAAGCGACTCGATCGCCGACAGGACGTCGGTGAGTTCGCTCATTGCAGTCGATGGTAGTCGGAGGGCTGGCTTCCGGCTTGAGCGTTCGGTCAGGCCGGCTCGATCGAGACGATCCGGTACGCGGGCGGAGACTCCTCGCTCGCGCTCTGGCAGGTGAGGAAGCGAGGCTCGGAGGCCTCGACCGCGACGGTCACGGTGACGCGGCCCGCGCTCGTTGCGAACGTCGCCCTGTGGAGCTCGCCCTCCTCCTCGACGCGTTCGAAGGCGACGCCGTCGATCGTGTCGAGGCCTTCGCGTTCGCGCAGGGCGATGTCGGCGGCCTGAACGGCGAAGGGCAGACACGACCGCCCGCGGAAGTGTTCGAGGGCGATGAGCCCGTTCGTGTAGGCGTCCGCGATCGCGGCCCCGTCCTCGGGCCCGACGCGCCCGAAGTACAGGCCATGCGGGAACGCGAGCAGGTTCCCCGCGAACCGGTCGCCGCCGATGTGCGTGCTCTCCCACGTCTCGTCGGGATGCGAGCCCGAGAGCTCGACGGCGAGCGGACGGCCGCGTTCGGCGCAGCAGACGTCGCGACGGCCGTGCGTGCACACGAGGAAGAGCGGGCGATCGTGCGACTCGAGCCCCGGGCGCTCGCCGCGGCCGAGTCCGGCCAGATCCAGCTCGAGGGCGTCGCCGATCTCGCCCAGGGTCGTCGTCTCGATCCACGGCGTGCCGGGCCCCGAACGGATCGCGAAGCAGGTCACGCTTTCGGTCGAGACGTTCCCCGGCGATCGCCGGATCAGCAGCGGCCGGACGCGTGCCTCGTTGCATCGGCGCCGGATCTCGGCGCCGAGACCCTCGGGCAGGCGAGCATCGGTCGGCGCGTGCCGTCCCCAGGGGCCGGGGTGTTCGAGCAACAGCCACGACCGGACCGTGGACGCGGTGCCGGCGAGCGGCTCGTGACGCTCCTCGCTCAGGTGCGAGCAACGCTCGGACCGCGTCAGCACGCGTTCAGGCGAGGGGCCGGAGCAGGCCCTCCCGGACGAGCCGGCGGGCGAGGACGACGCGGCTGTCGGGGTCGGGCAGGGCACCGGCGAGCTCGCCGAGCCGGAACGAGGGCGCGCCCTCGATGCGGCGCATCGCGGGCTCGAGCCAGGCCGGCATGTCGAGGCGCCGGTCGCCGAGGAGGGCGACCAGGCGGTCGGACCGCGTTCGGAGCACCAGGATCGAGCCGGGCCGTCGTTCGAACCGCGTCTCGTCGGTGATCTCGCCGAGCGCCTCCTGGTCGACGAGCCCTCCGCGGAGCAGCGGCAATCGGGTCGTGAGGAAGCGTTCGAGCCTCGCGTCCACGATCGAGACAGGGTCGACCGAGGCGAGCGCCGAGCCGGCCCGCCCGAACCACTCGCGCAGCTCCCCCGCGAACCCATCCGGATCCGAAAGCCACCCCGCCGACACCGCCTCGCCGAACGCCGGGTCGGCCTCGGCCACCTTCATCGCGTCGCGGATCACCTCGCGCCAGGACACGACGTGCACGCCGATCGTGAGGTGCCCCGAGAGCGACGTTTGCGTCGACGCCGCGTGCAGCGTCCCGGTCGGCATGTAGATGCAGTCGCCCGGACCGATCTCGGCGCGCATGGGCTCGCGCTCGGGCTCGCCCGGCGCCGCGTGCACCTCCCACGACTTGCGGCCGAACGCCTGCAGGACGAACACGTCGTGCGGATCGTCGTGCAGCTCGAGCCCCTGGGCACCCGGCGGCGTGATGTACGCGTTGACCTGGCAGGGGTGGCCGAGCTCGACCTCGAGCTCGCGGCAGAAGCGCGTGACGGGCTCGTGGTACCGGTGCAGGCCCTGGACCACGATCGTCGCGCCGTCCTCGAACAGCCCGAACACGCGCGCCGGGTCCGCCATCCCCGACACCGGCCTCGAACCCGTGGTGCCCGAACGCGTGTAGGCGGACTCGGGGATCTGCTCGCCGGCCTTGACCATGCGGAAGGAGGGCGTTCGGAGCGACGTCGTCGACAGGATCCGGTCGACCTCGTCGAGCGTCAGGAGGTCGGCGAAGCCGGCCGGATCGTCGTTCTCGTGGAACGTCGGCCGCCTTCCCCACGAGGTCGCGAGGAAGGCGCCGGCATCACCGGTGCAGCGCGCGAGCGGACGTCGTCCCGAGTCGCTCTCGCGCTCGAGCTCGACGACCGAGCTCACGACGCGGCGTCGGTCCCGTCCGTGTCCTGCGAGTCCGTCCCGTCCGTGTCCTGCGAGTCGGTCCCGTCGGTGTCCTGCGTGTCCGTGCCGTCCTGGTCCTGCGTGTCGGTGCCGTCCTCGTCCGGCATCGGCCGTTCGGGCACCTCGGTGCTCGCCGCCGGCGAGACCGTGAGGATGTCCTCGTCGGTCAGCGTGCGGTCGCCCGTCGTCGCCTCGTCCATCCCTCGCCTCCTTCCGTCCTTCCTTCCGAACGCTAGGTACCCGGCACCGCCGCGACGAACCGCGCCGGGTCCTCCTCGAACCGGGACAGGCACCCGGCCGAGCAGAAGTAGTACGTCGTGTCCTCGAAGGTCGACCGGTACACCGCCGAGGCGACGTCGACGGTCATCCCGCAGACCGGATCGATGGCCTCGTGCGTCGGCAGTTCGGCCGGGGGCGCCGCGGCCAGGTCGCCGGCCGCGCGCTCCCTCACGAGCTCGGCGAGGATCGCGACCGCGATCTCCTCGTGCGCGATCCTGCCGAGGTCCAGGCCCGCCGGCGCGTGCAGGCGCGCGAGCTGTTCGTCGGTGACCCCGCGGTCGCGCAGGTACCCGAGCACCGACCGGGCGCGCCTGCTCGACGCCACCAGTCCGACGTACGCGGCCGGCGTCGCGAGCGCCGCCTCCAGCGCCGACTCGTCGTAGTGGCCCTGGGTCGCCACCACGATCACCGAGCGTTCGGTCACGCCGGCCTCGGACAGATCGAGCGACGTGAAGACGCGGTCGGCGGCCGGGTAGTCCTCGGCCAGGCCGCCCTCGTCGACGACGACCGTGCGCCATCCGAGCGCGTCCGCCATCGAGGCCAGCGTCCCCACGGCCGGCGAACGCCCGATCACGACCAGGTGCGGTTGCGGCAGAACCGGTTCCACGTAGACCTCCAGGGCTCCCTCGCTCTGACACGCGATCGGCACGGTGACCACGCCGTCCCGCCCGCGCGCCGCGAGCTCCTCGGGCGGCCCGAGGAACAGCAGCCGCGGCGTCCCCTCCTCGAGCGCCTTGAGCGATTCTCGGATGACCGTGGGCTCGGCGCACGCCCCGCCGAGCCACCCCCGGACGCGGCGGTCCGGTGTGATGAGGGCGGTCGAGCCCTCCTTGCCAGACGACGGCGCGCGCCGCCACACCAC
>Ga0081455_10006884_pt1 | contig 12103 bp, 8 predicted proteins | sample TabmetS3T2R1_FD_70207 | JGI IMG/M metagenome (GOLD analysis project Ga0081455, IMG submission 70207) | Tabebuia heterophylla rhizosphere microbial communities from the University of Puerto Rico - S3T2R1 | ecosystem: Host-associated > Plants > Roots > Rhizosphere ...
CCGGCGGTCGAGCCGATATAGAGGTTGATCTGCTTGCCGCGATAGAATTGGGCGACGGAGTCCTGGGCCTGAGCGATGTTGCCCGTGAGAGCCGTGGCGATCGCAACCGCGACAATGAATGACGGCCATTGCAACATCATCGCTTCTCCCGGAGAGTCACGTCTCATCATCCAACATCGCGGTGGCAGGGAGTACCGTTCACCAACGGCCATGTTGTCGCAGCCGCACGACTTTGGCGATAGCCCTTAAGCCCTCACAGCTTGCTTCTCCCGGCCTCCCGCCTGGCGTGCCTCGATGCGCGCGAGATTGCGGCGTGCCGCCTCGATGTAGGAGGTGGCCTGGATTTCGTCGAACACCTGCATCGCCGCGCGACAGGCGGCAATCGCTTCCACAAACCGCTCCGGGTTGCGCTCGCGCCAGCCAAGCTCGCCGAGCGCATTGCCGAGGTTGTTCTGGGTCTTGGCCCACTGGATCGGCACGTCCGCGCGGGTCCTGACCTCAAGCGCCGCCCGAAAAGCGGCAATCGCTTCGTTCAGCCGCTCGATGCTGCCCTCGCGTTCGCCGAGTGCCTGCAACGCGGTGGCGAGGTTGTTCTGGGTCGCGGCCCAGTCCGCCGGCATTGCCTTGCGGGTTCTGACCTCCAGTGCCCCACGATAGGCTGCGACCGCTTCCGTAAGCCGCGTCTGGTTGCCTTCGCGCTCGCCGAGCGTTTGCAGCGCAGCGCCGAGATTGTGCTGGATCGCTGCCCAGTCGGCCGGCACTGCCTTGCGGGTTCTGACCTCGAGCGCGTTGCGAAACGCGGAAACCGCCTCGGTCAGCCGCGTCGGGCTGCCCTCACGCTCGCCAAGCGCCTGCAGCGCAATGCCAAGATTGTTCTGGGTCATGGCCCACTCTGCCGGCATCGCCTCCTGGGTGTGGACCTCGAGCGCCGCGCTGCAGGCGGCAACCGCTTCCTTGAGCCGTGCCGGATTGCCCTCGCGTTCGCCAAGGGTCAGGAGCGCCAGGCAGAGATTGTTCTGAGTCGTGGCCCATTGGGCCGGCATCGCCGCGCGGGTATACACTTCGAGCGCAGCGCGGAAGGCGGCCACGGCTTCCGCAAGCCGGGCCGAGCTGCCCTCGCGCTCGCCGACGGTTTGCAGCGCATTGCCGAGCTCGTTCTGAGTCTTGGCCCACAGGTCCGGCGTGGCCGCGCGGGTGAATTCGCGCGTGAGCAAATGCCGATAGCCTTCAATCGCCGAATAGAGCGCGCCCATGCTTCCGCGCCGCTCGGCGCATTTCGAGAGCGCGTTGGCGGCAGCGAGACGCACCTCCGGTCTGAAGCTCCAATCGTCGGTCTTGGTGGGGGCGAGAATGCGCTCAAGCGCGACCTGCGCGTTGCTGCGTCCCGCAAGCGCAAGCGTCTTGAGCTCGGAGACCGCTTCCTTCTGGGCGGCCGGATCCGACCCACGCAGTGACTCCTCGATATGGCGCAGATCGAGGCCGTAGGCCCGGCGCCGCGCGATGTCGAGCAGGCGCTTGAAGGCGGCGAGCGTGAGCAGGATGAGCGAAAGCCGATAAGCCAGGACCGCCCATTTGGCGTGGTCCGACGGATTGGTCACGCCCGTGATCTCATCGTAGCCGATCCGGTCGCCAAAGAGGTCGTAGTGCTCGAGCAGCACGGCGGCCTTGAACAGCTCGATTAAGCTGTAGATCAGAAACGTGAACGGTCCCGCATCGGGGGCGAGCTCGAACCCGGAGCCGTGAGCCTGGAGATGCGAAAACGCGACCGGCGCGAACACCAGCAGGAAACCGCAGGCGAGCATGACTTCCGCCGAAAGATCGCCTCTGATCCTGATGCTCTTCTGGTCGAATGGGACCTCGGCGAAGACTTCGTCCTCATCGCGTGACCAGTGGCGGAAAACGATGAGGATCGCAAAGATGCCGGCAGCAATGGCGGCGAGACCCCATGGCCAGGGTGCGAGCGCGCCCGCCAATGCGAAGCCGCAGAAAATGACCACGACGACGGTCGGTCGCAGCGCCGGATCCGCGATGCGGGTGCCGACCAGCCACGAGCCTGCGCGTATGAGCGCGCGATCAAGTGCCCGCAGGCCGTCGATGATGCTGTCGCCAATGGAGTGCTTGCCGGGGTCACGCCGTCCTGTCAGCCAGTCAAATGCAACGTAGAGACCGGCGAGCAGCGCGAGCGTGAGGAGGCCCGCAACCAGCGAGGCAAATGGTGTCGGCGACGAGAAAAGGGCTTCGAGGCGCGAAAGCACGGCGAGGCTCCCTGATGGCACGGTACGATTGTCAGGAATGTACACCGATGAGCAGGGTCATGGTGCGGCATAGAGCGGCACGCTGGCGTTGCCGGATGGCAATTGCAAGACCGACAGATGACGTGAGCTTATGGGGCAGAACGGCTGGCCGAGTCGGCTGCCGTCTCCGCGGGCGCTCAATGATCATTTCATAACAGCGACAAGCGTCCGCTTCCGTGCGGTCGGTCCGCATTCCGCCACGAAGCGTGGATAGCAGGCCAACACTCGTCGGAAGTCTGAGTTCGACGGAAACGAGATTAGACGATGAGCATGATCTGTTGGGTCCTGGGGCTCACGCCGACGCAGATCGGCGCGCTGCAAGCCACACCTTCGCTCACAAGGAAGCTCACCAGCGTGGCGATGGACGACCAATACCAAGCGCAAATCGATGAAGCGATCAAGCGGATGTCGCCGGAGCAGAAGAAGCGGTTTGAAGCAAGCCGATCAGATGCGAGGCCGGGCATGAAAGAGTGGCAGGCGCACCTCGCGGAAGCTCGCGAGTGGATCGCGCCCCTTGGCCCCTTTGAACCGGCCCTCGGTCTCGAAAAGTCATGGCACATGCTGCACTATCTCTTCACCGGGCATGTGGGTACGACGAGAGCGCCGGGCGATCTGCTGTTGACTGGCGAGGAGGTGGGCGAAGACGTTGGCTACGGACCGGCCCGATTGCATGGCCCGACGGAGACGCGAGAGTTCGGTCGCTTCCTTGAGACGCAGGACCTGTCACGTCTCCAAGCGCGCGTGAGTTTGCAGGAAATGAATCGCCTCCGCGTGTACGGGATGCCGATGGGGGCGGGTTCTGACGCCGAACACGAAAAGGGGTTGCGCGACGACGTTGGCTTTTATTTCCCGCGACTGCGAGATTACGTGGCCAGGATGTCCAGCAAAGGCGACGGCCTGCTCGTCTGCGTATCCTGATTCGGCACTTCGTTGCAGCGTGTAGCCCGCATGGAGCGAAGCGCAATGGAGCGAAGCGGAATGCGGGGCGGCCTCGCCGCCGCAAGACCGTTCCCGGATTTCGCTACGCCTCATCCGGGCTACGATTGCCATCCTTGCTACGTATGCACCTCGACCATCATGCCCTTCGGAAAAATCTCCTCCACCTTGGCGTGGCGGTGGGCGATGCCCTGCTCGTGCACATAGCGCAGGAACTGCTCGAAGGTCGGGCGGTTCTCCTCGATCCCGAACGGGAACGGATCGCCGCCGAACATGTCGCGCATGCGGCGCGCATAGACCGTCAGCCACGGCAGCGGATAGCGCGACACTGACTGCTCGAACATGCGCTTGTGGGCGCAGTCCTTCGATTCGTTGAAGGCGTTGTAGAGGCTGCCCGCAACCCAAGGATGCTCATCCAGGATCGAGCGCTTCATGGCGATCACATGCATGATCGGCCACACTTTGGTGCGCGCGTAGTATTTCTCCTCCATGTCCAGAAAGTCGGGAAACAGGCGCACGACGTCGGGGTGCCCCTTGACGAAGCAGTCGGGCGGGCGCGCCACCAGCGCGCAATCGATCTCGCCTTTGGCCAGCATGTCGCTCAGCGTCGTATCGTTTCGGCGGGTGAGCTCGACGCCTCGCGGCAGCGAGAGCTCGACCTTCTCGGTGCGCCCGGGATCGTTGGTGCCGGCCTGGTACCAATGAACGTCAGTGAGCTTGACGCCGTGCTCGTCGTTGAGCCAGCCGCGCATGTAGACGGCCGCGGTGTGCGCCCATTCGGGCGAGCCGATGGTCTTGCCCTTCAGGTCCGCGGGCGCCCTGATCTTGCTGTTCTTATTCACGTAGAAGGCCGAGAAACGGAAGTGCCGCGAGCAGACCACCGGCAGCGCGATGATGTCGGGGTCCTTGCGCGTCACCTGAGTCGAGAACTTGGCGAACGAGAGCTCCGAAACATCCCATTCGCGGTTGAAGGTGAAGCGCGCGAAGATCTCGTGTAGCTCGGGCATCAGCCAGGTGTGCTCGATGCCTTGCGCCTGCACGGCGCCGGTGCGGAAATCGCGGAAGTGATCGTAATCCTCGGTGGCGATCGTCAGGTGTATTTTCTTCATCGCGGGCGCTCGGTGAGGTCCTTGGGTTCCATCGCCAGCTTGGCTTTGGCAACAATGTCATCGGGCGTAGCGACGAGGTCAGCAACGATCGATTGGATGGTGGCGCCATCGGTCGGCGAGACGTCGAGACTGGCCTTGCGCGAATCCTCGACATAGGCGGGATCCCGCATCATCGCGTCAAAGGCCCGTCGCAGCAGCGCCACGCGCTCGGCCGGCACGCCGGGCGAGGTGACGAACGGCCGGCCGATCACCACGTCGGTCGAGAACAGCCGCAGGATGCGGCGGTCCTCCTCGCTCTTGGCGAAGTCCGTCAGCAGCGGGACCTGCGGAAACTCGGCATCGCGCGCAAGCCCCACCTGCGCGATCAGGTTGATCTTGCCGGTCCGCAGCCATTCGCCATTCTCGGCCTTGAGGCTGTTGAAGTTGTTGCCGGCGCGGCCTTCGATCTCGCCGCGCTCCATCGCGAGCCCGACCTCGGCCGTGCTCTGATAGCCGGTGACCAGCTTGAACCGGGTGCCGATCAGGCTGTTCATGACAGTCGGATAGATGATGGTGTAGGAGCCCGCGCCGGTTGCGCCCATGACGACCGTGCGCCTGGTGGCGTCCTCGACCGATGTGATGCCCGAGCTGTGCCATACATAGACGGTGCTGTTGCTTGACGAGGTCGAGGCGAGCCAGTTGAATTGCGCCGGATTGAACTGGATGCTGCGGCTGCGCTCCAGGACTTGCGCCATCACGAACACCGGAATGAAGGTGGCGATGGTGGTGCCGTCCTTGGGCGCCTGGGTGAACACGTAGTTGGCCGCCCGGATGTGCCCGGCGCCCGGCATGTTCTTGACCACGATGGTGGGTTGGCCGGGAATATGATTGACAAGATGGCGCGCGACCACGCGCGCATTCGCGTCGAGGCCACCGCCCACGCCGGTCGAGACGATGAGCTCGATGGTCCGGCCCTTGTAGAAGTCGGCCTGCGCGGCGGCGGACGAGGCGACCACTACGGCTGTCAACGCCGCAATTACAGCCCTGGCCACTTTTGCCTCTCCAATTCCGGGCATGTCGTGTTCCTCCCCGGTCAGTCTGCGGATGCACGTACCGTCAGCAAGGCACAGGCGCAAGTAATCCTAAGAGCCCAATGTCCGTGCCAATTTCGCTGGGCGCCCCACGGGCCGGAAATGCCTATCAAGCCGCTTGTTCCCTTATTAGAGGGTTTATAGACTGTGTTCAGGGGGGCGGTGCCTCAGGCTTTTGCTCCGCCCACCTGCGCGACAATTCAGTGGGAGGATTCGATGAAGTATATCGTCTGCGCCGCGGCGCTTGTCATAGGCCCCGCGATCGTCGCTGTGCCGCCGATGCTGTCTGCGGCCGAGAATACGCCCTGGGCGTATCCGGTTGCCCCGAAGGGGGCGCCGAAGCGTGATGCCACCAAGATCATCACACAGCCTGGCAGCGAGAAGAAATACAACGAGGTCGAGGTCAACAACCCATACGGCCCGCCCGATTGGTTCCCGGGCGATCACCCGCCGATGCCTCCAGTGGTTGCGAATGGACGCCGGGACGAGCCCCGCGCCTGCTCGCTCTGCCATCTCACCACCGGCGATGGCCATCCTGAATCGGCCGGCATCGCTGGGCTAAACCCCTCCTACTTCATCCGCACCTTGAACGAGTTCAAGGAGGGCAAACGCAATGGCGGCCGGTCCGGCGTCATGATCGCCATCACCAAGGGCATGACCGAAGCGGAGATGAAGGACGCGGCCGAATACTTCGCCAAGATCAAGCCGCTGAAGGGCTACGTCAAAGTGGAGGAAGCGGCCGAGGTGCCGAAGACCTTCGTCGGTGCCGGCGCCATGCGCTTCGTGACCAAGGGCGCGGAAGCCGGCAAGGAGCCGATCGGCAACCGCATCATCACGATCCCGCAGGATGAACATGCTGCCGAAGCGCGTAACCCGCGCGTCGGCTTCACCCACTATGTTCCGCCGGGCTCGATCAAGAAGGGCGAGGACCTGGTCAAGACCGGCGGCGGTGGCAAGACGGTGCCCTGCGCAATCTGTCATGGCCCGGATCTCAGGGGCCTGGGCGAGGTACCGGCGATCGCCAACCGTGACCTGCTCTATGTCGTGCGCCAGCTCAACGACATGCAGACCGGCGCCCGCGTCGGGACCTGGGTCCCGCTCATGAAGCCGGTGGTCGACAAGATGACGCTCGAGGACATGATCGCGGTCGCGGCCTATATCGGGACGCTTGAGCCCTGATCGAGAGTCGGATGGCGCGGCCTGGCTGACCGCGCCCTGTGCTTGCGCCCTCTCCCGCTTGCGGGGGAGGGCGTGATCGTGTCAGAGGTTCGGCGGAAGTCGCGCCCCACGATCGAGCAATAGCGGATGCAATTCGGCGTTTTCGATCACCTTGATCGCAATGATTTGCCCTTGCGCGACTATTACGAGTCGCGCCTCAAAGTTGCCGAAGCCTACGATCAGCACGGCTTCTACGCCTACCACATCGCTGAGCATCACTCGACGCCGCTTGGCATGGCGGCGAGCCCCAGCGTCTTTCTTGCGGCAGTCGCGCAGCGCACGCGGCGACTGCGTTTCGGGCCGCTGGTCTATGCGCTGCCGCTCTATCATCCGCTGCGGATGATCGAAGAAATTTGCATGCTCGACCAGATGAGCGGCGGCCGGCTCGAGATCGGCTTTGGGCGCGGCTCGGTGCCGGCCGAGCTGATCTACTACGGGCAGAAGCCTGGGCAGGCGCAGGCAGTCTATGCCGAGGCGCTCGACCTCGTCCTGCAAGGGCTCACGTCGCGCACCTTGAGCTTTCGCGGCGAGTTCTTTCAGTTCGACAACGTTCCGATGGAGCTTGCGCCGTATCAGAAGCCGCATCCGCCGGTGTGGTATGGCGTGCATGCGCCCGAGAGCGCGGCGCGCGCCGCCCGCAAGGGCCTGCAGGTCGTCAGCCTCGATCCGTTGGCTGCGACGCGCGCTTCGTTCGACAGCTTTCGAGCGGCCTGGCGCGAGACCTGGGGCACAAAGCCGCTGCCGCTGATGGGGCTCGGCCGCTTCGTCGTGGTGGCGGAGACCGATGCGGCTGCTCTCGCGATCGCGCGCCGCGCCTATCCGCGCTGGCACGACAGCTTTACCTTTCTGCACCGGATGCACGGGCGTCTGAACGTGCATCCGCGGCCGCCGACCTTCGACGGGCTCGCCGAAGCAGGGCAGGGCGTCGCTGGAGCGGCCGCGACGGTGGCGGCATTCCTGCGCCGGGAGCTCGCCGAGACGGGCAGCAACTATTGCGTCTGCCAGTTTGCCTTCGGCGATCTCAGCCACGCTGAAATCCTGCGGTCGATCGAGCTGTTTGCCCGCGACGTTATGCCGGCGCTAGTGGGCCTCATTCCGGTCGCGGCCGATTGATCACCCCCAGCTCGGCCATATAATCGGCCCCACAGGACAAGGGAGGGGACGATGACCAGAACCTCAACGGGCGCGCTTGCGGTGCTCGGCTCCATGCTGCTCGCGGGCACCGCGCTTGGCGCTGACGTTACCTTCGAGCGCCTGCGCAATCCCGAGCCGCAGAACTGGCTCATGAACCATGGCGACTACAACGCGCACCACTACTCGGCGCTCGAGCGCATCAACAAGACAAACGTCAAGAATCTGCGCTTTGCGTTCTCGGTTGCGCTCGGCCAGAAGAGCGGCAACGAGAACATTCTCGCGACGCCGCTCGTCGATGACGGGTTCATGTACATCACCGACGCCTGGGGCGTCCTCTACAAGATCGACGTGCGCTCCGGCATGAGCGGCCCGATCGTGTGGAAGATGGACCCCGGCCAGGCCAAGATGGATCGCAATCGCGGTGCGGCGCTCTGGGGCAATCTGGTCATCTCGGTAACCAGCCACGACGGCCGCGTGGTGGCGACCGACAAGGACACCGGCCAGGTCGTGTGGGAGAAGAATCTCCGCGATCAGCCCGACATGACGCTCAACGCTGCGCCGCTCGCGCTCGTCGACAGGATTCTCGTCGGCGCCTCCGGCGGCGACCAGGGCGTGCGCAACTGGCTGGTCGCGCTCGACGCCAAGACCGGCAACGAGCTGTGGCGCTTCCACACCATCCCGGGTCCGGGCGAGCCCGGACACGAGACCTGGAAGGACAAGAACAACGCCTGGCAAACGGGCGGCGGCGCGTTCTACGTCACCGGCTCCTACGATCCCGCGACCAACACCACCTATTGGGGCTCGGGCAATCCGTCGCCAAAATACGACAGCTCCTATCGGCCGGGCGACAATCTCTACACCAACAGCGTGCTCTCGCTCGATGCAGCGACCGGCAAGCTGCGCTGGTATCACCAGTACACGCCCAACGACACGATGGACTACGACGAGAGCGGCAGTCACATCCTGATCGATACCAAGGTCAACAGGGAGGATCGCAAGACCGTCGTGCGCGCGGCGCGCAATGGCTTTGCCTACAGCTTCGACCGGCTCAACGGCCAGTTTCTGAAAGCGACGCAGTACGTCACCAAGGTGACCTGGACCAAGGGCATCGATCCCAAGACCGGCAAGCCCGTCGACTATGATCCGAACAAGGACATGCAGAGCTATGCCGAGCCGATCACCCAGATCGTGAGCGGCGCCAAGGCGAGCTTCTGTCCGGGTGTCCCGGGCGGCAACAATTTCTGGTCGGCGGCTTACAGCCGCAAGACCAAGCTGCTCTATATCCCCGAGCTCGAAGGCTGCACCTCGGCGCTCCGCGATCAGGCCGCGCATGTGCGCGGCAAGTACGACGGCGGCAGCTTCTTCTACGACGGCCGCGTCACCAGCGGCATGGTGGTCTACGATCCCTCGACCGGCGAGATCAAGAAGCGCAAGGACATGCCCTATGGCAACTCGGCGGGCGCGCTCGCGACGGGCGGCGGCGTGATCTTTACGGCGCTACTCGATGGCACTGTCATGGCGCTCGACGATGAGACGCTGGAGGAGCTGTGGTCGTTCAACGTCGGCACCGGCATCAACTCGCCGCCGATCACCTACGAGGTCAACGGCAAGCAATACATCGCCATCGCCACCGGGCTCACGCGCAATCAGGTCGGGCGGCTGGCCAATTCGCCTGAAACCAGGACGCTGTCGAAGCACGTCACGATGCTGTTCGTGTTCGGGCTGTGACTCAATCGGCCTCATGGTGAGGAGCACGCGAAGCGTGCGTCTCGAACCATAGGCCGCCCCCTCCTTCGAGACGCGCCCCTTCGGGCGCTCCTCAGGATGAGGGCGGATCGATAACATGCAAGGGAGGAGACAATGAGAAAGACAACATCAACTGCGCTCGCCACATTCGCCTGTGCACTGCTCGCCGGAACCGCGCAGGCCGCCGACGTAACCTATGAGCGACTGCTCAATCCCGAGCCGCAGAACTGGCTTACGCACCACCGCGACTACGGCGCGCAGCGCCATTCGCCGCTCGAGCAGATCAACAAGTCGAACATCAAGAATCTCAAGCTGCTGTTTGCCGTGTCGCTGGGCGGCAAATCGGCCGGCGAAAGCCTGGAAGCAACGCCGCTGGTCGATGATGGATTCATGTACATCGTCGACAGCTGGGGCGTCGTCTACAAGATCGACGTACGCTCCGGCACCGCCGGCAAGATTCTCTGGAAGATGGATCCGAAGCTCGACAAGCAAGACCGCAATCGCGGCGTCGCGTTGTGGAACAACCTCGTCATCTCAATCACGGGCTACGCCACGCGCGTGATCGCGACCGACAAGGACAGCGGCCAGATCGTCTGGGACAAGAACCTGTTCGACCAGGAAGACCTGGAGCTGACCGCCGCGCCGCTGGCGCTTAAGGATTCGATCATCGTAGGCGGCTCCGGCGGCGACCGCGGGTTGCGCAACTGGGTCGCCGCGCTCGATCCTCGCACCGGCGAGCTCAAGTGGAAGACCTATTCCATTCCGGCGCCGGGTGAGCCTGGCAGCGAGACCTGGAAGGACAACCATAACGCCTACCTGACCGGCGGCGGCGCCTTCTACGGCACCGGTGCCTACGATCCGGTCGCCAATCTCACCTATTGGGGCTCGGGCAATCCGGTCCCCGCCTACGATCCGACCTATCGTCCCGGCGACAATCTCTTCACCAACAGCGCGATCGCCTTCGACGCGTCGAACGGCAAGATCACGTGGTGGCACCAGTACACGCCGAACGACAACATGGACTACGACGAGACCGGCGCTCATATCCTGATCGACACCAAGGTCAACGGCGAGGACCGCAAGGTCGTTGCGCATGCCGGCCGCAACGGCTTCAACTACGTGCTCGATCGCCTCAACGGCCAGTTCCTGAAGGCGACGCAACACGTCAAGCGCGTAACTTGGACCAAGGGTATCGATCCCAAGACCGGCAAGCCGGTGGACTATGATCCGAGCCGGGATGTCCAGACCTACGCCTTCGGCCCCGAGATACTCGCCGACAAGGCCAAGCGGGAAATCTGCCCGAGCATCACCGGCGGCACCAATTTCTGGCCCTCTTCCTACAGCCGGAAGACCGGCCACCTCTACGTCCCGGCCGCAGAAGGGTGCGGCACCGTCACGGTCGACACCAGCGCGCATGTGAAGGGCCGTTTCAATGGCGGCAGCCCGGGCCCGGCCGGGTTGATTTCGAGCTCGATGACCATGATCGACCCCTCGACCGGCGAGCTGAGGAAGCGCGTCGAGTTTCCCTATCCGAACGCGTCCGGCGTGCTGTCGACTGCCGGCGGCATCGTGATGACGGGTCTCCTCGACGGGACGCTGGTGGCACTTGATGACCAGACTCTCGACGAGCTGTGGCGGATCAACGTGGGCAGCGGCTTCAACGTGCCGCCCATGACCTACGCGGTGAATGGCAAACAATACATCGCCATTTCGTCGGGGCTATGCTGCGTGCGGCCGTCCGGACAGATCAGCAACTCTTTGGCTCAAAAGGGTCGCAATCCGGAGCTGCGCGATCAGTCGAACGCGACCGTGCTCTATGTGTTCGGGCTCTGACTCTATCCGCCCTCATGCTGAGGAGCGCCGCGTAGCGGCGCGTCTCGAAGCATCGGGCGGCCCGGCCGTGGCCGCGGCCATCCGCGCCATCCAGCAGCCCACCCACCGCCGGCAGGCGGCCAAGGTGTTCCTGGAGTTCTTCCGGCTGCTGCGCTACCTGGACTTCGCCGACCCCGAGCACACGGCAGAGGAGAACCTCAAGAACGCGATCCTCGTCTTCTCGCTCATCACGTCGGAGGCGCGCCTGCTGCTCGGGTACCTCGAGCGGCGCGTGCTGAAGGGGCTCTCGGAGGCGGAGCCCATCTACCAGCTCTACGACTCGTTCGTGTACTGCATCCCGTTCGAGCTCAAGAAGGTGATCAACACCGAGCTCACGGACATCTCGGTGGCCCGCCAGGCGGACAACATCCGCGCGCGGGTGGAGAACAGCCACGGCATCCTCAAGGACTGCTTCCAGCAGGCGGTGGTCCAGCTGGCCCAGGCCTTCGAGGCCAGCGTGGAGGGCCGCGACATCTTCAGCGACTTCACGGCCAAGCTGGAGCAGTCCCTGGAGCTGCGCGAGAGCCTGGGGCAGCTGGTCAAGGCCGTGCGGCGCTTCCAGCGGGTGCGGGACGGCGGCGCGGCGGTGCTGATGAAGGAGGAGATCTCCCGGTTCTACGACAACAACATGAAGTACCTCATGTACCGGGACTGGTCGGGCTTCGAGCTGTTCTTCATCGAGATCCTGAAGTGCTCCAGCATCCCCGGCCTGCTCCAGATCGGC
>Ga0081455_10006885_pt1 | contig 12100 bp, 10 predicted proteins | sample TabmetS3T2R1_FD_70207 | JGI IMG/M metagenome (GOLD analysis project Ga0081455, IMG submission 70207) | Tabebuia heterophylla rhizosphere microbial communities from the University of Puerto Rico - S3T2R1 | ecosystem: Host-associated > Plants > Roots > Rhizosphere ...
CCCCGCCGTGCTGTGGGGGGCAGAAGCGGGGCAGCCCAAGCGGGGTGGTATCCTGCGCGTCTGGGGCTCTGATCCGCCGCACTTTGATCCGCATCTGATCCTCAACGCCAAGACGCATAACGCTCTCAGCTTCACACACAGCACGCTGGTGCGGCACAAAGTCGGCCCGGAGGTGCGCCCGGGGACCTTCATTGTCGAGCCCCATCTGGCCGAACGCTGGGAAGCACTGGACGACACGACCTATGTCTTCTATCTGCGCAAAGGGGTCAAATGGCACAACAAACCGCCCGTCAACGGGCGTGAGCTGGTGGCCGAGGACGTCAAGTTCACCTTTGACCGTTTCTTGGCGGAAACGGGAAATGCCGCCCGCTATATGCTGGAATCCGTGGACCGGGTGGAGCTCGTCGACCGCTATACCGTGAAGTTCCTGCTCAAAGAGCCCTTCGTCTGGCTGATCGACGTGCTGGCCAACCCGATCATGTGGATCATTGCCCCCGAAGTGGTGCAGCAATTTGGCGACTTGAAGAAGGCCGAGAGCGCCATCGGCACTGGCGCCTTTATGCTGGAGCGCTATGAGCCGAACGTGAAGACGGTCTTCAAGCGCAACCCGGAGTACTTCCGCGACGGTCAGCCGTATGTGGATGGGGTGGAATGGTTGGTTGTCGAAGATGCCTCCGCCGCCTTGGCGATGTACCGCAGCGGGCAACTTGACTGTGGGTCGGCGCCCTGGTGGGGCGTGCGCCAGGAGGATCTGGAGTCGGTGAAGAAGACTCATCCCCACTTGAAGTATCAGGATTTCCTGTCCACGGTGAGTCATGCTATCTACATGCGGACCGATCAGGCCCCCTTCAACGATGTGCGGATGCGGCGTGCGATCTCTCAGGCCGTTGATCGGCAGGCGATCATTGATGCTGTGTTCATCAAGGGCGAACTGACTCCCGCGATCTCCCGCGGTCTGTCTGAATGGTCGCCGCGTATCGATGAACTCGGTGCGGGTGCACGCTATTATCAGCACGATCCCAAGGAAGCCAGGCGCCTGCTAGCGGAGGCTGGTGTGCCCAAAGGCTTCAAAACCCTAATGTCTACCACTGCCGGTACTGGCGCCGGCCGACAGATCACCGATGCCGCGCAGTTAGCTCAGCGTTCGCTCAAAGATGTCGGCATCGAGGTGGAGTTGAAGATCCAGGAGTACGGCGCCTATATGGCGACGACAGCCAAGGGCAAGTTCGAGGGCATGGCCTTCGGCCCCGTCAGCAATGCCTGGGAGCCGGATAGCGTGCTGTATGGCCTGTATGCCCCCGACCAGCCGCGCAATTACGGCCACGTCAACGACCCTCAGATCACCGCCATGCTCAAGGAACAACGGCGCACGCAGGACCGGGAGGCGCGGAAGAAGATCATCTTTGACCTGCAGCGGTATATTGCGGAGCAGCAGTACTATGTGTACCTCTACTGCCTAGGCATCACCGGTTCCTGGTACCCATATGTGAAGAACCATGGCCCTAATACAACCTATGATTATGGCGGTCGCTCCGCCGCGCTGTGGCTGGACCGATAGGAGGAGAGAGGGACATCACATGAAACTGTACTGCCGTACCGTCTCACTGTTCGTCGTGGCCGTGTGCATGGCGGTCTGGGTATCCGGGCTGGCGGCACAGCCCAGGCCCACCGGGGAGGCAGTCTGGGCCTGGCATGTCACCCTCGCTCCCGCCTGGTTCGATCCCGCCGACACGCCAGCGCAGGTCACCCCCTTCGGTATGCTGTATGCTCTGCACGATGCCCTGGTGCGCCCGCTGGCTGGGGAACGCATGGGCAACAGCCTGGTGGAGTCCTGGATAGAGAGCCCGGATGGACTGGTCTACACCTTCAAGCTGCGCCCGGGGCTGCGGTTTCACAACGGTGACCCCTGCACCACTGCGGACGTCAAATTCAGCTTCGAACGCTACCGCGGTACCGGAGCTCAGGAGTTGCACGCCAACGTCAAAACCGTCGAGATCGTCGATCCCCTGATTGTGCGCTTTCATCTGCAAGAACCCTGGCCTGACTTCATGACCTTCTACGGCACTACCGCCACTGCCGCTGGGATCGTCGTGCCCAAGCGCTACCTGGAGCAGGTCGGGGAGGACGGCTTCAAGAAGCATCCCATTGGTCTGGGACCCTATAAGTTTGTGAGCCATACGCCAGGGATAGAAGTGGTGCTGGAGGCGTACGAGGGCTACTGGCGCAAGGTGCCGCACATCAAACGGCAGATCATGAAGGGGGTGCCCGAGGGCACCACCCGCCTGGCCATGCTGAAGAAGGGAGAGGCGGATATCGCCATTGCCGTGGAAGGCCCCGTGGCCGAGGAGGTGAAGCGCGATCCGCGCCTGACCCTGGTGGACACCCGAGGTCCTGGCATGATGTGGATCGAGTTCACTGACCAGTGGGACCCCAAGTCCGTGTGGGCCGATCAACGCCTGCGCCTGGCGGTGAACTACGCGATGGATCGGCAGGCCATCAATGAGGCTGCCTGTCTGGGCTACTGCCCGCCCGCTGGGGTGATCGTGCCGCGCCTGATGGACTATGCCCTGCCGCTTGAGCCGCTGCCCTACGATCCGCAGAAGGCCAAACAGTTGCTGGCCGAGGCCGGCTATCCTAACGGCTTCGACGCCGGTGAACTGGTGCCGATCCCGCCCTTCTTCGTGGTCGCGGAGGCTGTCGTCAACGACTTGAATGCGGTGGGGATTCGGGTGAAGATGCGCACGATGGAGCGGGCTGCCTTTTATACAGCATGGCGGGAGAAAAAGCTGCGCGGCCTGGTGCTCGCGGCAGCGGGCGCCTCCGGCAACGCTGCCACCCGTGTGGAGACGTTCATCTACTCCAAGGGCGCCTATGCGTATGGGGGCTATCCCGACATCGATGCGCTATACCAGCAGCAGGCTCGGGAGCGCGACCATGGCAAACGGGAAGCCGTGCTGCATCACATCCAGCAGCTCACGGCGGAGCGAGTGATGTTTGCGCCGATCATCAACCTGCGGGCCCTGATGGGGGCGGGCTCTCGGGTGGCCGAGCATGCCATGAATACGATCCCCCTGTACCCCTTCCCAGTGCCGGAGGACATGCGGCTCAAGGAGCAATAATAGACTGTGGCAATCGCACCAGCACCACCCCCGGCATCAGAAGCGAGAGATGGGCGGCCCGGAGTGCTTGCAACGGGCACGCTCTTTTGCAGCCATCTTCCCCTCCAATCCAACGCGCTAGAAGTCAGTCTTGTGCACGCACGGGATGACGTCGCAGTGAGGGCAGTGCCATTCCTTAGCCCAGTTGTGCAGGAGAAAAAACATTTGTAGTCGCACTTAGACCCTTTATAATAGCGCCGTAGACAGTCTTTAACGGGTTCGATTCCCTGACGTTATCTGAGATGGCGGTGGTTGGAGAGTGAACGAAACAGGGGAAGACACACCATGACCAACGCCTCAGGGAAGCAGATGTACGACATCTTTATGAGCTACCGCACTACCCACGCCGATTGGGTGGAGATGCTGGCCCATAATCTACAAGCGCAAGGCTATTCGATCTTTCTGGATCGCTGGGAGCTGATCCCCGGGCAACACTTTCCCGGCGCAATTTACCAGGCCCTGCAAAACTCACGCTGCGCCATCCTGGTGGCGTCTCCGGATGCTTCCGACTCCGGTTGGGTGCAGCAGGAGCTGCAGTTGATGATTACCCTCCAGAATAGTGGCTCCGGCTTCTTCTATGTGCCGATCGTGATTGGCGAGTTTCCCGACCTCCCCTTTTTAGAGACCGTGCAAGCAGTGAACTTTGGCAATAGTAGCCCGAAGGACTATCGCCAGGCCTTTCAACGGTTGCTCTGCGGCCTGAAACAGCAACCACCTGGTCCAGACCCGATGTTCATAGGTGAACTGCGCCTGCCCACAATAGACACCGCGGACAGGCGTCCGCTGGTGCATAGCGAACACACGTTCCTGGAGGCGGTATTTACCCGGCTCGAGACGGGACGTCCGCTGATGATCCTGGCGCAAGCGGATATCAACACCCAGATTTACGGCCGTGCCTTGCGCCGCCAGGCCGAGACCCTGTATGGGGTGGACAACGTTTTCCATATCTTTCCCCCTAACAGCAGCCGGGCCGACCGTACCGCCTATTTTGGTCGCCTGGCAAAGCAGTGTCACCTGGAAGGAGATATTTCTGAAAGTTGGCATTGGGCGGAGGCCCTGTCGGGGAAACTGGATGGAGGGCAGGAGGTCTTGCTCTTAGTGACTGGTTTTGAAAACGGCCCCGAAGAGTCTCGTGGTGAACTGGCCGGAGAATTACGACAACTCAACGAACGCTACCCGGCGCTGCGCGTGGTGATGATGGGGGGCGAACGCCTGGCAGCGCTCAAATACGCCAGCGGCAGTATGTCGCTGTTAAATATTGCCGAAGAATTACCCATTCCACAGCTGGCGCATCGTGACTTGCACGATCTCTTTGGGCAGCAATACCGCCAACTCAACCTCTCCCCCAGCAACTTCAAAGCGTTCTGGAATTTACTGGTTGTCATCCCCGCCTGTTGCCGTATTGCCTGCAACAGGGGGCGGATTCCGCCCAGGCATGTGAACAGGTGTTACGACAATCGCCGTTACCTTCCCAACTGTTCACGCGCTTCCAAGCAGAGAGGGATCGCTTGCTACTCTGCACCCTGCTGGCGCAACCTGTACTCGGGAGGTTTACCCTGTGGTCAGACAACGAACTGCTACGCCGACTGTACTGGGCCAATCTGATCACGCGTCAGGGGCAGAATTTTGTCTGGCATTGTGAGTTCATCCGCCAAACGGGGCGTGAGGTCCTGGAATGCGGTTAACATCGCAGGTTCGAGGGGAGAGAAGCTTCTGGACAACGATTGTGGGAGGGATGCTCCTTCCCCCTCGTCTACGTGCCTTGACCATGCTGCTTGGCCCAGTCAGTACCTTGCTGCTTACCCTGCTGCTGCTCTTTGCCATACCCGTGATCGCCACGGCGCAACGTCCTCAAGAAATCCCACCAAAAGAGAGCCCACAAAGGCAGACCTCGCGGATCATTAGCGATGCCCCCTACCGGGTGGTGCCCGCTTACTCCCCATTGAAAGAAACCGGGGAAACTCTGGAAGAGCTGGGTTTTGAGTCAGCCGATGCGCTGCTGTCCAGCATCGAAATACGTTCTTCATTTAACTCCGTGGCCTTCAGCCCCGATGGCCGCCTGCTGGCCACGGGCTCAGGGGACGGGACGGTGAAGCCGTGGGATGTGCAGGCCCGCACCCTGCTGGCCACCCTAGAGGGCCACGCCGACTGGGTCCAGTCCGTGGCCTTCAGCCCCGATGGCCGCCTGCCTATGCGGCGAACATGGACAGGCGGTGTCTCTTCTTGATCGACGAAGCGGATACGTTTGTGCGCCATGCGCTAGAAAATGCCTACCGCACCCTCGATGCCCTGCGCCGTATGAGTGAAGAGGGGCACTGTAATTTTATTCTGGCCGGTGTTTGGGAGCTGTATGAGCAGGCGGTGCTGGATTACCGATCCCCCTTGAGAAACTTTGCCGAGAGCATTCCACTGGGGGCCCTGGAAGCGGACGCCTGCCGTGAGCTGGCGATCAAACCGATGCAAACCATGCGGCTGGAGTACGCCAATGCGGCGTTGGTCGAGCAGCTCCTCGACGCCACCGGCCAACGCGCCAACTTGATGGCGATTGCCTGTCATGAGATTCTGACCCAACTACGACCCGATGAACGGGTGATTACCGAGGAGCATGTGCACCGGTCCCTGCACAGTGAGGCCATCTTCAATGCACTCAAAGGCTGGGATGCGATGACGGATGATCACGAGGCCCGCCAGTGGGATCGCCTGGTGGTCTACGCCACCATCGACAAAGCGCCGTTCGACTTTGCCGCATTGGTGGCGTTGCTGCACCAGCATAGTGTTACGCCCGATGGCAGTACTATCGAGCAGAGTTTGGCACGGCTGGAGCTGGGTTTCGTGCTGGGCCGGGATGATCAGAGACGCTATTTTTACCGGGTACCACTGTTTCGTGAGTTGATTTTGCAAGAATCGCCACAAGCCAAGCTCAAGGTGGAGGTTGAGAGCTGGAGATTCGCTCAGACAAAGCGTAAGTCCCCCGCAGAAAGTTGAGATTAAATGCAAGGGCCTTGAGTTGTCGGAGATGGGCCTACTCAAACCGTTATGAAGTCCAGTCCTCGACCTGCACCCCTGGTATCTGGCCAAAAGCTGTAAGATTTTTGGAGAGCAGGAGCGCATCGCGGGACAGCACAATAGCGGCAATTTTCAAGTCCATCGTCCCAATCCGCAGGCGGGCGCGACGAAGCCGCTGGAAGACTACCACCGCAGCTTCATCGAACTCCAGGACGGGAATCCGTCGATAGTTATTCAGGTGCTGCAGCAGTCGACTATAGGCGACAACCTGCTGCGGCCACTGACTGCGACTGTGCGAGATGGGCCAGCCAGCCCTGCGTGCGGTGGGAGTGCACGAACTCGTATACCAGGCGCGACTTGCCCACACCGGCTTCCCCGACCAGGGCGACCACCTGGCCCTGCCCAGCGCCGGCCCGCGTCAATGTCTGTATGAATCGCCGGGTCGAGGAGCCGTTGTGCCGCCTCTGGATCGAGGCCCTCGATGAGCTTAGTCGAGTCCTTGGTATCGGCGAAGAACACGGTGACCTGCTTGCGCTCGCCTGCCAGCGTCGGACGGGCGGCGAGGATCTTTTCCGTCAGATGCGATGGCGTGTAGGTAAGCGGCGCACGGCTCTGCTCCCCGGCGGGCACGGCTGCTGTCGCCCCGGTCCACACCAGCACGGCCCCATCCTCATCAATAGCCAGCCTTTTCGCCTGGATAATTTCGGCCTTGAGGTCTTCGAGGTAGTCGTTGTCCAGGTCAAAGCGGCGTTTCAGGGCCCGGGACGATACCCGTCCGTGGCGTTGGAGTAACTCCAGTACCTGGGTCAAGAGCTCGTCAAATGTCATGCGCGACCCTCCGCGGCGGTTCACCGCTCATGTATAAAGCGTGCACACGGTATGCGGCGTCCAGGAGCTTGTCAAGGGGGAGGAGCCTGTGGTAGCATGGCGCACCTATCAGGCGGAGCTGCAGGGCATCTAGGCGGGCTCCCGACGGTGGGAGAAGCGGACCGGTAGGTACATACTGTCATAAAAAGCTGCATCAGGAGACGCGTTATGAAATGGCCCATCGCCCGCTACGGTTTTCTGGCGTGCTCTGTTGTCCTTGGACTGGTGCTGATCTGCGCCCCACAACCGGCGGCATCTGCGGCGGAGGCAGTGAAGATCGGCGCCAGCCTGGCGGTGACCGGGCCCTTCTCCGCCGAGGCCGGCCCTGGGATGCTCAAGTTTATGGAGGCCTGGGCGCAGGTGGTGAACGACGAAGGGGGGGTGTCGGTTCAGGAACTGGGCAAAAAGGTGCCGCTCAGCCTCGTTGTGTATGACGATGAGAGCAAGCCTGAAAAGTCCGTAGAGCTGTATGAGAAGCTGGCCAATGTCGACCAGGTACACGCCTTTGTCGGCCCCTTTTCCAGCCCGATCACCAAGGCGGCCTCCACGGTGGCCGAGCGCTTGAGTATTCCTATGGTGGCGTGCGAGGCCAATGATACATCCCTGTTCACGCGTGGCTTGCAGTGGTTTACCAGCGTTCTGGAGCTGGGCCGCCCCTGGGCCCGGACCTACTTCGAGATGATTGCCGATGCCAACAGGCAGGGGGCTACGAACTACAAGACGGTGGCCATTATCAGCTCTGACACCCCGCATACCCGGGACGTTGGCCGTGGGGCGGCGGACTTTGCCAAACAGGCCGGCGTGCAGGTTGTCTTTGAGCAGCAAGTCCCCTTCCGCACCACCGACTTTGCGGGGGTGCTGCCGCGCCTGAAAGCGTCTAACCCTGACATTGTCTTCCTGGCCCTCTGGCCACCCGAGATGTTTGCCTTCCTGAAACAGGCCGAGGAGCTGGGGCTGCGCCCCAAGGAGATCTATGCCCGCTTCCTGGGCGCGGCGTTTATGCAGGCAGTGGGTGAGCGACTGGCTGAGGGCGTGGTTGGCGCCAGCTACAGTGCGCAGCAATGGTTTGCGGGAAAACGCGTGGAGAAGGCGTTGGCCCGGGCGGGGCTCAAACCCTATGAGCTGAACTGGACGGCCATTAAGGTCACGTGTCTTGAGGCTCTTCTCCAGGCCATGCAGGATGCGGGGTCCCTGGAGAAGGGGAAGATCATGGCCACCCTGCGTGGCTACACTCTGGAGAAGCCCATCAAAGCCCTCTATGGCCCGCTCTACTTCCACTCCAATGTCCCTGTTGACGGCGAGACTGCCAACGGCTTTGGCACCCAGTTCCCCATTGTGACGCAGATGCAGCAGGGCCAGCAGGTGGTAGTCTGGCCCAAGGAGATCCGCGATGTGCCGTATCGTCCTATCCCCTGGCCAGCGCGTTAAAGGTTTCGGGTTGCGTGCATGTCGCTACTAGAGCTGGTTGATATCACCAAGAACTTTGGAGGAGTTCGGGCACTGGACCGGGTGACGCTGCGGATTGAGACCGGGGCTATTATGGGCCTCATTGGTCCGAACGGCTCGGGCAAGACCACCCTGTTTAGCATTATCTCTGGGTTTCTGCGCCCCGATGCGGGCCAGATCCGCTTTCATGGTACCAACCTGGTGGGCCGTAAGCCGCACGAGATCTGCCACCAGGGTATTAGTCGCACCTTTCAGTTGGTGCAACCCTTTGCCGGTCTCACCGTACTCGACAACGTGGCAGCAGCCTACCTGTTTGGCCGTCACGACGGCCAAAAGCCCTCTCTGAGCCAGGCCCGCCGCCAGGCTCTGCGCTTCCTGGAGCTGGGCAAACTCACGGCACAGGCCGAGCGCCTGGCTGGCAGCCTGACCCTCTCCGAACGCAAACGGCTGGAGATGCTCCGCGCTCTGGCAACCGGCCCCCAACTGCTGCTGTTGGATGAAGTCATGGCCGGCCTCACCCCGCACGAGGCGGCGGAGATGCTGGGGGTGGTGCGCACCTTCCACGGGGAGCTGGGCTTGACCATTCTGCTGATCGAGCACATGGTCAAGCTGGTGACTGGCCTCTGCTCCCGCCTTGCTGTCCTGAGCTTTGGCAGGCTTATTGCCGAGGGGCGGCCTGAGGAGGTCATGCGGCACGAGGGCGTTATCGAAGCCTATCTTGGGAAGCGCTACAGGGAACGGTACCATGTTGCAGGTGAGGGGCCTTAGTGTCGCATACGATGACCTGCCCGCCCTCAGGGACGTGTCGTTTGACGTGGGGGCAGGCGAACTCGTTACCATGATCGGTCCCAACGGCGCTGGCAAGACGACCACCTTAAAGGCCCTGCTGGGACTGCTCCCATACAGCGCCGGCACGATGACGTTTCAGGGCCAGCCGCTCCACGATCAGCCGCCGTACCGGCGCGTGCGCCTGGGTCTGGCGCTGGTGCCGGAGGGGCGCCACATCTTTCCCCGCATGACGGTGCAAGAGAACCTGGAGTTGGGCGCTGCCCAGGGGCGCAGAGCGCCTGTCGCTGCCCTGGAGTGGTCCTATGCTCTCTTCCCCATCCTAGCGGAACGGCGCAAACAACTGGCTGGCACGCTCTCCGGCGGGCAACAACAAATGCTGGCCATTAGCCGAGCGCTGATGTCCAACCCGCAGCTCCTCATGCTGGATGAGCCATCCCTCGGACTGGCGCCCGTGGTTGTTGACCAGCTTTACGACAAGATCGGGGCGCTGAAGGCGGAGGGCCTCACCATCCTGCTGGTGGAGCAGCAGGTCTATGGGGCGCTAGAGCTGGCCGATCGCGCCTATGTGCTGGAGACGGGCCGCATTGTCCGGGAGGGCAAGCGCGCCGACCTCCTGGCCGATGATTACATCCAGAAGACGTATTTGGCCCTGTAAGGAGGGTGCGCCATCGCCTTGCAGATCTTCCTGGACATCTTGGTGGGGGGGCTGACCTTGGGGGGCATTTATGCCCTGATTGCCTTTACCCTGTCGCTGGCGCTAGCCACCACGCATGTGCTCAATGTCGCCCATGGTAGTGTGATTGTGCTGGGGGCGGCTCTGGCTACCCTGCTGCTTGGGTTCTGGCATGTGAACCCCGCTGTGGCTGTGCTGATCTTTCTGGTGGCCTTTCTGGTCCTTGGCTTTCTCTTCGAGGGCGGGCTGGTCCGGCCCATCTTACATAAGCCGCCCGAGGCCATCCTTATGGCCTCTATTGTCACCACCTTTGGTCTGGCGCTAGCCCTGGAGACATTGCTGGGCTTCTACTGGGCGCGTCTGGTGCATCCCGAGCCATCCTTCTCGCTCACCTTTCGGGTGCCGGCCATTATCCTCCCGGGCGACCTGATTCTGCCCACCCGCCGGTTGGTAATTCTGGCCTTTGCCGTAGTGGCCATTGCCTTCTTTCATCTCTTTCTCAAGCATACCAGGCTGGGGAAGGAAGCGCGTGCCCTGTCCCAGGACTACGAAGGGGCGTTGGTAGTGGGAGTCAATCCCAGAGCCGTCTCCATGGCCATCTTTACCCTGGGCATTGCGGTCACTGCCTTGTGCGGTGCCTTCTTTGTACTCACTGTGCCCCTCAACCCCTACGACGGCATTCGCCTGACGCTGGTGGCCATGATCATCGTAGTGCTCGGCGGGGTGGGCTCGCTCCCCGGAGTCCTGGCGGCTGGCCTGCTGCTGGGGGTCGCCGAGGTCTGTACGGGCTTTTTTCTTGGGCCTGCCTGGGCCCCTGTGGTGTTTCTCGGGCTGCTCTTCCTGATGCTGCTCCTGCGCCCTGCAGGGCTCCTGGGAGAGCGACAGTGAGGCGCTTCCTGGCCTACTCCATGCCTGTTCTACTGCTGTTTGCCTGGCTGCCGCAGGTGCTGACCCGGGACCTGGTGACGTTTCTATTCTTTACGTTTATCTTTATGGTGCTGGCAGCGAACTACGACCTCTTGGGAGGCTTTCTGCGCTATATGAACCTGGGGCAGGGTGCCTTCTTTGGGCTGGCGGCCTATATCTTTGCCCTGCTGCTGCAGCACTTTCCGGTCTTCTTTCTCCGTCTGCATCCGCTGGGCCTGCCTGTCGCAGTTGTGGCCGCTGTGGTGGCCACGGCCGTCTTTGCCTTTCTGCTTGCCTATCCGCTCTTCCGCTTGCGTGGGGCGTACTTTGCGGTAGTCACCTTTGGGTTAGTCCTGGTCTTGCAGCAAGCCGTGCTGCGCACCCCAGCCCTGACCGGGGGCTCCTTAGGCGTCACCCTGCCGCCGCAGTTTTATGTGGATGTACAACAGGCCTATTATCCAGGCCTGGCCCTGGCCTTCCTGGCGGTGCTGCTGAACTTTGCCGTGTCCCGGAGCCGCCTGGGGCTCGCCTTGCACACCATCCGGGATAGCGAACCCACGGCGTCGGCCATTGGCGTTGATCCCTTTCGCTGCAAACGGCTGGCTCTGGTCCTGGCCGCCATCCCCTCGGCTATGGCAGGGTGCCTGTTTGCCCTCTTCCTAGGCCATCTCTATGTCGAGACGGTGTTTGGCATGGAGAAAACCTTGTTGCCCGTGATTATGGCCCTGGTAGGAGGCAGCGGTCACTTTCTGGGACCCGTTGTAGGCGGGTTGGTGGTCCAGGGGATCGACCTGGGGCTGCGCTATGGCGCCTTCCCGGTGCCGGCGCTAGCCATTTTTGGCCTCATGCTCATGGCCACCGGGCTCTTCCTGCCCGGGGGGCTCCTCAGCGTCCTGCATCCGAGGGGTCGTACCGCCAGGTGAAATCATCCCCATCGATCGCCTGCCCACTGGCCCCTGACCCCCAGCAGCAGGGACATGGATGACACGCGCTCTCACACCTACGCGCCACGCGCGTCGCTACACTGCCAAGCAGCGCGACGTCCTCGCCCTGCTCGCCGATCTAACCTGGTGTCAGCGGAGTGACCGGGCGCGGGTGCGGCAGGCTGGGGTGCATCATCCCCTGGTGGGCAGACGCTGGACGTTGGAGGCATCCTCCACTGCCCCACAGCCCGCAAGAGTCCCAGATGGCCCCCGTGCTTCCTGTGTACTTTCGCCTTTCCTTTGCCACACATCTGCGGTATATAGAGGGGACA
>Ga0081455_10006886_pt1 | contig 12100 bp, 9 predicted proteins | sample TabmetS3T2R1_FD_70207 | JGI IMG/M metagenome (GOLD analysis project Ga0081455, IMG submission 70207) | Tabebuia heterophylla rhizosphere microbial communities from the University of Puerto Rico - S3T2R1 | ecosystem: Host-associated > Plants > Roots > Rhizosphere ...
CAAGCAGCAACTCGTGCGGCGAATTTGAAGTTCCTATCCCATCGCCGCAAACGCGTTTAGGAACTTCAAATTCCAGGCCGCACTAGAATCAATAGTTGCTAATGCACCTTTGATTCCGAAGTTCGCAAACGGATGTGCCGCAATGGGATGCGAACTTCGGAATCGGTGCACTAAAGCCGGGCGCACGCCGACTACACGCGTCGCCGCGCCACCATGAGCAGGCCCACGCCCTCGTCCGTCGTCGTCGGCGTTCCCCGCAATCGATGCATGAGCCAGCCGCCCGCGAGCGCGATCAGGACGGCGGCGTGCCACCAAGGCCGATTGTGATAGTAGATGTCGCGACACCGCAAGGGCGAGCAGCGCTCCATCCAGTAAATCAGCGAATCGCAGTCACCCCACGGCACGTTCTCGATGCTCTCGACCGCCGCGCCATGCCGCTCGGCGAGCGCGGCAAGCGCGCCACGCGTCCACCAGGTGAGATGATGCGGCGGCGCATTCACCGGATTGTTGGGGAAGCGCGTGAGCGCGGAAGGCACATGCGGAACGCCGACGATCAAAAGGCCGCCGGGCTTGGCGGCCGCCACCATGTCGGCGAACATCTCGGTCGGCGAGCGCAGATGCTCGATCACCTGGAACGCACAGACCGCATCGTAGGCACCAGCATTCTCGACGAGGTGCGCGCGCAGCGTCTCGTTGCGCACGTCCGCCATGCTGCTCTCACCGGCGAAATGCGGATCGAGACCCGTATAGATCGCCTGCGGGATCACGCGGCGGAACTCCGCAAAACCGCAGCCGACATCGAGCACGCGCGCGCCGGGCGCAATGCCCTTCGCCGCCAGATGAAACTCCTGCCGGATGCAGTCGCGCGCCCAGAAGCCGCGCTCGATCGCGCGCGCATAGAACTGCGTATAGAAGGCGTGGTCACCTTCGAGCATGGGATCGAAGAAGTGCAGACCGGTCGACGATTCCCACAGGCCGAAGCGCTGCACGTTGCCGAAGCTCGAGCGCGCGTCGACCCGCGCGCCATAGCGCCATAGATCGAACAGGAAGCGCGCCTTGATCCACTGGACGAGCCGCACCGCGGGCTCGCCGGTCACCGGGCAAAGCGGATTTGTCATGGTACCTGCGGACTTCTGCGGATGAGGTTGCCGGGTGACACTCGGAGATCGTTGGCACGCAGACGACCGAGGGTCAATGCGCCAGCAACCGTGCCACCTTGCAGGCGAACCGAAAATGGGGAATCTGGCTGTTCGCGACACACGGAGACCCCGATGCGTGGCCGCCGAGTTCGACTCTCACTAGCCCGACGGCTGATGACGGATGCGATGCATTTCGGCAAGAAGACGCCGCTCGCCGTGGTGCGGCGGGCGGTCAAAATCGGGAGCGTGCTCGAGGCGCGCAAGGCCGCCGCGACGCGGGTGTCGCTTGGCGCCATCATGGTGAAGGCCTATGCGCTCACGGCCGACGCATTCCCCGAGATGCGGCAAGTCTATCTGAAATACCCGCTGCCACACTTCTACGAATATCCGGAGAGCGTCGCCAGCGTCACCATCGAGCGGGTCGTGGACGGCGAGCACGTGGTGCTGGGCCGCCTCATCCGAAATCCGTCCGCGCTGCCGCTGGCTGAGATCACCCGAATTCTCAAACACGCCAACGAAGCGCCGCTCGACGACATCAAGGAATTTGCCATGGCGCTCAAAGTGGCGCGGCTGCCGCTCCTCCTGCGGCGCGCCCTATGGTGGCTCGGACTCAACATTGGACGCAAGCGCGCCAACTTTCTCGGCACGTTTGGGATGTCGGCCATGCCGCTGCGTGATTTCGAAGGAGTCTACGCGCCGACATCGTGGACGACATTCTTTGTCTACAGCTTCGGACTGCTCGGTCGGGACGACGCCCTCGTCGTGGGGTTCGGCTTTGACCACCGCGTCATCGACGCCGCCCAGTCGGGGCGGATCTTGGCGAAGCTCGAAGCGGTGCTGGCGGACGCGATCGTCAACGAGCTTAAGGGGGAGCGTGGTGTCGCCTGAAGGCCGACTGATATTGCGTCGACGCGATTGGACTCGTTGCGCTGATCCGGTCGCCCCTCCTCAATCACAAACGAAATCCTCCGCCCCCATCGGACGGCATTGCGCGGGCCAGCCGCGCGCGCGCCAATAGTCGACGAAGCCGAAATCGCGCACGACCGTCTTGAAGCGCTGCGTCCTGCGCACGGCCGCGTAGGTCGGATGCCAGAACCAGGTCGCGGAGATCGGCTGAAAATAGTTGCCGCGCACCTCGTCCTCGTAGAACTCCAGCACGCGCTCCGGCGCCCCCACATGCCGATAGGCGAAGCTCATATTGCCGATGCGTGGCAGGCTTTCCGGCGTGGTGGCCTTGGCGGGCGCCGATTCGAGGATCCTGGCGGCAGCTTCCGTCATGCCGGCCGGGTAGTTGGTCGCCGGCATCTCACGGATCGCCGCGGCAGCCTCCTGGTAGCGCCCAGCCGCGGCCAGCACGATCGCAAGCTCGAGCGTTCGTCCCGGCCGGAACGGCTGCAGCATGGCGATCGCCTTCTCGGTGTCGCCGGCGAGCCAATAGATCTCGGCGGTGTCGGCCGTGTAGTTGATGATGAATTGCTCGCCCGCCTGCAGATGCTCGCGCATCACGAGCGATTCCTTGATGCGCCCGAGCGCGGCGAGGAGCTGGCTGTAGCCATGCAGCCCGTCGGCCTGGTTGGGATTGAGCGCGATCGCCTGCTTGAAGGCATCCTCGGCGGCGAGCATCCGCCGCTGCACCATATTGGCGTAGCCGAGCGCGACGAAAGCCTCGGCATTCCCGGGATCGAGCGCGGTGGCGCGGCGCGCCAGCGCATCGCTGCGCGGCACCGTCCGCTCCACGATCTTGCGCTCCTCTTCGGGCATACCGGCGCGCAGCGACTGCGCGAACAAGGGCGTCAGCGCATACGCATAGGCAAGGAGCGCGGAGGCCGGCGCGAAATCGGGCTCGCGCGTCACCACTTGCTCCAGGATAGGGACAGCGTTGCCGAGCGCCGCGGCCCCGCGCGGGCGCGCCGCGACCTTGGCGCGCAGGAAATCGAGATAGGCGGCAACATCACGAGTGCGGCTCGGCACCAGGATTGCATCAGCGCCAACCGCCACCTGCAAAGCGCCGGCAACCTTGCGGGCGATCGTGTCCTCGACGTCGAAGATGTCGCCAAGCCTCGCGTCGAATTCCTCCGACCAGAGCCGTGCACCATCGCTGGCCCGCATGAGCCGGACAGCAAGCTGCACCCGGTCGGCCGTCATGCGCGCCGTTCCCTGCACCACATAGGCTGCGTTGAGCGCCTTGCCGGCGACCTCGACCATGCGATCCGCGGGCTTGAGCTGGAACGAGGATGAGCGCGCCACCACACCGAGACCGCGCACGCGGCTCAGCACAGCGGCAATCTCGTCGGTCATGCCGCCTGCGAAGAAATCCTGCGCCGCGTCGCCCGAATTGTTCTCGAACGGCAGCACCGCGAGCGTTGGCGCTGCGCGATCCTGCGCAGCGGCGACCGAAACTCCGATCCCAAGCGCCAAGGCGGCTGCAGCCGCGAGGCGCAAGAGTTGCCGGGCCAAATCCGTCGATCGTGTCATCTGCGCATCCTCCCGCGATGGCATACGATAGCATGAATGGCCGAAAAAGTGCCCGAAGCACGGCCATCCCTGCGAATGCGATCTCCTATGGATCGTTCCCTTGTGACGAGCCACCGAAGGCGACCGCGGAACGCATTCTGGCAGTTGGTTGTTGTCCTACAGGTCCATTTCCAGCTGCGGGAGCTCACCACGCCGCTTCCCTCAACCAGTACGACGCGCGTCAGAGAGCCTGCGAAGACCGCGCTCGCGGAGCTTCGGGTGGAGGAAGCCAACTGCACCCGCTGCCCGCTTTACAAGCTCGCCACCCAGGTGGTGCCCGGCGAGGGCCGCGCGCATTCCCGCTTGATGCTGGTCGGAGAGCAGCCGGGAGACAAGGAAGACCTGGCGGGTCGCCCGTTCGTCGGCCCCGCGGGTCGCCTCCTGGACGAAGCGTTGGAACAAGCCGGCATCGTGCGCACGGACGTATTCGTCACCAACGCAGTGAAGCACTTCAAGCACGAGATGCGCGGCAAGCGCCGCCTGCACAAGCGCCCCAACGCCTATGAGATCGATCGCTGCAAGTGGTGGCTCGAGCAGGAGCGCGCGATCGTGCGCCCGAAGGCAATCGTCGCGCTTGGCGCGACCGCGGCACGCAGCCTGTTCGGGCGCGTCATCACGATCAACAAGGTGCGCGGGCAGGCGCTTGCGCTTGCCGACGGAACGACCGCATTCGTAACCATCCACCCTTCCGCGCTGCTTCGGGTCGAGGATGCGGACGATCGGCAGCAGCAGTTTACGGCGTTCGTGGCCGACTTGCGCCAGGTGGCCAAGTCAACGGAGGAGAAGGCCTGAGGTGGCGCCAATCACGACCCCGCCGGAATGCCCCCGAACGCAAGTGTTGTGACCCAACGAAAGCCGAGCAACGTCATCACCGGTAGTTTGGACGCCGGGCCGGCGCAGGCGCTGGTTGAGGCGGTGGTTGAGGTTCCGATTCCGGCAGTGATCGAGGCCGGAATTGAACTGGTGGCTCCACAGTGGCGGCAGTCTTTGGCTCGCCATAATCTGCGTCAAAGGCATCTGCGTACCTGATGCAATAGACCTCGGGAGCCTCCAAACGCAGCAGTTTGAATGTGTCCTCCCGCTGGCGGCCATCCGCGACGCAAAGATTATAGCGCGCGCGCCAGTCAGGCGGCCGCTGGAATGGCGCGTTCAGATCTCCAGGGCGTCGTTCGACCCCGGTGATCGCCTCTGGTTTATCGCGCGGAAACACGAGGCTTAAGACCATTTTGTGAATGTCCAAACGCGAACCGTTGAGGCCAGCCGTCGCCGACACGAGGCGAAACGAGTGAGGCACGGCATCCAGCTTGATTGAGGCATTGGCGCCGCCACTGATCAGCGTCGTAAAAATCAGCGTGTCGACGAAACTGTCCTTGGCTCCCCCTTGGTTGGCAATATCAACGAATGTTCTGACGACCCGACCAACCCCTATCGATCCGTCGAGCGGATAAACAATATTCCCTTGCCGCGACTGAACATTCTTGCACCGCTCCGGTTTGGTGATCAGATCGCCCCACTTGTCTTGCGCGGCGAACTGCCGCTGCCCAATGCGCGTCAAGTTGAGCGAGGCGTTGGCGCTAACATCAAGCACTTTCGGCGCCGTGAAGGGAAGCTTGAACGCTGCACTTCCGCCAGTGCTGTCGGTCTCTGTAATGTTGAAGTCGAAAGTGTAGACGGCCGCAACGTTTGCCAGTGACAGTACAGCTGTCTCGGATTTACTGAATACCTTGGCCTTTTGGGCTGAAGACAAGCCCTCGTTTCTTTTCGCCTTGGCCAGGGCCGCTTTGACGAATGCGATAACCTGATCCTCGGTGTCCAAAGTAGCGCCACGTCCGTTATCGATTCCCTGCTCGATCACAAGGCCGATGACCGCGGATCTAATCTCGCAACGTGCATGACGAGCGATGTCCTCCGTGTTGATCGAGACAACGTCGTCGGGAATGGGATAAAGCGAACATCCTGCGAGCCCCGCCGCCCAAAAACAACTGAGCCATTTGATGACCGTACGCATACCGCTCCCCACTCACACCGTCAGTTATCGTGCAACGACGAGCCGCTTTGGATTCGAGCGCGGTTCTAATTTGATGGAATCGACTCAGCTATCGCGCCTTTCGGGCTGACGCCCGAGGGGAAACCAGGCGCCGGGGTCGCGAAACGAGTTGCTGAAGCGACACAGGCGACGCCGTATGACTTGCGCATAAAGCTACCCACAATACTCATAAGATCGCGCGCGACAGGATGCTTCATTCCGTCGGGTTGTAAACAGTCTATAAGGGGCTCCTGAATTTTTTCCGTTGGGCTGTCGCAGTTTGATCACAGCGCTTTTTGGTGAATAAGCTGAGTCGATTACTGGAGAATGGCAGCTTTGCCCTACACTAAATGCAAAACTGACGAAGCGGATTTTCAAGCGAACGCCTGACGATCCCCCGATCGGCCGACAAGACTGGAGAAAACCAACGTCTTCGAGTGATCCGTGCGGTCGCCAGCGGGAGACTCATCGTAGCCATAATTCTGGTAGCCGATAGTTTGCAGATCGAGGCTCGGGGAACTCGCGGCCATCCTTGCGCGGTGCTGTACCTCGACCGCTGCTGAATCTGGCATCAAGCCGTCGAGTGCACCCATCGGGACTTGGAACGCACCGAGATTTTCCCGACGCGACTTTCGTTCACGACAGACCCACGCATTGGCGTTGCATTCGAAATCCTTTTCCAGCACGCATGCGACCTTCAAAGGAAAATCCGCATCACGCACATAGGATGGAGGGGTATCCTATTGGCCACGCTGGATTTTCGCAGCGCAGCCCTTAATATCGTTCGAGCCTTTGAAGCAGACGTTGGTCAAGCTTTTCAACGTGCTCAGTCGGTGGGGGAACGTGTTGTGGGGAGTGCTCGTGGACCATTATTGCCAACGCCAGAAGAGTACAGGCAATACGCGAAACTGTGCATTGACCTGGCGGGCGCCACCGAGGACAAGGCGGAATGCTCAATGCTCTTGCAAATCGCTCAGAGCTTCAGACGACTTGCAAATCACAAGACCAAGCGCGAGCGACGACAAGAGGCGACCGGCTTGACCGATCCCCAGCGTCGGAAATCGAAGCCGCCGCGCGGCTTTAACTGGTATCGCTCAAGGTTTGCCAAGTCGAGAGATCCCGGAAGCCCAATCGCTCGGCCCCAGACCTGAAAGTCGAGAGCGGCGCAAAGCCGCCTTTGTTCGGTAGCGCGATAAAAACGCTGGGCCGAAATACACAAGGCGCTCAGAGCAGCCCCGTCACGGCTGCAGAGATCGCGGACTTCAGCGCCAAGCCACAGGCCCGGCCTCGTCTGCGACGATAGCTCATGGCCGTCTCGGCTCCATCATGTGCGTTGCACGCATACGAGGTCCACGGCGCCTGACCCGAACTTTACGGCACTTTAACGCGGGATCCGATGGCCAGCCGGCACCCGGGCTGTCATGATGCTTGGAGCTGATTGGCATTTCGTCTCGCAGTGTCGTCAACGCTTGGGAGGAAGAAAAATGCTCGATCGGTCAGCTCTGCCATTTCCGCCATGGTCGGACATTCGAGCGCGTCGCGTCATGTCGACCACGCTGCTCGCCATCAGTGTGTGCCTTTGCAGCGCCGCAATAAATCCCGCTGCACCTGAGCCAGCCCCGAGCTTGGACGAAGACTACGGAGAGTATACGGCTCGGCCGGAAGAGCTCGCGTCCGTTGCGACCAACGACATTGTCAAGTCGCTGCGGATCCACAAAACAGCGATGCTGCTGGGACAGGCGGTCTATGACCGGAGCTGCGCGTCCTGTCACGGTGCCGATCTCAAGGGCATACCCGATCAGCACACCCCCGACCTGACCGACGCCGAGTGGCGTTTCTCGGGCGACGATCTGCAATCTGGCGGATTGATCAAGCATCCCTCCGATGTCGAATGGACCGTGCGCTATGGCATCCGCTCCGGACACGAGAATGCCCGCGGCGCTGAGGTCAACATGCTGGCCTACGATCCGAAGTTTCGCAACGAGGAAGACACCAAGGATTACGGCGACACGGAATATCTGACGCCGACGGAAATCGATGATGTGGTCGAATACGTGCTCCAGCTCAGCGGCCAACGTGCAGACCGGACCAAGGCGGCCCGCGGCAGGGCGCTCTACAACAACAACGCGAAGGGTAACTGCGTCGATTGCCACGACAAGGACGGCAGGGGTATCGAGACATTTGGATCGACCAATCTCACAAAGAAGGAACTTTATCTCTATGGCTCCGATCGCGCATCGATCCGCGAGTCGCTGGTCAAGGGACGGCACGGAAAAATGCCGGCCTTCGACGGCATGCTGAAGCCTGAAGAGATCAAGGCGGTGTCGGTCTTCGTCTTCTCACACGCCGCGACGCCTCCTCCCAGCACACCCGCACGGAGAGCCCCGGGCGGAAAGGCGCGCCGATAGGCAGCGCGAGAGGGTCAATTAACACAGATCAGGGGAAGAGAATGAGGCCGGACCTTTCCTTGCTGCGCTGGTGGCGGAACCGATATCATGCTCGCTAAGGCGGATTTCGCTGGCTATGAATCGGACAGCAAGCGTTGACGGCTATCCGCCTCATCCTGAGGAGGGCGCAAGTAGATGCGCTTCCGAGAACGCGATCGTCGCGTAGCGCCCGTCTCGAAGGATGGGGCGGCCACATGGTTCGAGACGCCGCGCACAAGGCTGTGGAGTCTTGGTAGGCCAAAGATCGCGGCTCCTCACCATGAGGCCGGGAGAGATCACGTATGCATCAAACGCACGCGAACAGGTGCGAGGTGATTGACTTCCTCCCTGCTCTATCCCGCCTGACCTGGCGCATTGCACGCGCCAGACTCGTCATGAGCTGTGTTGTGATTTTCCTTTCGCTTCCACTGGTGTCGAGCGCGCAAGATGCGGACGTCGCGCGCGACGTGATTGCCGCACGCAAGCTCCTGATGGATTCGATCATGAACAACATGGACAAGATCCAGGAGATGATCTCGGAGCGAACGATCAACCTCAGCGTCAGCCGCGACTGCGCGGACAACATCGCCTCGATGCTCGCGGCGTTTCCGCATCTGTTTCCGCCGAGCTCGAATCAGTGGCGAGAGAACGTCGATCTCGATCCGGTGAAGGACACCTTTGCGTCGCCGGACATCTGGACCGAGTTTGCCGATTTCTCCCGACGGGCGGCGGCCGCGGCCGCCACCGCACTCGAGCTGCGGCGCGCGGATAACGAGGACGATGTGAAGCGGCTCTACCGCGCGCTCGGCGTCGCCTGCGACACGTGCCATGCGCTCTACATGAAGGAATAGGTCATGGCCGGTGCTGATGTTTCGCGCGATGCACGCCAGCTAGAAGTCCACCAGCGGGCTCATTGCCTGAGTTGCGAAGGTGCGTGCCACACGGTTCCCTCCCCCCATAGCCCGTCGAAGACGGGCGTGAACGCCCTGGTGTGGGGGGAGGGACAGGGAGGGGGGTGGCGACGAGGCACCGAGCTGGAAGCCCGTCCTACGCTTCAGATCGAGACCGACGCTTGGCCACATTTGTTGGGGGCGCAGCTAAAAAACAGATGCAGTGCATATCGTACCCCCCTCCCTGTCCCTCCCCCGCATGGGGGGAGGGAACGCTGTGGCACGGCTCTGCTCACCTCCAGCAATTCATTTGTATATGCTCTTTCAAGATATGCGCGGGCGTTGTTTTCGCTGGAACGGACGGCGACGCTGTGCATCCTGGCTGTCGCGGCTACGCTTATTGTGGCAACGGCGCACGCGCAGCGCAGCGCAACAACGGATACCCTTGTCCGGCCCAACCTGGAAACCGAGATCGCGGAGCTCAAGGCCAAGACCGCCGCACTGGCCGCCTCCGCGCTTCCCCGCCTCGCGGCCCTGTCGCCGCAGGAAAGGGTTGCGACTGCACCCGAGATCTGGCGCGCGCCGGGGGCTCTCACCGAGTTTCGGGACTGCACCGGCTGTCCACACATGGTGGTGATCCCGGCCGGCGAGTTCACCATGGGCTCACCGCCCGCCGAGCAGCAAGCCGAGGCGCAGCACCGCATCACCATCGCGGCGCCTTTCGCGGTCAGCAAATTCGAGATCACCTTCGACGAGTGGGACACCTGCGTGCGCGAGGGCGGCTGCGACAACATCCGCTCCAACGACGAAGGCTGGGGGCGCGGACGGCATCCGGTGATCCATATGTCCTTCGACTCCGCCAAAATCTATGTGACCTGGCTCAGTCGCAAGACCGGCAAGTCCTATCGGCTTCTTTCCGAGGCCGAATGGGAGTACGCCGCGCGCGCCGGCACGACCACGACGTTTGCGTTCGGTGACACGCTTTCGCCCGGCAGTGCGAACTTCAACGGCAGCAGCGACGGATCGGGCCCCTCGGACGTGAACCGGCAGAAGACCATGCCGGTCGGCAGCTTCCCGCCCAATGCATTTGGCCTGCATGACATGCACGGCAACGTGTCGGAATGGGTCGAGGACTGCTGGCACAACGATTACACCGAGAAGGCTCCGACCGACGGCTCCGCCTGGGTCGAGGGCAACTGCACCGGGCGCGTGCTGCGGGGCGGGTCGTGGGAGGATTCCGACGTCGAGCTGCGCTCCGCCGCCCGCGTCGGGGAATACCGATACAATTCGTCCTATGCGGATGGCTTGCGCATCGCGCGCAGTTTGTGAGGAATTTCCCATATTATCCAAATGGTTACCTCATCCGACCCAAGACGGCCCAGGCCTGACCGTGACGCTGTGGGCCGAATCGGTTAAGGGCTACCGCTCTGGTGGGGATGCGCGCACCAGCGGCGCTGGCTCCAGGGATTCTTGGGAGAAGTTTCATGAGACATGTTCTGCTTGCCGGCACCGCAGCCAGCGCCCTGTTGGCCAGCCCGGTTTTGGCCGCTGACCTGCCGGTCAGGAAGGCGCCGCTCATGCCGGCCGCCGCGGTCTACGACTGGACTGGCTTCTACCTCGGCGGTCACCTCGGCGGCGCCTGGGGCGACAAGGACTGGGTTGCGGTCGGCGTTGGCCCATTGGGCTCGCACGATGTCGACGGCTTCATCGGCGGCGGCCAGGTCGGCTTCAACTATCAGGCCGGCAGGTGGGTGTTCGGTGTCGAGGCCGACTTCAGCTGGGCTGACGTCGACGGGCACCATATCGACAACGTTTTTCTCGGCGACAATCGCACGAAGGTCGATTGGTTCGGCACCGTGACGGGCCGGATCGGCTATACCTTCGACCGCACGCTGCTTTACGTCAAAGGAGGCGGCGCGTGGGCGCGCGACGTGTACACCATCACCGCGACCGGGTTCTTTGCCCAAACCAGCGACACCAACTGGGGCTGGACGGTCGGCGCAGGCCTTGAATATGGGATGACACCCAACTGGTCGCTGAAGCTCGAGTACAATTATCTGAGCTTCGACACGCAGCGGGTGACGTTCGTTCCCAACACCGGCGGACCGTTCGATCGCGATGTCGATCAACAGATTCACGTGCTGAAGGCTGGCATCAACTATCGCTTCGGCGCTCGGTATTGATCGCGCCGGCCACCGCCGCATCCGCGATCTGCGCCAGCGCCGCGCGCTCCATCGGGAAGCCCGCTTCGATCCACGCCTCCTCGGCGGCGCGCATGGCGGCGCCGAGCCGCGGGCCCTTCTCGACGCCGCGCGCCATGAAGTCGGCCGCCTTTAACGGAAAGGTGGGCGCGTTCCAGCGTGCAGAGAGCGTCGCCAGCACATGCCAATGCGGGTCGGCCGCTCCCTCGGGCGCGCGCGACCAGGCAATCAGCACGCGATCGAGATAGCTCTCGGGGCCCAGTCGATAAAGCAAAGCGCGCGCTGCCTGCTCGCTTAAGCCCGCAACGATCCGCCACCAGCTGTCACCCATGGAGGCGAGCCGTTCGGATTCGGCATTGGTGAGCCGCAGCCGCTCGCGCAGCCGCTCGGCATCCTCGGTCACCAGCACGCCAAGCGCCGCGAGCCGGCGCGCCGGATCGGGCGGCAGCGACAGCGCCGCCTCGAGCTTGATCAGGTTCGACAGGCTCGCGAGCAGCGGCACGCCGCCGAGCACCATCTCGATCAGGCCGGTCTCCGCCATCACGGCGAGCGCCGGCACCACATGGCGCGCCAGCATCAGTTTGAGGATCTCCATGCGCACGCGCTCGCGCGAGAGCGTCTCGAGGCCTGCGCGCGCCACGATGCAGGCGTGCAGGCCTTCGGCGTCCGGGTGCCCGCCAGGGCCATAGGCCGCATGGAAGCGGAAGAAGCGCAGGATGCGCAGATAGTCCTCGGCAATGCGCGTTGCGGCATCGCCAATGAAGCGCACGCGGCGCTCCGCGACGTCGGCAAGCCCGCCGACGTAGTCGTGCACGGTACCGTCGCGGCTGAGGAACAGCGCGTTCATGGTGAAGTCGCGCCGCTCGGCGTCGCGCCGCCAGTCGCGGCCGAAGGCGACCTTGGC
>Ga0081455_10006887_pt1 | contig 12099 bp, 17 predicted proteins | sample TabmetS3T2R1_FD_70207 | JGI IMG/M metagenome (GOLD analysis project Ga0081455, IMG submission 70207) | Tabebuia heterophylla rhizosphere microbial communities from the University of Puerto Rico - S3T2R1 | ecosystem: Host-associated > Plants > Roots > Rhizosphere ...
AGCCGGACTCGAAATTGGCCAAAGCGCCGCCACAAAAGCAAATTGGCCAAAGCGCCGCCACAAAAGCAAATTGGCCAAAGCGCCGCCACAAAAGCCCGATCCTGATCATCGACGGGTCCCCCGTGGCTTGGCAGACGACCACAGCTCGCCGTCCCACTTGTCGATGAAACGGTCGAGCCCCTTGGCGTCGACGCGGTAGATCGAGACGGCATCGAGTCCCGCCGGCGCACGCTTGTCGTAGGGTTCGTTGTTGAAGCGATGCCATAATTCGACAGCGCGGATGCGGGCCTCGTCGATGTCCTCACCGAGGTTGAATGGGTATGAGAAGTTGTGTGCGCGCCGTGGTGATATGCGTAACGTGTATGCGCGTGACGGAGGCATGTCGGGGTCTTTCTGCGAGATCGGCACTGGCTTTTTCTCCTGTTCGTGGGTGATTATGGTGGCCATTTGGCGTAGAGCGGCAGCGACCAATTCGTGTTGGTTCGCTCCCATAAGCAGCCATTCGGCACGTTTGTGAGTGGTGAGGATGTCGGTTAGTTCCGGTACTAACGGCATTCGCATGTCCTTATTTAACTGGAATGTTACGGATATACCGTTTTTCTAGCTCAGGATACTCAATTTTGAGCCTAATTTGCAGCGATTATGCGCTCATGTTACGTACTGCATTCGTCCTCCTGCAAGTTAAAACTACAAATTAGGATCTAATGAAATCAAGGGGTTAAGGTCGATTTCGGCATTAATTTGTATTATTTGTATCTGCCAAAAACGGGAGATAGGCATTTTCCGCGCGCGTTATGTGCCCGCGCGTATAACGTGCGCCCGCGCATTAGGGTTTTACGTTTTAAACTGATACAAATAATACAAATTAGACCAATTAAGAGCTCCCCTGCCGTTCCCCCTACGGGGGAACGGTGGCGTAATTGGTAGTTTTGGGTTTTTGAGCTGGGCAAATAATGTGTTACCATTGCCGTTAACTCCTTGTTTTCATTAGTGAACGCAAATTTGCAAATATGCATTTGGGTATCATTACCCTAGGCCCGTGGTACTTAGTCCCCGGAACTAAAAATGACAGTGGCCCCAGCTCCAGCCAAAGCCAGAGCCAGGGCAACGGTACACAAAACGCCGAAAGGCGAGGCGCCGAAGCGCCTCGCCTTCTGGTTGTGTCAAGCGAATGCCTTCTCGATCGCGTCGAGCGCCTTCTGCTGCGCAGCGGTTAGCTTCGCCGCTTTGAGCACGGCCGACGTCGAGAACAGCTTGATCGCCGACTTGATTTCGTCGATCGCCTCTTTCGCCTTCGCAGCCGGCGTGGCCGTCGCAGCCGGCGTCGCCTTCGCCTTCGCCGGCGTGGCCGCCTTGATGAACGCGTCCGTCACTGCGATGGTAGCGTTCGGCTTTTCCTTCGCGGTTTTCTTCACGGCCGAATTGACGGCATAGCAGCTGTCGAAAAGCGAACGGCCGCCGCGATCCGCCTTTTTCGTGGCGTTGACGTAGGCTTCCACCTTGGAATAGTCCGCCTTGGGGAAAGCCTTGACGACGTCGGCATGCGCGAAGCTCCGGAGCTTCGAGGAGAAGACGCCGGCCGACACGGGCGATTGCTTGCTATCGAACCATGTCGCGAACTGCGTTGCGTTCGCTGGCGTATCCTCAACGCCGCCGCTCACGATTGCAGTGCGGTAGAGTAGACCGAGACGCATTTGGATGCGCCCGCCTTCCAACGCGTTGTCGTTGCTCTGCTTTGCCAGTTCCTTGACTTGCGCTTCGAACTGACCGAGCGAGTTGCTGCCCTTGGTCGCCACCTTGGTTGCAGCCGTCTTAGGAGAAGTTGCCATTGTATTGCCCTTTGCTTTAGTTCCGGAACTAAGCCGGAGTTTATTGGTTTGGCATTCCGCCGCCCCATACTAGAGTTGTCAGAATTTAGGGTAATTTGCTCTAGGCCTTAGTTCCGGCACTAAAAAGGCCACTACCCCCACCCCCCACCATGGCCAACGCCCCCCCGCCCCGCCGCACCTTTTTACTGCCTGCCGTAACAGAAATTCTTAAAAACCGAAGTAACACACTGTTCCAGGAATACCGCCCAAAAAATCCCGGTTGAAAAACCAAACGTAACGCACTAGGTTCATGCTCCCATGGACGCAGCCGTCAAGAAGACCCCCGCCAACGCACCCAGCGCCAGACGCGAGCTGACGCCGCTGCCCATGCGTGTCGCCGTCGGCCAGAAGGTGAGACTCGACGCCGCCCGCGCGCGGACCGGGATCTCCATCCAGGAGCACGTGCGCCGGGCGATCGATCTCTATCTGGGCGTCATCGAGCGTGAAGCGATCGAGCTTGGTTTGATGACCCCACCGACACCCGAGCCTGAGCTCGGCGTGCCCAGCCGCAAGCCGGCTACGACTGCGTTTGCTGCACCCACGAAAGTAGCGAGGCGATGATGCCGCGACCCCGTGCACGAGTGGTTTTCGAAGACCCCGAGGACAACGCGGCGCTGGTCGCTGCGGCCGGCACCGCGGGCAAGCCGCCTTCGAAGGCGCCCGAACCCCCCGACCCTGAGCCTGACGAACCCGACGGCGACGAGGATGATCAAGGCGAGCCGCTCAACCCCGGCCAGGAGCCGCTGGAGCGCGAGGCGCCCAAGGACGACCCCAATCGACCGGTGCCGGCTGCCGCGCCCTCAGGGCCAACTTCAGTGCTGACTTACGAGAGCCGCGTCCACATCGTCGAGGCGTGGCAGTTCCATGGCCGCGTCGCCGAAGCACCGCTTTTCGTCAACCGCGACTGGATTGCGTGGGTGCACTACGACGACTACCGCAAGCTCGACCCCGGCCCGGCGCTGAGAGTGCCGACCCCTGCCGGCGACAGAATAGCCCGCGTCGGCGACTACATCGTGCGCCAGCTGACCACACTGATCGATGGGCTCGACCCCGAGGAGATGGTCGACGTCTGGTGGAAGGAGGATTTCGAGCGGTTGTTCATCCCGAGGCGGCGCGTGGCCAAAGCGCCTGAGTATGTGCGTCCGTTCAGCCCGGCCGAGCCCATGCCGTCCCATGGAGCTGCCGATGCGACTGCCTAAGGGCTGCGCCACGCTGGAAGACGCCAAGGCTGAGCTAGCTAGCCATTACCAGGTCATGGAGATGCGCCTCGAGCGCGAGTGTGCCGATCTGGCGACGTCCGGGTTTGCCGATGCCCGCCTGTGCTCGATGGCGCACACCAAGTTCGAGGAAGCGTTCCTGATCCTCATGAAGGCGCTGCGCCGCGGCAGTCCCAACGACTACGCCAAGCAGCCGCGTGTCGTCCCTGACCCTGAGAGCTTCACGCCGCCGTCGGCCGGTGACTTCGACGAAGGCGCCGAGCTCGGCGCCCGGGAGCGGCTACGCGCACCACCCGGGGCGATCGAGTGGCATGACTTCAAGCCCTGATCCAGGCACCATCTTCGCCGTCGACTTCGCCACGCTGGCGCGCGAGATCGCGCAGGACATCTTCGACGTCGAGCAGATCGTTGCACTGCATCGCCTCTCCGACGAGGAGTGGCAGCAGATCCAGCAGCACCCGCGCTTCCAGCACATCCTGTCGGGGATGCAGCGCGACTGGCAGAGCGCGGCTAACACCCGCGAGCGCGTCCGCGTCAAGGCGCAGACCGGGCTGGAGAGCACGCTGGAGGTGTTCATCTCGGCGATCAACGACCCGCTCATCCCATTGGCCCAGCGCGTCGAGGCAGGCAAGTTCCTCGCAAGGCTCGGCGAGCTGGACAATCAGGCCGGTGCCGTTCCAACCGGCGCTGGCGTGACCATCAACATCATCACCTCGAAAGCCAAGCCGCCCGTCACCATCGACGCCACCGTGGTGCGCCAGCCCCCGGCCCCCGCCTATCCGGCCGAGCTGACGATCGAGGGATGAAGCGGCCGATCTTCTCGGTGCGCTGCAATCAGCGCCGCTTCCTCTACGCGGTGCGCCGCAACCTCACTCTTCCCAGGAACTTCGTCATCGCCGAGAATTGGCGGCGTTTCTGGCGGAAGCATCCATGGCATCGATCGATTATCTAGCCCCGCCGACCATCGGCCAGTTCATGGAGAGCGAGGCGTTCGCGCGCTTCATCGTCGGTCCTGTCGGCTCCGGCAAGACCACTGGTTGCATATTTGAGCTGCTCAAGCACTCGGCGGCGCAGGCGCCCGGGCCCGACGGCGTCAGGCGCACCCGCTGGGCGATCGTGCGACAGACGCTGGAGCAGCTCAGGATGACCGTGCTGCTCGATATCCTGAGCTGGCTCAGGCCAATTACCCACTATCGTGTCAGCGACAAGCTGGTTATCGTCGAGTTCGGTGATGTGTACAGCGAGTGGTTTCTGATCCCGCTGGAAGACCCCGAGGACCAGCGTCGGTTGCTTTCGATGCAGCTTACCGGTGCGTGGCTCAGCGAAGCGATCGAGATGAGCCCAGACCTCGTGCCCGCCATAGCAGGCAGATGTGGGCGTTACCCCTCAGCGGCCGAGGGAGGTGCGTCGTGGTTTGGGCTCATCGGCGACACCAACGCGCCAACCGATGGTTCGGACTGGTGGCGGTTGTTCGAGGATGACCGGCCTCCCGACTGGCAGATCTTCTGGCAGCCGGGCGGGCTCGAAGCGGATGCCGAGAACCTCGAATACCTGCTGCAGACCCCCGAGACGCTGAAGCTCGATCCGTCGGACCCGGCACGTCGCGCGCAGGGCAGGACCTATTACGAGCGGCTGGCGCGCGGCCACAACACCGACTGGGTCAATCGCTACGTCCATGCAAAATACGGCGCCGATCCCTCCGGTGCCGCGGTGTTCCGCGGCTCGTTCCGCAGAGCGTTTCACGTGAAACAATCGCTCGACCCGGTGCTCGGCTACCCGCTGCTGATCGGCCAGGACTTCGGCCGCAGCCCGTGCAGCCTGATCGCCCAGCTCGACTATTCCGGCCGCATCAACGTGCTGGAGGAGGTGATCGCCGAAGACATCGGGCTGGAGCTGCACATCACCGTGAACCTGAAGCCCAGGCTCTACCACGAGCGCTATGCCGGCCTGATGTTCGCCGCCGTCGGCGATCCCAGCGGTGTGTCGAAGTCGGATATCTTGGAGGAGAACAACTTCGATGTCATGCGGCGGCTTGGCATCCCAGCCTTTCCTGCCTCGACCAACAACCTCGACCCGAGGATCAACGCCGTCGAGACGTTGCTGTTGCAGCAGCGCGACGGCGGGCCGGCGCTGCGCATCGACGAAACCCGCTGCCCGATGCTGGTCAAGGCGATGAACGGGCTCTACCGCTACTCGAAAACGCAAGGTGGGCTCACCAAGCCCTACCCCGACAAGACCCACCCGTGGTCGGACGTTGCTGACGATCTCCAGTACATCTGCCTGTCGATCAACAGCGGGCTGGTCAACTACATCGCCAAGAAGATCAAACCGAAACCCGCCAAGCGCCCGGGTTCGCGCGTCTCGGCAGCGGGGTGGACGTAATTGGAAACGCGGCGTAATACGTTGGCAATCCGGAGATTTTGGCTTTGGCTGCAGGTTTGAGACTCGTCAGCCCCACCCAACTGATCGAGACCGAGGCTCGACAGGCCACCGAACGCGTCGTCGCCGAGGAGCAGCTTCGCCAGTCGGAACAGTTCACCACCTCACTTGCCGCCTTCATCGACAACGAGCTCGGCCGCATGGTGCGCCACCGTGACAGCGCGCAAGGGTGGACCGACCGGCTGACCAACGCCATGCGCGTGTTCTCCGGCCAGTACGACGCCACCAAGCTTTCCGAGATCAGGCGCTTCGGTGGCTCCGAGATCTACGCGCGCCTGATCGCCGCCAAATGCCGCGGCGCGACCTCGCTTCTGCGGGACATCTACCTCAACGTCGACAAGCCGTGGGGCTTGAAACCGACGCCCGACCCGAAGCTGCCCGACGAGATCGCCGGCGAGATTGGCAATCTCGTGCAGGTCGAAGTCGCCAATGCCATGCGGCTGGGCGACCAGCCGGACCCCAATGCCGTGCGCGACCGCACTCGCGCGCTGCTGCTGAGCGCGCGGCGGGCGTCGATCAAGAAAGCTCGGCAGGAAGCCGAGGCGGCGTTCCAGAAGCTCGACGACATCCTCGTCGAGGGTGGCTTCTACGATGCGCTCGGCGCTGCGCTGATCGACGTGCCGTTGTTCCCGTTCTGCTGCATCAAGGGACCGGTCGTGCGCATGGAGCCGCGCGTTACCTGGGTTCAGGGCAAGGCGCAGATAACCACGCGCCCGGTGATGCGCTGGTATCGGGTGTCGCCCTACGATGTGTGGTGGACGCCGGGCAGCTCCAACATCGCCGACTCGGCGGTGGTCGAGCGATCGCGGCTGACGCGCGCCGATCTGAACGACGTCATCGGCGTGCCTGGCTACGACGAGGCAGCGATCCGCGAGGTGCTGCACTGGTACGGGCAGTCTGGCTACGTCGAGGTGCAGGCATCGACCGCCGAGACGCCGCGGTCCGTCATGGAAAGCCGCGAGGACCCGCGCATGAACACGTCCGGGATGCTCGATATGATCGAGTATCACGGCTACGTGCAGGGCCGGCTGCTGCTCGAGCAGGGCATGGACCCGGCGAAGGTGCCGGACCCCGAGAAGGACTACTTCGTCGACGCCTACAAGATCGGCCGCTACGTCATCAAGGTGCAGCTGTCGCCCAGCCTGAGGAAGCGGGCGCCCTACTACGTTACCTCGTTCGAGAAGGTCCCTGGGACTGTCGTCGGCAACGCCCTTCCCGACATCCTTGCTGACGTCGGTGAGGCTGCCAATGCTGCGCTGCGCTCTCTCGTCAACAACATGTCGATTGCGTCTGGGCCGCAAGTGGTCGTCAACGACGATCGAGTCGCTGACAACGAGAATGGCGATGATCTCTACCCATGGAAGCGCTGGCACGTCACCACTGACCCGCTCGGTTCCAACAACGGCCAGCAGCCGATCATCTTCTTCCAGCCCAACTCCAACGCGCAGGAGCTGCTCGTCGTCTACGAGAAGTTCACGCAGATCGCCGATGAGCTTTCTGCCATACCTCGCTACGTTACTGGCTCTGAACGCACTGGCGGCGCTGGTCGCACGGCTTCTGGGTTAGCGATGCTGATGGGCAACGCAGCCAAGATCCTGCAGACGGTGGCGGCGAACATCGACAGCGACATCATCGAGCCGGCGATCAGTGAGCTCTACGACATGGTCATGCTGACCGATCGCACCGGCACGCTGCGCGGCGACGAGTCGATCGACGTGCTGGGCGTCAACGTCGCCATGCAGCGCGAGACGCAGCGTCAGCGTCAGCTCGAATTCCTGCAGATCACTGCCAACCCGATCGATAGTCAGATCACCGGCGTGCGGGGCCGTGCGAACGTGCTGCGCTCGGTGGCTGACGGGATCGGCCTTGACGGCGAGCAGATCGTGCCGCCCGACGAGGAAATTGCAGCGATGCAGGGAGGTGGGCCCGGCGGCGCTCCTGGCGCGCTCGCGGCTCCCGGCGCGTCGGAACAGCAGCCTGCACTCCCCCCGCAGAGCGGCGCTACCGGCGCGCCTCAGGCTCCGCAAACCAACGTGGTCGGGCAGACGCCGGGTGCTGCTCCGGGTACGCCACCCAACCCGGCTCAAGGGCCAGCATAGGAGAACCGAAATGGCCAAAGGAAAGTCGAGCAGCAAGCGCGGTGCTGGCGCTCAGAAGATCAAGGCCGGTCCGTCCGGCAAGATGTACGGGGCTCAGACCGTGTCGGCGCAGAAGCCCGGCGTATCCGCAACCACTCAGACCCGCTCGCGTAAATCCTACGCGAAGTAGTCCTGATGGCCAGGAACCCGCGTTCGCAGGTCCCCAAGACCAGCGGTCAGGGCACTGCCCGACTGGCCTACCAGAAGGGTCGTGCGTTGGGCAATCGAGGTGGTGCGGCACCGGCATCTGAAGCTGCGGTGTCGTCCACCTCGAAAGCGATGATCAAACCTAGTCCCGGAACTAAGGCGAAGCTGCCGACGCAGGAGTTGAACCTGTCGGTTGGCGACACGCTGCCAATCCGTGAGCTGCGCTCGCTGGGCGACAAGCGCGAACGCGACCCGATGAAGCAGCTGAAGCGGACGCGGGCGAAGAAGCTCAAATGATCCCGACCCAGATCTCAACCAAGCTGCCGTCGCGCAAGGCGCTGGAGAACCTCGCCAAACCCGGGGTGACGATCAACGATTACGCCAAGGTGACGCCGGTAAAGCCCGAGGTCGCGAAGCCGAGACTGTTCGAACTGCTCGAGCTCGAGAAGCAGCGAGGAGGTAGCAATGGCAATTTCTGATGCCAGACAGCGCATGAAGGAACTGGGTCTGCAGGCGCCGGTCGCTGGTGCCGGCTTTGTCGGTCAGCGTGCACCGACACCCACGCCGACACCGACGCCGACACCTCAGCCGGTACCGGCCCCAACTCCAATGCCGGGCCCACCGGTGGCTGGAACAGCACCAGTACGTCCAACGCCGCGGCCAGTAGCAGCTATGCCCCGACCGGGTGGATTGCAGCAGCTGGCGCAGCGGGCAGCGCTGAACAACACAGCGAACGCTTTTGCAGCAAAACAGGCGCAGCTGCAGGCGGCGACAAGAGCTGGTGTGCCAGCAGGCCCGCGCGTCGCGCCGCGGCCTGGTGCAGCGTTTGGCGGTGCCAAACCGATAATGCCGGTCAAGATGGCGCCGCGCATGCCAGTAGGCGTCCCGGGCAGAGCTCCGATGCCAGCCGGTGGCGTCGCATTCGGCGGTGGGCCGATGTTCGGCAGGCCGGCAGTTCCAGCGCTCGGCCGGCTCGGTGGCGCCTTCGTCAAACCAACATCTGGGTTTGGCAGTGGACTGCAGGGATTGCAGCAGACCAAGGCTGGCTCGACCGGCATGTTCCCGTCGCTGACCAAGGGGTTCGGCTGGTCGTGAAGGAACAGGCAAAGGAGGATCTGGTCAGCGCAGCCATGCTGCTGCGTGGGGAGGCTTCCGATGCCTGGACCCAGTTCCTTGAAGCAATGCGCGCCTACGAGCTAGAGCAGACTGCTAGGATCGTAGACTGCGCTCCGGATGTGCTATTCAAGGGCCAAGGTATGGCGCTCGCGGTGCGTGAGCTGACCAGCATCTTCACGAACGCACCTGAACTGCACCGGAAGATGCAGGATGCAAAAATAGGAAAGACCTATGGTCGACGAACCGATTTCTGAGCAGCAGCCGGTACCAGCCGCGCCACCTCCAGCTACTGTTTCTCCCGATCAACGCTTTGCGCCACAGCTACCGAAGCAGGTTCGCGATCAGATAGCGCAGGCCGACGCGATCCGTGACCAGATGGCGCTTCCCGAACCTCCGGAGGGCGAAGAGCATCGAGACGACGAGCCAGGGCCCGACGACGAGCCCGAGCTGCCGCTGGAGGAACCTGCCGGTGAGGATACGTGGGAGCAACGCGCTCGCTCGACTGCCGGCCGACTGCAACAGGCGCTCGATGCCAACGCGCAGCTGTCGCGGAGATTGTCCGAGCTTGAACAAAGTATGGGCACCATGCGCGTTCGTCCCGGTGCGCCGGCGCAGCCTGTGCAGCCGCCGACGCCGCAGCGCTACGTCAAGGATGAGGAGGTCACCGACTACGGCGAGGAGTTCTTCGACGTCGTTGGCCGACGTGCGCGCGAAGTCTACTCGCCCGAGCTGGCTGTGCTCGATCAGCGGTTGAAGCGGCTCGAGACTGGGCAGGAAGCGATCGGCCAGAATATCCAGGAAACCCAGAAGCGCGGCATGTACGCGACGCTGTATCAGGAAGTGCCGAACTGGAAGGAGATCAACCACCATCCGGCGTTTTTGCACTGGCTCAGTTACCCTGATCCCTATAGTGGCCAGCAGCGTCATGAAATGCTGAAAGAGGCGTTCACTCGACAGGAAGCCGGGCGAGTGTTAGCCTTCTTCAAGGGATTTTTGACTGAGGCTACCGGCACCCCGCCATCTACCCTGAGCCCAGGGCCAGCAGCGCCCCCTCTTTCCAACGGCCACGGAGCCAACGGAAACGGCAGCGGGCAGCCCTCCCTCGAGGATTTCGCGGCACCCGGTAGAGCCAGGTCGGCGCCGCAGCCCGTGCCCGCCGATAAACCCGTCTACACGCAAGCCTCGATTGCTAAGTTTGCGGATGATAGGCGCAAGGGGAAATACCGCGGCCGAGAGGCCGAGGCTCAAGCCATCGAAGCCGACATCTTCCAAGCTCAGCATGAAGGGCGGATCGTCTAACCGTCTTCACGCGAGGGATCGCTATGGCCTTCACAACCACCTCCCCGGTCTTCCCGCTTGCGGGTGCCGGTACAGTCCCGCCTATCTACCCAACTGGCGCAGCTACGCCGAACCCGGCGTACTCCAATACCTTCATCCCTATCCTGTGGTCGACCAAGCTGGTCGAAAAGTTCTACGCGTCGACCGTGCTCGCAGCGATCAGCAACACCGACTACGAAGGTGAGATCAAGAACAAGGGCGACAAGGTCATCATCCGGACCAAGCCCACGATCACCATCAAGGACTACAAGGCTGATGGTCTGCTCGAGATCCAGCGCCCTGCGTCCAACATACTCGAGCTGCCAATCGACCATGGCAAATACTTCAACCTCATCCTCGACGACGTCATGGAGGTGCAGGCTGACCTCAACATGATGAACATGTGGTCGGACGACGCCGCCCAGCAGTTCAAGATCGTCGTCGATCAGGAGGTGCTGAGGGGGTTGCTCGGTCAGGCCGCTGCCGAAAACAAGGGTGCTACCGCCGGAAAGATCTCGGCGAACATCAACCTTGGCATCTCCGGCACGCCGCTGCAGGTCGTGGCGCGCAACCCGGCCGGCACCGCGGGCAAGGTCGAGATCGTCGACCTCCTGGTTCGTCTTGGGCAAGTGCTCGACGAGCAGAACGTGCCTGAGACTGGTCGCTGGGTCGTGCTGCCGGCATGGGTCTCTTCGCAGATCAAGATGTCGGAGCTGCGCGATGCGTCGCTGACCGGCGACAACGTCTCGATCCTCAGGAATGGCCGGCTTGGCATGGTCGATCGTTTCACGATCTACGTGTCGAACCTGCTGCCTACCGGCGCCCCGCTGGCGACCGGCGAGTGGGTGATCTATGCTGGCACCCAGCATGCGCTCACCTTCGCGTCCCAGATCAACAACGTTGAGACGCTGCGTTCGGAGATGACGTTCGGCCAGTTGCTCCGCGGCCTTCAGGTCTACGGCTTCAAGGTCCTCGACGGTACGGCGCTGGCACAGGCGGTCGTCACTCCTGGCTAAGGAGGACCGATGCCGGCACTGGACACGGTCGGGCAGTATCTCGAAGAGAGCCGCCGCCTGCTGCAGGACGAGATAGCACCTTATCGCTATCCCGATGATGATCTGGTTGACGCCCTGAACATCGCCCTGCTCGAAGCGCGGCGATAGATGCCGCCAGCCAAAAATTCCGATCGTCGATATGAAAAAATTCTTACTAAATTGGGTCATCACAGGAGCCGCTTTGGTCGGTATGGCCGGGTGCGCGCAGATAAAGAAGCCGACGCCGCAGGTGAGGGCCGTGCCGACCGGGTTGCGGTTCGACCAGGTCGGCTCGGTAACGCTGTTTCCCGGTGAACCGTGTACGCCGCAGATCATGTTTAACTTTCGCAGCGCAGGATCGACGGTTTGGCTGGGTGCGCCGAAGCACGAAACAAAATTACTCACTGAAGCGGCAAAGAATCACCGGCAAGTTCATATTTCTGGAAAATGGCGACGTGGCGGACTATCGAACTGCAGCTACGTTGAAGTGACCAGCGCGGAGCTATCGAGATGAAATCAAACGAAATCCAGGAAGTACGAGGAGAGTTCGGCCCCATTGCAATTCGCGCGCTCGCTGTGGGCGCGCAATCCATCGGCGCAATTGCAGTAGGCGCTGTAGCGCTCAGCGCGGTCGCGATCGGATTCATAGCGATTGGCCGGCTGGTCGTCGGCCGCGCAAAGATCAAGCGGCTGGAAATTGGCGAGCTAAGAGTGACGCGCTTGCACGTGACCGACTCAATCGTCACGCCGAATCAAATGCCGCAATGAGGCGGCGCGCAAGGAGTGACGCGCCCTAACAGACGCCAGGATTTAATAAGCGATG
>Ga0081455_10006888_pt1 | contig 12097 bp, 7 predicted proteins | sample TabmetS3T2R1_FD_70207 | JGI IMG/M metagenome (GOLD analysis project Ga0081455, IMG submission 70207) | Tabebuia heterophylla rhizosphere microbial communities from the University of Puerto Rico - S3T2R1 | ecosystem: Host-associated > Plants > Roots > Rhizosphere ...
CCTGATGTTCGCTCCGGTCGGCCAACGTCACCTTGATGGCATTCGCCCCATAGATCACGTGGAAGTTCGTGACGATGTGTCCCTGCCTATTCCAGATGAATCCCGAGCCGGAGCCTTGCGGCACCTCCAGAATGTCGAGCGACCAGAAATCGCGCTGGATCGCCGTGTTGGCAATGAACACTACGGACTTAGTGGCCCGTTCGAAGACCGCCATCGTGGCGCGTTCATCCGGCCCGAGTTCGACCGGCGCCGGTGTCACGGCTCTTGGTTTGACCTCAGCGCCTTCATAACCCGCCCCAAGCGGCTTTCCCCATTCGGCTCCCGCCATCCCCGCATTCAGCACCGCCGCACCAAGCAGCGCACCCACCAGGGCCGGCAACACCGCCAAGATCAGACCGAACATGAACCGTCTACTCCCCAAGGATTTGGACAATGAGGTCTCGCGTACGAGCGCGCGTGTCGAAATCGACCAGCACGATCTGCTGCCACATGCCGAGCAACAACGACCCATCGGCGAAAGGGATGGTGATTGACGGACCTTGCAGTTGGCCTCTCAAATGACTATGGCCATTATCTTCACCCGGGTTTTTTTGATTGTGCTGCCAGGACGGATCGGCCGGGACTGCCCGATCCCAAAAGGTCTTGGTATCGGCTCTGATGCCGGGCTCGTCTTCAATGATCATGATCGACGCCGTCGTGTGCTTCACGAAGATCGTCACGATGCCGGCGCCGGCTTTGGTCCGTGCCAGGGCATCCTGCACGAGCTTGGTCACATTCTCGATCTGCGTTCCGCCTCGCATCTTGATCTGCAGAGGCACAGTCGTCACGGCCATGCTCATGGCTCCATTCGACGGAGGAGCCGTCGCTCTTTCGGCGTCATGCGGCAGCCGCGAGCCTCGGCGATGATTGTATCGAAGCGGCCGGCGGCGGCCAGGTGCTTCAAGGCCTTTATCACCCTGGCGCTGAGAAGGCCTTCCTGCTCGAGCTTGCCCAGATAGGCAAACGCCTCAGCGATCGTTTCCTTGTTCCGCGCATAATAGTCGCGACCTCGCCGTTGGTTGCTGTAGGCCTCGAACTGCTCACAGGCGACGAGGACTTCCGCGAGTTCCTTCACCCAAGGTCGGGAGCCGGCAAGTTTTTCTGGGTAGTAATAGTAGAGCATGACCGCTTGCATCCAGGGTTCCCATTGCACGCCCATCCGTCTGATCGATGATCGCACGGCCCGTAGCCGTCTCGCCAGGCGGCGGGCATAGCCGAGCCGCATTTCAATCTGTTCCTTTGCCCAGGGAGTGATGAGAATGCCGTCGGCGGCGAGTGCCTCCCGATATCGGGCGATGAAGGCCTCGGTCTCTCGCCCATACTTTGTGTCCGGATGGACAGCCCGCCATTCCCGCGGTCTGGTCGGAATGCCATGGGCCTTCGCCCAGGACCAGATCTTTCCGAATAGAGAGCGGTCGAGACCGGCCCGGCCGAGGTCATGTAACAGGCAGGCGATCTGGTATTGTCGGACCCGATCCGGGTCGTGACCCAGGGCCGAGGCCACAGCCGCGCACATACGGGCGGTTCTCACTGCGTGGGCCCGATCGTACCCTCGAATGACGCGTCCCCGTCGAAGCGGGTGAGAGACATCGTAGAGTCGCATCAGCTGCGAAACCAGTGAACGGGGAAGCAGGAGCGGGGCCCGTTGAGTAGGTACAGAATCCATCATCGGTTCTTTGACTCGTTAGTCCCCAGGTCCTGGCTCGGATGACTCATGGAAATCGTAGCGAGAGAGCGGAGACGGAAGCCGCCGAGGCTGCTCGCAGCGAGGACGACGCAGGCGTATTCCCGGCGGCAATCCGTCGAGGAGGCCGAGCGAGAACGACCGCGCCGGGCAACAGGATCCGCTTTCGGAGCAGATCGCACGTGAGGCGTCCGAGTCAGCACCTCGGGGAGGAAGAATATCTATCAAAGAAAGGCAGTGTCAAGGCGAGAAGGGCGAGAATGCTCGATCAAGCTCTCGATCTTTGTTATGCTCCGTCAAAGCCAACCGATATTTGATACGCCCCTGGGACTCATGCCGAATTCTTCGTTTGCAACCACCGGCCGACTGCTGCTCGGAGCTCTGCTGCTGACGGAGACGGCTGCCGGAACAGGGTTCGCCTCATCCCTCGATCAATTGACGGATTTGACCGGCAAGGCCGTCGTGACCGTGACACTCACCGGACGTGACAACTTCAACAGCGAATATCGCTATGATCTCACGGTCCGCAACAGATCCAGCGATCCGTTTATTGCCGACTCCCTGATCGTCGTCCTCGAAAAAATCACGAACCTCGCGGGCGAAGAGCGGGAACCGCTCAAGAGCGAGCCGCTCCTGCACCGGTTTGAAGTCGTCGGACAAGACGGAGAGACGGATGACGGGAAGCCGTTTTTCCGGGTGCCCGTTGGCGCCAATCCGGACCTGGCTCCCTTGACTGACAGCACGCCCTTTCCCGTGCGCATTCGAAATAAGGATTATGTCTCCGTCTTTACCCCTTCTTTTCGTGTCTATGGGAAAAAGCGCCCTCCTGCAGAACCGAAGGCTTCGACCAACCAGCCCCCGGCCAGCAGCACCACACAAGACCGCACCGACCGGCTGATCCAGCTGCTCCTGAAAAAAGGCATCATCACCGAGGAAGAGCGAAAGACGATCCAGCCATGAGCGATCCATCCTGCAAAGCCTGTTCGGGCACCTGGCCCGGCTCAGACCACTTCATCGCCGATCTTGGATTGTCGATGGCCTATCTCCACGAGGATCAATACTTTCCTGGCTGGGCTGTGGTCGTCTTCAAACGCCACGCCATCGAACTGTTTCACCTGGCGCCGACCGAGCGCATTCAGCTCATGGAGGAAGTCAGCCAATTCGCGAAAGTGCTGGCCGAAACGTTCGACGCCAAGAAAATGAATTATGGTCTCCTGGGCAATCAGATGCCCCATATCCATTGGCATCTGATCCCGCGTCTTTCCAACGATCCCGCCCCGCTTCAGCCGGTCTGGCGCATCCCGCACGATCGCGTCACCCTATCGGCAGATCGTATCCAAGCCACCATCGCACGTATCAAGAAGCGATTGTGACGAATGGTATAATGTCGGCCATTCGCACCACGGAGGGTCACGGGCCCGATGCTCCGTCATTTATTCGTGCTGGCCGTCTTCAGCTTGTGCGGCATTCTCCCATCAGGGGCTCAAGCGCCGGAAGATCCGGCTCCACGAGCACCGCTCGAAAGTCCACCCCCGCCGCCCGAAGCCCTTGGTGATGAGTATTCGCCGACTCATCTCCCCCTTCTCGAACACGCCGACCCGGCCATGACACTCGGTGAAGCACGCGGTGCCGTCCGCCTCGCTCCCGACCACGCGGTCAATCGACTGACGCTGGCCCGAGCCCTATACCGCATCGGAGACCTGGATGCCGCCATGGAGGAATGCCGCGTCGCCATCAAACTCCAGCCCGACGATGCGACCGCGCACGTGCAGTTGGGAACGATCCTCATTGCCAAGCAAGACTGGCGCGCCGCTGCGTCCGTGCTGCACGAAGCGGTGAGACTCGATCCCAGCCTGGCCGAAGCGCATTACAGTCTGGGAAGCGTCCATTACTCGCTCGGTCACCCACAGGCGGCAGTACAATCCTATCGGCAGGCCTTGACACTGCAGCCCTATTTCCCTGACGCACGCTATCGTCTGGCCCTCCTGCTGAAGTTGTCGAAACAGGAGTCGGAAGCGGCCCAACTCATGGAAGAGGCGGCGCTGGGCGGCGTTCCACAGGCCCAGTTTTTTCTGGGCAACGCTTATAAAAGCGGTCAAGGTGTTGAAAAGAATTTGGGCAAAGCGGTGTTTTGGTGGGCCAAGGCGAGCGAATATGGCTATCAACCCGCCGCCGATTTGCTTGCCAAGCTCAGACGGCAGGCGTTGTCGCCGGAACAACCGGACCGCAAACGGAGAGAAGCCCAGGATGCCTTTCTTGCGTATCGGCGTCAGCTCTGGGTGGAGTTTCACGAATACAGCCCGACAGATGACGGAGACACGGTCGGGACCAGACTACTGAAGGATCATCGTACCGACGTTGCCGTCCCTACGCTCCTGAAGGAAGGCTATTCCTTGAGCGAGGTGGCGCAGGTCGAACTCGAGCGCTTGTATGAAACCGGGTGGAACAGTGTGCTGCCGCCGCATGATAAAAAGATCTTGACCTGTTTTGAGCTCACGGCTGCTGATGGGTTTGTTCCGGCCAAACGAACATTGGCGCGCATTTACGGAAAAGGGATCGGCCTGCCACCGGATCTTGCCAAGGCCAAGACGATGCTCAAAGGACTTCCCAAACACGAGGCGAATGCCCTCTTAGCCGAGTTCGGCGCACGCGAACAACGATGATGGCACTCACCTGGCCCAAACTCTGGCGGTTGTTCATCACGACTCCCAGGGTACAGGCCTTCGCGATCGGGCTGCTGGCCTTGCTGCTCGCCAACGGGCTTTGGGCATTGGCGCCCGTGACCTTCACCTCCCTCGATTGGAGCCTGTATGACACATGGCTGCGGGTGCGAGCCCCGATTGCGGTCAGCGACGCGTTGACCATTGTCGTTCGTGACCTCGACAGCGAAGAACGTTTCGGGACGGTTCTGGATCGAGCCGTCTTGGCACAATTGATCACCACCGTCCATGAGGCCGGCGCCGCAGCCGTCGGGATCGACCATCGCCTCGATCATGCCAGCCCGGTATCACTCGGCGGAGCGGCAAGCGATGCGCTTTTGGTCGAGTCGTTACATGCGGCCGGACCTGTGGTGCTCGTTCATGGCTCCGACACGGCGCTTGAACCCGGCGCAGCCATCGCCGGACATGTTCGCGTGAGCACCCAGCCCGATCGGGTCACGCGAGGGATCCCGATGTTGGCCTCGGTTGACGGGCAGACGGTACCGGCGTTCGGCGCCCTGCTCTACGATCTCTCTCGGTCAACTGTCGACGGCATGCACCCCCTGCTTTCCGATCGAGCATTGACCGTGACGCTCAATCCTGTCGGAGATGGATCGCTGTCGGCACTGCCGACGATCACGCTGTCCTCGGTCTGGGAAGCCATACAGCATCATGACCGCCGATGGCTCGAGGACCACTTCAATGGGAAGATTGTCGTCCTCCTTCCAAGCTCACTCACCCCCGGCCCCTGGCTTCTTCCCACTGGACAGTCCGTAGCGGGCATCGTGCCCCATCTTCATCTGCTGAATAGCCTCCTCACGGAGAATCAGCTCAGTGCGACAGGCCGATGGTTTGGCATGGCACTTACGCTGCTGCTCGCTGCGGCGATCGGATGGGGACTGTTGCGCTTCGAGGGCTCCATGGGACTCCTCTTCGCTGCCGCCATCCTCATGATCTACACAATCGTCTCGGGCGTGGTGTTGTGGGGCCTGCATCTTGTGCTCCCTCTCTCCTTGCCGCTCGCAGCGGCCGGCTTCGTCGTCATCGGAACCGTGGCATGGACTCACCTGACAGCCGGGTCGCGCATGATGCTGCTCGAGCAGGACATGCTGCGCATGCAACAGGACGCCGTTGCCATCCGGGAGGCGCTGACTCTGCACGAAAGCCGCGCGGAAGCACTCGAAGAAGACCTGGAGGCCGCGAAGGCGGCAGTCGCGCAGTCGACGGCGCAGCAAGAACAGTCGACCAGAAGCACGGCGCTGCTGCAGGCACAAATCGACGAAGCCCGAGCACAAGAACATGTCGCTCGTGGCCAACTCGAGCACTTGGAGCAGCAACTAACCGACCTTCGCACCCCGAGTACGGATTCCCGCGCGCTTGCTGATACCGAACTTGAACGGCTCAAGGAAGATTGCCGAGCGATGGGAATTCTCACCCAGCATCCTGTCCTGCTGAGGATGTTTCGCGACTTGAAGAAGGGTGCGGCGTCCCCGTTGACCGTTCTGCTCTTAGGCGAGCCCGGCACAGGGAAGGAATTGTTCGCCCGCGCCGTGCATCGGCTCAGTCCGCGAGCCGGTCAAGCTTTCATCGCGGTCAACATGGCGGCCATTTCGCCCGAACTGTTTGAAAGCGAGTTGTTCGGCCATGTGAAGGGAAGCTTCACCGGAGCGACGACGGACCGACGTGGATATTTCGAACTCGCCAATCACGGAACGATCTTCTTGGACGAAATCGGCGATCTGCGGTTGGATCACCAGAGCAAATTGTTGCGCGTGCTTCAAGAAAAGTCCTTTTACCGTGTCGGTGCCACGGCCCCGACGGCAGTCGATGTTCGGATTGTCGCGGCCACCAATCGCGATCTCCAGCGTGGCGTGTCCGAAGGATGGTTCCGTGAAGACTTGTACTTCCGACTGAAAGGGTTCGTGTTTCGACTGCCGCCGTTGCGTGAACGGACCGGCGACATCCCGGTCATCGCCGAGTCGGCGCTGGGCGACATCGCACAGCGCATGGGCAAACCCCGTCCCCGCCTGACCACCGACGCCCTGCGCCTGCTCAGCGAATACCGATGGCCGGGGAACGTCCGGGAGCTTCGCAACGTGTTGGAACGAGCCGTCGCCCTTGTCGACGGAGACCTCTTGTCTGCTCATGCCTTTTCGCTTGATGAGACGCTAGGCGGCGAGGGGCGAGACCGAGCGAAAGCGGTCGCCTTTCCCGATGCTGCCAGCGACAAGGCGGTTTTGGAATGTTTGAGACGACAAGGTTTTGATATGCAGGCCACTGCAAACATCCTGGGCTGGGATCGAAGCACGGTCACTCAGCGCCTCAAGGGCCTATGTTTCCAAGCACTGATTGAGCATCACGGCGACCAAGGGAAAGCGGCGATGGCCATCGCCGGAGATCCTTCTCACGTCCGAATAGTGGAGCTGAAACTCACCGACTATTACAACCACCTCTTGAGCGTCATCGAGCCCTTCACCTCCGCCGATGAGGCCATGGCCGAGTGCAAGCGCCGGTTCAAGAACCTCCCCGACCGGCATTTTGCCTCCCTGGCTATTCTGGTCAAGCAGCATATGCCGTCCTCGGAAAGAGTCCAGGCGAAGTAAGCTTCTTTCCTCCTCCTCCTACGTACGTAGGCCAACAGGGACCCTTAAAGCCGCTTTTGCGCCAAGTCGCCTCTCCAGCAAGGCAGCCACAGTCTGAGGCAGTTTGGCTGTCTTTCCCTACGATGCTGCACCTGATTGACCGCCATTAAGTTCAAAAACCATAGGTTTTTAGGGGGTTTTTTTGACCATGCCCAGGCATGTCAATTGCCCTGCCTCCGGTCGATGTTTTCATCGGCCAATCGACGAGCCAAGGAAGTGGCGCTGACCAGATTTTCACTGGCCCTGACTGGTGCAGCCGCAGCCCTACTTCTTTGGTCCACTGGTAAAATTGCCTGGTCGGCTTTCCAGCAACAGGACCTTTTCCGCGTCTTTGAAGCCAGCCTTTTCGGAGCCCTCGCCGGATTTTTAGTCTACGGAAACCTCTGTTACCAGGTGGCACGACTCGGTCGGTTGCAGCGCTTTGAGGCGCATAGAGAGTCCCGTGCGTCTGACGTGGCTTCGTGCTTTACAGCGGACGCACCAGGCTTGACCGTGCTAGTGCCGTCATACCGTGAGGAAATCTCGGTCATCCGGCAAACCCTGTTGTCTGCTGCACTTCAAGAGTATCCCAATAAGCGAGTGGTTCTCCTTTTGGACGATCCACCTGCGCCGAAGACCAGACAAGATCAAGCAGCGCTCTGGGCGGCTCGCGGTTTGCCGTTCGACCTTCAAACGCTCCTTGCTCCCCCGTACCGTTACGTGAAGGCGGCAGAATCAGCATTCCAATCCCGGAACGCTCACAGCATCGCGGAGCTGAAAGAGGAATGTGTATGGCTCGCCGACTGTTTCAGAGGGACAGCGGAGTGGTTTGAGACACAAGCGAAGCTGGCTCCGATTGATTCCCACACGGATGCCTGGTTCGTTGAGCACATCCTCACGCAACCGGCCAACACGTGCCGGGAGCGGGCCGCTCAGTGGTTCATGCGGAGAGCCCACGTCTCAGACATGCAGACGGAGCGCCTCCATCACGACATGGAGCGTGCCTATACTCAACTCGCCGCTCGCTTCCATGTTGAATTCGACGTCTTTGAGCGCAAGCAGTTCTGCAATCTTTCTCACGAGCCCAATAAGGCGATGAACCTGAACAGTTTCCTTGGCTTGATGGGAAAACGCGTAAAACCGGTGCTTCGTCGAGACGGCTTATACCTTCTGGAGACCCCCACTCGGACCGGCGGCCGCGTCATTCCTGATACGCCGTACGTCATCACACTCGACGCAGACAGCCTGCTGCAACCTGGTTACGCCAGCACGTTAGTCTCGCTGATGGAACAACCTGATCATGCGAAGGTCGCGGTCGCCCAAACCCCATACAGTGCATTTCCCAATTCCCCCGGCATCCTGGAACGGACCGCCGGTGCGACGACCGATATTCAATATCTCGTCCATCAGGGATTCACCCGCTTTGGTGCGACATTTTGGGTTGGAGCCAATGCGCTGTTGAGGAAATCCGCGTTGGAAGACATCTGCACTGAGGAGCGCGAGGGTGTGAAGATCGTCCGACGCTACATTCAGGACCGTACCGTCATCGAGGATACGGAATCGACGGTCGATCTGTTGTCCAAGGGATGGTCATTGCATAACCATCCCGAACGACTGGCGTACAGCGCCACGCCTCCTGACTTTGGTTCGCTCGTGATCCAGCGCGCCCGTTGGGCCAATGGCGGTCTGATCATCTTCCCAAAACTGCTGGCTTTCTTGTCTGGGGCGCGGAAGCAGCCGCAAACCATCGTGCAGGCATTCTTGCAGACACACTATTTGACATCCCTCGCATTCGCGCCGTTGAGCGTGCTTCTCCTGTTGTGTATTCCCTTTCCGTCAGAGCTCATGACGACCTGGATGCCGCTCGCTGCGCTCCCGTACTTTGCCTTGTACGCTCGTGACCTCAAACTCATCGGCTATCGCCCGATACGGGATCTGCTCCGTGTCTACGCGCTGAACCTGTTGCTCATTCCCGTGCACCTGACCGGAGCCATTACATCGGTCAGACAAGCGTTAGCCGGTACTAAGATCCCGTTTCGCCGAACGCCAAAAATTTCCGGTCGGACGCGAATGTCCGGATTGGATGTGCTGCTCCAGCTTGTCATCGTGGCCATGAGCGCCGCGCTGGGCATGTATTATGTCTCGCGGACGCAATGGATCTCGGGAGGCTTTGCTCTGGGCAACGCCGCCTTGCTCCTCTACGGCATCAAGCTGTTCATCGGTTTCGCCGAGCTTAAGCAGGACCTCTGGGTGAGCGTACACGACACGGTCAAGAGCGTATCATGGCATGGCTCGATGAGCCGATTGCAGGACTTGGCCGCCTCACGTCTGGGTCTGCTGCGGTCCGCCGTCCTCGTTTTCCGCGCGCGCTACTCACCACGTCATGCCGTGTTGAGCCTGATCATCGGCTTAGAGGCGCTGTCGCCGGCCCTCGTGACCGGTGCGGAGCCGTCGCTCAACCCAATTCAATTGGAAAACCAACGACCCGGTACGAATTCATGGATATTGACCAAACCTGCGCTTCGCCGTGAAATTGAAGGCTACGCGTCGGGACCCAGTGTGAATCAAGGGGAGACCATCCGCCTGTACGTGAGTACCACCGCTCCTGCTTATAGTGTGAACGTGTATCGCATGGGATGGTACGGCGGTCTCGGGGCGAGAGAGGTCATGGTTCGCCCACACCGTCAAGGTCGCCGGCAACCGGAGCCCTACCGCGAGCCCGAGAGCGGACTCACCGAATGTCGATGGGAAGATCCCATTCTGTTGGCGGTCCCCGCAAGCTGGCCGTCGGGCTACTACGTCGCCAAATTGACAGCCGAGCCGACTGGAGAAGAGAGTTACATCCTCTTCATGGTCCGAGAGGACGCGCGCGCCTCGACCTATCTGGTCCAATCAAGCGTAGCCACCTTCCAGGCATACAACAATTGGGGTGGCAAATCCCTGTACGCGTTCAACAGCACCGGTGGACAGGCCGTTGCGGTGTCATTGAATCGGCCCTATGCCTTCAGCCCCGATCCCAAGGACGCCGATTCAATCGGTGCAGGACCATTCCTCCGCGGATGGGAATACAACATGGTGCGCTGGCTAGAACGGTCCGGCTATGACGCCACCTATACGACCGATCTCGATGTCCATCGCGATGGCGATGCACTTCGACAGCACCGTGCGTTCCTGGCCGTCGGCCATGACGAGTACTGGACCTGGGCCATGCGGCAGCATCTTGAAGCGGCCAGGGATGGAGGCACACATCTGGCATTTTTTTCAGCGAACACTGGTTACTGGCAGATCCGATTGGAGCCAAGCCGTGTCGACGGCGCCGTGGACCGCACGATCGTGGCCTACAAGGAACGGGCCCTGACCAACGATCCTCTCATGCTCGATGCTGATCCCGGCAACGATCGCATCGTCACCACCAAGTGGCGCTCGGCGCCGGTCAACCGGCCGGAAGCGGCATTGATCGGCGGCATGTATTTGGAAGGAACGCCTGAGGTCGATACCGACCTCGTGATCGAACACCCGCTCAACTGGATCGCCCAGGACACCGGATTGGAACCGGGTACACGTCTGCCCGGACTGCTCGGCTATGAAGTCGATGGACTCGCGGACTCGTCACCGCCGAACGTCGTGGTCATTGCCCGCTCGCCTGTCGGTCAAGCCTTCGCCGCCAGCACCATCTATAACGCATCGAGCGGAGCTCTGGTATTCAACGCTGGATCGATGCAATGGATTTGGGGACTGGACGACTTCCACGCGAATCCGTTCAGCCAACCGCGGATGCATCCCGGTCTGCAGCAGATGACCCGGCACTTATTGGATCGCATGAGCCGTGGGCCCGAACCTCGATTGACCCAAGGAATGCTGACGCCATGAACACTCCCGTGGTAGAAGCCGCCGTTTACACGATGAGTGAGCGACGCACTGAACGCCTCGACAGAGGGGTAGCCGCAATGGTTGTCTTGCTCACCACCTGTGCCTTGGTCTCCGCCTCGAGGTCGCCCATTCCATATGTGTGGATCGCCATCGCTATGGTCATGGTCTCCTGCTATGCCGCCGTTGCGACCAAAGGCGAGCGCCTTCGTGCACTATGGGTGAACATTGCCGTCATCAGCCTCACGCTCGGTGTCATGGAAGGATATTTTTGGATACAGGCACCCGCAGAACGGCACATGGCCTATACCGAAGAGTTCTTTCTCGCGGACGACGTGCTTGGCTATAAACCCGCGGCAGCAAGACATATTGGCCACCGGTCCTACGGCGGCGATCAATTGCTCTACGATGTCACCTATACTCTTGACGATCATGGGCTGAGACTCGCGTCACCGGCGGGCAGCGAACTGAAAGATAGCTTGCGCTGTGTGGCTTTTTTCGGAGATTCCTTCACGTTTGGCGAGGGCATGTCGGATGAGCACACCATGCCCTACCAGGTCTGGAAGCAGCTCACTCCTCGCTACCGGACGGTCAATTTCGGATTTCTCGGGTACGGCCCACACCAGATGCTAGCCGCCTTAGAGCAGGGACGGGTTGAGTCCGAAGGTCGTTGCAGGCCAAGCCATATCGTGTATCAGGCGATTCCGAGTCACGTATCGCGAGCGGCGGGACTCGAAGCGTGGGATCAACACGGTCCCCTCTATAAGCGAGGGGTGGAAGGCTCTGTCCGCCAGGAAGGCCATTTCGATGATATCCGTCCCTCAACCGCTCTTGAATGGCTGCGTGTCGGCCACCATCAACTTCCTGTGCGCGCGCAAGGCTGGCTTGAAGCAAGCGCTCTCTACCGGACGTTGCTGAACTCGCACCGGCCCATCACGCCTGAGGATGTCGCGCTCTTTGCCGGGATCGTCAGTACCGCTAAGCAAACCGCCACCCGCATGTATCCTGGCGTTACGTTTCAGGTGTTGTTCTGGGATTATGAGGATGATGTCGAAGTGGGAGACCAGGTCCTGTCAGAACTGAAGGCGCAAGGTGTCATCGTCTATCCGATGTCGACAATTCTGCCGGAGTTTCCCGCCGCGCGCGCTCGGTACGAAATTAGTCCCTACGACCGCCATCCCAACGAA
>Ga0081455_10006889_pt1 | contig 12095 bp, 9 predicted proteins | sample TabmetS3T2R1_FD_70207 | JGI IMG/M metagenome (GOLD analysis project Ga0081455, IMG submission 70207) | Tabebuia heterophylla rhizosphere microbial communities from the University of Puerto Rico - S3T2R1 | ecosystem: Host-associated > Plants > Roots > Rhizosphere ...
GACGCGCGCCCGGCGAGCCAGTCGAAATCCCAAAAATCGCCGTCTTTCGTTTCGACCCGCTCGCGCCGGAGCTCGATAGAGGGCCGCCGCAACAGATAGGGCCAGATGGTTTGCGCATGGCCGCCGACGAGCCAACGCGGCGAGCGATACGGCTGGACGACTTCGGTTTGAACGTCGTCGCGCATGGTTCAGCGGTGCGCGCGACGCGCCGTCGCCGAAGCGCTCAATGCGCCGGCTCTGCGATGGGCACGGAGGCCGTCGGCGCGGCGACCCGCCACTCGGCGTCCTCGTCGTCGTCCAGGAACGGCGCGACGTCCTCGGCGGCGAAGCCCCAGCGCAGCCAGCGTCGCTCGACCCAGCCCAGGTGCTGGATCAGGCCCAGTGGCGCCCAGCCGAGCGGCTCGACCGGCGTCCGCAACTGCACGTCGTCGAGCCCCTCGACCTTGCGCAGCAGTGCTTCCCGGTACAGGTCGAGGTAGCGGAGCAGCAGTTCGCGCGGGTCCGCGACGGTCGCCGGCGGATCGTCCAGCACCCACGGCACGCGGTCGGCCATGCCGTGACCTTAGTGACACGGGGAGTGGCGCCCGGATTCGCCGACATCGGGCCGGCCGTCGAGAAGCTGGTCACCGTCACGACCGTTGATGACCTTCTCAGCTCGGCCCAATAAGGTACCGGCCATGACCGAACCGCTACGTCTGGGAGTTCTCGGCGCGGCTCGCATCTCCGAGCGCGCCATCGTCCCCGCGGCCGGCGACACCGGTACCCGGTTGGTGGCCGTCGCGGCCCGCGACCGCGCGCGGGCCGAGGCCTTTGCCGAAACGCACGGTGTCGAGCGAGTGCTCGACTCCTACGCCGACGTGATCGCCGACCCCGAGGTCGAGGCCGTCTACAACCCGCTCGCCAACGGGCTGCACGCTCCGTGGAACCTCGCCGCGATCGAGGCCGGCAAGGCCGTGCTGTCCGAGAAGCCGTTCGCGAGCAACGCCGAAGAGGCCGCCGAGGTCCGCGACGCCGCCGCCAAGGCCGATGTCGTGGTGCTCGAGGGTTTCCACTACCTGTTCCACCCGGTGACGATGCGGCTGCACGAGCTGCTCGACTCGGGCGAGCTCGGCGACCTGCAGCGCGTCGAGGCGACGATGATCATCCCGGAGCCGGACGACGACGACCCACGGTGGTCACTTCCGCTGGCCGGCGGCGCGATGATGGACCTCGGCTGCTACAGCCTGCACGCGCACCGGATGCTGGCCCCCTGGGCCGGCGGGGAGCCGACGCTCGTGGCGGCCCGCGGCGAGCAGCACGACGACCACCCCGGCGTCGACGAGTGGCTGGACGCCGACCTCGAGTTCCCCAACGGGGCGACCGGATCGGCGCGCTGCAACATGGCCGGTGAGCGGGTGCAGATGACCTGCAAGATCGTCGGCAGCCGGGGCGAGGCCACGGCGGCCAACTTCGTGCTGCCGCACCAGGACGACCGGATCTTCGTGGCCACCGTGGCCGGCAACCGGGTCGAGCAGCTGGGCACCCGGCTGTCGTACACCTACATGCTCGAGGCGTTCATCGCCCGGCTGCGCGACGGCGAGCCGCTGCCTATCGACGCCGACGACGCCGTCGCGAACATGACGCTGATCGACGAGTGTTACCGGGCCGCGGGCTTCGACCCACGGCCCCGGTACGAAGCCTTGTAGCGCGCTCGGGAGGGCTCAGCCGGCCGGGATGTTGATCGCCACAGTGATCGGCGCGGCCAAAGCCGTGGTGTACGACGCCCCGGTGTTGGTGAACTTCGAGGTGAACGAGCCCGCGATCCGCAGGGTGCCGGTGGTCATGTTCCCGGGTACCTCGAAGACGTTGTAGATGAGGCCGGCCGTCGCGAGGTTGCGGGCCCTGATCGGCCGGCCGCCCGTCGGCGTGAACGTCATCATGTTGGTCGGGAAGCCGAAGTCCTTGCCGGGGCTTTGCGCCACCGTGTACCCGATGTCGATGTAGAGCAGCGCGTTGGACGGGGAGTGCGCCGTGGCGTGCTTGCTCGGGATCGAGTAACGCAGGCTGGCCAACGTCGCGAGGTAGCTGCCCGCCTGGGTCGTCGCCTCGCTGCCGTTGGGCAGGACGACCGTCTGCGAGAAGCGGAACGTGAACGGTCCGGACTTGAACACCGACTGGCTGCGGTTACTGCGCGCGTATACCGTGATGTTCCGCGCGCCGGGCTTGCCGGTCAGCAACGAGACCGACTGCTTGGTGCCGGCGTCGGTGAGCACCAGGTCAACCGTGCGAGCCGAGGTCGGGACCGCGGCGACGAAGGGCTGGCCGTCGACCGGATCCGGCAACCTCTGGCCGGCCCCGCCGTTGACCGACACGGTGGTCGACTTGGCGAGCAGCACGTTGTCCCCGTCGTCGGAGTCGCGCCCTTCGAGCTGGAAGGCGATCAGCTTCTCGCCGTCGGGGGCGCTCCGGGCGTCGTCGCCGGTGCCGTAGCGACTGACCGGGCCGAGCTTGGTGATCGAGACCCCGCCGTCGGTCGTGCCCATGGCGGCGCCCTTCGGTGCGGCCGGGATGGTCTGCTTGCCGATCGAGGCAGTGACGACGGAGTCCTTGGCGGCCGGCGGAGGAGCCGGGATGGCGACGCCTCCGGGCCCGGACGGCGCCTTCGCGTTGTCCGGTCGCTTGAGCTGCAGATCGCCGGGTACCGCCTGGGGCGCGGTCGAGGTCGGCTTCTCGGCCGCCGTCAACGTGACCTTGTCGCCGCTCTCGGCCGGCGCGCTGTTGAGCGGGAAGCTCAGGTATTGCTTGCTCGCGTCGCCGTCGACGAAGGCCACCGGGCCGCACCAGGCCGAGTGGTCGATGTCGGTCTTCTTGGCGTCGCCGGCCGGATTCTCGGGCACGGCGTAGTAGCACCGCGTGTCGTCCTTCTTGGCGCCGTGCCGTGCCTTGACGATCGAGTCGAGCACCGAACCGGCCTGCTTGAGCGGCTGGTCCGGCTGGTCGATCGCTTTGCCGTCGAAGGTGAACGACGGCGAGCTCTTGCCCTTGAACAGGAAGATGCCGCCGGTGACAAGTCCGGCGACGACGACCAGCACGAGCGCGATGATCAGCGGGACTCGCTTGCGCCGCTTGGGCGGCGGCCCACCGGGCCCACCGGGCCCACCCGGTCCGCCCGGTCCCTGCCACGGGGGCTGACCCCACTGGGGCGGCGGTCCCCACTGCTGGGTGGGCGCCGGCTGCTGCCACTGCTCGCCCGGCTGTTGCAGCGGAAGTTGCTGCGTCGGGAACGGCGCCTGCTGCGGCGGGAAGGGCGACTGCTGTGGCGGGAAGGGCGACTGCTGTGGCGGGAAGGGCGGCGGCTGCGGGGGGAACGGTGGCGGCGTCGCGGGTTGCTGCGGCCACTGCGGTTGGGGCGCCGGTTGAGTCGGCGGTTGTGGCGCCGGCGGTTGCTGCATCTGGGGCCGGGCGACGGTCTGCTCCCACGGAGCCTCGCCGGGCGGCGCGAACGGCCCGGACGATCCGTGTGGCGCGGGCGGCGCGGGCGGCGCGGGCGGCGCGGACGGCCCGGACGGCCCGGACGGCCCGGACGGCGAGGGCGCTGCGGGCGTTTCGGACGGCGCCGCTGGAGCGCCGGGTCCGCCGGGCGAGTCGGCCGGACGGCGTTCACCGGTCCAGCGCTGACCGTCGTGGAACTGTTGCCAGGCGGCGTCGTTCGGATCCGGATACCAACCGGGGCTGCCCATGAGAGTCCCTTCTGACCGACGGTGGCTCGACATGATCGTGTCATTCGGCCGACACCGCTCACAATGGACCCGTGCCCCAGAGCGACAGGCCGCCGGATCGGGATCGTGACGCGGCTGGTCGTGCACGCAACGCCCGGCCCCGCGACGGCCTCGGCCGGCCGCTGCCGCGCGGCGCCGCCGGCGTTGCCCGACAGCCCGAGGGCGTCTCCCGGTCGCCGGAGCAGACCCTGGCCGAGGCCCAGCAGCTGCTCGACGCGGGGCGGCCGTTCCACGCGCACGAGGTGCTGGAGGACGCCTGGAAGGCGGCGCCGTCCGGCGAGCGGGCGTTGTGGAAGGGCCTGGCCCAGCTCGCCGTCGGGGTGACGCACGCCGCCCGGGGCAATCGCGCCGGCGCGACGCCCCTGCTGCGGCGCGGCGCCACCGCGATCGAGCCGTACCGCGGCCTCGATCCCTACGGCGTCGACGTGTCCGGCCTGATCGCCTGGGCCGAGGCAGCGGCCGATGACCCGGCGGCCGTCGGCCCTCCGTCGCTGCGGGCCTGAGGTCAGGCCGCCGGCGGCGTGAGCGTGGCCGCGTAGATCTCGAGGCGGCTGTCGTTCGGCAGGGTCAGCGCCAGCACCGTCTTGCCGGCGTCCAGCGGCAGCGACGTGCCGAAGATCTGCACCGGTGGGCCGTCGACGCCCTGGCCGGCCTTGATCCGGTGAGCCATCGCGATCTCGACGGTGTTGCCGTTGCGGCCGCTGCCGGCCGCCCAGTCGGTGAGCGCCAGCGGCACGGACGCCGTCGAGCCGTCCGTGTACGTGACGGTCGCCGTGGTCACGACGTCGCCGTTGTGCGCGGCCCCGAGCAGGCGCAGCGCCCCGTACCGGCCGGCCGGCAGCAGCACCTGCTGGCCGTGGGCTTCGACGAAGTTGTCGGCCGTACCGGCCGGATCGGGCATGTCGTAGGTGACGCCGTTGATCGCGTCGGCGCCGACGGGTGGCAGCAGGGCCGCGTCGTAACTCCAGCCACCGCCGTCGAAGTTGCCCTGCGTGGACGCCGACACCGTCGCGGTGCCGTCGTGGTTGGCGTCCTGGCTCAGGTCGACGCCGCACTGCCCACCGGCGGTCGCGCCGCAGCGTGCCTCGCGTACCTGAACGGTCAGCGTGCGGGTGACAGCGGCCGCGCCGGCCACGCGGACGGTGACGCCGACCGGATACGTGCCGGTTGCCGTACCCTCCGGTATGGACAGCGTCAGAGGCAGATCGGCACTGGCCGGAAGGCCGTTCGAGTGCAGCACGCCAGGGGGCCGGACGGAGGCCGTCCACCCGTCGGGTGCCTGAGCGGCCACGTTCACGAGCCGGCTGCCCGGCCACTGACCCACGACATTCACCGTTGTCGAGACGGAGCGCTGGGCCGTCGACACGACGACCGTGCTCGGGCCGACCGCCGCGCTGATCGCAACCCGCCCGTCGTCGGCGTTGGCATCGACCGACGGCGGTTCGTCGCCTGGATGGGTGCCCCACGCGCTCGGCGTCGCGCCGACCGTGTACGCGACGGAACCGCCGCTGCGCAGCGCGTCCCAGCCGACCCAGGTCTTCTGCGTGTTGTGGCCGTTGACTGATGCCGTCGCCACGTAGCGGTCGTCGTCGCTGACTCCGGGCGCGGTGATCGACACCGTGCCACCCTGCCCGGCGAACTGTCCGATGTGGACGGTCGCCGACGGGAACTGCGGCGTGGACAGCACGAAGTAGTTCGAGCCGCTCATCGTCGGGTAGATGCCCAGCGAGCTGAACACGTACCAGGCCGACATGGTGCCGAGGTCGTCGTTGCCGGTCATGCCGTCCGGTCCGGTCGTGAACAGCGTGTAGGCGGCGCGCACCACGGTGGATGTCTTGGCCGGCGCTCCGGCCCAGGCGTACATGTACGGCGAGAGCAGGTCGGGCTCGTTGTTCGGGTTGTACGTGGACTTCGAGTAGTAGTCGAACGGCGAGACCGTCCAGTCGCTGCGCACCGTCCCCGCGGGGTCGGCGAGCAGGTGGTCATAGGCGAAGAAGTCGTCCAGCCGCTTGTCAGTGGCACTGCGCCCGCCGAGCAGCGACACGAGGCCGGCCGGGTCCTGCGGCACCAGCCACTGGTACTGGTACGAGCCACCCTCGTGGAACGCCTCGGACGCGCCGACCGGATCGTACGGGTTCAGCCAGGTGCCGTCGGACATCCGCGGCCGGAAGTGGTCGATGCGGTCGTCCCAGAGATTGCGGTACCAGCGGCCCCGCTCGGCGAACATGCTTGCGTCATCGGAATGTCCGAGTCCGCGGGCCATCAGCGACAGCGCCGCGTCGGCCGCAGAGTACTCGAGCGTGGCCGATGCCGGATGCGCGCAGTCGTTGTCGCCGCCGTGGCTGACGCAGTCGGTGCCGACTCCCAGACCGAACGGGATATAGCCAGCCTGGCTGTAGTACTGGATGCCGGATCGTCCGTTGTACTGGCTGTTCGCCGGCGGGCGTTCCGTCGCGTCCTTGCGCAGCAGCGCGTACGCCTCGTCCTCGTGCCCGGCGAGGAAGCCCTTCGACCAGGCCTCGACCAGGGTCGGCGTCACCGGATCGCCGGTCATGATGTTGGTCTCGCTGTTGGCCAGCGCCCACCGGGGCAGCCAGCCGCCCTCGCGCCCGATTGCCAGCAGGGACAGGTCGTCGTCGCGGGCGACCTGCGGTTGCAGCATCTCGAGCAGCTGGTTCTGCGGGCGGTAGGTGTCCCAGAGCGAGAAGTTCTGCCGGGGCGTGTAGTCGGTCGCGGTGTGAACTGCGCCGTCCCAGCCGAAGTACTTGCCGTCGACGTCGCCGGCCAGGTTCGGGTGCAGCATCGCGTGGTACAGCGACGTGTAGTACGCGACCTGCCGGTCGTGCGAGCCGCCGGTGATCGTCGCCAGGTGCAGGGTGTCCTCCCAGCGCTTGTGCAGCGCGGCCCGGGTGGCGTCGAAGTCGAACCCCGGAGCTTCCGCCGCCAGGTTCTTGCGCGCGCCGTCCACGCCGGTGTAGCTGAGCCCGACCTTGACGACGACGCTGCGGGCGCTGCCGAACATGACCCAGGCGCCGTTCGCGCCGCCCGTGGTGGACGCGTCGCGGCTGCCCGGCGTCAGCGTGCTCTTCGACCAGGTGCCGAAGCCGTCGAACGGCTGCGAGAACGTCGCGCTGAAGTAGACGGTGTGCTGGTCGTGTCCGGCGCAGAACCCGCCGTCGCGCACGCGGCCCTCGATGGTGTCGTTGCCGACGACGTGCACCTCGGAGTCGAGCACCGGCATGTTGGCCTTGCCCGTGTTGAACAAGACGTTGGCCGGCTGGCCGGCCGGGAACGTGTAGCGCTGCCAGCCGGTGCGGTCGGTGGCGGTCAGCTCGGCGTTGATGCCGTACCGGGACAGGCCGACCTGGTAGTAGCCGGGCGTGGCCGTCTCGTCGTCGTGCGAGTACGCCGACGCGTACGCGCCCGTATTGCCCGACGTCACCGCGCCCGTGGTCGGCATGATCGGCAACTCGCCGACCACGCCGCAGCCGACGCCGGACAGGTGCGTCTGGCTGAAGCCGTAGATGCTGCCCTGCTTGTAGTCGTAGCCGCCCTGGCCGCCCGTGTCGGGGCTGACCTGCACCATGCCGAACGGCGCGCTGGCGCCGGGGAAGGTGTTGCCGAAGTTCTCGGTGCCGACGAACGGGTTGACCAGGCTGGTCAGGTCGTCGCTCGGGGCGGCGGCCGCGTGCGTGGCAGTGGCGGCGGCGACGCCGACGGCGAGGACGCCGGCGCTCAGGGTGGCCAGGATGCGGGCGATCGGGCGCATGCTGTTCCTTCCAGACCACGTCCTGTCATCGTTGTCAGGCGCAGTACGGGCTGGGTGAAGTGAGACGCTTGTGCCCGATCGTCACGGGCAATCATGGTCAAGTCAAGGGGAGCGTTCAGTCGGCGCCCAGCAAGCTGACAGCGATGTCAGTTTGGTGGGCCGCTCCCTTCACTTGATCAACAGAGAGAAGTGGTCGCTGGAGCGACCACTTCTCCCTGTTGATCAAGGGCGCGCGGGTGACGTCAAGGCCACGCGACGCGGCGTCAGCGACGCGGGCGAGCCGACAGCGGGCGAGCCGACGCCGGCCGCTCGCCGGACCCGCGGGCGATGAGTTCGGTGGGCAGCAGCACCCGCCGGGCCGCACCCTGGGTGCCGCCGAGCCGGCCGAGGACGATGTCGGCGCCGAGCTCGCCCATCCGCTCCGGGTCGTGCGCGATGACGGTGACGGCGAGCAGGTCGGCCAGATCGAAGTCGTCGAAGCCGACCAGCGCCGGAGGATTCGCGCGCCCGCGCAACGCCCGCAGCGCGCCGATGGTGATCCGGTTGTTCGTCGTGAACAGCGCGGTGGGCGCCGGTGCGAGATCGAGCAGTTCGCGCACCGCGCGTTCAGCGGTCTCGACGTCGTGCGAGTCGGCGCGGACGTACCTCTGCCAGTTGGTGATGCCGGCCGCGGTCATCGCCTGCTCGAACGCGGCGATGCGCTCGCGGTGCGTCTCCAGCCGGGTCAGGTCGCCGACCAGGCCGATGCGCCGGTGCTTGTACCGCAGCAGGTGCTCGACGGCCTGGCGTACCCCACCGACGTTGTCGAGCACGATCGTGTCGGCGACGATGTCCTCCGGCGGGCGGTCCAGGAAGGCGACCGGCGTGCCCAGGCGGCGCTCGGCATCGAGGTAACCGTGGTCGCTGCCGCTCGTCACGATCAGCATGGCGCTGACGCGACGTTCGAGCATGTCCGAGACCAGGCGGTGCTCGAGGTCGGGATCCTCGTCGCTGCTGGCGGTGATCAGCTGCAGGCCGTCGGCGCGCAGCCGCCGCTCGGCGCCGCGGGCGATCCGTGAGTAGAACGGGTTGGCCAGGTCGCCGATGATGAGGCCGACCGATGTCGATCGGGCCCCGGAGCGCAGTTCGCGGGCGATGGTGTTGCGGCGAAACCCGAGCTGGGCGGCGGCGGCCTGCACCTTCGCGGCGGTGGCTTCGGCCACGTACTGCTCGCCGTTCATGACCCGGGATGCGGTCTTGAGGCTCACGCCGGAGAGCGCCGCGACCTGGCGCAGGGTCGGCCGGCTCGGCAGGGCTGGGTCACTCGCCATATGACATCGTTATCCTGATCGTCGCCTGCGCCCGGGGGCAGTTGCCACGGAGCATAGGTCACAACGGGTGTGAATGACGTTCACCCACTCCCGACAACGTTGTCGGGATGGGACGATCGCGCCGCCTCGGGTCGAGCCCGCTAATCCGGAAATCAGCCGATGCGCGAGGCCGGCCAGATGGCGCCGATCGCCAGGCCGGCCAGCAGCAGCCAGCCGAACGCCCGGTTGTGCACCAGGCAGACGCGGTGGTACCAGAGCGGCCAGCCGACATAACCGGGTGGCGGGCCGTCCGGCGCCGGGCGAGCCATCACGCGCAGGGCGCGCACCGCTCGGGGACCGGCGACGAGCACCACGGCAGCAAACGGGGTCATCGCGCCGACGCCGATGGCCACGGCGGTCACCACGTACATGGCCGCGACCGCGCCCTGGTTCAGCCAGCGGGCGTGGCGCTCGCCCAGCACCACGGGCAGGGTGCGCTGATGCTGCGAGGTGTCGAACGCGCGCTGGTCGATGTGCTTGCCGATCAGGATGGAGGCCACACCCAGTCCGTACGGCACCGAATCGAGGAACACGTCGCCGGACAGTTGCCCGGTGATGACGTAGTAGCCGCCGCCGATCATCAGCGGCCCCCACACGACGAACGCGGCGACCTCGCCCAGGCCGAGTTCCTTCAGAGCCCGCGGGGCTGCGTCGTAGGCGTACAGCAACAGCGCCCCGATCGCCGCGAACGCGAGGGCGCCCCATCCGCGTAAGGCGATGAAGTAGGCGGCGATGCCGACCGCGACCGCGGCCAGCACGACCAGTCCGGTGGCGAGCAACCGGGCGCTGACCGCCCCGGACGCGATCGGGTGCAGCGTGTAGCGGCGGCGCGGCGAGTCGTCGGTGTCGTGGCCGCGGCGATAACCGAAGTAGTCGTTGGACAGGTTGCTGATCGCGTGCAGGACGACGAATCCCAGCAGTACCAGGAGGAACGGCCCGACCTCGAAGCGCCGCTCGGTCGCGGCGAGCAGCCCGGCGATGGCTGCGGCCTGCGCCGAGATCACCAGGATGACGCTGCGGGCCGAGTACAGGAACCGGGTGAGCGGATCGAGGTCGGCCAGGTCGTCGGCCTGGGCCGGGTAGAAGCCGGTGAACGCGCCCGCCCAGGCGAGCGCCGGGTGCCGCCGGCCCAATTGTGGTGTCGCGGCCATACGACCAGCTTACGAGCTGACGCCCGGCCTTCGCCGATACGTCGCCTTGACACTGCACGATGAGTTGCGGCCAGTTCGCTGCCATTGGCGGGTTTCACGCGAGGTCGGCCTGTCTCTACGGCACGACGATGACCGGCCACCGCGCGTCGCGTACCAAGCGGATCGCCAGCGAGGCGGCGAAGCGATGGCCCCGATGGGTGGAGCGCCCGACGATCACGGCGTCGACGCGCATCTCCTCGGCCACCCGGACGATCTCGGTGTACGGATCGCCGCGGCGCTCGACGAACGTGACCTCGATGCCGAGGTGCGGTGCCTGCTCCTCGATCTGCTCGCGCAGGTTTCGGGCGACCGCGTCGTGCATCTGGATCAACGCGCCGACCGCCGACGGCACGCCGGCCGCGATGCCCGAGATCTGCCCGACGTACACGCACACGACCCGCGATCCCTGCCGGCGGGCCATCCCGGCCGCGTACGCACCGGCCCGCATCGACGCGTCCGAACCGTCGATCGCGACGAGAATCAGCGACGGGCCATCGGTGCCGAGCTCGTACATCGCTGCTTCCGCTCCCGTGGATGTGTGCGGACCATAATGCCCGGATCGAAACCCGCGGGTAACTGTCGATCCTGGCGATCCCCGTTCGTCATGGAGAGGTCGGGTGGAGATCCGCCCGCTCTTGGATGTGTAGGAGGAGTCATGACCCACACCGTCACCTGGTGGGAGATCCAGGTTCCTGACCGCGCTGTTGCGCAGAAGTTCTACGGCGAGGTGTTCGGCTGGACGTTCACGCCGTTCGGCGACGAGTACGCGTTGATCAACGGCCCGGACGGCACGATGATCGGCGGGCTGGACGCCGCGGCCCGGCCCGATCCGGCCGGCGGACGTGGCACGCGCATCTACGTCGGGGTCGACGACCTGGACGAGACGCTGCGCAAGGTCGAGGCGGCCGGCGGGCAGGTCCGCACCAAGCCGACGAAGATCGACGACGAGATGGGCTCCTGGGCCGACTTCACCGACCCGGGCGGCGTGACCGTCGCACTGTGGGCGTCCAACCAGAAGTAGAGCTCGCGTATCGCGCGCACTGGGCCCGCCTGCTGGCCCTGCTGGCCGGCGAGCTGCGCGACCTGGACCTGGCCGAGGACGCCTTGCAGGAGGCGTTCTCGGCCGCGTCCCGTTCGTGGGGCGACCGGCCACCTGCCAATTCCGCAGCCTGGCTGTTGACCGTGGCCCGCCGGCGCGCGATCGACGAGCTGCGCCGGCAGGCCGCGCTGACCCGGCGGTTGCCCTTGCTGGTCGTCGACGATCAGCCCTCGGCCGACGACGCCGAGCCGATCGCCGACGAGCGGCTGCGGCTGATCTTCACGTGCGCCCACCCGGCGCTCGACCTGCCGGCCCGCGTGGCGCTGACCCTGCGCCTGGTCGGCGGGCTGACCACCCCGCAGATCGCCCGGCTGTTCCTGGTGTCCGAGCCGACGATGGCGGCCCGGATCACGCGGGCCAAGAGGAAGATCGCCGGTGCCGGCATTCCCTATCGCGTCCCGGCGCCGGACGAGTTGCCCGAGCGGGCGCGGGGCGTGCTGGCCGTCGTCTACGCGGTCTTCACCGAGGGCTACGCCGCCACCGATGGCGACCGCCTGCTGCGGGTCGAGTTGTGTGACGAGGCGATCCGGTTGGGCCGGCTGCTCGTCGACCTGATGCCGGCCGACGTCGAGGCGCCGGCCCTGCTCAGCCTGATGCTGCTGCAGCACGCGCGGCGCGACGCCCGCGTCGACGGCGGCCGGCTGGTGCGGTTGGCCGACCAGGACCGCACGCGGTGGCATGCGGACGAGGTCGCCGAGGGGTTGCGCCTGGCCGAGCGCGCGCTGCGCCGCGACCGCGGTCCCTACGCCGTGCAGGCCGCGATCGCCGCGGAGCACGCCGTCGCCCCGACGGCCGGCGCCACGGACTGGCCGGCCATCGCCGAGCTGTACCGGGTGTTGGAGGAACGCACCGGATCGCCGGTCGTGCGCCTGCACCGCGCCGTAGCGGTCGCCGAGTGCGACGGCCCGCTGGCCGGACTGGCCCTGCTCG
>Ga0081455_10006890_pt1 | contig 12093 bp, 10 predicted proteins | sample TabmetS3T2R1_FD_70207 | JGI IMG/M metagenome (GOLD analysis project Ga0081455, IMG submission 70207) | Tabebuia heterophylla rhizosphere microbial communities from the University of Puerto Rico - S3T2R1 | ecosystem: Host-associated > Plants > Roots > Rhizosphere ...
GGCCGAGCCGTTCGGTTTGAACCTGTTCGTGCCTCAAGACGCAGCTATCGACGGCGGCGCGCTCAGCCAGTACCAGGCGGAATTGGCCGCGGATGCCGCGCGCTATGGTGCGAGTCTCGGCGCCGCGCGCAACGATGATGACGATTGGCAGGCCAAACTCGAGCTGGCGATCGCGCAGCGCGTTGCCGTAGTGTCGTTCACGTTCGGCTGTCCTGCTGCCGGCGTGTTCGAACGCTTGCACGCGCATGGCATCGCGTGTTGGGTCACCATCACGGACTTGGCGGAAGCGCGTGCAGCCGAGCAGGCCGGAGCCGATGTCTTGGTCGTGCAGGGCGTGGAAGCGGGCGGCCACCGCGGTTCGTTCCTAGACCGCGACGGTGCCGGCGAACTCGGCGTGCTGGCGTTGACCCGGCTCTGCGCGCACCAGCTGAGCCTGCCGCTGGTGGCGGCGGGCGGGATCGCGGATGGCGAGAGCGTCGCCTCTGTCCTCGCGGCTGGCGCGAGAGCAGCGCAGGTGGGCACCGGCTTCATGCTGTGTCCAGAGGCTGGCACCAGCGCGCCGCATCGAAGCGCGCTCGGTGGCACGGCGGAGACAGCGCTCACGCGCGCGTTCACGGGGCGCAAGGCGCGCGGTATCGTGAATCGTTTCATGCGCGAGCACGCACATGCCCCCAGCGCTTACCCGCAGCTCCACCACGTGACCGCGCCGCTACGCGCTGCGGCCCGCGCGGCTGGAGATCCGGAGCTGATCAATCTCTGGGCGGGGCAAGCCTACGCGCTGGCGGCAGCGCGGCCTGCAGCGGAGCTCGTGCGCGAGTGGAGCGGCGACGCTCGCCGTGCGCTGCAGCGCGCGCTCACGCAACTCGCGCCCGGCTGACACCTAGCATCAGAACACGTCGCTACCCAGCGGCGACTGCCGATCAGGTCGCGCTCGCGCGCGCATTGGCGGCGCTGCGCGAGCCGTCGAGATGCAGCGTCAGCGCGCCTACACCGGCCACCAATGCTGCCAGCACGAATACCGGTGGAAACCCGTACGCGTGTGCGACCCACCCGAACGTGACCACGCTCGTGGTATTGCCCAGATGAAATGCGCCGTTGACCAGTGCCATCGCGCGCCCGCGTTCGCTGGCGTGCGTGAGTTCGATGGTCAAGGCGTTGAGCGCCGGATAGAAGAAACCGTGCGCCGATCCGAACGCGAGCCCGAACCAGAACAAGGCGGAGGGCGTGAGTTGCGTCATCGCAGCGACCACGAGCGCGTACGCCGAGAACGACCGTACTGCCACGCGCCGGCGGCCGACGCGGTCGGCGATCGAGCCGAGCCCCACGCGCGTGACCACGGCTGCGATCATGAAGCCCACGAAGAACATCGAGACCTGTTTCGCGCCCTGCGACAACACCCAGGGCTGATAGAACGTGAACACCGCGCCGAACGCTGCGCCGCACGCGACCATGGCGAAGAAGTTCGGGAACACGCGGCGCGCAACGGTGAAGGTATCGATCAGGTCGCGGTAGGCGTTGCCGCTGGCAGCTTTGGGCCGTTCGGGCTCGCGCACGAGTCGCGACAGGCCGAGCGAAACCACCGCCGCCGCAGCTGCCAACCCGAACGCCGCCGACCAACCGAAGCGTTCGGCGACGGGCTCTGCGATCGCAGGTGCGAGTGCGTTCATGGTGATGTTCGCGGCGCCGAACACCCCGATGGCTTGGCTCAAACGCGCGGCCGGAGCTTCGTCGGTGACCAGGGTGACCGAGCCGTTGAACGTGAGCATGAACGACAACCCGCTCAGCATCTGCAGTGGGTACACGATCGGGCTCAGCTCGGTGACGGTCATCCACGCCAACGACGCGATGAACGCACAGACTGCGCCTGCAGCCACCAGCGGCCTGCGGCCGACGCGATCCATGAAGCCGCCCACGAAGGGTGCGACCATGAACGCCATCAGACCCGGAATGGCGTTGACGTGGCCGATGTCGTTGGCGCTCGCGCCCAGCGCAGTGGCCAGGAACTTGGGCATCAACAGATAGGTCGATGCGGCGTAGTTGAACGCAACTTGCGCACAGATCACGGCGAAGAAGTTGCGCGTCCAGAGTGACGGCGGTGACGAGTCGGATGTTGGGACGACCACGGGGGCTCCTTTGCGGTCGCCGCGAAGCGCCGACCGCGGATCAAGATCCCGCGTCGAGCCGAACCGGTGGTGAGGGTTGTACAACCTCCGCCCGCCGGGATCGGCAGACGGGGTGTTTTCGGCCGCTGCGCAGCGCCGGCCGCGGACAAAGCGCGCTCAGTTGACTAACGAGGACCCCGCCTGACTGCCCCGAATGCTCTTGCGAGCCTTGGTGCAGTGTTCAGCGCGATGCAGCGTGAGCCAAATCTTCAACACGCTTGAGGGCTAGCGCGCTTTCGCGGATCGGTCAAACCGAAGATCACTCTTTCATGATCATATTGTCGAACATCTCGTCGAACTCGTCCGACTCCTGCTCCGGAGTACGAGCGGTGCCGAGGCGTTCGATGCGATGCGCGACGTCGCGGAACTTGGGATCGCGCTCTTCGACCTTCTCGTACCAGACAAGCGCGTCCATGTTCTTGCCGAGCAGTTCGAACGCGTTGCCCAGCTCGAACCACAATCCCATCTCTTCGACCGGATTCGGCTTGCTGGCCAGTGCGTGCTTGAAGTGATCGATGCCCAGGTCCATGTCACCCTTGGCGACGTAGGACAGCCCGATCATCGTATGCGCCGTGCACTTGCGCGAGTCATCCACGAGGCAGAGCTTGAACTCCTCGATGGCTTCGATGTGCAGACCCATCTCCATGTACGCGATGCCTAGATCGTAGTGGGTAGCGGTGTCCTTCTGGTCGACCTGCTTGGCCACGCCGCGCTTGAACTGCGCCAGCACGTCTGCGACGTCGACCGGGCCCGCGCCGGCGTTGGTACCGGAGGCGGGCACGATCTCTTCCGCGAGCTTCTGCGCCAGCTCGAACGAGCGATCCGGCGGCACCGACGGTGGTGGCATGCTCATGCCGGCTTGGGCTGCGTCGATGGCTTGCTGGTGGCGCAGCAGCAACGGATGGCGCGGGTACGAGTTCAGCGCATCGCTGAGCGTCTGGCGGGCTTCGTCGAACAGCTCCTGTTTCAGGTAGAACTCGATCTCGCCCAAGGTCTCGATCAGATCCTCGGGAGTCTCTTCGTCCCCGCTCGTGGCTGCCGCTGGTGGCGGCGTCTCGATGCGGCTGCGCGCCGCCGGAGCGACCGCGGGTTTTAGCGGCGGCAGATCTGACTCCGGCCCCCACGGCGGCACGGCGGCTGCGGGCTTGGCTGCAGCGCGGGGCGGCAGTTCGGACTCCGGGCCCCAAGGCATCTCGGCGACTTCGCTGCCTTCGACGACGAGCACATCGTCGTCGTCGTCGGCCTCGATGATCATCGCTTCTTCGTCGTCTTCGGCGTCGAGCGCGGCGTCGGCGACTTCATCGAGTGCGTCGTCGTCCGAGCCCTCCTCGATCACCATCTCGGGCTCTTCGCTGTCGTCGAACTCGACTTCGTTGTCGGGAATCAGCGAGGCGAACGATTCTTCGGGCCGCTGTTGGGCACTGACGCGCTGCGAAGGATCGAGTGCGTGCTCGCCGGTCCCGGCTTCCTCGACGAAGATCAGCTCCTCCTCGTCGTCTTCACCCGCGCGCTGCGACAACTCTTGCAAGCGCAGTTTGGCTTCGTCGTTGTTGGCATCCAGCTTCAGCGCTTCGCGCAACAAGCCTTCGGCGCGTGCCGTATCGGGTGCGAGCTCGGCCAATACCACGAGCTGTCGCGACGCTTCGACGGGACGTTTGGCTTTGAGGTAAGCGTCTTTCAGGCGCTCGCGCGCGGAGACATGATGCGGATCGAGGCTCAACACCTCTTCCAGCTGCGCGATGATCTTTTCCGTCAAGCCGTAGCGCACGAACACCGCGCATTCGTCGAGTAGGCGCTGCACCTTGGCTTGCGTCTGCTCGTCTTCGGGCGCGGAAAAGGCGCGCGCGCCCGAGCCATGGCGGCCGGTCGCGGCTTCCGGATCATCATCCAACACCAGATCGTAGTCGTCCTCGTTGACTTCGATCGATTGCGAGTTCTCGTCGCGGACCGGTTGGGCGACGGCTCCCTGCGGCAGACGCGCAAGTTGCGACAACTCGCGTCGCGCTTCGGCATCGCTGGGATCCAACACCAGGATGCGGCGCAACACGCTGCCGTGCTCGGCGCGCCGCGCCTCCGCAGCGTGCAGCCGTGCGATCTCCTTCAACACCGAGATCGTCTTCTGCGTTTGCCCGAGTTGCTCGAACGCGCGCGACAGCAGCTGCAGCGTCTCGAGGTTCTTGGGATCGGCGTTGAAGCACGTCTGCAACTTCGCCAGCGAGTGCTTGGGATCGCCGCGTTCGAGATACATCGAAGCCAGTTCGCGCGCGAACTCGTAGTTGTCCGGCTGATGAAACAGCAGGCGCTCGCCGACCTTCACGTAGTCTTCGAAGCGGCCCTGCTTTTTGAGCAGATCGGCGCCTTCGCGAAACGCTTCAGCCGCTTCGTCCGGCTTGTTCAACTTCGACAGCGCTTCGGCGTAGCGAATGCGCGCCGCGACGTTCTCAGCGTCGAGCTCGGCCAGCTTCTGCAGCGCGCGCAGCGCTTTGCGCGGATTGTTGGCGCGCTGCTGCGCATCGGCCACTTGCTCGTAGGTCGTGATCGCGTCGCTGACGAGCGACAGCATCTCGTACATCTCGGCCAGGCGTTCCCACACATCCAGCTGCGTGGGATCGAGCTTCAGGATCTGTTTGCAAACCGCGACGGCTTTGAGAAAGAAGCCTTGTTCGGCGTATTGCTCCGCGACTTTGCGATACGTCGCGCTCGCATCTTTGGTTGCGCCCTGGCGCGTATACAAATCGCCGAGCTTGAGCAGCATGCGCGCGTCTTTGGGGTCAGCCTGCACCAAGCGTTCGTACTCGGTGATGGCTCGGTCGAGCTGGCCCTTCGCCAGATACTTCTGGGCCGACTGCAGGGCTTTGGCGCGGTCGATGCTCACGAAGGCAGATCCACGAGATGGCTCTTGCATGGTCGGAACCGTCTCGCCTGCGTTATCATGCCGCCGCAACCCGAGAAAGCCCTATAACATCCAAAGTTTAGGTGTCCGCCGTACGCACGGTCAAGGGTTGCGCAGACGTCGGTCCACTGCTTGTGCGAAGCTATGCGCGCTTGTGCGTACCATGCCGCCGCCGCGAAGCGCCGGCGGGAGATAAAGGCAGCCGCTGCCGTTTGGCGGTATCCGACATCGGAAAACGCGCCGCCAAGGCGCGCAATCCGAGCAGATAGCTCTGCACTCCAAAGCCAGTGATGGTCCCCACGCACACGGCCGAAACCAGCGACGTATGACGAAAGGCTTCGCGCCGGTGAACGTTCGACAGATGCACTTCCACGCAGGGTTTTTCGATGCCGGCGATGGCGTCGCGCAGTGACACCGACGTGTGCGTCAAACCGCCCGGGTTGATCAGCACGCCATCGAAGCGTTCGCGCGCCTCGTGCAGCCAGTCGATCAATTCGCCTTCGTGGTTGCTCTGACGGCACGCCACCTCCACGGAGAGCTCATCGGCCAACTGCTCGAGTTGCGCATCCACGTCGGCCAGGGTGTCCTTGCCGTAAATCTCGGGTTCGCGCAGGCCGAGCAGATTCAGGTTCGGCCCGTGCAGCACCAGGATGCGCGGAGTGGCACGAACTTGGGTCACGGCTCGGCGAGATTTTCGAGCAGCTTGCCCGCCTGCATCCGAAGCAAGAACCGCGCTTTGCCGACGTTTCCGGAGGGTTCGATGGCCAGCGCCACGAAGTACTCCTCGTTGATCAGGCGCATCACCGTGATCAGGTTTTCGGCCTGCACGGCCACCTCACTGGCTGTACCCATGTCCAGCATCTGGGCGGCTTGCCGGATTTGCGTGAGGACCTGGCTGTACTCGCTGCCGATGGTCTCCATGTCGATCTTACTTTGGTCGCCAGTGTAGCTGTCGACCGTAATCCCGTCGAAGCCCATCAGGATGCTCGCCAACGCGCCGTCGGTATTCTCAACGACTTCCCGCAGAATGCTCTTGAACATTCGACCTCCGGCTCCCTGTGCCGCCTCCACGAGCGGCAAGCCCGTGAGGCATGGACATGAGGCCAGTCTACTACGGCCGAACGCCTGCTATGAAAAATTGCGTCACAAAGGCGGGGTGCGGACGAGAGGACTCGAACCTCCACGGGGTTGCCCCCACTAGCACCTCAAGCTAGCGCGTATGCCATTCCGCCACGTCCGCAGCGAGGGCGTGATGCACTGCGATGAGCTCCCTTGTCAAGTACAAGGTCCGGCTTTCGTCGCGTCAGTTCACCGAGAGCAAGCGCGTGAGTCGCAGCAGCATCGGCAAGTGCAAGAGCGCCCCAAACACGCGCACTTCGCCGCGCCGACTCTTGTCTGCGATGGCACGCGCCGTTGCGCCGCGCGGATTCGGCAGCGCAAAACGACGGGTTAGCTCGAGCAGCGACATCTGCACGATGTCATCGCTCTTGGCCCGCACGGTGATGCTGGGAATGCCGACGATTCCGTCGTGCACCGTAAGGTGGTCGCCCGCGAATTCGAGGGTCATCGCCACGCCGGCGTCTTCAGCCACGATGCTGATGTTTCCGTGCAAGCGGGCGAAGTCGCCGCGCTTGTCCGGGCGATCCTGCAAGTTTTGCAAGATGAGTCCGGCCACCATGCTGGCGAGGCCGTTGTCTTCGGCGCCGGGGCCGAACGCGATGCGGGACGCGTAATCTGCGCTCATGGGTTAGCGTGCCGGCCGCCGGCCGGTAGTTAACGACGAAACTCGGTGGGGACGCCTTGGGCGCTGGCGAGCAACTGCTTCGATGACTCTACGTAACGAATCATCGTGGGCAAGTGACCCTTGGTGAGCTTCAGCTTGCCCTGCATCAGGGCTTTGATCGGATCTTGGTTTTCGACGATCAGTTTCTTCCAGTTATCGTACGGGCCCTCGACGGCGAACGCGGCCTTTTCGCGCGCGTCGGCGCCGGACATGTAGCTGGCGGCGTTGCAGGTCCCGGCGTGCACATCGAGCAAGATGGCCATGTCCTGATCGAGCTGGATCGACGGATCGGCGCGCACGATCAGAGCGACGGCGCCGTGCGTCCAGTCTTTACCCGCAGACTTGTAGTTGGGGTTGTCGTTGACCGCGCCCTTGTAAGCGGTTGCCCAGGGCTCCGAAGGAAACAGATGTGCCATGTACTCTCCGGCGCGGACCATAGAAGAGGGTAGTCCGCCATGCAAACGCCGCGTGCTACACCTCGCCCATGCAAGGTGTGCTTCGGGCCGAGCGGCTCAGCAGTCACGGTTTCGCCCATGGTTTTTCGACGCGCCAGGGCGGCGTGAGCGCGGCGCCGTACGCGAGCCTCAACTTGGGCGGGTCGGTCGGCGACGACACCGCGAAAGTGACCGAGAATTTGCGGCGTTTCGCGGGTTGGGTGGGCTACGAACCGAGCGCGCTGTTCACGCTCAGCCAGGTGCACGGTGCACGCGTGCGGACGCTTGGGGCAACGGATCAGCCCGAGGCGGTGCGGGCCGAAGAGGGGGATGCACTCGTCGCGCGGCCGGGCACGGTGCTTGCGGTCCGCACCGCCGACTGCTTGCCGCTGCTGCTCGCGGACCCGGCGACGCGTTGCGTGGCTGCCGTGCACGCCGGTTGGCGAGGTACGGTTGCTGGCGTCGTGCCCGGGGGTGTCGCTGCGCTGCTGGCCGTTTGCTCTGCTCCGCCCGAACGCTTGCTCGCGGCCTATTTCCCGCACATTCGCGCGTGCTGCTTCGAAGTCGGCACGGACGTCGCCGCGCAATTGAGCGCGGTCGCGCATGCCGGGGACGTGGTGCGGCCTGGGGCGAAGCCGCACGTGGACCTAGCTGCCATCGTGCGCGCGCAGCTGATGGCTGCGGGTCTGGTCGCGCGCAACATCGAAGACGTGCCTGGCTGCACGGTGTGCGATGCCGAACGCTTCTACTCGTTCCGGCGCGACGCCAGCGCTTCCGGCCGCCATCTCGCCGCCATCGTGGCCCGCTAACGAAAGCTCGCCGTGCGCTACGAAGCTGCCATCGAGAAAATGTTCGCGCTGCAAGCGCGCGGCATGCGCATGGGCATCGAGCGCATGCGCGACGCGCTGCGCGTTCGCGGCATCACGGACCTCGGCTTTCCGATCATTCAAGTCGCGGGCACCAACGGCAAGGGTTCGGTGTCTGCGATGATCGCGCTGGGCTTATCGGCGGCGGGCTATCGGACGGGGTTGTTCACTTCGCCGCACTTGCATCGCTTCACGGAGCGCGTGCAGATCGATGCCGAGCCGCTCGGCACGCGCGAGACGGCGCGCCGCATCCACGAGCTATTGCGAGCGTTCCAGGAGCCAGCTGCTCCCGAGGTGAGCTTCTTCGAGTTGAGCACGCTCTTCGCGATCGAAGCGTTTCGCGATCACGGGTGCGATGTGGCCGTGATCGAGGTCGGCCTGGGAGGTCGGCTCGACGCGACGACTGCGCTACCCGCGCAGTTGAGTGTGATCACGCGCATCGCGCTCGACCACACGCACATGCTCGGCGATACGCTCGTGAAGATCGCGGCCGAAAAGGCTGGGATCATCCGGCCGGGTGTGCGCGTCATCGCGGCGAGTCGGGAGCGCGAGGTGCAGCAGGTGATCGTCGAGCGCGCGCGCGAACTGAAGGCTCCCGTAGATTTCGTCTCGCGCGCGGTGCGCGTGGAGCCGACGCGTGATGGGCAGCGCGTGGCGTTCCAGTTCGGGCGCGAGGCTTTGCCGGCTCTACGTTTGGGCTTGGCGGGTGAGCATCAACGTGACAACGCGGCCACGGCGTTTGCAACGCTGGTTCGTGCGCGCGAGCTAGGCTTGAAGATTCCAGCGCGCGCGATTCAGCGCGCGCTGACGCGCGTGCGTTGGCCGGCGCGTCTCGAGCGCATCGCCGGCAAGCCGCGCGTGCTGCTCGATGCGGCGCACAATCCGGATGGGTCTCGCGCGCTGGCGCAGTACCTGGCGCAGCAGAAACAACGCCCGCGCGTGCTGATCTTCGGGGTACTGGCGGACAAGGATTATCCCGAGATGCTGCGCAGCTTGGCGCCGCACGTGGAGCAGATCATCTACACGCAGCCGAACATTGCACGTGCGCTTGGCGCTGAGCAGCTGGCGCGTGAGGTGCCCGGAATCGTGGTGAGCAGGCCAGTGGCTGCATTGCGGCGCGCCAAGCGTGCAGCTCATGGCGGCGGGATGGTGGTGATCGCCGGGTCGATCTTCTTGGTGGCAGAGTTGCGGGCTAAGCTGTTGGGGTTGGCGAGCGATCCGCTGATTCGGCTGTAGCGTCGGCTAGGGCCGAGCACACGCCGGCAGATCACTCTTTACAATCTGCCCGCCTTCCGCCTCGTCGTAAGCCAGCACGCTGAACCAACCGTTCGGTGTGAGAGGCGCAATCGCAACGCTCTGAGCAGGCTGATCCCCTCCGCCCTCGACCAACAGGTAAGGCTCCGCCCCGAGCACCGCACCTGTGGCTTCGACGATTCGCGCTTTCACACCCGCATCATCCCGGTACGCCACGCCCCAACTGCGCCGCGTCGGGTGATAGGCGATCGCAGGCGCGCGTTCGTTCGATCCGCCCCCGACCTGTCGCAGCTTGTTCTCGATGCGCAGTGCCACGCCGCCGAGACTCCCGAGCGTGAGATCGAGTCCGGCCATCACTACTTTGCTGGATTCGCCGCAACCCTGCAGTGCGACGAGTCCGATCGCGACGTGATCAGTGGCGCGCACGCCATCGGCGAGACGCGGCGCGTGCAACGGGCCGGAGGCTGAGCTCAGTGTCAACAGCGGCTCCGACACGTGAACGTTGCGATCGTCCCGCGATATCTGAACCAGCAGGATTTCGCCGCGGGCGTTGGGGTACGCAAGCAACCAGCCGTAGGGGCGGCCATTCGTCGTGGAGCCTGGCACGGCGATCAACGCGGGCGAGGCGTTTTCTGCCGTGTCACCCAGCGTTACGGCAAGCTTCGTAGTTTCGCTGGTGCTGAAGGCCGTGCTCACGATCAGGTTGCCCAGGATGGGCCGCGTTTCGGGCACACCGTTGGCCGTGCACATGTCGTCGCTAGCGGCTGCTTCGCGCACGTATGCGGCCAGCACTCCAGCCATACCGGAGGCCAGGGTTGGGCGCGTGGTCGCCGGCGTTGGGATCGGCGCTACGGGTGCGCGCATCGCGTCGCTATTGGCGGCGCAATCCTCGCCGCTCTGGCACGACAGGCCGAACTGCGTGATGCGGTTGGTGCTGAGCGTCGAACCACGCTGTACGGTGGCCACGATCAGCCGCGCTGGATCCAGCGTGATGTAAGCACCTACGAGCGGCACCGGTCCGGGTAACAGCGCGACGCTGGCGTTTGCGGCTCGCACGGCATCTGCGGCCGAGCTCACGTGCAGGGCTGTCACGTCTTGCTGCGAGATCTCCTGGTACGAGATCACGTTGGCTGCGAGACTCGGATTGTCGGCATCGATGACGTAAGCCAATGCGACGCGGCTGTCGTCGCTGGCCGAGCTCAGGTCTGAAATCGGCGTTCGGCCGTTGAACGTCACCGCCACGGTTTGCTCGATGGGCAAGCTGTCCTCATCGATGTGCTTGTCGCAGTCGTTGTCGGCGTCGTCACAAACTTCGGCCGCTGCGGGATGGGTATTCGAATCGAAATCGTTGCAGTCGATTTCCTGGGGCGTCTTCGCGCATTTCATCGGCGAGTAGCCGTCATGATCCTTGTCGAGTTGCTCGGGCTCACAGAAGTGCCGCTCGTTACACACGAACGGCTGGCATTCGCGGAAGCTGGGTTCGATCGCGAGGTCGTTGAGCAATGCGCAGTCACTCTGATCGGCGCAAGGCGTCTGGTTGATGCGCGCGGACAAGTCGACCAAGTTGCAACTCGCAGCCAGCGCCGCAACAGCCGTGGCCAGCACGCGTGCGCGCGGGCGCGTCACGGCAGCGGACCCGTGAGCTGGAAGCCCGCCCCGCTCGGCGTTGCGATGGGCCGGAACTGGGTAGTGCGCGGTTCGACGCCTTCGCGGGGCAGACCGTGATGCCAGTCGGTGAGGAACGCGAGCCAAACGCTGGCGATACCGAACGCTGCTGCCGTTACGAACAAGCAGTCTGCGGTGGTTTCGGCCACTTCGGCCTTGTGCTTCAGCGACAGCTGCGTGGGCGAGAACGGGAGTATGGTTTGCGATTGCGAATACAACGCGCTCACGCGCACGGCCGACAAACCTCCGAGCCCTGCGCTCAACAAGGCAGCACTGGCGCTGAACCAAAAATAAGTCGGCGACAGGCCCGGTGTCGGCGCTGGTTTGGTAGCTTCCTGTGCTGCTAACGGCTGCGCGCCCAGCCAGACGACGCTGCAGCAAACGATCCAGCGCGCGGCGCGGTCAATTGTGCGCCGAATGGACTGGTTCGCACGGCATACTGCTGACCGCTTCGCGCGCTTGACGCACACGTTGCAGCAACTGCTGCGGAGTGAACGGCTTGTGCAACAGGAAAGTGATGGCATCCGTGGTGAGCGTAGCAGCCAGACCACTGTGGATGTGGCCCGAGATGATGACCGCGATCAGACCAGGCTGTAGTTTACGAAGTTGCGCGAGCAGTTCGAGCCCATTGCCATCTGGTAGCACCACATCGGTCACGATCAATGCGAACGCTTGCTCGCGGGCCGTGGCCAGCGCCAGCGCCTCGCGAACCGAGCCGGCCGCGGTGACGTCGAAGCCGGCATCGACCAGGATTTTCTGCAGCGCGCGTCGCGTCGCGGCTTCATCCTCGACCAGCAGCATCGCCACGTCGCTTCGATCGCGCAGCATGGTAACCGACGCCGCATCGGGTTGGGGGTTCGGGTCCTCGCTGGCCGTCAGCCAGATTCGAAACAACGAGCCGCGGCCGGGAGTCGACTCCACTTCGATGTGGCCGCCGCTCTGAGCGACGACACCCAATACCGTGGCCAGGCCGAGTCCAGTGCCTTTGCCTTGGGTCTTGGTGGTGAAGAACGGCTCGAAGATACGCCCGCGCGTG
>Ga0081455_10006891_pt1 | contig 12092 bp, 10 predicted proteins | sample TabmetS3T2R1_FD_70207 | JGI IMG/M metagenome (GOLD analysis project Ga0081455, IMG submission 70207) | Tabebuia heterophylla rhizosphere microbial communities from the University of Puerto Rico - S3T2R1 | ecosystem: Host-associated > Plants > Roots > Rhizosphere ...
AGGCCTTGAGGAACTCGTCAGTCAGGAGGAGCCCGCCGCCCTCGTCGCGATCGAGCAGATGATGTCCGCTGGAGAGCCAGAAATCCGGCATGCGATCGCGCCTCGGTTGCGATTCAGTCGGTGCGTTTGTCTTTCGACAGAGCGAACAGATTTACGTGTTCGTCCGGCTCCTCTTCACTCTCCACCTCGAGGAACGAGAAAGCGCGCATCGGCTTGCGTGTGCCGCGCGGATGCAGCGTGCGAAATGCCTCGCGGATCCCGCCGTCCTCGAAGGTGCGCCGCACGGCGATCAGCGTGTCGCGGGGGTGATCGCAGAGCGAGGCTGCGAATGCGACCTCCTCTTCCGCCGCAGCGCGGGCAGTGGCGAGGTCGGGCGCGCCGAGGCGCTCCTGCAGTTGCGCTGCCAGCGTCTGCACGAGTGCGTCGCGATCTGCCTCACTCGCCTCCACGATCTGCACCAGCGTCGACCAGCCGAGCGAGGCCACTCCGAGAAACCCGCCGCGGAAGGCCGCGCGGAATTTGCCCGCGAGCGCTTCGGGATCGGCGTCGGCGAACATGAAGGCGCCGGACACCGCCCACTCGCCCGGCTCGGCGGCGCGCTCAAATACAAAGGTGTCCGACGGGTCAAGCCGGATGGTGCGCAAGAGCCTCACCGGCGCGGCCCTCCGCTCGCGGGGTCGAGCCACGAGGACTCCGCAAGCGCGCGCAGCAGCGAGCGCCGCTCCGGCTCAGCCCCGGGCGCTGCCATCCGCCGGGCCAGAAGATCGCCATTCTCCGCTATGTCGCGGCGCAGGCCGCTCTCAGGCGCAAGCCGTGTGAGGTAACTCTTCGCAATCTCTCCGAACCCCTGCTCCTGCCAGGCATCGATCGCGACCATGAAATGCCGGGCGAAGCTTTCCACCAGCTTGCCCGAACCGAGATCGTCGAAGCCTTCATCCTCTAGCGCCGACGAGAGCGGACGCAGCCCCGGTTCCTCCTCGCCCATGGCCACGGTGCGGATCATGGCGCCGAACACCAGCCATGGCGGCGGTTGGTTCTCGTCCGCGTCCTGCGGCCAACCGAGGCGGGCCCCGCCGACAAGTCCGCCGTCGACGCGTATCGCGTCCGGCCAATCGAAAGTGATCGGCCGCTCCGGCGGAGCGTGAACCGCGAGCGCGTCCGCGAGCGCAGAGAGCCCGGCATAAAGCCCGCGTCGGGCGGTCTTGAGCGGCTCCTCAGGTTCCAGCACGACCGCGAACTCCACCAGATCGAAGCGGCCCACATAGACGAGCGTGCCGGCTCCCTCTTCCGCCGCGACGCGGGTTGCGTGGGCAAAGGCATCGCCCACCTCGCGCAGCGTCACCAACCGAAACGGCGGCGGCAGGTCGAGTGCGGGCTTCGACGATTGGCGCAGGCGCGTGCGCTCTCGCAGCGGCATTGGGCAGCCAGGCTCGCAATGGTTGTTTATAATACTTATAACGTGATACGGACCACGGCCAGAGCCGCGCTCGGTGCCATGCCCGCGCAGGCAGGCCCCTGTAGCCGCCATCGCTCGACCATCGCCGAGTCGGCGCTTGCCGGAGCATCCACTTGCGCGATGTGAGGCCGGAGACGCTGCCTCGAACACAGCCGGGGACGAAATGGCCGATCGGCCGCCGAACATCTTGATCTGCTCGTGCGAAGACACGATGCCGCTCGACGGCTCTGCCGTGCAGCGAGGCTGTCGCGGCGCCGAGGTCTCGACCGCGCGCCAGCTTTGTCGGGCGGAACTGGAGAATTTTCGCGCCGCGGCGGCTGCGGGCGAGCCGCTGATCGTGGGCTGCACGCAGGAGGCGCCGCTGTTCTCGGAAGTTGCCGGTGACGCCGAGGTCACATATACCAACATCCGCGAGACCGCCGGCTGGTCGAAGGACGCCCACGCGGCGGGTCCCAAGATGGCGGCATTGCTCGCCGCCGCGGCAGAGCAAGCGCCCGAGGTTCCCTTCGTCACTCTGAGCAGCGAAGGCGCCGTCCTGATCTATGGCCGCGACGAGCAGGCGATCGAGGCCGGCAACCTGCTCAAGGATCATCTGGACGTGACGGTGCTGATCAAGCCCCCCGCCCAGGTGGCGTCACCGCGGGTGACCGATTTTCCGGTGGTGAAGGGGGCGATCCGCTCGGCCAAGGGTCATCTCGGCGCGTTCGAGCTCACCGTCGATGGCTACGCGCAACCTGCGCCGTCCTCGCGCGCCACGCTGACATTCGCAGCGCCTCGCGATGGCGCGGTGTCGCGCTGCGACCTCGTGCTCGACATCTCCGGCGACGCGGCGCCGTTCACCGCCTCCGATCTGCGCGATGGCTACCTGCGCGCGGATCCCGGCGATCCGGCGGCCGTGCTCAAGGCGGTGCTCAAGGCGCGCGACCTCGTCGGGAGTTTCGACAAGCCGCGCTATGTCGCCTTCACCGAGGATCTGTGCGCCCATTCGCGCTCTCGGATCGTCGGCTGCACGCGTTGCCTCGATCTGTGCCCCACCGGCGCGATCGCGCCCGCCGGCGATCATGTGACGATTGACGCGTATATTTGCGCGGGCTGCGGGCAATGCGCGGCAGTTTGCCCGACCGGCGCCGCCGCCTACGCGCTGCCGCCGGCGGATACACTGATGCGCAAGCTGCGCGCCCTTCTCACCGCCTATCGCGATGCAGGGGGACGCGAGCCGCCGGTTGTGCTCATCCATGACGAAGCGCATGGCGTGCCGCTGATCGATGCGCTGGCTCGTTTCGGCGACGGTCTGCCCGCGCATGTCTTGCCCGTCGCGGTCAACGAAGTGACGCAGGTTGGGCTCGAGACCATTGCCGCCGCATTCGCCTACGGGGCGGCGGCGCTGCGGTTGCTGCTGCGCGCAAAGCCGCGCCATGACGTGACGGGCTTGAGGAGAACGCTCGCGCTCGCTGAGCCGATCCTCGCCGGGCTGGGATTTGGCGACACGCGTGTGGCGACGATCGAAACCGACGACCCCGACGCTCTCGCCGATGCGCTGCACGCGATCGAGAAGCGGCAAGGCGCGCCGCGTCCCGCGAGCTTCCTGCCCGTGGGGGAAAAGCGCGATGTGATGCGGCTCGCGTTACGGGAGTTGCAGCGCGCGGCGCCCGTTCCCATCGACGTGGTGGCGCTGCCCGCGGGCGCGCCCTTCGGCGCGGTCGAGCTCGATGCTGCAGGCTGCACGCTCTGCCTCGCCTGCGTGTCGGCCTGCCCGACCGGCGCACTCAGCGACAATCCGGAACGGCCGATGCTGCGCTTTGCGGAAGATGCCTGCGTGCAGTGCGGGCTGTGCAAGGCCACTTGCCCGGAAAAGGTGATCACGCTTTTGCCGCAACTCGATTTCCGCGCCGCGACCGCGACCGCCCGCGTGCTCAAAGAAGAGGAGCCGTTCCATTGCATCCGCTGCAATAAGCCGTTCGGGGTCAGGAGCACGATCGAGCGAGTGGCCGCCAAGCTCGAGGGCAAACACTGGATGTTCCAAAATTCCGCGCAGCGCCTTGACCTGATCAAGATGTGCGAGGACTGCCGCGTGGTGGCGATCACGGAGCAGGAGTTTGATCCCTACGGCGCGCCGCAGCGACCCAAGGCTCGCACGACCGACGATTATTTGCGCGAGAGCGAGCAAGCGGAGCGCGCTGGCAAGCCGGAGACATGAACGGCGCGACATGGGCGGTCCACCCTTTCTCAACGGCGTCCGCACCAGCGTGCTGGAGATCGCGTATGAGGAAAGCGGCCCGGCGCACGGCGCCGCTGTCCTGCTCATGCACGGCTTTCCCTACGACCCGCGCACCTATGACGCCGTGGTGCCCGCGCTCGCGGAGGCCGGATGTCGGGTGATCGTGCCGTATCTGCGTGGCTATGGCCCCACCCGGTTTCTCGCTCCCGACACGCTGCGCTCGGGCCAGCAGGCGGCCCTCGGCAATGACCTCAAGGAGCTCATGGACGCGCTCGCGCTGGAACGCGCCGTGCTCGCCGGTTACGACTGGGGCGGACGCGCCGCCTGCATCGTCGCCGCGCTTTGGCCGGAGCGCGTGCGCGGCTTGGTTTCAGGCAACGGCTACAATATCCATGACATCGCCGGATCGGCCAAACCCGCAGCGCCGGAACAGGAGTACCGGCTTTGGTATCAATATTATTTTCACACCGAGCGCGGCCGCGCGGGACTGCAGGCTAACCGGCGCGAATTTTGTCGATTGCTGTGGCGATTGTGGTCGCCGAATTGGCAGTTCGATGACGCGACCTACGACCGCACGGCGGTGTCGTTCGACAATCCGGACTTCGTCGACGTTGTGATCCATTCGTACCGTTGCCGTTATGGCTACGCCGACGGTGATCCGGCCCTCGAGCCGATTGAACGGCGCCTGGCCGCACAGCCCAAGATCTCGGTGCCGACGATCGTGCTGCATGGCGACGGCAGCGGCCTCTCGCCGCCGGAAAGCTCGCTGCGGCACGCCGCCTCCTTTAGCGGTCCCTATCAGCGTCGAGTCATTCCGATTGCCGGCCACAATCTGCCGCAAGAAGCGCCCAAGGCGGTGGCTGATGCCGTTCTCGAGCTAATCCGCGCAACGAAATGAACTGATCGTTCTCAGGGCTGCGTGGTCGCCTTCTCCAAAAATTTCACCAAGGCAGCGCGATCCTCGGCCGAACCGATGCGCTGCTCCGGCATCTTGGTGCCAGGCGTATAAGTCATAGGTCCGACCTCGAACAGCTTCGCGACCGTGTCCGGCGTCCACACGATATCGAGCTTCTTGAGCGCGTCGGAGAAATTGTAGCCGGGCAGCGTCGCGATCTTGCGTCCGAAAATTCGGGCGAGCGTGGGGCCGGCACGGACACCGTCGTTGGCGCTCAAGGTGTGACAGGCGACGCAGGCGCGGAACACCTCGGCGCCGGGATCGCCGGCAAAGACGGCGAGTGGGTCCTCGGGCGCGCCCATGACAATGTTGCCGATCGGCTCGCCGCTGAGCACGTCCCACCGGCGGATCATCCGGTCGCTGCCGCCGGTCAGTAGCGTGCGCCCGTCGGGAAAAAAGGCCGCGGACCAGACCGGCAGTCCCGGTCCGACGAGCGTGCGCTCCATTTTGCGCGTCGCTCTGTCAATGATCGCGACCGACCCGCGCACGCCGGCGGCGGCAATCAGACTGCCGTCGCGCGACAAGGCTATCGAAATGATGGGCGCTTGCGCCGCCTCGATCGCACCGAGAAGCTCGCCCCTAGGCGAGAGCACGTAAACCTTGCCATCGGCACCCGCGGTGACGATCTCGCCATCCGGCGCGACCGCAACCGTGTTGAGCTGCGTCGGCAGCGTCGTGACAGTCGGCGCGCTGCCGCCCGCTAGAGGCGAAATGCGCAGCGTCGAGTCATAGCCGGCAGTGATAAGCACGCGGCCGTCGGGCGCAAACGCGACGCCATTGACGTTCTGTGCGTGGCCCTCGATGACCCGCGGCGCCCCGCCGGCGAGCGGCCACAGCCGCGCGGTGTGATCCCAAGAGGCTGAAGCGAGGGTGGCGCCGTCGGCCGATAGGGCAAGAGCGACCACCGGTGCCGTGTGGCCTTGGAGCACCTTCGACGGCCGTGGCTCGCCCGGCGTCCAGATCGCGATGCGCGCGTCCTCGCCGCTGGTGGCGATGCGGCCATCGCGGAGGAAAAGCGCCGCGTTGACCGCGCCGTCATGGAAGCGCAGCACCTGCTCGGCCGCGTTCTTCGCCAGCGACCAGCGGATCACCGAGGTATCGAAGCTGCCCGAAACGGCCTGCGTGCCATCCGGCGAAATCGCAAGTGCGCGGACCGGTCCGCCGTGGCCGCGCAACTGCGCTTGCGCCACGTACGGCGCGCCCAACACGAGAAGCGCAATGACAGCAAACACGCGCAACGTCATTGCGAACCTCGAATGTCGGCAGGGCGCATGCCCAACGCGCAAATTTTCTCGCGCACGTTCTCGTCGCGCAGCGCAGCGACAAAGGCTGCAACCGCCGGGCGCTCGCGGCGGCTTTCGACCAGGAGGAAATCGTACTCTTCCGGCGCGATCGGGATGAAAGCCAGGCCGTAAAGCCGCGCCACCGACTCGATCGCGATGCCCCAATCCGCGCGGCGCTGCGCCACCGCGGCGGCGACGGCGTTATGCGAACGCGGCTGATTGCTGTAGCCGGCGGGCCGCGCGCCCTCGAGCAGTCGGTCGATCAGCACGCGCGTGCCGGCGCCGGCGTTGCGGTTGACCATCAGACAACGGGGATCGGCGAGCGCCGCCTTGATCGCATCGATCGCGCTGTGCCCGGCGAACCGAGCATCGTCACCACGATGCACGAAGCCCTGCATGCGCTGCCAGCCTTTCACCAGCGCGAGCCCAGGCCGCAGCAGATGTGCGTTGTAGACTCCGCTCGCGGGGTCGACGAGGTGCACCGGCGCAAGATCGCACTCCCCGCGCTCGGCGGCTGCGACTCCGCCCATGCTGCCGACCGCGATGGTACGCGCGGCAAAGCCGCGCTCCGCGAGCGCCCCGAGCACGACGTCGAGCGCGATGCAGTGGCTGCCCATCACGACGAGATCGGGCATGGCGGCCCTCTCCCCGATCAGGGTCACGCGGGCGCGCGTTCCGGCATCGAGCACCGCCGCGAGCGCGTCCACCTCGAGAAAGCCGTCGGCCTGGGAGAAGCTCGTCACGGCCCCCGACCCCTTGGCGGTTGGAAACGCCACCGGCCCGTCGTCGCCTGCGGTGAGCGCGACGAGGACGAACTCCTTGCGGCCGAGCTCGGATGCGATGCGCACGGGAACCGTTGCCTCCATGCTATGGACGGTCTCCGCCGCAAGGCCGGCGCGCGCGCGGATCACCGGCGCGACGAAGGCGTGGAAGGTGAAGATCGCGGAGGTCGGAAATCCCGGCAGCACGGCGAGCGGCTTGCCGTCGATCACGGCAAGGCAAAGCGGCTTGCCGGGCTTGAGCGCGACGCCATGAACCAGAATGTCGCCCAGCTTCGAGATGATGCGGTGGGAGAGATCGCCCGCACCCTTCGACGTGCCGCCGGAGAGAACCACCAGGTCACAGGCCGCGAGGGCGCCGCGCACGGCATCCTCGAGGGCCGGCTCATCGTCGGGGAACGCGCCGAAGAAAACGGCTTCCCCGCCCGCTTCCGCGATCGCAGCCGCGATGATTGCCCCGTTGCTGTCGTAGACCCGTGCGGGGCCGAGCGCGTCGCCTGGTGCGGTGAGCTCGTCGCCGGTGGAGAGCACCGCGACCTTCGGCCTGCGCACCACGTCGATTTCGGCAAGGCCGCAGGCCGCGAGCATTCCGATCTCGCGCGACGAAAGGTGCGTCTTGCGACGCAAGACCACTTCGCCGCGCGCGATGTCGGATCCTGCATAAGAGATGAACTGCCCGGGCGCGAACGCGCGGCGCACGTCGATGGCTGGCGTCTCACCCTCATCAACCAGATCGGTATGTTCGATCATCGCAACGGCATCCGCGCCGCGCGGCAGCATGCCGCCGGTTGCGATGGTGGTCGCGGAGCCCGGTGTCACTTCGAGCGCGGGCGCATGCCCACAGACGATCACTTCGCCATTGAGATGAAACCGGCGTGGTGCGCTGTCGCTCGCGCCCACCGTGTCGGCGGAGCGCAGCGCAAATCCGTCGACGTTCGCGCGGTCGAACGGCGGCACGTCGATCGGTGCGGAGACGTCGCGCGCCAGCACGCGGCCGAGCGCCGCGGCCAGAGCGACGGTCTCGCTCGGCAGCGGCGACAGATCGAAATGCCGGGTAAAGCGGGCGCGAGCCTCCTCGGCAGAGACAACTTCCAAAAATTGCTCCTGCCGCGCGGCGCGGCGAATCGCCGCCAAGAGGTCGGCGCGATCGCGCTGGGCCGACGTTGGTTCAAAACGCGCAGTCATGGCCAAGGTCTTATCACGACCTCGCTCTGCGCCGGATATCCTTCGCTGTCCGCATTGATGAGAATCCATCCATTCGCTTGCGCGAGCACCGCGAGCGGCACATAGCCCGAGGCTATGGGGGTGGCCGAGAGACCCTCGCAGCGCACCGGCACGAGTTCCGCAAGACCAACGGCAGACGACACCTTGTGCGTGAGTCTTGCGCTTCGCATGGAGGGCGCCTCCTGGTTTGCGGCGAGCCGCGCCAGCATGAGGCGACCCAAGACGTGCCACGCCGCGAGCACGGCATCGAGCCGCCCCGGCAGTGCCAACACCGGTCGCGTGCCGACGGTTCCTAACGCGGTGGTCTCGCCCGGCAGCAGGGCGACCCCGTGGACGAGCACCTGACCGATAGACGCGAGGGTGTGCACCGTGACGTCGCGCGTGCCGCTGCCGGTGCCGCCGACAGCAATGACCGCATCCACACCTGCGTCCGCCAAGGCACTGGCCGGATCGTCCTGTGCAGCCACGAGGGCATCGCCGCCCTGCGACCCAATCGCGTCGGCGATGCAGGCAATCGCGGCGTCGATCACGGCATCGCTGCCCCGGCGGGCGCGCACAAGGCGCAGCCGCGGAGCGCGCACGGGCACCTCGGCGATGCCCGCCGCCGCGAGCAGCGCGATTTCGACGGCGCCGAGGCGGCGGCCGGCTGACAGCAGAGTTGCTCCGCGCGCACCGTCGACACCCGCGGCCAATACGCCTTCGCCGGGACCGACGGGAGCCAGCGCTTGCGCCGTGCCCTCGCGCATCGCCACTGCATCGAGCGGCGCAACCGCGTCTGCCTCGCCCGGCAGAGGCTCCCCGACATCGACGCGCACCGCGAACGGCAGCGGTGCCGGGGCATAGCCGCTGGCGTCGGCGGTGAGATCGGATCGCACGGCCCAACCGTCGCATAGCGCGCGTGCCATCGCGGGGATGGGCGCAGGAATGAGGATGTCCTCGGCGAGCGTGCGCCCGCGCGCGGCGGAGAGATCGGCCGCGCGCGGCGTCACCGGCTCAATCAATGCCTCGAGGCGCGCAAGCACGTCGGCGAGCGGCGTCAGGCGGGCGATGCGCTGCGGTCTATCGGGCTCCACGACCATTGCTCATGTTCGTATGATATCGTCATGTCCCACGAAAGAGATCCTGGCGATCGCTCAGGCGCAGGCGGAAAACGAGACTCGTGGCCGAGAAAATGCTCAATTTGCGCGGACTCAAATGTCCCTTGCCGGCGCTGCGCGCGCGCAAGGCGCTGAGCGGATTGAAAACCGGCGACATGCTCATCGCGGAATGCACCGATCCCTTGACCGCGATCGACATTCCCAATCTGTTGCGGGAGACCGGAGACACGATGGTGTCGAGTGGGCGCGAAGGCGAGGTGCTGGTGTTTCGGATTCGCAAGCGCTGACGAGGCATCGTTGGCGCACTTGAGCCTTCGGCGTCGAGGTGCGCTCTCTCACCCCTTTGCCCGATTGGTGAGATGAATGACTTCGAGCGCGTTTTGGTCGGGGTCGTGGAAATAGGCGCTGCGGCCAGTGAACACGCCTTCGGCGCGCACCTCCTCCCTGAACACGTCCACGCCCCTGGCTTTGAGTTCCGCCACCGTTGCGTCGTAGGCATCGCCGTCGACCATGAAGGCGTGATGGATGATGTCGGAAAATCGCCCACGGCTCGTCTCGCGCCCAAGCAGGACATAGTCGGCGCCCGATTTAAGAAACACGAAGTGCGGATTTTCTTTTGGCGCCTGCGCCACGAACTCGAGCCCGAGAATCTCGGTATAGAAGGCGCGGCTGCGGGCGAGATCGCTCACCGGAATGGTCACGTGCAAAACGCCTTTGGTCTTGATCATGCACCTACTCCCCAGCCGGAATTGCATCTCAGATGGTCAGCACAATCTTACCGAAGTGCTTGTTCTCGCGCATATGCGCCTGCGCCGCCACGGCTTGGTCGAGTGGGAAGCGGCAGTCGATCGGCAAGTTGAGCTTGCCCGCGGTCACCGCATCCCACAGATCGGCGCGCATACGACGAGTAATCTCGCGCACCTCCTCCAGCGTTCGGGTGCGGAAGGTCACACCGATATAGTCGATGCGTCGCAGAGCATGGAGATCGAAATTGAACTCGGCCTTCATGCCGGCGAGGCGGCCGACGTTGACGATGCGGCCGAGCATCGCCGTCGCCTGCATGGTCTGCGTTACCACCGGCCCCGACAGCATATCGACGACGAGATCGACGCCTTTGCCGCCGGTGGCGGAGAGCACCGCATCGGGCCACGAGGGATCTCGGGTGTCGACGGCGAGATCGGCGCCGAATTCCTTCAGACGCGCCCGGCGCGCGTCATTCGTGGAGGAGCCGATTACGAGTTTGGCGTTCATGAGCTTGGCGATCTGCAATCCCATGAGCCCGACGCCCGAGCTTGCACCCTGAATCATCACACTCTCACCCGCGCGCAGCCGGCCGGCGGTGATCAGCGCGTTGTGCAGCGTGCTGAGCGCGACCGGGAGCGTTGCCGCCTGCTCGAAGCTCATGCCGTTGGGCATCGGGTTGACCCGCCCCCAGTCAGTGACCGTGTATTCGGCATAGCCGCCGGTGCCCGAGCACATCACGCGATCGCCCGGTTTGTAGCCCTCGACCTCGGCGCCGGTCTCGATCACCTCCCCTGCCCATTCGAGGCCGACCGCCGCGCCGACCCCGCCATGGCTGCCGTGCGGGATGCCGCGCGCGGTGGCAAGATCGGCGCGGTTGAGCGCGGCGGCGCGCACCTTCACCAGCACCTCGTTCGGCTTCGGCTGCGGTTGCGGTATGTCGCGCAGCGCTAGTCCGTGCTCGGTCGCAACAGCGGCTTTCATTGCGCTCTCCGTCGATGTACCCGCGTAGTTGCCGGGGAAGTCTACATGAGGGCGCGTCCGCGTGCGCTATCGATTGTTCTCGACACCGCACGAGGGTTGCGGCTCGGCGTGATGCGCCGCGCTGAGGGTCCTACGTAGCCGCACGTGTTGCGCTCTGATAGCGTTCGCGGTGGAAGGCAACCGTTGGGAGGCACCGTGCAAGAGCAAGTCGCGACTGCCAAAGAGACCAAAGCGTCCGAGCCCCAATACAAAATGAAGGTCGAGAAGGACGTCGACATTCCGATGCGGGATGGCGCTAGCCTCAAAGCGGACGTGTTCCGGCCGGACGGCGATGGGCGGTTTCCCGTGCTCATCAACATGGGCATCTACCAGAAAGACAAGCTCTGGATTCCGCCTCCCGATCTGGAGGAGCAGCCCAACCCGCACATGAACTGGGAGACCGTGAACCCGGAATGGTGGGTCCCGCGCGGCTATTGCTGCGTGCGCATCGACGAGCGCGGTTCCGGCAAGTCGCCCGGACAATCGGTCCTCTATTCAGCGCAGGAGGCGATCGATTTCTACGATGCGATCGAATGGGCGGGGCATCAGCCGTGGAGCAACGGTCGCGTCGCCACCATCGGCATCTCGTTCTTCGCGCGCACCCAATGGTGGGTAGCGAACCTGAAGCCGCCATCGCTTGCCTGCATCGTGCCGTGGGAAGGCGCTGCCGATCAGTACCGCGACATCCTTTATCACGGCGGCATTTTCGGCTCGGGTTTCATTGTCGGCTGGTTCACCACCCATATGGCGCACCACCTGCTGGGGCGCGCCTACCAGAACAATCCCGACACGTTTGCGGACAACGTGCTCTGGCGTTTCATGCGCAACAGCCTGGACAGCGGCGTGTTCAAGAGCCAGCAGGCGCAATGGGACCAGATCGATGTGCCGATGTGGGCGGTCGGCAACTGGTCGGGCATGGGATTGCACCTGCGCGGGGCCACCGAGGGCTACATGCGCGCCGCCTCGAAGCACAAGAAGCTGCGCATCCACTGCGGCACGCATTATCATCCGTTCTACAGCGAGGATGGGCGCCGAGACCAACTGCGCTTCTTCGACTACTGGCTCAAGGACATCGACAACGGCGTGATGCAGGAGCCGCCGGTGAAGCTCGCCATCCGCACCGGGCACGGCGTGTACCATTTCCGCCACGAGGACGAGTGGCCGATCGCGCGCACGCAATGGACCAAGCTCTACCTCGACCTGTCCACGCGGGACGGCGAGCACGACCGAGGACATGGATTTATTCCTCACGCTGCGCAACATCGATCCTGCCGGCAACGATGTGCTGGAGGTCGGACAGCAGGGACAGCCGGTGC
>Ga0081455_10006892_pt1 | contig 12092 bp, 10 predicted proteins | sample TabmetS3T2R1_FD_70207 | JGI IMG/M metagenome (GOLD analysis project Ga0081455, IMG submission 70207) | Tabebuia heterophylla rhizosphere microbial communities from the University of Puerto Rico - S3T2R1 | ecosystem: Host-associated > Plants > Roots > Rhizosphere ...
CGACCACGATGAAGTCGGCGATCGCGGTCGCCGCCTTCTCGCCGACCTTGCCGATGCCGGAAGCCGGCAGCGCGCGCTTCGAAGCCTGGGCGAAATACGCATTCTTCGGATCGGCGGTCCAGACCGGCGAAGTTTCGTAGGCGTTGAGCGTCTGGGTGAGATAGCCCCGCGCACCCAACAGCCACTTGTCGTAGTTTTCCTTCTCCAGCATGAAGGCGATGAAGGCCTTCGAGGCGTTCGGGAACTTGGTGAAGTTGAACGCCAGGATCGGAACGCAGAGCTGCAGTTCGGTCGGCTTGCCGATCGGGCCGACCGGCATCAGCGCGTGCTGGGTGTCCTCGGTCAGCTCTTTCTTGGTCGGGTCATCCTTGGCCGCGACGTAGATCGAGATGCCGTTTGCGGTAACGAACAACTCGCCGGCAAGGTAGGCTTTGTTGTTGGAGGAGTCGTTCCACGACGGCGTGCCCGGAATGAAGGTTTCGTAGAGCGCCTTGCAATATTCCAGCGCCTTCGCCGTCTCCGGGGAGTTGATGATGACCTTGTCGTCCTTGTCGACCGTCCAGGCGTTGTGGCCCCACAGGATCCAGTGCAGCCAGCCATTGGCGTCGCCGGTAGCATGGCCGAGCGCGAAACCGGCCGGCGTGTTGTTGGCCTTCAGCGCCTTGCACAGTTCGAGGAAGGACGGGAAGTCCTTCGGGAATTCCTTGAAGCCGGCCTTGTCGGTCGCCGACTTGCGGTAGGTCATGTAGCCGCCGACGGTGGCAACGGGAATGCCGAGCCAGTCATCGCCCTGCATGCAGGTCTTCTGTGCCGCATCGCTCCAGCCGCCGTATTTCTTGCCGAGGTAATCGGCAACGTCGTTCATCTTCAGGACCTTGGTCGGGAACAGCTGCGGCAGCGTGTGCAGGCCCCAGGCGAGGTCGAGGCCCGAGCCGGTGTTGGCGGCAACCGAAGCCTTCGGCTGCACGTCCTCGAAGGACTCGGAGAACACGTTCATCTGGGTGCCGGTCGCGGACTGGAACGCGGCGACCATGGCGTTGAAGGCTTCGTCTTCCGCCGGCACGAAGCGCTTCCAGCGCATCACGGTCAGCTTGGCGCCCGGCTCCGCCTTCCACGGCGAGGCCTGCGCCCAGGCTTTGGCGAAATCAAAGAGCGCAGGGCCTGTGAGAGCACCGGCCGCCGCCAGTGCCGTGCCGCCCTGAAGAAGCGAGCGGCGGGTAAAGTCGTTCATGTCCTTCCTCCGATATTTTTTGTATTTTTCAGCCGATGAGTTTGCTCTCCGTCGTCTTCTTCATTCCCGATGTTTCCCGGGTTCCGCTATCCGGTTCAGCTATTCAGCCGCTTGCCGGTCGTCTCGTCGAACAGATGCACGAGCGTCGGGTCCGGCTTGAGCCTGACCTTGTCGCCCGGCGCGAACTGGTGGCGCTCGCGAAAGACGGCGACGACCTGCTCGCCTCCGAGCTTGGCGAACACCTGGGTCTCCGAGCCGGTCGGCTCGACCACGACAATCTCGGCCTCCGCGCCGTCGTCGGCGATGGTGAAATGCTCGGGACGGACGCCATAAACCACCGGCTTGCCGTCGGAATTGGACGGCGCCTTTGTGAGCGGCAGCTTGACGCCGTTCGGCCCTTCGAACGTGGCCGCGCCATTCACCTTCAGCTTGCCTTTGAGGAAATTCATTGCGGGTGAGCCGATGAAGCCGGCGACGAACTGGTTTTCCGGCCTGTCGTAGAGTTCGAGCGGCGTGCCCATCTGCTCGACGATGCCGTCATGCATCACCACGATCTTGTCGGCCATGGTCATGGCCTCGATCTGGTCGTGGGTGACGTAGACCGTCGTGGTCTTCAGCCGCTGGTGCAGTTCCTTGATCTCGGTGCGCATCGCAACGCGCAGCTTGGCGTCGAGGTTCGACAAGGGCTCATCGAACAAGAACACCTGCGGGTCGCGCACGATGGCGCGGCCCATCGCGACGCGCTGGCGCTGGCCACCCGACAATTGCCGGGGATAGCGGTCGAGCAGCGGCGTCAGCGCCAGGATTTCCGCGGCGCGCTTGACGCCGGTCGAGATTTCCTCGGGCTTGGCGCCGCGCAGCTTGAGCGAAAAGCCCATATTGTCGGCGACCGTCATGTGCGGATAGAGCGCGTAGTTCTGGAACACCATGGCAATGTCGCGCTCTTTGGGCTGGACATTGTTGACCACGCGGTCGCCGATCGAAATCGTGCCGGAGGTGATGTTTTCGAGACCGGCGAGCATCCGCAGCAGGGTCGACTTGCCGCAGCCGGAGGGGCCGACCAGCACGACGAATTCGCCATCCTCGATCGGGATCGACACGCCGTGCAAAACTTCAAAATTGCCGAACGACTTGCGCACGTCGCGAATCTGTACCGACGACATCGAATTCACTCCCCTCATTGTTCTGTTATTGGCGCCACAAGCGGGCGGCGACGCCTTGCTGTCTTTTCGACTCTAATGCCGGAAGCCGAATTCAACGGTCATTATCATCCGCAGTTTGGCGGTTTTTAGCAATCCGATGGTAGCGCTGTCAATAATTGTTCAAACGTCTAATCTGTTGTGGTATGAGCGCAAGATGGGACGAAAACAGACAAAGTCTGGCAAAATCCGCCTCACCGAGGTCGCCAAGCTGGCCGGTGTCAGCCCGATCACGGCGTCGCGTTTTTTCAGAAATCCCGAAGCGCTGTCGGAGAGCAAGCGGGAACGCGTCGATAGCGCGGTGAAGGAACTGGGTTATGTTCCCAACCTTGCCGCGCGCGCACTGGCCTCGCACCGCACCGAAGTCATCGGCGTCGTGATCCCTTCCCTCACCAACAACGTATTCGCCGATGTGTTGCGCGGCATCTACGATTCATCCGAAGGCAGCCGCTACTCCATTCAGCTTGCCAATACGCGCTACAGCATCCTGCAGGAGGAAAAGCTGCTGCGGCTGTTTCGGGCGCAGAAACCCGCAGGGCTGATCGTCACGGGCATCAACCAGACCGCGGAATCGCGCACGATCCTGGAGTCGATGAATTGCCCGGTCACGCAGATCATGGAGATCGGCGACAGCCCGGTCGACATGATGGTCGGCTTTTCGCACTATGACGCCAGTTTTGCCGCGATCTCGCACATTCTGGAGCAAGGGCACCGTCGCATCGGATTTCTCGGCGCGCGAATGGATCCGCGCGTGCAGCGGCGGTTCGAAGGGTATCGTGATGCCATGAAGGCGGCATCCCTGTTCGATCCCAACCTCGTCGTCACCACCTCGGTGCCGACAACCGTGACGCTTGGCGGGACGTTGTTCGCCGATCTTCTGGCGCGCACGGCCGAGATCGACGCAGTATTCTGCGTCAACGACGACCTGGCGCTGGGCGTGCTGTTCGAATGCCAGCGCCGCCAGATCGCGGTACCGCGCGATCTCGCGATCGTCGGCTTCAACGACCTGGAATTCATGGCGTCCGCAGTCCCCTCCCTCACCAGCGTGCGCACCAATCGCTATGAAATGGGACGGCACGCCGTCACCATGGTGATCGACGCGATCGAAGGCCGCCGGCCGCGAGAGCCCGTCCTCAACCTCGGCTTTCAACTCATGGTCCGCGAAAGCTCAATGCCGCAAATCACGTAACGATGACGTCAGACAGAACGTCGCAGCGGATGATGAAAATGGTAGCGCTACCTTTTGGAGCGAATTAGGATTGACTTACCGGAAAGCGATCGGCGCGGGCGAGCACGTTTGCAGCAGATGAAATTTTCAGCATTGTGCAATCGCTGCCTCGATTTGAACCGCTCACCGGGTTTGCAGCGCGGGAGGAACCAATGAAAAAGAACGACAACAAGACTGCCACCAACGGCAAGGGCCGCCGACTGCGTTCCCTCGAATGGTTCGACAACCCGCACAATCCGGGCATGACGGCGCTCTATCTCGAGCGCTACCTGAATTACGGCCTGACCCGGGAAGAATTGCAATCCGGCAAGCCGATCATCGGCATCGCCCAGACCGGCAATGACCTCTCGCCGTGCAACCGGCATCATCTCGAACTGGCGCATCGGGTACGCGAAGGCATTCGCGCGGCCGGCGGCATCGCCATGGAATTTCCGACGCATCCGATCCAGGAGACCGGCAAGCGGCCGACCGCGGCGCTCGACCGCAACCTCGCCTATCTCGGCCTGGTCGAAGTGCTGTTCGGCTATCCGCTCGACGGCGTGGTGCTGACCACCGGCTGCGACAAGACCACGCCGGCCTGCCTGATGGCGGCAGCGACGGTCAATCTGCCCGCGATCGTGCTCTCGGGCGGTCCTATGCTGAACGGCTGGTTCAACGGAGAACGTACCGGGTCCGGTACCATCGTCTGGAAACAACGCGAGCGGCTTGCCGCCGGCGAGATCGACTACAACGAGTTCATCGAAATCGTGGCCTCCTCGGCCCCGTCGGTCGGCCATTGCAACACGATGGGCACGGCGTCGACGATGAATTCGCTGGCGGAGGCGCTCGGCATGTCGTTGCCGGGATGCGCGGCGATCCCCGCGCCCTATCGCGAGCGCGGCCAGATCGCCTATGAGACCGGAAAGCGCATCGTCGAGATGGTCTGGGAGGATATGAAACCCTCCGACATCCTGACCCGCAAGGCGTTCGAGAACTGCATCGCCGTGAACTCGGCGATCGGCGGCTCGACCAACGCGCCGATCCATATCAACGCGCTGGCGCGGCATATCGGCGTCGAGCTCTCGATCGACGACTGGCAGAAGCACGGCCACGACATCCCGCTGCTGGTGAACATGCAGCCGGCCGGCTTCTATCTCGGCGAGGAATATCATCGCGCCGGCGGCGTGCCGTCTGTCGTGCGCGAATTGATGGCGCAGAAGCGCATCCATGAAGACGCGATCACGGTCAACGGGCGCACCATCGGCGAAAACTGCCGCGAGGCGCCCAAGCCCGACGGCGACGTGATCTGGAGCTACGACAAGCCACTGGTGAAGGACGCCGGCTTCCTGGTGCTGCGCGGCAACCTGTTCGATTCCGCGATCATGAAGACCAGCGTGATCTCCAAGGAATTCCGCGAGCGCTATCTGGACAATCCGAAAGACCCGAATGCGTTCGAAGGCCGCGCCATCGTCTTCGAGGGACCGGAGGATTATCACGACCGGATCGACGATCCCTCGCTCAATATCGACGAGCACTGCGTGCTGTTCATCCGCGGCGCCGGGCCGATCGGCTATCCCGGCGGCGCCGAGGTCGTGAACATGCAGCCGCCGGCGGCGCTGATCAAACGCGGCATCCTCTCGCTGCCCTGCATCGGCGACGGCAGACAATCCGGCACCTCAGGCTCGCCGTCGATCCTCAACGCCTCGCCGGAAGCCGCCGCCGACGGCGGACTTGCGATCCTGCGGACCGGCGACAAGGTTCGCATCGACCTCAACAAGGGCGACGCCAACATCCTGATCACGAGCGATGAACTGAAGAAGCGTCGCGCCGAGCTGAAGGACAAGGGCGGCTTCCCCTACCCTGCCAACCAGACGCCGTGGCAGGAGGTCTATCGCTCGACCGTCGGCCAGCAGGCCACCGGCGCCTGCATGGAGCTCGCCACCCGCTATCAGAATATTGCCGGCACGGTCGGCGTGGCGCGGGATAATCACTAACGCGGACGCGTCATTGCGAGGAGCGTAAGCGACGAAGCAATCCATTCTTCCCTTTTCGCGGTGAGATGGATTGCTTCGCTCCGCTCGCAATGACGACCAATACGCATCGAGCCCAAATACTAGGAGAAGAAGAAAATGTCAGATCGCCTGAAGGGCAAGCGCGCCTTCGTTACCGCCGCCGCCGTCGGAATCGGCCGCGCCTGCGCGGTGGCTTTTGCGCGTGAAGGTGCGACGGTTTTCGCTACCGACATCGACGAAACAAAACTCGCCGCGCTCAAGAGCGAAGGTATTGCCGAGGTGGCAAAACTCGACGTGCGCGACAGCGCGGCCGTTGCCGCGATGGCCAAACGCGCCGGCAAGACCGACATCCTGCTCAATGCCGCGGGTTTCGTACATCACGGCACGGTGCTGGATTGCTCCGACGAGGACTTTGATTTTTCGTTCGACCTCAACGTCAAGTCGATGCACCGCACGATCCGCGCCTTCCTGCCTGATATGCTGGAAAATGGCCGCGGCACGATCGTGAACATTTCGTCCGCCGCCGGCGTGTTCAAGGCCGCGCCGAACCGCTACGTCTATGGTGCGACCAAGGCCGCGGTCGCGGCGCTGACGCGCTCGGTCGCCACCGACTTCATCGCCAAGGGTATCCGCTGTAATTGCATCTGCCCCGGCACCGTCGAGACGCCGTCGATGCTCGATCGCGCGGCGGCTGCAGGCCCCAACGGCCGCGAGATGTTCATCGCGCGGCAGCCGATGGGACGGCTCGGCACCGCCGAGGAGATCGCATCGCTCGCCGTCTATCTCGCCAGCGACGAGAGCGCGTTCACGACGGGCGTCGCGCACGTCATCGACGGCGGCTGGACGTTGTAGGAGAAAACCCAATGAACAAGATCGATCTGAACGGCCGTTGCGCCGTCGTCACCGGCGGCGCGCAGGGGTTTGGGCGCGCGATCGCCGAACGCTTCGTTGCGTCCGGCGCCAAGGTCGCGATCTGGGATTTTGACCTGCCGCTTGCCGAAAAGACCGCCAGGGAAATCGGTCCGGCCGTCTCGGCCTTCAAGGTCGACGTGTCCGATCTCGCCGCCGTCGAGAAGACCCGCGACGAGACGCTGAAAGCGCTCGGCAAGATCGACATCCTCGTCAACAATGCCGGCATCGCCGGCGTCAACGCCACCGTTTGGGAAACCGATCTCGACGAATGGCGCAAGGTGATGCGCATCAATCTCGACGGCCCCTTCATCTGCTGCAAGGCCGTGGTGCCGGCGATGCTCAAGCAGAAATACGGCCGCATCGTCAACATCGCCTCGATCGCCGGCAAGGAAGGCAACCCCAACGCGGCGCATTATTCGGCCTCGAAGGCCGGCCTGATCGCGCTGACCAAGTCGCTCGGCAAGGAGCTCGCCCAGCACGACATCCTCGTCAACGCGGTGACGCCGGCAGCGGCGAAGACCGCGATCTTCGACCAGCTCACGCAGCAGCACATCGACTTCATGCTGTCGAAAATTCCAAAGGCGCGTTTTGTCCTCGTAGAAGAACTCGCGGCCATGGTGGCGTGGCTTTCATCGGAGGATTGCGGGTTCTCGACCGGCGCCGTGTTCGACATTTCCGGCGGCCGGGCGACTTACTGATCTACTTCCGCCACCCGATTGGGAAAGAGCGATGACCAGAGAAGGCGGGTGCTTCTGCGGCGCGGTGCGGTTCAAGGCCGAGGGCGAGCCGGTCAATGTCCGCATCTGCCATTGCCGCAACTGCCAGAAGGCGATGGGCTCGCCGTTCTTTGCCCGCGCGCTGTTCGACCAGCGGAATTTGACCGTCTCGGGCGATACCGCGCGCTATCCGTCCTCGGAAGCGCTCGACCGGGTGTTCTGCAAGGTTTGCGGCACGCGGCTGTTTTCCCGGCGCACCAACGGCACCGTGGTCGGCGTCGCGCTGGCCACCTTCGACGACCGCAACGCCTTTGCGCCGACCGAGCACATCTGGGTTTCGGAAAAGATCACCTGGGTGCGCCTCGACGACGGCCTGCCGCAATATCAGGAGACGGTTCCCCAGTAACAGCCCGTCCCGGATGGGGCGCCAGCGTAAATCCGGGACTGTCCCGCATTGGGCCGACCGTTCCCGGATTGCGCTTCGCTGCATCCGGGCTACGATACCGCCCTGCAACGGAGCAGACCGCTTGAACATCTCGCTGTATGCCATCTCCGTCTGGATCCTCCCCCTCCTGATCGCCATCACCTTCCATGAGGCGGCGCATGCGTTTGTCGCCTGGCGGCTCGGGGACAATACGGCCTGGCAGCTCGGCCGGGTCAGCTTCAATCCGCTCAAGCATATCGATCCGTTCGGCACCGTGATTCTTCCGGGCGTGCTGGTGCTGTCACATTCGCCGTTCGTGTTCGGTTATGCCAAACCGGTGCCGGTGAATTTCCGGAACCTGAACCATCCCCGGCTCGACATGGTTTGGGTGGCGCTGGCGGGCCCTGCCATCAACATCGTCCTGGCGGTGATCGCAGCCCTTGCCTTCCACGCCCTGCCCCTGGTACCGGCGGACGCCGCCAAATGGACCGCGGACAACCTCATAAATACGTTCCGGATCAATGTTCTGCTGGCGATCTTCAACATGATGCCGATCCCGCCGCTGGATGGCGGCCGGGTCGCCGTCGGGCTGCTGCCGCGGGTGCTGGCTTACCCGCTGTCGCGGCTGGAACCGTACGGGATGTTAATCCTGCTCGGTCTTTTAATCGTGCTTCCGGTCGTCGGCGCGCAACTCGGCCTAAATCTTGATGTTATTTCGGCGATACTGAGTTCACTTATCGGATATGTGAGCGGCGCGCTTCTCTTCATCACCGGTAACGCTTAAACTGCAGATAGAACAGCACACAGGGAAGAACCGACCCGGACCATGGCGACAAAAGCTGCCGACATGTTGATTGCACGACGCGCCGATACCCGCGCGAGGGCAGATTTTGCAACCTGGAAAATGCTGGCCAAGCTGAACGGCTTCTCCGCCCTGCCCGCCGAGGCGCAAAGCTTCCTTGAAGGCTACCGGCAGTTGCTGGCGAGGATGACCGAAGCGGACGCATCCGAGGCCACCATCCAGCTCATGTACAAGAGCTATTATGCCGAGATGGGCGGCTCCGGAACGCCACCCGAGATTCCTTCGCGCGCGAGCGGGCCAGCCGCCGACAACGGCAACGTCACTGCCTTCCGCCGTCCAGCCCCGCGGCCGAAGCAGGCCGTATCGGGACAACAGACAAAACCGCGACTGCCAGTGGCGCTGATCTTTATCTGCCTCGCCGTCGTCTACGTCAGCATCCGCTATTTCTGGCGCTGACGCGCGCTTCCTCACATCGTTGAGAATCCATCTCGCGATTTCGCCGCGTAGCGGAATATTCGCGAACGATGGCGATTGGCCGCAACCGCTAGGCGGCTGAGGCAAGGCCCGGCATAATGCCTCCGTCAATTTCAACAAACGTTCAAAAAAATTCTGGAGGATAGATGAAGCGATCCATTGCAGCCTTGGCCATGACCACGAGCCTGGTGTTTGCCGCCGGCGCGTTTGCGCAAACGCTCGACAAGGTCGTCAAGATCGGAAGCCTCGGCGACCAATCCGGCCTCTATGCTGATATCGGCGGCCCCGGCTCGACCGTCGCCGCACAGATGGCGATCGAGGATTCCGGGCTTCTCACCAAGGGCTGGAAGATCGACCTGGTCTCGGCCGATCACCAGAACAAGCCCGACGTCGGTACCAACATCGGCAAGCAGTGGATCGACGTCGAGAAGGTCGACGTGTTCGTCGATCTCGCAAGCTCCGGCGTCGGCCTCGCCATTGCCAACCTTGCCAAGGAAAAGAACGTCGTCAATTTGAACTCCGGCTCGGCATCATCAGACCTCACCGGCGCGCAATGCTCGCCGAACACCATCCATTGGGTCTACGACACCTGGATGCTCGCCAACGGCACCGGCCAGGCGCTGGTGAAATCCGGCGGCGATAGCTGGTTCTTCCTCACCGCGGACTATGCCTTCGGCCACGCTCTCGAGCGTGATACGGCCGCGGTCGTCACCGCCAATGGCGGCAAGGTGCTCGGCGGCGTCAAGCATCCGCTCAACAACGCCGACTTCTCCTCATTCCTGCTGCAGGCGCAAAGCTCGAAGGCCAAGATCATCGGGCTTGCCAACGCTGGCGGCGACACGACGAACTCGATCAAGCAGGCGGCGGAATTCGGCATCGTGGCCGGCGGACAGAAGCTCGCGGGCATGCTGATGTTCATCACCGATGTCCATGCGCTCGGCCTGAAGGTCGCGCAGGGCCTGAACTTCACCGAGACCTTCTACTGGGACATGAACGATCAGACCCGCGCCTTCTCCAAGCGCTTCGTCGAAAAGCACAAGAAGGGCCCGCCGACGATGGTGCAGGCCGGCGTCTATTCGTCGCTGATCCACTACTTCAAGGCACTGGAAGCGCTCGGCGGCAATCCGCATGACGGCCGCGCCGTGGTCGCCAAGATGAAGGAGCTGCCGACCGACGATCCGCTGTTCGGCAAGGGCTCGGTGCGCGCTGACGGCCGCAAGATCCACCCGGCCTATCTGTTCGAAGTGAAGAAGCCACAGGATTCGAAATATCCGTGGGACTATTACAACCTCGTCGCCACGATCCCGGCGGCAGAAGCCTTCATCCCGCTCGAAAAGAGCGCCTGTCCGATGCTGAAGAAGACCTGAGCATCGCGACTTCGGATGACCTCACGCAACCCTCTCCCGTCGGGAGAGGGTTTTGCATTTGGGCGTAGCGAGCGCCGTGCAGATGCCCTTCACCGCAGGCCCGCATACAAAATATCGAAAACAACCCCATGCAAAGTAGAGATGGGTTTGAGTCTCCGCAGGCTACTCTCAATTCCGGACACCGAGTCCCCGGCGCGATCGCCAAACAAATGCGGAGTATTGTTTGGATCGGACCCAGACTACTTGGCCGCCGCTGCGGTTTCGCCCGGTGGCACGATCCGGAACATGAAGGTCGAAACCTTCTCTCCGGGTTTGAACGGACCGGGAATCTGGTTGCTGACCGGGCTTAAACTTTGGAGAAAAGCCGCGATCGACCTGGCGTCATCCCCTGTGAGTGTCGCAAAAGCGTGCCAAGGCATGATCGGCGCCAGGACGCGGCCGTCCGGCCGTTCACCGAACTGTATCGCCTTTACGATCTGCTCTGGGGTCCAGCTACCGATGCCGGTCTTTTTGTCGGGTGTGATGTTTGAGCCCACGAAGACACCCTGACCCGGAATCTCGAAGCCCACATCCGAGCCGCCGAGAAAGCGCGACATGTCGGGCTTCCCAAGGAAGTATCCCGGCGTGTGGCAGTCGTTGCAGCCGCCGAGCGTGACGAGATATTTGCCGCGCGTGATCTGTGAATCGTCAGCCATGGCCGCAAAAGCTGGAAGCGCGATAACTGACGCGGTCACGAATGCAAGACGAACTGAAATCCGCAACATGATTTGCCTCCGTGGCTTCGATTTTGTTGCGCCTTATGGCTTGCGGCCGATCACGGCGCCGTTCGCGGCGGGTGCGTCGAACCAGACCGTCTCGATGTGCCGGAATCCGGCTTCCTCGAGCCACGCCGAGTATTCGGCTGCTGTGTAGTTGCGTCCTTCCGTCTCGATCAGCATGTTGAGGCTCATCAGCGCAGCCGGCGCTGGTCCGGTCTTTTCGTCGTTGACGAGGAGCTCGCTGATGACGACCGCGCCGCCGCTCGGCAATGCCTCGAAGGACCGGCGCAGCAGCGCGCGGTTCTTCGCCTCGTCCCAATCGTGCAGGATCATCGACAGGAGATGCATGTCGTGATCCCCAGGAAGCTGCTCGAAGAAACTGCCACCTGCGGTCTCGATCCGGCCGGTCAAGCCGGCCTCGGCAATCTTTCCCGCGGCGATCGCGGTTACATGCGGCAAGTCAAACACGGTCGCACGCAGCGTCCCAAACTGTTTGCAAAGCTCGATGTCGTATGCGCCCGATCCGCCGCCGATGTCCAGGAGGCGGCGGAAATGTCGGAAATCCACCGCTTCACCGAGCTTGCGCGCCGTCATCGTGGAAAGCGAATGCATCGCCTCCCAGAAGAGTGCCAGCATCGTCGGATCCTCACCGTCGAACATCGAGGATTGCACTGCCGGGTCCCACGTGGTTGGCCGGTTCGTGCGCAGCGCCTCTGTAAGCCTTCCCCAGCCCGCGTAGAGCCGCTTGTCGGCCATTTGCACGAAGCCGCCGAAGTAATACGGTTTCCCGCGCACGAGATAGGCTTCGCTTAACGGCGTATTGCGATAACGGCCGTCCGTTTTCTCCAGAAGCCCGAGTGCAGCGCAGCCGGTCAACAGCATCTCGGCCGGTCGTGGATGCAGACCGAGCGTTTCCGCCAGCCCGGCAACCGTGATGCCGGCGCCGCCCGCAAGGCGGCTGAAGAGGTCCAGCTCGTGCGCAGCGGCCAG
>Ga0081455_10006893_pt1 | contig 12091 bp, 13 predicted proteins | sample TabmetS3T2R1_FD_70207 | JGI IMG/M metagenome (GOLD analysis project Ga0081455, IMG submission 70207) | Tabebuia heterophylla rhizosphere microbial communities from the University of Puerto Rico - S3T2R1 | ecosystem: Host-associated > Plants > Roots > Rhizosphere ...
TACTCGGCCATCGTGAGCGCGGAGAGCGCCACCCGGAGGCGAACCCCAGGCGGCTCGTCCATCTGCCCGAACACCAGCGCCGTGTTCTTGATGACCCCGGACTCGGTCATCTCCAGGAACAGGTCGTTGCCCTCGCGGGTGCGCTCGCCGACGCCGGCGAACACCGAGACGCCGCCGTGCTGCTGCGCCTGGCGGCGGATCATCTCCTGGATGATCACGGTCTTGCCCACGCCCGCGCCGCCGAACATCCCGATCTTGCCGCCCTGCACGTAGGGCTCGAGCAGGTCGATGACCTTGATGCCGGTCTCGAGCATCTGCTGCTTGGGCTCGAGCTCCTCGAACGGCGGCGCCTCGCGGTGGATCGGCCAGTGGTCGGAGGCCTTGATCTTGTCGGGCGTGGTGTCCAGCGGCTCGCCCAGCACGTTGTACACGTGGCCGAGCACGCCCTCGCCCACGGGGACGGTGATCGGCGAGCCCGTGTTGCGCACCTCGGCGCCCCGGACCATGCCGTCGGTGGGCCGCAGCGCGATGGCTCGCACCATCCCCTCGCCGATGTGCTGCGCGACCTCGCACGTGATCGGGTGCGTCTCGCCCTCGAGCTCGACGTCGATACGGAGCGCCGTGTGGATCTCGGGCAGCGCGTCGGGCGGGAACTCGGCGTCGACCACGGGCCCGATCACCCGCGCGACGCGTCCGCTCTGCAGCTTCTCGTCGGCCATGTATGTCACTCCCCGGAGGCCTGGGCGAGCGCCTCGGCGCCGCCCACGATCTCCATGATCTCGGTGGTGATCTCGTCCTGGCGGGCCCGGTTGGCCTGCCGCGTGAGCACCTTGATGAGCTCGTCCGCGTTGTCGGTCGCGGCCGCCATCGCGCGCTGGCGCGACGCGTTCTCCGAGGCGGCGGACTCGAGCAGCGCGAAGTAGACCTTCGTCACGATGTACTGCGGGAGCAGGTCGTCCAGGATCTCGGCCGGCTCGGGCTCGAAGAGGTACTCGGGCGCCGGCGGCCCGGGCTCGGTGGCCACGACCTCCTCGGGGGCGATCGGCAGGAACCGCTGGTCGTTGGCCCGGAAGGTGAACGACGAGCGGAAGTCCGTGTACACCGTGTGCACCTCGTCGATCCGGGCTGAGGCGAAGTCCGCGATCATCCGCTCGCCGATCTCCTGGGCCGCGTCGTAGCGCGGGACCTCGGAGAAGCCCGACCACGACGCCTCGGGGATCACACCCCGGAAGCGGAAGTAGCCGATCGCCTTCTTCCCCACCAGGTACAGGACCGGCTCGAGGCCGCGGCCCCGCACGCGGCGCTGGACCTCCTCGGTCCGCTTGAGGATGTTCGCGTTGTAGGAGCCCGCCAGCCCGCGGTCGCTGGTCATGACCAGCACGCCTGCGCGCTGCGGCGACTCGCGCTCCTCGAGCAGCGGGTGCACGAGCGACCCGGTCTGCCGCGCGACGTCCTCCATCGCGGCGGTCAGCCGGTCGGCGTACGGCCGTGCCTCGAACACCCGCTGCTGCGCCTTGACGATGCGCGACGCGGCGATGAGCTCCATCGCGCGTGTGATCTTGGCCGTCGACTGGACCGAGCGGATCCGCCGGCGGACGACGCGGAGCTTGGCGCCCATCTACGCGGCGTCGTCGTCGTCGGGCTGAGTCTCGTACTCGGCCGAGGACAGCCGGTCCCAGCCGACGTCCTTCTTGACCTCGTCGGCGGGGCTGCCCTCGCCGGCGGCGGCCTCACTGCCCGGGGCGGCCTCGCTCGGCGCGAACGTCTGTGTGAAGTCCGTCATCGCCTGCTTCAGGGCCGCCTCGCCCTCGTCGGACAGCTGGCCGGTGTCGCGGATCGCGTTCAGCACCTCGGTGCGCGCCGACACGTACTCGGTGAACTCGTCCACGAAGCGCTTGGCGTCCTCGACCGGGTGGGCGTCGAGGTAGCCACCGGTGCCGACCCAGATCGCCAGGACCTGGCGCTCGACCGGGACCGGCCGGTACTGGGGCTGCTTGAGGATCTCGACCACGCGGGCGCCGCGCGCGAGCTGTTGCTGCGACGCCTTGTCCAGCTCCGAGCCGAACTGCGCGAACGCCTCCAGCGCCCGGTACTGCGCGAGGTCGATCCGAAGGCGCCCGGCGATGCTCTTCATGGCCTTGATCTGCGCGTTGCCGCCGACCCGCGAGACCGAGGTCCCCACGTTGATGGCCGGACGGACCCCGGCGAAGAACAGGTCGGGCTCCAGGTAGATCTGCCCGTCCGTGATCGAGATCACGTTGGTCGGGATGTAGGCCGAGATGTCGTTGCCCTTGGTCTCGATGATCGGCAGCGCGGTGAGCGACCCGGCGCCGAGCGCGTCCGAGAGCTTGGCCGCCCGCTCGAGCAGCCGCGAGTGCAGGTAGAAGACGTCACCGGGATAGGCCTCGCGGCCCGGCGGCCGGCGGAGCAGGAGCGACAGCGTCCGGTACGCCGTGGCCTGCTTGGACAGGTCGTCGTAGACGGCGAGCGCGTGCTTGCCCTCATACATCCAGTGCGCGCCGAGCGCGGCGCCGGAGTACGGGGCGATGTACTGGAACGGCGTCGGGTCCGAGGCCGCCGCGTTCACGATCACCGTGTAGTCGAGCGCGCCGTTGTCGCGGAGCGTCTCGACGACCTCGGCCACGGTCGAGGCCTTCTGCCCCACGGCGACGTAGACGCAGCGGACCTGCCTGTTCGGGTCGCCGCTCGCCCAGTTGTCGCGCTGGGCGATGATCGCGTCGATCGCGATCGCGGTCTTGCCGGTCTGGCGGTCGCCGATGATGAGCTCGCGCTGGCCGCGCCCGATCGGCGTCATCGCGTCGATCGCGGTGATCCCGGTCTGCAGCGGCTCCTTCACCGGCTGTCGGTCGACCACGTTGGCCGCCTGGACCTCCAGGTTCCGCCGCCCCTCCGAGGGGATCGGGCCCTTGCCGTCCAGCGGGGAGCCGAGCGGATCGATCACGCGACCGAGGAACCCGTCGCCCACCGGGATCGACAGGATCTGCCCGGTCTGCTTGACCAGGTCGCCCTCCTCGATCTGGGCGGACTCGCCCAGCACGATGCAGCCGATCTGGTCCTCGTCCAGGTTGAACGCCAGGCCCAGCACGCCGCCGGGGAACTCCAGCAGCTCGTTGGCCATGGCCCGGGGAAGGCCCTTGACCTGCGCGATGCCGTCGCCCGCCTCCACGACGCGGCCGACCTCCTCGCGCTCGACCGAGGGCGTGAAGCTCTCGACGTTGCGCCGCAACGCCTCCGCGATCTTCTTGGGATCCAGGTCTAGCTCGTCGACCGCCATGGTCTCCTCACTCGCTCCTCGTCGTCGTCGTGCCTGCCAGGTGTTCGCGCGCCTCGTCCAGGCGCGTGCGGATCGAGCCGTCGAAGATCTCGTCGCCGACCTTGGCGACCAGGCCGCCCACCACGTTTGGGTCGACCACGACCCGGACCTCGATCCTGCGGCCGGTGGCCTTGGACAGCGCCTCGGCGAGCTTCCTCGTGCGCACCTGGTCCAGCGGGACCGCCGAGCGCACCTCGGCCAGCGTCGCCTCCCGGGTCTCGGCGACGACCTCGGCCAGCACCTCCACGATGCGCGCCAGCTCGCGCGCGCGGCCCTGCTCGACGATGAACGCGAGCATGTTGACCGCCACCGGGTTGGCGCGATCGCCCAGCGACTCGGCGATCAGCGCGCGCTTGTTCTCCAGCGGCAGCGAGGGATCCGTGAGGGCCTCGCGCACCCGCGGCTCGGTCTCGAGCAGCCGGGTGAACGCGAGCAGATGGCGTTCGACCGACTCGAGCTCGACCTCGGCCGCCGCCACGCGGAACAGCGCCTCGGCGTAGCCGCGGACGAGCTCGTCCTTGCTGGGCACGTGTTAGCCCTTCTTCCCGTTGCCGGCCGCGACCTCGTCCAGGTACTCGTCGATCAGCCGCTGGTGCGTCTTGGCGTCCAGCGACTGCCCGACCACGCGTCCGGCGAGCTCGACCGAGATCTCGGCGACCTCGCTGCGCAGCTCCTGGAACACGCGGTCGCGCTCGGCCCGGATCTCGTCCTGGGCCTTGGCGACCGTGGCCTGGGCCTCCCTCTCGGCCCTGGCCTGGATGTCGGCGCGCACCTGCTCGGCCGAGCGGCGCGCCTCCTCGATGATCTTGTTGGACTCATCGCGGGCCTGCGCGAGCTGCTGCCGGTACTGCTCGAGCTCCTGCTCGGCCGAGCGCCGCGTCTCCTCGGCGCGTTCGAGCTCGCCCTGGATCTTGTCTCGCCGCTCGTCGAGCAGCTTGCCCAGGCGCGGGAGCACCCACTTCCACACGAAGAAGAACAGGACCGCGAACGCGAGCGCGCCCACGAGCAGCTCCTCCCAGTGCGGATACAGGTCCTTGGCGTCGTTGACGTTCTCGGTCTCGCCCTCGGCCTGCGCGAGGAACCAGACGATGGTTGCCAGCACTCCCGGTCCCCCCTAGATGATGAACGAGAAGGCGATGCCGAACAGCGCGAGCGCCTCGATCAACCCGATACCGATGAACATCGTGGCGCGCACCTGGCCCGCATACTCGGGCTGACGCGCCATCGCCTCCACCGACTTGCCGATCAGCACGCCGAGCCCGATCCCGGGCCCGATCGCGGCGAGCCCGATGACCAGGCCCTTGCCGATGGTCTCGAGCCCGCTGAAGTCCGCCGCTTGGGCGAGCAATCCCAACATCCGTGTGCCTCCTTGTCCTAGTGCTCCTCGGCCATCGCCCCGCCGATGTAGGAGGCGGTGAGGATGGTGAAGATGAATGCCTGCAACGCCGACACGAACACCTCGAAACCGACGAGCGCCACGCCGATCGCGAACGAGAACGGCGCGAAGATCGCCGTCGTTCCGCCCTGCAACATCGCGATCGTCCCCAGGAAGAACACGGCGAGCAGGAAGTGGCCCGCGAGGAAGTTCGCCCAGAGTCGGACGGACAGGGTGATCGGCCTGATGATGATCTGGGTGATGAACTCGATCGGCACGAGCAACGGATACAGCCACGCGGGCGCGCCCGGGGGCAGGACCACGTGCTTGAGGTAGCCGCCGACGCCGTGCCGCCTGATCCCGACCGCGTTGTAGGTCACCCACGCGATGAGGGCCATCACCAGCGGGAACGCGATCCGGCTGTTCGAGGAGAAGTTGATCCCCGGGACGACCTCGAAGATGTTCCAGAAGAAGATCGCGAAGAAGAACGTGGTGAGCAGCGGCATGTACCGGTCGCCCTCGGGCCCGATCATCTGCAGGGCCACGTTCTCGCGGATGAAGCTCACGCCCAGCTCGACCAGGCTCTGCATCTTGCTCGGGACCACCCTCGGACGCCGGAGCCCGAAGTAGAAGAACCCGATCATGAACAGGAAGCCGAGCAGGACCAGGAAGTTGATGAAGTTCATGCAGAACTCGAGGCCGCCGATCTTCAGCGACCCGCCCCAGCAGGACCAGACGAAGTCCTTGGTGGACGGCGGCTCGAACGCCGCGAGGATCGCCCCCGTCATCTGGGCGCCCCGGGCGGGCCGCTCGGCACGGTCCACAGGTCGGCCTGCATGCGGCCGGAGAGCATCTTCATCTCGACCACCAACAGGGCCACGGTGCACGGCACCAGCGCGGCGATGAAGGCGCCGATCGAGAACCAGTCGGTCTGCTGGAGCAGCGCGATGACCGCCACGATCACGCCCAGGCGCACGATGAAGCCGCCCAGGCCCACCGCGTACAGGATCATCGGAGAGATCTGCGCGGCCAGCGCGAGCGACCAGCCGTGGGCGGCGAAGTTCAGGGTGACCACCGCGATCGCGATGGCGGCGGACCAGCCGGCGTCGGTCCCGTCGATCAGGGTCCCGGCCGCGAACGCGATCACCGCGACCGGGATCGCGAACGGCGCGATCCGCCGGATCAACTCCGACTCAGGCGCCATCGTGCCGGCCTTCCTGTTTGCCGAATCTCAGATACACGAGGTAGATCGCTCCAGCAGCTCCGAGCACGATGCCAACCGCGGTGAGGATGCGCGGGGTGATCCCGAACAGCCGGTCGGCCAGATACCCGAGGCCTCCCCACACGACGATCCCCCCGATCAGCGTCGAGACGACCGCCCACCCGATCCCCATGCCGGCCCACGCGCCGTCGCCGCTCGAGCCCGCCATGGGCGCGGAAGTATATCCAGGGCCTTCGGGCCGCGACACCGCGGCCGTTTCCGCAGGTAGATGGCCTCTTTCCGGGGAGTTTGTGAAAGATTTCACGAAGTCCCCGATCCGGGCGTCAGGTGCGCCGTCGGGACGCGAGCGCCTGGACCATCGCCAGGGTCGCGCCCGTCAGGAAGATGATCGTCGCGAACGCGAACACATGGGGCGGGATGCCGACCTTCGTGGCTGCAAACACCCAGGTGGGGAACATCTGCGTCGGCCCCTGCGTGAACTGGCTGATCACGAAGTCGTCCATCGAGAGCGCGAAGGCCAGCAGGAAGCCGGCCAGGATCCCGGGAAAGAGCAGGGGAAGCGTCACCTTGAAGAAGGCCGTCATCGGCCTGGCCCCAAGATCCATCGCCGCGGCCTCGAGGGATCGGTCGAGCCCCGCCGCCCTGGCCCTGACCGTCACGGCCACGAACGCGATGCTGAACATCGTGTGCGAGAGGAACAGGGTCGAGAAGCCCCGGGACACGCCGAGCGCGACGAAGAACGACGCGAGGGCGGCGCCGAGCACGATCTCGGGTGCCGAGATGCTCAGGAAGATCACGAAGTCGGCCCCGGATCGGCCTCGGAACCGGTACCGGGCGAGCGCCAGCCCGAGCAGCGTCCCCAGGGAGGTCGCCGCCAGCGCCGCCAACAGCCCGATCGTGAGCGAGTGGCGCAACGCCGCGGTGAGGTCGGGGAGCTCGAACAGGCGCCCGTACCACTCCGTGGTGAAACCGATCCACGTGGTCTTGACGCGCGGCGAGGTGCCGAACCCGCCCCGGGTCTGATTGAAGCTGAACAGCACGATGATGAGGATGGGGAACGACAGGTACAGGATGAACGCGAAGACGTAGGTGGGCAGGAGGAAGCGCGTCCATCGCCTCTTCCTCCGGTGTTCGGGCGGCGCCGTCGCGGCGTCGCTCCTGGGCTCGGTCGCGACGGCGCTCATCCCTCGGTGATCCTCTCGGTTCCGAGGAGGCGCGCGTACACGATCGCGCCCACCAGCATGATGGCCATCAGGACCAGCGCGAGCGCGGTCGCCTCCGGGTAGTTGCGGTCCCGCAAGAACTCGGACTGGATCACGTTCCCGATCATGGCCGTCCCCGGACCGCCGAGCACCGCGGCGTTGACGTAGTCCCCGATCGCCGGGATCGACGTGAGCAGGACCGCGGCGAAGACGCCCGGCATGGAGAGCGGCAGGACGACCTTGAAGAACGCCTTCGTCTTGCTCGCGTACAGGTCCTTCGCGGCCTCCACGAGCCGTCGGTCGATCTGCTCGAGCGAGACGTACAACGGGAGGATGGTGAACGGGAGCAGGTTGTAGGTGATCCCCGCCACGACGGCGACGGTCGTTCCCAGGACCCGATAGCTCTCCGGCATCAAGCCGAGGCTCTTCAGGGTCCCGAAGATGATCCCGTTGTCGGACAGGATGAAGCTCCATGCGAGCGTCCGGATCACGAACGAGATGAAGAACGGCAGCAACAGCAGGAACAGGAAGACGTTCTTGAACCTCCCCCCGTAGAAGGCGATCCAATAGGCGACGGGGTATGCGAGCAGCAGCGCGATCCCGGTGACGATCGCGGCGTTGCGGAACGACCTGACCAGGAACTCACCGTTCTGCGAGATCGCGTCGGAGAAGTTCGCGAATCGGAAGGTCTGCCGGAAGCCCTCGAGGCTGTTGCCCTCCTGGAGCGACAGGCTCGCCATGGCGACCATCGGGATCACGAACAGAACCAGCAGCCACACCAGGGCCGGGGCAGCGAGGCCGTAGGGGGCACGGGAGCGCCTCGGTCGGCGCTCGGGCGGGGGTGCTAGGCCAGGAAGATCGGATTGAACAGATCGTTCCACGTCTGCACCTCGTCCCCCTCCAGCACGCGGTAGTTGTTCAGCTTGGGCTCGATCTCGGGAGTCGGGAACACGTAGGGACTGTCGGCGATCGTCTGCAGGACCTTCTTGTTGGCGCCCTTGGCCGCGTCGGCATCCGCCTGCACGATCTCGCCACCGGCGGGGACCGGGCTGACGTACGCGTTCCACTCCGTGAGCATGGCTGCGTACTTCGGGTCGTAGTACCAGTCCATGAGCATCATCGCCCCGACCGGATTCGCCGCCTTGTTCGGGATGCAGCAGTTGTCCACGAAGATCATGCCTCCGGCATCGGGGACGGAGAACTCGAAGGTCGCGAACTCCGGGAAGTAGAGCTTGTCGTTGATGATGTCTCCGGACCACGCCATCGTGGCCCACAGGTCCTCGTTCTCGATCGCCGTCAGGTACGCCTGGTCCATCCATCCTCTGAGCACCCCGGCGTCGTTGAACTGCGTGAGGAGGTCGGCCGCCTGCTGCCAGTCGTCCGGCGTCGAGGTCTCCGGCGTGATGCCGAGTTCGAGCATCGCCAGACCCGCGGAGTCCGCCGCATTGTTGAACATCGCGACGTGCCCGGCGTACTTGGGGTTGAGCAGGTCCATGATGCTCGTGATCGGCTCGTCGACGTACTTCGTGTTCCAGCCGATGCCGGTCGCCCCCGACTGCCAGGCCATCGTGTACTTGTTGCCGGGGTCGTACGCAGGGTCCTTGAAGCTCGGCCCCACGTTCGCATCGAAGTTCGGCCGGAGCTCGGGGTCCAGTTCGATCAGGAATCCGAGCTGGATCATCTCGGTGAGCTCCTGGAAGTTCGACATCACGATGATGTCGTGGCCCGTGTCCTGGCCGCTCTCGAGCGCCGGCCGGATCGTCGCGTAGAAGTCCGCGTTGTCGTTGATGTCGGCGCGATACGTGACGTCGATCCCGGTCTCCTGCGTGAACGCGTACAGGGACGGCCGACTCGCCGGACCGTCGACGGAGAAGTCACGGTCGATGTAGGCGGGCCAGTTCGTGAAGTTCACATGATCGCCGGGTCCCTGGGCCTTCAGGTCGGCCCACCACTGCGTCGAACCCTCCTCCCCGGCCGTGGGGCCGGTGGTCTGCGCCTCCCCGCTCACGCCGCACGCCGCAAGGATCGAGGAGATCCCGATCGCGCCCGCTCCCACGGCGGCGTTGCGGATCAGGTCGCGCCTCGACATGCGACGCTGGGTCATCCCGCGGATCCAGGCAGGATCGGTCCACGGACTCCGTTCGTTCATTCACCCTCCTCGGGTTCGGTGTCGGTACGGTCTACGACGAACGTGTGCTCGGGCAGCCACTCGAGCCGAACCTTGTCCCCCGCGTTCGGGCGCGACCCGGCGGTTCCGATGTTCTGTACGTATACGCGGAGCATGTGGCCTCCGGGCCCCTCGATCTCGTACTGATAGTTGACGCCGATGTAGGTGGACATCCGAACCACGCCCGAGACGTGGTTGTGATGGCTCGGCGGTGCCCCCTCGTCCAGGACGATCGTGATCTTCTCGGGACGGACGCCCACCTGTACCTCGCCGGAAAGACCGGGCGGGACCCGGTCGGTGTCGGCCCGGACCAAGCTCCCGCCTTCGGTCAGGATCTGCGTGGTGCCGTTGGACTGGGCCTTCAGCTGGCCGGCCAGGAGGTTGGACGCCCCCAGGAACCCGGCAACGAACGGCGTGGCCGGGTGCTCGTAGACCTCCTCGGGGCCGCCGAGCTGCTCCGCCCTGCCGTGGCGCATGACGGCCAGGCGGTCCGACATCGTCATGGCCTCCTCCTGGTCGTGCGTCACGTAGATGAACGTGATGCCGACCTCCTGCTGGATCGTCTTCAGCTCCAGCTGCATCTGCTTGCGGAGCTTGAGGTCGAGCGCGCCGAGCGGCTCGTCCAGCAGCAGGACCTTCGGGCGGTTCACGAGCGCGCGCGCGAGCGCCACCCGCTGCTGCTGGCCGCCGGACATCTGCCCGGGCTTGCGGCGCTCGAACCCCGACATCTCCACCAGACGCAGGGCCTCATCCACCCGCTGGGTGACCTCGCCCTTGGGCACCTTGCGCCGACGCAGCCCGAACGCGACGTTCTCGAAGACGTCCAGGTGCGGGAACAGCGCGTAGGACTGGAACACCGTGTTGACGTCGCGCTTGTACGGCGGCAGGTCGGTGACGTCTCGGCCGCCCAGGTAGACCGTCCCGCGCGAGGGGTCCTCGAACCCCCCGATCATCCGCAGGGTCGTCGTCTTGCCGCATCCCGACGGCCCGAGCATCGAGAAGAACTCGCCCTCGGCGATGTCGAGCGACAGGTCATCGACGGCGACCATGTCGCCGAAGGTCTTCGTGACCCGCTCGAGGCGGACGTCGATGTCCGTCAACCAACCCCCCGCTACCGAACACGCTCCGGAACCCCGTTCGCGGGTCCCGAGCGGCGATTATGCCCCAGTCGGGCTACGGCGGGCATCCCAATGCCCGTGGTCAGGCCGAGTCGCGGGAGCGCGTCGGTCCGGGTTCGGACAGCGTGGGTCCGCCGTCGGCCGGGGCGGCGCCGTCGCCGTTCGGGGACACGGCCGGGGTTGCATTCGCGCGCGCCCCCCGGCGGTGGCGGCCGATCCGCTGTCCCGAGACCGAGACCGCCGCCACCGGACGGTCGCTCCCCCGGGGGGTCGGGTCCCGGACCAGTCGCGGAAGGACCGTGGCGATCAGCACCGCCGAGGCCAGGATCACGGCCACCAGGGTTCGGCCGTCCACGTAGGCCACCACCAGCGCCGCCGCCGCGATCAGGGCACCCCACAGGTACATCAGGAGCACGGCCTGCCGGTGCGAGTGACCGATGTCCATCAGGCGGTGGTGGATGTGCTCCTTGTCGGCGTGCCCGATGCCGATGCCCTTGCGCATCCGGCGGACGATCGCGAGCACGACGTCCAGCAGCGGCACCGCCAGTACGAGCAGTGGGATCACGATCGGGATCGCGATCACGGCCAGGTCTCCCCCGCTCGGACCCTCGAGGTTCTGGCCCACGCCCGAGATCGTGGCCACCGCCATCAGCAGCCCGAGCATCAGCGAGCCCGAGTCCCCCATGAAGATCTTCGCCGGATGGAAGTTCCAGGGCAGGAACCCGATCGACACGCCCGCCACGATGGTCGACATCAGGGCGGCCACGCTCGCGGTCTCGGAGCCGTCCGGCGTCCGGAAGTAGGCGAAGAACGCGATCGCCGCGATCGCGACCATCCCCGCCGCGAGCCCGTCGAGCCCGTCGACCAGGTTCACGGCGTTCATGAGCGCGACGATCCACAGGACCGTGAGCGGCACCGCGAGGTCCGGTGGGGGCGACACCACGCCCGCGCCGGGGAAGTAGAAGTACAGGAGCTGCACCCCGAGCAGCACGACCAGTCCGGCCGCGAAGAGCTGTCCGGCAAGCTTGCCGAGCGCGGTCACCCCGCGCGTGTCGTCGATCACGCCCAGGACCACGACCACGGTGGCTGCCACGAACGCGGCGTCGAGCTCGGACGAGGTCTCGTGCAGGTCGGACAGGAACGGGACCAGCCGCGCGGCGAGCAGGCCGGCCCCGACGCCCACGTACATCGCGATGCCGCCGGCCGTCGGTGTGGGGTTCGGGTGCACCTTGCGGTCCGAGGGTTGGTCGATCCACCCCAGCCGTAGCGACAGCCGTCGCACGAGCGGCGTGATCACGAAGGTCACGCCGGCGCTCGCCACGAACACCAGGAGGTACGGACGCACGGTGTCCATCGATGCTACCCCCTGGGGATGGCCGGGCGGCGCTCCACCCGGTGCTCAGCCCGCGTAGGCGGGGAAGCGGCCCACGAGCTCGGCGACCCGGGCGCGCGCGCCGGCCTTGACGCCGTCGTCGTCCGGGTTGCGCAGGATCTCGCCCATGATCCCGGCGACCTCCTTCATCTCGGGCTCGTCCATCCCGAGCGTCGCCGGCCCGGGCGTGCCCACGCGGATCCCCGAGGGGTCAAGCGGCGGCTGCGGGTCGAACGGGATCCCGTTCTTGTTGATCGCGATCCCGATCTCGTCGCACACGGCCTCGGCCCGCTTGCCGCCG
>Ga0081455_10006894_pt1 | contig 12088 bp, 15 predicted proteins | sample TabmetS3T2R1_FD_70207 | JGI IMG/M metagenome (GOLD analysis project Ga0081455, IMG submission 70207) | Tabebuia heterophylla rhizosphere microbial communities from the University of Puerto Rico - S3T2R1 | ecosystem: Host-associated > Plants > Roots > Rhizosphere ...
CCACCGCATAGGGACTGCGCGGATAGAACGGCGTCAGCTCGCGCTGCGGCGTCTCCTGGACCTTGCCGAAGAGCTCCGATGTCGACGCCTGATAGAACCGCACGTCGTCGTGCATGCGCAGGATGCGGATCGCCTCGAGCATTCGAAGCGTACCGAGCGCGTCGGTGTTGGCCGTATATTCCGGCGTCTCGAAGCTCACCTGGACGTGGCTCTGCGCCGCGAGATTATAGACCTCGTGCGGCTTCACTTCGCCCAGCAGCCGCAGCAGGTTGGTCGAATCGGTCATATCGCCGTAGTGCAGGAAGAGCCGCACGCCCGCGTCGTGACGATCACGGTACAGGTAATCGATGCGCTCGGTATTGAGCGAGGACGATCGCCGCTTTATGCCGTGCACGATGTAGCCCTGACCCAGCAGGAAATCCGCCAAATAGGCGCCATCCTGACCGGTGATGCCGGTAATCAGCGCCACCTTTTCCGATTGCTTCGCCATGCACGCTACCCTTCGTTCAGGAGAAAAGAATCCGCTCGGCAACGCGATCCCAGCCATGGGTGCCGAGCACATAACGCTGCGCCGCCTCGGCCATGCGCTCCAGGCGCTCTGGGTCGGACAAGGCGCAGAGGATCGCCCCGGCCAACGCCTCGGGGGCGGCGCGATCGACGAGGAAGCCGTGCCGCCCGCCGTCGACCAGCTCCGGCAGGCCGTTGCGCGCGAGCCCCATCACCGGCGTGCGCGACACCATGGCCTCGAGATAGACCTGACCCCACGGGTCGTTCAGCATCGGCTGCACGAGCAAGGTGCTGTCGCGGAACAGCTGTTGCAGCTCGCTCCACGGCAGATGAGCGCGGAACGTGACGCCGCGCTCCGGGGGCACGAACGCCCGGCTGCGCTCATCGCCGACGATGGTGAGCGTGAGGTCGTTGCGGCGCGCGCGGGCGATGCGGAATGCCTCGAGCAGCAGGGCACCGCCCTTGGCCTGGAAAAGGTGCTTGGCGACGAATAGCAGCGCCGGCCGGCCGTAGTCCTTCGGCCCCCGCCACGGCTCGATCGACCCCATGCCGGAACCGACGGCCGTCACCCGGTCGGGCGAGAGGCCATAGTGGGCGACCAGATTGTCGCGAACGTAGCGGCCGAAGGTGAAGACGTGCGCGAGCCCGCTCAACGACTGGCGTTCGGCCTGCTCGAAGGCGCGGCGGGCGCGGTCGGTGTAACGGGCGGCGAGCGGATGGTGTGCGCTGGACAGCGCCCAAGTGTGGTCACAGTACAAGTAGTGCCGCGTGCCGCCGGCCATTTCGGCGGACGGCAGCAGATCGAGCGTGCCGGTATGCAGGACATGCTGCACGCCAAGCTGCCGGGCCGCCTCGTCGACCTGCGCCGCCAGTCTCCGTCGCGTTGCCAGGCCGCGCAGCACCTGCTCGCCGCTGAGCGGTCGGCCGCGGCCCGCCATCATGTCGACCAGAGCAATGCGCGCCTTGGCCATCCGGCTGATTCGCGGCTGGATCGCCTGCACGACCACACCCAGCCGCTCGAGCGCCGAGGCGACGTTCGCCGGCGCACCCGACCAGGTGCGCAGCTCGCGCGGGTTGCCGAACACCGAGGTGATTGCTACCCGATCGAAGCGTGGCCGTCGGAAGCTGCTGGTCACGGCATCGAAGGGAAGCGTCGTGTCCATGTATGCGAAGGAGACATCGGCCCCGCAGCCCTCGCCAGTGATCAACCTGTGGCTCGCAAATCGGCGCCACAGATTGATCACATTCACTGAAAATCCCGAGCGCCGATACTCCGGCGCATGCATGGAGCGATCGACGAGCTTGTGCGCGACGACCTCTCGAAGACCTGGGCGGGGAGAACGGCACAGTCCGGCAGACAGCTCTTCTTTTTCTGTCCCGACGTCACCGACGCAAGCACGCTGAAGCGGGCTCAGCAGTTCATCGACCACGGCTACGGCGTCATGGTCTTCGGCTTTCGGCGCAAGCGCTACAACATGAGCTATGAACCGGCATGGCCGCACGTGCCGCTCGGGCTCACGGCCGACGGCAAGTACTGGCATCGCATCCGCGCCCTGCTCGGCGCCCTGCCGATCATCTTCGCCCATCGCTTCCTGTTCAGGAGCGCGTCGGTGTTCTACGCCCGCAACATCGATCAGCTCCTGCTCGCGCTGTTGGCGCGGCTGCTGGTGCTTTCGAAGGTGCCGATCGCCTACGAGGTGCTGGATATCCCGCCGATCCTCATGCGACGCGGCCTGGGAGCGCTGCTGCTGCGCGCCATCGAGCGGCTTTGCCTGCGCCATGTGAAGGTGCTGGTGCTGTCCTCGCCAGGCTTCCATCGCGGCTATTACGCGGCGGTGCAGAAGTACCATGGTCCGTGGTTCCTGCTCGAGAACAAGCTCCATCCCTCGATCGCCACGACCGACAGGCCGGCACCGCCCAATCGCTCGCAGCAGAGCCAGCGGCCGTGGGTGGTCGGCTATTTCGGCTTGATCCGCGGCGAGCAGACTTTCGAGCTGATGACGCGGCTGGCGCAAAGGCTCGAGGGTCGCGTCGTCTTCAAGTTTCGCGGCGTGGTGACCACGGTCGATCCCGCGCGGTTCGACGCCGTGATGGAGCACACGCCGAACATGCAGTTCGGCGGACCTTACTTGCCGCAGCAGGATCTCGAGGCGCTCTATCGCCACGTCGACTTCGCCTGGGCGCTCGACCTCGAGCACACCGACCACAATTCGCGCTGGCTGCTACCGTGCCGCTTCTATGAAGCGGGATACTTCGGCGTGCCCTGCCTTGCCGTCCATGGTTTCGAAGTCGGCTCGGTCCTGGAGCGCTATCGCATCGGCTTCACCTTTGCGCCGCCGCTCGAGGATCAGCTGGTGCGCTTCTTCGAGACCCTGACGCCTATTGACTACGATCACATACGCCATCGGCTGAGCGCGGTGCCGACCAGCATGTTCGTCGCCGACGACGACATCGGCCGGCTGTGCACGATGCTGGACGACGTCAAGCCGCCGAACGGTTGATCATCACGCAGTCGAACTCGACCAGCCTCAGCGAGCTGTCGCGGCTAACCGGATAAAGACCGGTGATATCGAAGCCGCGCTCGTCGAGATAGCGGATGGTGTCGACGTAACCCGGCATGCCCTTGTAGATGCCGATTACCGATGCCTCGGTCTGCAGCGCCCTCACCGCGCCCAGGCTGTCGCGGCCACCCTGCAGCACCTCGATGTCGAAGCCCTGGGTATCGAGCTTGAGATAGGGTCGGTCGAAGCCCAGCCGTTCCTGCAGCACCGGCAGGACGACGTCGAGCGTGCGCACCGTCACCGTCTCGACGTGACACGACACGTTCAGCTCGGCGTAGTCGCGGACCCGGCTGTTGTCGGGCTCGAGAAAGGAGCTGAATTGGTCCGAGGCCATGACGTTGATCGGCAGACTGCCGTCCTTGGCGCCGAGCGCGTAACCCTCGACATGCCAGTCGCTGTCGGCCCGCGCCCGCTCGCGCAGCAGCTCGACGTGGCGGCTGACCGGCTCGAACGAGACGATGGTCCCGTCATACAGCACTTTGTTGCGCAGGAAGTCGTGATACTGGCCAACATTGGCACCGACATCGAGGACGCAGTCGATTTCCAGTCGCGCCAGCAGCTCACGCAGATGCAGGGCAAAGTCGCGTTCCTTCATCTCGCGCAATGGCACGATGTCGTAGCCCAACGAGCGGCTGACCCGGAGCACGGAGTCCTTGACGATCTTCAGCATGCCGACAGCATTCGCCAGCGTCGGCAGCGGCAACAGTGACCTTTCCGTGGTTGTCCGACACCGCTAGAGTGCGACCAAGTAGCGTGAGTCGGGGGAACTTTTGATGCAATTCGGCTGGCTGACCTTGGCGCTGTCGCCGTCGCCCGAGGAGGATGCGGCGCGCATCGCGCAACAGATCGAGCAGGTCTGCTACGCCGAACGGCTGGGATTCAGCGACGTCTGGCTGACCGAGCACTATTTCACTGGCGAGAGTGTCTACAACGACTCGCTGTTGTTTGCTTCGGCGCTCGCCGTGAAGACGAATCGCATCCGCATCGGCTTCGCAGTCGTGCAGATGCCGTTTCATCATCCGGTGCGGCTCGCCGTGCAGCTCGCCCTGCTCGACAACCTCAGCCACGGCCGCATCGACGTCGGCATCGGCAAGGGCACGGTTTACAACGAGTACGAGTTCATCGGCCACGGCCTGCGCAGCCATGACAGCCGCGAGCGCATGGAAGAAGCGGTCGAGATCCTGGAGCGTGCCTGGCGCGAAGCGCCTCTGACCTACGACGGAAAATTCTACAAGGTGCACGTGCCGGAATTGCGGCCCCGCCCGGTGCAGCGGCCGGGCCCGCCGCTGTGGCGCAGCGTGATCTCGCCCGGCTCCTTCACCGAATGCGGCAAGCTCGGCGTGCCGATCCTGACGGCGCGCTTGCCGGTGCCGCGGATCAAGGAGCGGTGGGCGCTCTACCAGGCGGGCTTGCAAGCTGGCGGGCACGATCAGGCGACGCAGGACCGGTTGCTCTCCCAGAGCGCGCTGTGGCGCAACGTCTATGTCGCGGAGTCCGACGCCCAGGCCGAGGATGAGCTCGCCGCCCTGCTGACCGAGACCCGGCATCACATGATGCATGTGCGCGAGGCCTACAATCCGCCCGATTTCGAGCCGGGCCCCGAGACACTCAACCCGTGGACCGATCCCAAAGTGAGCGACGGCGAGGCGATTCCTTACGTGCTGTCGACCGGCTCGCTCTATGGCTCGCCGTCGCGGGTCCGCGAGCAGGTCGCCGAGCTGGCCGAGGTTGGCGTGCGCCACCTGCTCTGCCAGACCGGCTTTGGCGCCATGAGCCACGAACAGAACCTCGCGTCGATGCAGCGGTTCGGCGAACACGTCATGCCGGCGTTCCGGCGAACCTAGACGAGGAGAGTTGCAATCATGGTTCTCGGCATGCCGTTGGCCACCTTCACGTTCCTGCATGTATTGATCAGCCTGGTCGGCATCGCGTCCGGCTTGATCGTGCTGCAGCGCTTCTTCCGTAACCGCACGCTCGGCGTGTCGAACGTGGTGTTTCTGATCACCACCATCCTGACCAGCGTCACCGGCTTCCTCTTTCCCTTCAAAACGTTTGGCAGCCCGGCGCACTTCGTCGGCACGATCTCGCTGTTGATCCTTGCCATCGCGCTGTTCGCGCTCTACGTCGGCAACGTCGTCGGCCCGTGGCGCTGGATCTATGTCAGCACCGCCATGGTGGCGCTGTACCTCAACGTTTTCGTCGCCGTGGTCCAGTCTTTCGCCAAGATCGGCCGGCTGCATGCCCTGGCGCCGACCGGCTCGGAGCCGCCTTTCGTGATCACGCAGGGCGTTGTGCTGTTGCTCTTCGTCGCCATGGGCATCGTGGCCTTGATGCGTTTCCGACCGCCTACTGCGTGAAGCCATCGCTGCTCCAACATTGGCGATTTTGGCCGGGGGCGCTGGCGGTCCGGCTGAAGATACTCCTCATTCGCCTGCGCGACGTGCGGACGTTCTTTCAGTTCCCGCGCCAGATCGAATTTGATGGCCGCAAGGGCGGCCGGGTGATCCTTTACGGCATCCCCTATGCCGACTGGAACGCCACCTTGAGCGACCGCGGCCTGTGGTCGAGCTTGCCGGGCATCGCCCAGGTGCTGCGCCGGCCTGCCAGCCCTTTCGGCAGCGGGGCCGGCGCCAACGACGTCGTCATCGCCATGATAAGTGGACATATCGCACGCAAGCCCGGCGGTCGCGCCCTCGAGCCGACGGCACGCGCCCTCGCAACGCTCGAGGACAAGGCGAAGTTCGCGGCCTATATGACGGCGAACGGCCTCGCCGACTATTGCCCCCGCACCTACGCCAGCCGGCACGAGGCGGTCTTCCCCTGCATGCTGAAACGCACCGACCTGTCGGCCAGCCTGGGCGTGGCGATCGTCCGGTCGCCGGAACATCTCGACGAGCTGCTGCGCATGCGCACCTTCGCCGGCCACGCCTACATCCTGCAGGCGGTCGTGCCGGGCAACGTCGAATACGCCACCTACTGCGTGTGCAAGAACGGACGCGTGCTGTGGAGTTGCAGTTTCGCCTCCGATATCGGCGCGCCGATCGCGATCAAGCGCGAAGACAATGCGCTCGCCCGACAGGCAATTGCCACGCCCGACCCGGTCCTTCGGCAGATCGGGGCCGTCCTGCAGCCTCTCGCTTTCAGCGGGCCATGCAACGTCGACTACAAGCGCACCGACGATGGTCGCCTGCAGATCTTCGAGATCAATCCGCGGCTGGGCGGCACGCTGATGCTGCCCTCGCAGTCCAAGCAACTGCACGCCGCGCTGGCTTGCATCATCGAACACGCCACCTGACGCCTTCGGACGACCACAACGATTAAGGCGCCACTCGGTTGCAAATCTAAGTGGCCGGAACCGCCCCCTCGGGACCGGCGTTGGATGGGGTGGAATGCGCGTACGGTAGGGAACGGACCGCCATCCCTCCGCGTACATGAGTTTTACGCGTTCCACGGACGCCTTTGACTAAACCGCAACCAGCGCCCGCGCGCGGTCGAAAATCAATGAAAGAGGCGCCATCGTGGCCGATGCTGACACCCTGCCCCTCAAGATCTACGCAAACCTGTTCCTCGCCGCCCTGCCACCAAAAGAGCTCAGGTTGCTGCAGACGGATCTGCGGCTCGTCGAGTTTCCGCGTGGCACGACGCTGTACGAAGCAGGCGAGCAGATCGACGACGTGCTGTTCATCGAGAGCGGCATGGTCTCGCTGCTCACGACCATGAGCGATGGCGCCGCGATCGAGAACGCCACGCTCGGCCGCGAGTCCATCCTGGGCGTGCTGGGCGCGCTGGGCTCGCATCGCACCCATATGCGCGCCGTCGTGCAGATCCCGGTGACCGGCTGGCGCATCCGGGCCGCGGACTTCCGCGCCGCCACCGACAAGAGCCGGCATCTTCGGCAGCTCGTGCTGCGTTCGTCCGAGCTCCTGCTGGCCCAGGTTCAGCAGACGGCCGCGTGCAACGCCTTGCACTCGGCCGAGCGGCGCTTGTGCCGCTGGATCCTTCAGGTGCGTGACCGCATCGACAACGACACCATCCATCTGACGCAGGACTTCCTCGCCCAGATGCTGGCGGTGCGGAGACCTACCGTGACGCTGATCGCGCAGGGCCTGCAGAATGCCGGGCTGATTAGCTATCGGCGCGGGCGTATTGAAATCCTCGATCGCGAGGGACTCGAGCGGCAGGCCTGCGAATGCGTCAGCGCCCTCCGCGTCAAGATGCGGCGCATTCTATCCGAGCTGGAATGAAAGCGGCGTGCCTCGTCTACCACGGGGCAATGGGCGGATCGCGGTCGGTCGGCAATCCTGCCAGGTGGCGGCGCAACGCCTCCAGCCGGTTGAGATACGAGCTCTGGTAGCCCGCAACGAACGAGCTCGACTCGGCACCGGCCCGGCTGATCTCGTAGAAGCTCCAGCTGTCCGGGCCATCGCGCGAGAGGACGGTCGCCACCTGCAGGGCACCGGGTTCGAACAAGGTGACGATGGCCGCGCGGATGGCGGTCACGTTCTCGGTGGTCAGCACGATCCGCTCGGCGGTGTGCTCGACCACGTGCAGGCGATAGACGGTGCGTCCGCCGACGTCGGTATTCTCCGCGTAATAGAGGTCGCGGCCAGCCACCAGCGCCTCGCCCGTCGGATCGGGACGGCGCACCTTGTCGGCGGGTCCGTCGAGGGCCCATGCATCGAGCGCCAGGGGGTACCATTGCTGACGGGTCACCGCCCACACGCGGATCGCAGGATGGCGCGACACGGCAACCAACCGCGCGGCCAAGCCATCGAGCGAAAGCGGCGAACGGAACCGCGCCGCAAGCGCCACCACTAGACGGCTGTCGCCCCGCCAGCCCAGGCAGGACGGCGGCTGCCAACCGGCGCGCCGGAGATCGGCATGGCTCCAGGCGGCGACTGCCGGGGGGCCGTCGAGCGCGCCGAACCCAGGTATGGCGCTGCCGTCACAGGGCGGTTGCGGGCCTGCGGCATGGGCGATCGACGGCAGAGCAAGCGCGATCAGCAGCGCGATAAAACGGATCAAGCCAACCACTAGCGGAGCGAGGCGGCCGCCAGTTGGCGGTCGCGCCCGTCCATAGCCTTGAGGCCGACCTCCAGCGCACCGCCTCGTGTCGTGATCACGAAGCGGCTGCCGCCCGAGAAGGTCGGACCGTTGCCGGCGGCCGCAACCTCGACCACCAGATACTCCTGACCCTGGTAGCCGACCGTACGGCCTGGTGCCGGTGCGATGCCCCGTTCGAATCCGAGCACCGTGGAAGCCACATGCAAGTCAGCAACGACCGGCATACCGGCCGGCGGAACAAAATCCGAGCTTGCAGCTGCAGGCACTGGCGCGGGATCGGCGGGCAACAGGAACGGTTCGGCTTGTTGTGCCACGGCAGGCTGGGCCGCCATGACGACGCCCAACGCCAAACCACACACTTTGCCGCGCCAGAGCATATATACTGTTTCCCCACCGGCGCCGAGACTCAGGCACCATGAAACAAGGAATAGCACCCAATAGATTGCACTCCAAGGGAGAAGCCATGCAATTGTTGGCGAGTTGCGGGTAGGAGGCCGCCATGAACGTCACCCCCCTGACAAACGACACCGGCGCGGAAGTGCGCGGTATCGATCTCGCCCAGCCGATCTCGCAGGCCGACAAAGCCACTCTGAACCGAGCCTTTGTCGATCACTCCGTGCTGGTGATCCGTGATCAGCATTTGACGCCCCAGCAGGTCCTCGCGGCCGTCGGTCTGTTCGGCACGATCTTTCCGCAGCACAACACCCGCTTCGCCCTGCCCGACTGCCCGCAGATCCACTATCTCTCCAACCAGGATCGCTTCCCCGACGGACGTCGCTACATCCCCGGCGAAGGCTGGCACACCGACCATTCGAACGATACGCGGCCACCCAAGGCGACGGTGCTTCATGCCGTCGAGCTGCCGGACAAGGGCGGAGACACGCAGTTCGCCAACATGGCGGCGGCCTACAGCGCGTTGCCCAAGGCGATGCAGGACCGCATTGGCGGGTTGCTGGCGATCCATGTCTATCAAAGCAGCCACAGCGCGCGCAGGCTGATGCCGCTCTCCGACGTCAACAAGGAACGCATACCCAACGCGGTGCTGCACCCGATGGTGCGCACCCATCCGGAGAGCGGCCGCAAGGCGATCTACATCAATCCGATCCGCATCGAAGGCATCCTGGGTCTCGACCACAGGGAGGCGCTGCCTCTGCTGGCCGAGTTGCTCGAGCACGCGACGACTGAGCGCTTCCAGTACCGTCATCAATGGAGGCCCGGCGATTTCGTGATGTGGGACAACCGCTGTCTCCTGCACAAGGCCAACGGCGACTACGACATGGACCAGACGCGCTACCTCTACCGCGTCATGCTGCAGGGCGACGTGCCCCACTAGCACCCCGCGCTCTGCCCGAAATCAAGACGGGCGGCCCGTCGCCGGGCCGCCCGCTTTTGAACCTGGCAACGACCGTTACCGCCTAGGTCATGGCGTTGGCAGTGTTGTTCAGGACGTTCGAGACCTTGCTACCCACCGTGCCCATCGCGGCGATAGCGGCGACAGAGATGAGTGCGACGATCAGCGTGTACTCGACTGCCGTCGCGCCATCGTTGTCGCTCATCAGTTTGTGGAAGATGGACAGCATTGCGGTACCTAGCGACGAATGACTTTCTGCAAAACCACCGAAGCTTGCGACGGCCGGTGCTCTGGGAACGATCGGCCGCTGGGCGCCGGTGGCGGGACATAATTGCCCCTACTTCAACCACTCACTCAGCTAATGGACCTAAGCTACTGAGCCACGTTGAAAACGATACGTTACATTTGTATCAAGCGTGACTCACAGTCGATGTCATTCATGGTGGAAGCTCGGACATGACCGCCCGGGCAATTCGTGCGACAAGCTGCCGGAATCGTCCAAGGCTTAGGTAGCAATGTCCGTTCAATATTTCGCCAAGGTCAAATCGCCCGAGGATCACGCCGCGTTCCAGCGCATCGTGAGGCACTATCCGAGCTGCACCTACGAGGAGTGGCTTTTCCGGGAGCAGAAAAAGATGGCCGATTGGAAGAGCCGTCGCCACGCCATCAAGCTGGTCGAGATCACACCCGCCGAGTTCGAGGCCTATTGCAAGAAGACCGGCAAGCCCTCCGACCTCACGACGTTCCTCAAAGCCGTCACCGACAAGGCGTTCTAGCGACCGATCTGCGGCGGTACTGGCGTCAGTTCGCTGGCTGACGCTGGCAATCCGGGCAACCTCGTGCGTGTCCCCGTGTTGACTCCATGGTTTAAACAGGAGGCAACATGAAGAAGACTATTGCGATCACCCTTGCACTCTGTCTTGCCGGCGCCACTGCCCAGGCGCAATCGACCGGTGTCGGCGCGGGCGGCAGTGTCGGCGGATCCACCGGCGTCGGCGCCGGCGTGACCGGTACGACCAACATGCCGGGCGGCGCTGGCGTCAATACAGGTGTCGGCACGTCGACCGGCGCAGGCGCGAACAGCTCGGTCGGCGGTTCTGGAACCTCGACGGGCGTGGGCGCCGGCAGCTCGACCAGCGGTGGCGCTTCGATCGGCGGCAACACCGCCAATGCGCCGTCAGTCGGCGCAGGCGCTGGTGCCGGTACGGGCGCAGGCGCGATCACCCGGTAGGCGATGTTCCGAATCACCCTGATGGCGGCGGCCGTTGCGTTCTTCGGCGCAACGGCTGTTGCTCAGGGGCCTGTCGACGTGGATGGCGCGAGCCGTGGAGGAAGAAGCACGGGGCCGACATTCCCCGCTCCTGGCCCGGAGACCCTGATCGCCACGGCTCCCACACCGGCCGGCGCCGGCACCGAGCCCGAAGGACAACTCGCGTCGGAAGCGCCAGGCATCAATTCGGACATAGCCAACCAGGTCGCTGCGCCTTCCACGTCATCTCGCCTGACACGATAGGCCGGGCGGGGGCGATGCGCGGCCATTCCTATCCGCATTTGCGATCCTCGCGCGATCAGTCGATCGCGCGCTGGCTGATTGTCATTGCGGTAGGCCTGTTCATGCTTACCGCGGCACTTGCTTTCTAGGCCGGAGGGCTTGCCATGGTCGATGCAACTGAAACCTTCACCGCGGCCACCGAACTGCGCGCCCATCGCCGCACCTTTCACTCGTTCACGCGCCTCGTGCTGTTTGCGATTCTGCACATTGGGCTCACTCTCGCTTGCCTTGCCCTTGCATTCCTCGCGCATGTTCCGGTCATCTCGCTGGTGATATGGATCGGCGGCACGTTGGCGATGACCGCCGCGTTCACGTTCACCGCGAACTACGGTGCGAAATCCTAAGCGCCGAGCTGATACGCCGAGCTGATACACACTGGCACTTTTCTCACCGCGGCACGCATGCGAGGATGCCGCTACCCCCATGCCAGCTCTTGCCCCCACGACGATCGCCAGCCTCGCCAAGAGCACCGGCGTCGATGTCGACACCATCCGCTCTTATGAGAAGATGGGCTTGCTGCCCAAGCCACGCCGTCGACGCGGCCGCAGCGGCGACGCCGCTTACCATCAGGAACATTTCGAGCGCCTGACCTTCATTCGGCGAGCTGTCGAACTGGGCTTTTCGCTTGAGGCCGTCAGCGAGTTGCTGGGCCTGACCGGCGGATTGCGCACTTGCGGCGACGTCTACACCGTTGCCGAACGCCAGCTTTCCGACATTCGTCGACGCATTGCTGACCTGTCGCGTATCGAAGCGGCGCTGGCGCCGCTTGTCGCTGCCTGCCCGAGAACCGGCGCGACCCGCGATTGCCCTGTTGTCATCGCCCTGTCCCGACCGAACTAGGTCATGTTCACCTTGTGGTTCGATCGCGCGAGCGAGGTCTTGCTTGCGCGCTTCACCGGAGTCTTCACGACCGAGGACTTCACCAGTTATGACGCGGCGATGATTCATTTCCTCGGCACTCAAGGCCCGAACAGCACAGATCGCTGGCGGACGCTGTGCGACCTCAGCGCGGTCGAGGCGATCGCCGTCCCGGAAAGCCGATTGGCCGAGCAG
>Ga0081455_10006895_pt1 | contig 12088 bp, 8 predicted proteins | sample TabmetS3T2R1_FD_70207 | JGI IMG/M metagenome (GOLD analysis project Ga0081455, IMG submission 70207) | Tabebuia heterophylla rhizosphere microbial communities from the University of Puerto Rico - S3T2R1 | ecosystem: Host-associated > Plants > Roots > Rhizosphere ...
AATCTTCAATAGGTGTCCCCAAGTTCTGAAAAGAATATCCGCGGTTCGAATACTGTAGATGGGTATGCGTCAGCAGAATGCTCGCAGTCAGGTCCGTCAGGAGGCGGCGCTGACCACAATCGAGCCTCGGCAGCGGTTTGGCCTATCTTCGCCTTTGTAAGCTAACACGGTCTTGACTTACAGGAACAAAAATGAAAACCGCTGTCTTCAGCACCAAACCCTACGACGCAAAGTTTCTCGTTGCGGCAAATACCAACGCCGCACATGAATTCAGTTTCTATGAGGAAAAACTTAGCGCGCACACAGCGCGCTTGGCTGAAGGCCACAGCGCCGTCTGTGCGTTCGTCAACGACGCCCTAAATGCTCGTGTATTGGACATTCTCCATAGTCATAACGTCCGCATGATTACCTTACGATGTGCGGGGTTCAATCAGGTGGACCTGCGCTATGCTTCGACTCTAGGGATCAAGGTCGCCCATGTCCCAGCTTACTCGCCATACGCGGTAGCAGAGTTTGCCCTAACCCTTATAATGGCTCTTAACCGGCGCATCCACAGGGCATACAATCGGGTACGCGACAGTAATTTTTCTATTGACGGTCTCCTCGGCTTTGACATCCACGGCAAGATAGTCGGAGTCATCGGAACTGGAAAGATCGGTCGCGTGTTCGCCGGCCTATTTAGCGGCTTCGGGACGAAAATTCTCGGCTATGACCTTCACCAAACTCCCGAGTTTACCGAAATCGGAGGAAAGTATGTCGAGCTGGACACCTTATTTGCCGAGTCCGACATCATCAGTCTGCATTGTCCGCTAACGCCCCAGACCTTTCACCTAATTGACGCGGAGAGTATCGCGAAAATGAAAAAAGGCATAATGATTATCAACACGAGCCGGGGAGCTCTCGTGGATGCTAGCGCGGTGATCGAGGGCTTGAAATCCGAACAGATCGGTTCTCTCGGACTCGATGTCTATGAGCAGGAAGCCGATCTGTTTTACGAGAACCTCTCGGAGCGAATAATCCAGGACGATGTCCTTCAGCGTCTCGTCACTTTTCCCAACGTAATCGTCACCTCACACCAGGCGTACTTTACCGACACTGCTTTGGAAAACATATCCAGCACGACAATCGGCAATCTGACGGCATTTGAGAATGGGGAAGCCCTCGTCAACGAGGTCACGCTCTCCATGCTGCACTAGCGTGAGACCGGTTTTTCCAACCAACCCCAACTCCCTAAACTCTTATGACTACAATCGGCATCAATGGCTTCGGACGCATCGGACGGCTTGTCTTTTGCGCGATGGTTGAGCAAGGGCTCTTGGAGAAGGGGTATACAGTCGCAGCAGTCAACGATATCGTTCCGGCGGATAACCTCGCATATCTCCTCAAGTACGACTCGACCCAAGGGGCATTCAAAGGCGAGGTCAAAAGTGAAAAGTCATCGGCCAAGGCCGAGGAAGATGACACGCTGGTCGTCAACGGCAACAAGATCAAGTGCCTTGCAGTCAGGGAGGGGCCCACGGCGATGCCTTGGAAAGATCTCGGAGTCGACATTGTCGTAGAGTCCACCGGCCTTTTCACGGAGGCAGCCAAGGCGAAAGGGCATCTCGATGCCGGTGCTAAGAAGGTCCTTATTTCCGCACCTGCCAAGGGCGACGACATAACCGTGGTCATCGGCGTCAATGATGACAAATACGATGCCGCAAAGCATCACATCATTTCCAACGCAAGTTGCACCACCAACTGCCTTGCTCCCGTCGTCCACGTTCTGCTGAAGGAGGGCTTTGGCATTGAGGAAGGGTTGATGACTACGATCCACAGCTATACCGCCACCCAAAAGGTGGTCGATGGCCCCTCACGCAAAGACTGGAAGGGTGGCCGCAGCGCGGCGATCAATACGATTCCCAGCACCACTGGCGCCGCCAAGGCGGTCGGCCTGGTTTGTCCCGAGGTAAAGGGAAAGCTCACTGGGATGGCGTTTCGCGTGCCGACACCCACTGTTTCGGTGGTCGATCTCACCGTCAGGACAGCCAAGGCGACTAGCTATAAAGAGATTTGCGCGGCCATGAAGAAGGCAAGCGAGACATACCTCAAAGGCATTCTCGGTTACACCGAGGACGAGGTGGTCTCGACCGACTTCATTCACGACACTCGCTCGAGCATCTTCGACTCCGGCAGCGGCATTGAGTTAAATAGCAAATTCTTCAAGCTCGTGAGCTGGTACGACAACGAGTGGGGTTATAGCTGTCGTTGCGTCGATCTGCTCCAAAAGCTGCTTTAGAAATTCGCCACGCGAATTTCTTATGAAAAAGTCCATTACCGAAGTCCCGCTGAAAGAGCGTCGCGCCGTCATGAGGGTCGACTTCAACGTCCCTCAGGACAAGGAGACTGGCGAGATCACCAATCCGGCGCGCATCGTCGCTGCGTTACCGACAATCAAATACATCCTGGAACAGGGCGGTTCAGTCGTCTTGATGAGCCATCTCGGCAGGCCGGACGGCAAGCGGGTCGAAAAATTCACCCTCAAGCCGGTGGCTAAGAAATTGGAGGAGCTCCTCGGCAAGCCCGTGAAGTTTCTGAACGACTGTGTCGGGCCGGAGGTTGAGGCGGCCTGTTCCGCGCTCAAGCCAGGAGAAGTCGTCCTGCTCGAAAACCTTCGTTTCCACATCGAAGAAGAGGGCAAAGTAAAGAATAAGGATGGGAGTAAGACGAAAGCTGAACCGGAAAAAGTTGAGGCCTTCCGCGCTTCGCTGACGAAGCTGGGCGACGTCTACGTGAACGACGCCTTTGGCACCGCCCATCGCGCGCACTCCTCCGTGGTCGGCGTAGCTTTGCCGGATAAGGTCGCCGGCTTTCTCATGCAGAAGGAACTCGACGCCTTTGGATCCGTCCTCGAGAAACCCAAGCGACCGGTGCTGGCCATCTTAGGCGGAGCAAAGGTGGCCGACAAAATTCCTCTCATTCGAAACCTCCTCGACAAGGCCGACGAAATTATCATCGGAGGTGGGATGACCTTCACCTTCAAGAAGGTGCTTGAGGGTATGGAAATCGGCGAAAGCCTCTTCGACCCGGAAGGAGCCAAGATCGTCGGCGAGTTGATGGACAAGGCCAAGGACAAAGGCGTGAAGATCCACCTGCCAGTTGATTTCGTCTGCGGCGACAAGTTCGACGCGAATGCGCAGAGCCGAACGGTGGAGGACAAGGAAGGCATTCCGAAAGGCTGGATCGGCCTCGATGTCGGTCCCAAGAGCCGAAAGCTTTTCGCGGATGTAATCGCGCGAGCAAAAACAATCATTTGGAATGGACCTCCAGGAGTCTTTGAATTTGATCGCTTCGCCGAAGGCAGCAAGGACATGGCCGAAGCCATTGCCGCGGCAACAAGCGCCGGTGCCATCTCCGTCGTGGGTGGCGGCGATACCGCCACCGCCGCCAAGAAGTTCAAAGTGGTGGACAAGGTCAGCCACGCTTCCACGGGTGGAGGTGCTTCGTTGGAACTGCTCGAAGGCAAGACGCTCCCGGGCGTTGCCAACTTGAGCGACAAATAATTTTCGACGCTGCTGCCAAATGGCGCTGCTAGTTCGAAGTCCAGCCATCAATCTTGTCGGCGGTTTCCAACGAGGCTCGCGACAACAGCGCAAACTCGCCAGTGCGCCCAATTACATGACCTTGTATCCTGAAACTGGAAGGTGGGAATTTTTCATTTTGTAGTGCTAGGCTCTCGAAGGAAGGAGAGAAGATGCCACGGAAAAGACACAGCGAAGAAAGGATTATCTACGCGCTTAAGCAGATCGAAGGAGGAGCCAAGGGGCTGGAAATGTGTCGGGAGCTCGGGATCAGTGAAGCCACTCTGTATAATTGGAAGAAGAGGTATGCAGGGATGGGAGTAAGCGAACTGAGGCGGCTTAAGCAACTGGAAGAAGAGAACCGGCGATTGAAAGGGTTGGTCGCCGACCTGACCCTTGATAAGCATATTTTGCAGGAGGTGCTGCGAAAAAAGCCCTAAAGCCCGCGCGCCGGCGGCAGCTGACGCATCAGATCATAGAATGGTTTGAGGTTAGCCGCCAACGCGCCTGCGGGCTGATGCTCTTGAGGCGATCAAGCTTCTATTATCGAAGCCGCAGAAAGGAACACATAGCCTTGAAAATGCGTTTGCGAGACCTGGCCATGGTGCGAGTGCGCTTTGGCTATCCGCGCCTGACCGTATTGCTCAAGCGCGAGGGCTGGCCGGTAGGAAAGAAATTGGTTTATCGGCTGTATCGGGAATTGGGCCTGCAAATGCGCACCAAGAAGCGGCGCAAGCTAGCCAGCGCTCAGCGCGCGACGACTCAGGCAGCCACCAGGCGCAATGAGAAATGGTCGATGGACTTCGTGACTGATCGCTTGGAAGGAGGTCGCTCATTTCGGGTGTTGACCGTAATCGATCAATTTACCCGCGAGTGTCTCAAGCTCGAAGCCGCTGCACATATGTCGGGATCGCGAGTGGTCGAATGCCTGGAGAGGGTGGCTGAGTTGAGGGGCTATCCTCAGTCGATCACAGTGGACAACGGCACAGAGTTTTGCTCGAAAGCCGTCGATGGCTGGGCCTATCGAAAAGGAGTAAAGCTCGATTTCATCCGACCAGGCCGGCCGGTGGAAAATGGCTTCATCGAGAGCTTCAACGGGAGGCTCCGAGATGAATGCCTCAATACCCATCTGTTCTGGTCGATTGAGGACGCTTGTGTAAAAATGGAAACTTGGAGGGTGGATTACAACACCCGGCGACCGCATAGCGCTCTTGCAAACTTGCCTCCGGCTGCGTTCGCTGCGAGCGCCATGCGGAGAGAAGGAAAACAACGACAAAAAATGGAGCCCTTACTGGTCGGAAACTAAAATCCGTCCCTGTCCAGAAATCGGAACAAGCTCATAGAGGATCTTCGCTAATGTCCTGATCTGTCCGATAAACGGGAACACTCTGCACCTCGCTTTTCAAGGAGCCAATTCCGGCAAAGACGGCGACGGCGAGAATCAGAAGAACGTGTTTCATGAAACAGCCGAGCGTGGAACCGTGTTGTTGAGGCTCACCGCGGCGGAGTTGTCGTGAAGCGCCGCCGAACCGAAACCGACTGAAGGCTCACCCGGAACAAGTTGACCGGATCAAATTTCCGTTTGAGCGCGACAAGCCGCTTGAAATTGCCACCATAGCTCGCCTTAACGCGCGACTGGCGAGCGTTCCAGCCCGTTTGGCGACCATCCAGATGGATACCTCAGTTACTCTCCGGATGGTCGTATGTATGCGATCGGTGTTGTGGAAGATCGTCCAAAGCCACGCGACGTAGTTCCAACGGACGAGGAGAAAGTAAAACTCCAACGGGAACGGACCTGGTCCGGTTTTATAAGCTGGATGGTAATACTCTGACAATTACGACCGCTCGCGCTCAAAGCGCGATGGATGGGCAAGAAGGTGAGTTCGTTCTGGTGTGGCAGAAAGTACAGTAGGAAACCTAAGACCGTGCGAGTCTATGCAGCAACCCTCGCGCGATTCGTACGCGACGGCGCTAAGCTCGCCCTAATCTTCGCGGACCGCGAGGACCCGGCAACTTGGGGCTGCGGTCGAGAGTCGCGTTTTAAGATTAGGTCAGAAAAAGCGGGCCGCAGAATCTAAAGGAGCTGATAAATTATGGACGCGAATACCGAAATTAATCGTGTTGCGATTGTCGAGACGGGCCTAATCGGTTCCAGCTGGGCAGCCTGTTTTCTAGCTCACGATCTGGATGTAGTCGCTACCGATCCAGCACCAGGCACGGAAGATAAAGTGCGCCCTCAAAGGGCGGTATGTTCGACCGCCTCGGGATCGACGGTCCGCGCTGATGTTGATACATTACGTCAACCGGAGAGCCATGGCTTTCGGTAGCGGTCTTGGTTTTTTCGTTTCAGTAATACGTCCGGGCGCGCATTCCTTGCGTCGATTTGGGATGACGCTATCTGCCGGCAAGCCTGAGAGGAGAGGGACGGCCAACAGGCGCGTAGAGACGCTGCTCCACGGCGGCACGCCGCGCCAGCTTTATGCGGAAAAATGTGTTTCCGCCTCGGAGTGTGTCTGGTGACGCCTAACGACCCAGCTCAGCAGCGGCGGCCGCACTGAGAGCCTTGAGACTCCGAAAAACCAGCATCGCGGCCGCCATCCGCTGCAGCGTTTGGTTCGGCGCGCCCACGGCCAGTAATGGTTCGGGAGACGCCGAGAATACCGATGATTTTTCCCTCCCTGTCGCGGAACGGCACCTTGGTGGAGGAAATCCACCGCTCGCGGCCGTCCGGCCACGTTTCCCGTTCTTCGATCCCGATCAGGGGCCGTCCAGTCCGGATGATGTCCAGCTCGGCCGCGCGGGTTGTGCCAGCGTATTCCTCCGTGAAGAAGTCGAAGTCGGTCTTGCCCACCACCTCGGCCGGATCGCTGAGGCCGAAATACTCAGCCAGGAACCGGTTGATCCGGAGGAAGCGGCCAGCTGTGTCCTTGAAGTAAATGCCGTCGGGCAGGTTGTCCATCAGGGCGTGGAGCAGGTCGCGTTCCCGAGCGAGCGCCTCCGATACCTGCCTTCGCTCGGTGATGTCGCGCGAGATGCCGAAGGTGCCGATGATGTCCCCGTCGGGATCGCGCAGCGGCATCTTGGTGGTCGACACCCAGCGCACGCTGCCGTCGGGATGCGCGACGCGAAACTCGACGTCCCAGGCGGCGCCCTTCTCGATCGCGGCGGTGACGGCCTCGGCGACCATCGCGCGGTCGTCGGGATGGACCACGCGGAGGATCAGGCCGAACGGGACGCGGCTCGTCTCGCGCGGCCACGTGGCGTCGTTGCCGGTGATGCTCCAGTCCCAGATGCTCATCTGCGCGGCGTCGAGCGCGAGCTTCAAGCTCTCCTCGTTCAGGAGCGCCGCACGCTCGGCCTTCCGGCGCTCCTGGACGAAGGCGCTCAGGAGCATGAGCGGGATGGAGATGAAGATGAGGAACAGCTGGATCGACATCGCGTTGTCGCGCGGCACGCTGCCCACGAAGGGGCCGAGCCGATGCATCGCGCCCCAGATGGCGAGGAGCGCGACCGTCAGGGTCGCGGTGCTGGCTCCCCGCGCGCCGAAGCGCACGGCGGCCCAGACCAGGAACGGCAGCGGGGCGTAGAGCAGGGCCGCGATGCTCTCCGGTCCGGTCTTCTGCCAGTTGAAGACTGGGATGCTGACCGCAAGGAGCGCGATCATCAGCGCCCCGAGCTCGGCGAGGCGCGCGGGCGTGAGGCGGCGCAGGGCCTCGCGGTCGATCCGGACCCACGCGACGATCATCGGCACCAGCGTCAGCTCGGCGAGCAGGTTCGAGAAGAAGCGCGAGGTCCAGAGGCCCCAGTACGTCCCCTCGCCCCAGCCGACGAGCGTGACGAAGCCCGCGTCGAGGAAGCACGACAGGCTCACGCCGAGGGTGCCGGCGAGCACGAAGACGCCGACGTGGCGCGAGTCGTCGAACCGCAGCGGTCCGCTGGTGAGCCGTCGAACGAGCGTGGCGCCGATCAGCGCTTCCGAGCAGTTACTGACGAACCAGCCGAGCAGCATCGGGACCGGCACGCCGTTGGCGAGCTGGATGGCCACGTGGGCGGGTAGCGCGGCCAGCAGCAGGATCCACCACATCCGAGTCGGCGCCAGGAGCAGCGCCGCCAGGAGGATGGAGTTGGGGGGCCACATCGTCGAGATCGGGTAGGGGTGGAGCTTCAGCGCAAACCCGATCTTGGCGCCGAGGAAGTAGGCGACGCAGACGATCAGCGGGGCGAGCAGCGCGGACTGGTAGACGACGAGCCAGCGCAGGCTGGTTCTGAAGGCCTCGATACTTCCCGGCTCGGTGCCGCCGCCGGCCTGGCGCGGCGCGACGCCGTTCGCGATCGCCTGACCGAGGTAGCGAAGCGGGACCGAGAGGAGCAGTGGAGCCGAGAAGATGCCGACGGCCGTGGCGCCGAGGAGCGCGCCGACGATGAGGATGTCGACCCGCGAGAAGACCGTGTAGATGCTCGTCGTGACGAGGAGCGGGGCGGCGTAGCGGGCGATCGCGCGCGTGTACTGCGCGCCACGGGCAAACGGTTGCACCGACGCCCGGCCGAACATCCTGGCCACGACGACGATCGCGACGACGGTCCCGATGAGGTAGGCGGCTGCGCGACCGAACACGGCCCCGGCGGCGCCCGCCCCGAGGGCGACGAGGGCGATGCTCCCGGCCGTCTCCAGCGTGCTCTCGAACAGGATCAGGCGCAGGTTCACGCCGATGCGCGCGAGGCCGATGAACGCGGTCACGTACAGCATGAACAGGCTCTCTCCGAACACGGAGAACGCCATCACGCGAAGCGGCGTCTCGAGCTCGGGCGTGTCGAACGCGGCCGCGAGCGGGCCGGCGGCCGCGAAGAGCACGCCGGTGACGACCGCGGTGGTGGCGATCTTGAGCCTCAGCGCCGCACGCAGCAGGTCCCCGACAGCCGTCGTGTCGCTGCGGCGCTCGGCGAGGAAGCGGGCGGCCGAGTGCTCGACGCCGAAGTCGGCCAGCAGGCCCGCCATTGCACCGAGGCTGACCGCAAGCGCGAACACGCCGTACTCGTTGGGGCCGAGCGCTCGGAGGAGATACAGGGTCAGGACGGCCGTGAACGTCCCGGTCGCGAGCTGCGCGGCGAACGCGAGGACCGTGTTTCGAGCGATGCTCGCCTCGGCGGCGGCCGAGGTCGTCGAGTCGTCGACGCTCGTCATGCGGGCAGTGTGCTGCTCAGTGTCCCGCGCGGGCTCGTGCGAGCCGCGTGCTGGCGAGCGGCCCGGGCACGAGCACCTCGCCCGGCACCCGCTGCGCAATCGCCAGCACTGCAGGTGCGATCGCCAGGAGGAGCCAGAACTGCTTCTCGAAGAGCTGCGATGAGAAGAAGAGCGCAGCGAGGTAGCCGATGATCGCGAGGAGCAGGATCCGCGAGAGGTAGTCCATCGTGCGTCGCCCTCGCCTCTCGAACTCCCGCGCGGCGTGGATCGCGGCCGCGAGCACGGATGCAAGGATCGCCCCGAAGAGGGCGATCCCGACCACTCCGAGCTCGGAGAGGACCGCGAGGTAGATGTTGTGCGGCACCTTCGGCGTGTCGACGATGTACACGTCGTGGTCCGTTCTCCCCGGCCGCAGGAGGTAGTCGACCGATCGCGCCGGGAAGTTGCCGACCCCGACGCCGCGGATCGGGTGATCCTCGACCATCCGCCACCCCATCTTCCACAGGTCGGTCCGGCCCGAGCCGCCCTCCGCGGAGGGGTGCAGCACTCGCTCCTTCGAGCTGTGGGACGCGAACGCGCCGAACCACGCCACCGCGCAGATGATCGCCGTCGCCGCGATCGCGACTGCGACGAGACGGCGCCCCCTGCCGATGAGGAGCGGTGCGGCGAGCATCGCGACGACGAGCCCGAACATGGCTCCGCGCGACAACGTGAGGAAAAGGCCCACCGCGCAGAACGCGGCGCCGGCGAACGCACCGGCGCGGGCGAGTGGATGCCAGGTGCGGAGGAGCCCGAGCCCGACCCCGAGGATGATGGCGACGGTGAGGACGTTCCCGAGCTCGTTCGGGTTGATGCCGGCTCCCGAGAGCCGCCCTGCAGCCACGGTTCCCGCCGACGGGTCCGCGATCAGGCCGTAGGCGACCGAGGCCACCGAGGCCGCGACGAAGACCGCGAACAGCGCGACCACGTGCCGCGCCTCGACGACGAACGCGAGCGCGATCGGGAAGAGCGCGAAGTTGAGGACGAAGCGGTTCACGGAGTCGACCGCCAGCGGGAGATCCGTCGCCCACACGAGGCTGACGACCGTCCAGACGGTGAAGAGGGCGAGCGCGGCGGCGAGCAGGGGCTGGCGGGCGACGAGGCCGCGCGGCCGCATGCCCTCCCTCGACGCGACCGCGATACCGCCGAGCCACGCGAGCGCCAGGAGCACGCCGAGCACCTTCACCAGGGACGGCCCCCCCGTGCTCGCGGCGAGCTCCTCGAAGAAGCTCAGGCCCAGCAGCATGCAGATGCCGACGATGGGGCTGACGACGACGACGCCCGTGAGGACGGCGGCGAGGGTGGCCCCGAGCGCGAGCAGCGGATCCACCACGGCGGTGAGGCCGAGGACGGCGCCGCCGAGCCCGATCGCCAGGTACGTCGCGCGCTCGCGTGCGCGCGGCCAACCGATCAGGCCGTCGTCCAGTACGTGGATCTGCTCCGACATCGCCTCCGCCCGTCCGAGAGGCCGTATGCGGCCTCCCCGTCTCCCTGAGCGAAGGGTACGCGCAGCCATTGCCATTGTCGAACCCCTTGCGTACAGGCATCTAGCATCCCGGCCGATGCCGAGCCGCGATGTCGCCATCTACTCGCCCCGGTCCGTGCACTGGTACGAGCGCAGGGGCGGCCGCGGCGGCGGTGCCGAGCGCCAGATGATGCTTCTCGCGCGCGCGCTGGCAGGGCGCGGCCTGCGCGTCGGCCACATCGCTTTCGAGCCGCGCGATCTCGTCACTCTGCCGCCGAACCTCGAGCTCGTCGTGCGCGCACCCGAGAGCGAGGGCTCGTCCCTCATCGGGGGAGTGCGCGAGGCGGTCCGCGCCTGGCGGGGGGTCGCCGAGGCGGATGCGCGAGTGACGATCGTCCGCATGGCGACGCCGGCTCTCGGCGTCGCCGGTCTCTGGTGCCGGATCCGCCGGCGCCGCCTCGTCTTCTCGAGCGCGAACGACCGGGACTTCCTCGTGGATGCCGGGCCCGACAGCGGCCCGAAGCGGGCCCTGTACCGCCTCGGGCTCCGGCTGTGCGATGCGGTCGTGGTGCAGTCGAAGGATCAGGTGCGTCTCGCGCGCGAGCTGGTCCCGCGGAGTCGCGAAGTCGTGACGATCCCGAGTTTCTGCGAGCCCGCTCCCGAGATCGCGGGTCGAGCCGTGGAGCCGGAGTCGTTCCTCTGGATCGGCCGGCTGACTCCCGAGAAGTCGCCGGAGCGGTTCCTCGAGCTCGCGGCCGCGCTTCCCGACGCGCGCTTCGTCCTCGTTCCCGTTCCGCCGGCCTCGGCTCCCGTCGACTCGTCCGACATGCGCGAGGCGGCTCGTGACCTCCCGAACCTGACGGTCTCGGACGCGCTGCCGCACGGTGAGCTGATGCAGCTCGTCGCGCGGGCGGCGGCGGTCGTCAACACATCGAGCGTCGAGGGCATGCCCAACGTCTTCCTGGAGGCCTGGGCCCGTGGCGTCCCCGCGCTCACGCTCCGCTGCGATCCCGACGGCGTCATCACGCGTCGGGGGCTCGGCGTCGCAGCCGACGGCTCGTGGGACAGCTTCGTCGCCGGTGCGCGCGAGCTGTGGGACGGGCGGCACGAGCGCGCCGAGCTGTCGCAGCGCACACTCGCCTACATCGAGGAGGTCCACTCGCTCGAAGCGGTGGCCGAGCGCTGGGCGGCTGTCGTCGCGCGTCTTGCCGCGTCAGGAGCTGCGCCGAAGCGCGCGCAGGCAGCCGCGAAGGAAGCCGAGCCCGAAACCGAGATGCACGGTCGGATAGACGGCGACCACCGCCGGTAGGAGGCGCATGCTCTCGCCCCGCGCGCGAACGCTCCGTGCGCCGAACACGACGCCTGCGGCCGCGTACGTGGCGACCTCGGCACCGAGCAGCGAGCGCGCCGTCCTCGACCAGGGCGCGATCGCCCCCAGCCCCAGCAGCGATCCGGCGAAGACGGCCGGCGCGAGGCTCCGCGTGCTGTACACGCGCCGGTGCTTCAGCATCGCCGGGACCTTCCAGAAGCCGTACTGGAAGTACTGGCGAAACGCCGCCGAGTACGACCCGCGCGGGAAGTAGTGCCCGCGGATGCGCGGGTCGTAGACGACGCGGCCGCCGTTCAGCCGGAACCGCATCGCGAGCTCCTCGTCCTGGTCCCGCACGAGCTCTTCGTCGAACAGCCCCGCGCGCTCGAACGCGTCCAGACGAAAGATGCCGAGGCTCACGGTGTCGACATCGAGGGGCACATCGGTCTCGCGCTTCCAGTGCGCGCCGCCGAACGGGCCGTCCGTGGCGCAGGCCACGGCACGCTCGATCGGTGTCCTGCCGATCGGGATGA
>Ga0081455_10006896_pt1 | contig 12086 bp, 12 predicted proteins | sample TabmetS3T2R1_FD_70207 | JGI IMG/M metagenome (GOLD analysis project Ga0081455, IMG submission 70207) | Tabebuia heterophylla rhizosphere microbial communities from the University of Puerto Rico - S3T2R1 | ecosystem: Host-associated > Plants > Roots > Rhizosphere ...
GCTCTACGAGCAGTCCGACGCGGAGCGGCTCGAACGGCTGAAGGGCTCCGACGACGCGGAGGTCGCCGGGCTCGCGGCCAAGATCGACCGCGAGGAGGCCTACCACCGGCTGCACGCCGAGATGTGGGCCGGGCGGCTGAAGGACGAGCCGCGCTTCCAGGCGGCGCTCGACGAGCTGCGGCCGCTGCTCGAACGCCGGGACGGTCATACCCCCGACCTGACCTCGCTCTGGGAGGAGATGACCTCGGTGCGCCGCTCGCAGCCGGCTGGAACGACATGGTGACCGAGGCCGAGGTCTGGGAGGCGCTCGCCGAGGTCCCGGACCCGGAGATTCCGGTGATCTCGGTGGTCGACCTCGGAGTCGTCCGCGACGTGCGGGTCGAGGACGGGCGAGTCCACGTCGACTTCACGCCGACCTTCCTGGGCTGCCCCGCGCTCGAGGTGATGCAGGCGCAGATGTCCGAACGGATCGCGGCGCTGGGCGCCGAGCCGGAGGTCGAGGTCGTGCTCGACGACTCGTGGTCGACCGACCGCATCACGCCCGAAGGTCGCGAGAAACTTCGTGCTGCTGGCTTCGCCCCGCCGACGCCGCGCGCCCCCGAGGGGCCGCAGCTGGTGCAGCTGCAGTCGAACGGCTTCCGCTGCCCGTACTGCGGCTCGCGCGACACGGCGCTCGAGAACATCTTCGGCCCGACCCCGTGCCGCTCGCTCCGCTATTGCCGCGACTGCAAGCAGCCGTTCGAGCAGTTCAAGACGATCTAGAAGCGCCTGAGCAGCGTCGCCGTCGACACGAACGCGACGCGGCCCTTCTGCGCGGTCTTCTTGACGTTGTAGGCGAAGAACAGCCCGGCGTCCGTCAGCCTGACGTCGACGAGCGCCTGTCCGGTCTGCGAGAGCAGCGGCAGCGATGCGAGCTTGCCGTCCGCCAGTCGGACGAGCACGAGGCGGCGAGGCCCGCGCAGCAGGGCAAGCTTCGAGTTGATGCCCGCGAGCCGGAGCGCGGCGGCGGCGCCGAGCCCCAGGGACGCCGCTTTGTTGCCGGTCTTGGGGCTGTAGAGGTCGAGGCTGAACGAGCGCTCGACACCCAGGCGCGACCCGTTCAGCGCCACCGCACGCGCCGGGTCCCCGGCGGGATCGGGCGCGCTCGAGACGATCGCGCCGCTCGGCGCGAGGACGCGCACCGCGCCTCCTTCGACCACGGCCATGCGGCTGCCGCCGACCGCCGCGAGCGGGTACGAGCCCGCGCCTGAGCGCACCACCCGCCGCCGCCCGCTCGAAAGCTCGACCAGGTGTCGCTTGCCGACCCCCACCCACTCGCAGTAGGCGAACTGCGGGTCGGTGTGCGTGCAGTCGACCTGCCAGTGGTTGTACGCCAGCACCGAGCCGCCGCCCTGGAGCTGCCCCACCCAGTCGCCGGTCGGGTCGCCGGCCGCGCGGTAGCCGTTGATCTCGTACTCGACCTGTTTCGCCGACCGCCCGGCGAGGTTGGCCAGCATCACCGTCATTTCGAGATCGTTGCCCCCTCCTTCTTCGATCCAGGCGACCTGGCGCGCGCTGAGCGCGAGCTCGCTCACCCCGTCGCCCTGACAGCCGAGGTAGGCGCGCTTGAAGCTCCGAACGGCGTGCCGGCCGGGGGTCCAGATGACGACCGGACCACACCCATGCTTGTCCCTGGCGGTCAAGACTGCTGCGCGACCGGCGTCTGCGGCCAGCAGCTCGATCGGCGTGCGCGTCGAGACGACGGCGCCGCGCGGCAGGCGGGCTGGCGGCGCCGGAACGGCGGGAGTCGCAGGCGTCTGCAACAGCACCGTCGTCCCGGACGGAGACGGCCACCAGGCTTCCCCTATCCACGAGAGGGAGAAGAGGTCGGTCTTGCCGTCGCTGTTGAAGTCGCCGGCGGCGATGGCGGCCGGGTCGAGGTCCGCGAACGGCGAGAGCCCGACCGGAGCAAACCGCCCGGCGCCGTTGCCGAGCGCGAACGAGACCAGGCCCGCCGCGCCGTCCGCGACGGCGACGTCGAGCTTGGCGTCGCCGTTGAAGTCCGCGAGGGCGAGAGTTCCCCCTCGAACCGCAGCCGGCGGGCCGGCGGCCCGGAAGGCGCCGTTGCCGTCTCCGAGCAGCGCCTCGGTTTGCTTTCCGACGACGGCCACCAGGTCGGTCTTGCCGTCGCCGTTGACGTCGCCGACTGCGAGGGGCCCGGGCTGTCGTGCAGCAACGATCGTCTGTCGCTCCGTGAAGCCGCCCGTGCCGTCTCCTCGCCACAGCCAGATCGCGGCGGCGCGACTGTTGGCTGCGGCGAGATCCGGTTTCCCGTCACCGGTGAGGTCGGCGGCGACGAGCGAGATGCGGGGGTTGTCCGTGCTCGACCCGCCCATGGCCAGCTCTGACGGCGGCGCGAAGCCTCCCGCACCGTCGCCGAGGAGGATCCTGAGGCGATAGCCGTTCCGGAGAACCGGGACGACGAGGTCTTCCTTGCCGTCGCGATTGAGGTCTGCGTGAGCGAGGCCGACCGGCTCGCCGCCGGCAGCGACCGAGCCGCCGACCGCGAGGCCCCCGGAGCCGTCGCCCAGCAAGGTCTTCACGAGGTTGGCCCCGCGCGTCGCGACCGCCACATCGGCCTTCCCGTCGCCGTTGAAGTCGGCGCTCGTCAGCCAGCGCGGGTACGGGCCCACTACGGGTGGCGACCCGTGCTCGCGGAAGCCGCCGGCACCGTCGCCGAGCATGACCCTCACGTCGTTCCAGTAGCCGTCGTTCCCCACGGCGACGTCGAGCCTGCCGTCGCCGTTCAGATCCACGACAGCGGCCGACACCGGTGCGGGCCCTGCCGGCGCCGGCGGCCCGGGCGCGAAGGAAAGGTCGTTGTGGCCCGCGCCCGCCGCTCCCGTGACGACCGTGCCCAGGCACAGCGCGGCCGTCGTCACCACCAACCACCATGCCTTTCCCACCCACGAGCGCCTGCAGCCTGCTGAGGCTCCCACTGCGGGTTCCCTTTCTCCCCTCGTGACCACGATGACGATCCTTCTGCGTCTTTGCAACGCTCGGGTCACCGAGAGGTAAAGATTTTGCGGCGTCGCTAGTGGCAGCCGCCGGTGCCGGAGTCGGTGAAGAACCCGCCGCCCCCGTTCGCCTGCGGCTCGAACTCCCAGGTGTAGCCGGTGTCGAGCAGCATCAGCCGCAGGACGCCGAACGTCGTGTCGTCCATGTTCTCCTGGTTCGCGATGGGGGGTCCCACGAGGTGGTGGCTGTTGCCGCCGGTGCCGACGACGAACTCGCGAATCCCGCGCTTCGGGTCGGCGGCGCCCAGCGGCGTCTGCGGCGCGAAGCGCTGGTAGTTGTGCGCGTGGCCGTTGAGGACGACGTCCGCCCCCGCGGCGTACAGGTCCTGCCAGAGCGGCTGCACGGCCGGCGTCGCCGTCCCGCGCGTCGACGAGAAGAGCGGGTGATGGAAGTAGGCGAGCGTGCACTTCGCGCGGTGCTGTGCCAGGTCGGTGCGCAGCCAGGTCTCCTGTGGCGACCCGGTGCGGCAGGGGACGAAGCGGCAGTTGCTGTTGAGGACGACGACGTGCCAGCTGCCGAGCTCGTAGCTGTAGTAGCCCGCCCCGGCGAGGCCGGCGAGCGTGCCCCAGTAGGCGAAGTACGGAGCCGCCCACGGCGTGGCGAAGTCGTGGTTGCCCGCGGCCGGGCGCGTGTGGTCGCGGAAGACGCCCCAGCTCGGGTCGTAGCAGTCGGCGAAGTCCTCAGCCGTGCCCCGCGGGTACGCGAGGTCTCCCAGCGCGGCGATCGTCGCCGGCACCCCTTCGAGGAGCGCCGCCGTCGCCTCGTCGCCGCCCGAATTGCACGAGCCGATGTCGCCTGCGGCGAGCAAGAGCGGTGCAATCCCGAGCTTGAGCCGTGGCTTCGACTGCGTCTCGCGCGAGGCGATGGAGACCGAGCCGCGAGTCGCGACGAGCGCCAGCTGCACGACCCCCGGGCGGGCGACGGCGGAACCGACGTCGAACGACCTCCACCCGGGCAGCACCGTGCCGCGCGCCACCACGGGGCCGAGACGCGGCGCGGTTCGGAAGCTCAGCGTCCGCTCGTTCCAGCGCCGACCCGTCACCTCTCGCACCTGCACCGCCGCCCGGCCGGAGGTCACGAACACACGGAGGGCCGCCGAGGCGACGCCGCCGCGGAGGTTGCCGACTCGAAAGCGAAGGTACGCGCGACCGGCCGGCGCAGCGCGAAGCCGCAACACGCGAGCGCGACCGTGCTCCCCCCGTGGCGTTTCCGCGGTGACCGAGCCGTCGGCCACGGACGTGAACACCTGCTGCGGAAGCGCGGCCGCGGCCTGCGCAGGCCACAAGCCGCTCACCCCGGCCCCGATCGCGAACGCGGCGACGACGAGCGTTCGTCCATCCACCCAGTCGAATCTAGCCGAGGTGGCCGTCGAGGGCTGCCCCTTGTATCGCACTCTTGCTATGATCTCGCGCTTGCGATATGAGTGCTGACGCCTTCGAGAAGCTGCGCGCCCGGCTCGCGCACGTCGACCCGGATCAGGGATGGTTCTTCGCGCAGGTCGCCCAGCAGGTCGCCGAGCAGCGCAAGGCACACGGGCTCTCCCAGCAGGAGCTCGCCGAGCTGACGGGCACGACCCAGTCGGCGATCGCGCGTCTCGAGTCCGGCGGCCGTCCGCCGCGGATCGACACGCTGCTGCGAATCGCCGAGGCCCTGGACTGCGACCTCGAGGTCGAGCTCAGGCGCCGCTAGCTACGAGGCCGCCCGGCCCTCTGGGCCGGGCGGCCTCCGTGAAGATCAGCCGACGCCGTGAGGGCCGACGCGCACGTGCAGTTCGAAGACCGACCGCAGCGAGCGCGAGGCCGCCCGCGCCGTCTGGGCGAACGGCACCTCCTGCTGGCACACCGTCCCCTCGGCTGGAAGCGCGAGGGTCTCGATGTACACGTTGACCGCGTCGTCGATGCAGGCTGAGTTGCCCCCGTACGCGGTGTGGCCGTCGCCGCGCATCGTCAGCAGCCGGACGTTGCCGAGCTGTGCCTCGGTCCGCAGCGCGCCCTTGTAAGGCGTCGCCGGGTCGTAGGTCGTCGCCACCTCGAGCATCGTCGGGGCGGACCGGTTGGCCCGGAACGGACCACCGTACACACCGTTCGAGTTCGGCTGGTAGAGGCCGTAGTTCAACTCGACGTAGCCGGTGTTCCACCAGGCGTGGTCAAAGAGGCCCCATGAGTGGTTGCCGGAGTCGAGATACGCGCGGATTCCCGGCTCGTAGCTCTGGTCGGCCGCCGTGATCAGGAAGTAGCGGTCCGTACCGGGGCCGAAGGTGCCGTCGTCGTTGCGCCCGTAGAAGGCGTCGGCCAGCACCCGGAACGTCGTTCCGTCACCGTTCTGCGCCTCCTGCAGCGCCTCGACCAAAAGCGGCCAGAGCTGCTTGGCGTACATCGCGAGCATCGCCCCGGCGATCAGGTCGTCGCCGCCCACGGGCCGCGGGTCGCTACCCGAGGCCGGCAGCGGATGCGTGTAAGCGTGCTGCACCAGCTGCTCGTAGGCGTCGGCCGGGTCGCTTCCGCCGAAGCCGCACGTCCCCTGGTCGGCCGCGCAGGCTTGGAAGAAGCGCGCGAGCGCCCGCTCGAAGCCCTGTGACTGCTCCTGCAGGTTCTCGGTCGGCTTGTCGATGTACGCCTGCATATCGAGCGGGCCGTCGAGGACCATCGCCCGGTAGCGGTTCGGGAACAGGCTCGCATACGTCGAGCCGAGGAACGTGCCGTACGAGAAGCCGAGGTAGTTCAGCTTCGCGTCCCCCATCGCCGCCCGGATGCGGTCCATGTCGCGGGCGGTGTTGCCGGTCGTGATGTAGTTGAGCACGCTGCCGTTCAGCTGCTTGCACCGTCTGATGTAGCCGCGGTCCTTGGCCAGCAACGCGTGGACGTCGAGGTTGAACGGCGTCGTATACGGCTGGGAGTAGATCCCCTCCGTCTCCTGGTTCGCCTGGCAGTCGACCGACGGCTGGCTCTCGCCGACGCCGCGCGGGTCGAAGCCGACGATGTCGAAGCGGTCGTTGACGGCTCCGAAGAGCGCGCTCCCGATCGCGTGGATCGTGTCGACGGCCGTGCCGCCGGGCCCTCCGAAGTTGACGAACAGCGGCCCGATCCGGTGTGCTTGATCCTGAGCCGGCAGCCGGATCAGTGCGAGGTTGAACTGCCGCCCGTTCGAATGGCGATAGTCGAACGGCACCTCGAGGTTGCCGCATTGATAGCCGTCCCCGCAGTCGTGCCACGCAATCGTCTGGGTGGCATGGTGCGTGGGCGCGGCTCGGTGCTTCGCCGTACCCGAGCGAGCGGCCGCAGTCGAGACGACAACCGCGACCACCGCGCCCAGCACCGCGAGCAGCGAAAGCCAGCGCGTGCGCGCAGTCATGGTGATCCTCCTTGGTAGGCGGGGGCCAGCCGCCGTGGTGCGGCGCCCAGACGACTGCGCGCCGATCTCCCCATCGGACCTCCCCAGCTGGCCGTCCGGGAGTTCCTACACGGTGTCTATGTTCGAGTCAACCGTTACAAGCGGTCTCGGACGCTACGACTCCACCCCGACGTTGAAGCTCGGGTACCGCCCCGTGAGCAGCATCAGGTACCCGAATGTCTGGATCTCGATCCGCAACGCGAGCGCCGCGAAGTTCCGGATGCCCTCGGGCACCCGACCCAGGATCAGCGCGATGAACCAGCTGAAGATCGCGAGGATGTTCGAGAGGCCCGAGAGCACGTACATGAGCAGCAGCGCCGGAATCGCCAGGATCGCGCGGAACAACACCGTCCAGCGGTTCTGTCGCGCCGGCGGGTCGACCTCGAGGTCGATCGGATACGTCCCCTCGGTCCCGGTGAAGCCCGGGTACGGGTTCGCGATGAGGAAGCAGTACGCCCTCACGTGCGTGGCAAAGCGGAGATATGTCGCGAGGAAGTTGTGCAGCCCCTCGGGGGAGCGGCCCATGAACAGCGTCGCCCACCAGTTCACGAACCAGGCGAGGTACGCGATCACGCTCCACAAGACCAGCCAGAGGAGGAGCGGGATCGCGAGGATCGCGCGGAAGAAGACCGTGAGGCGGTTCCGGTGCAGGTCGTCGTGGTTGACCAGGCGGATCGGGTGCTGCGCGGTGGTGGTGCCTGCCGTGGCGGCTTCCATAACGGCTCCCTTCTAACGGCCTTCGAAGCGCGGTTCCCGTTTCTCCAGGAACGCGGCGACTCCTTCGGCGAAGTCGTGGGTGCTGGTGGCAGCGGCCTGCAGCTCCGCTTCCCATTCGAGCTGCTCATCAAGCGTGGCGTGCTCGGCGTGGTCGAACAGGCGCTTCGAGAGGGCGAGACCGCGCGTGGGCATCGCAGCGAGCTCGGCGGCGCGCTCTGCGGCACGGCCGGTCAGCTGTTCGTCGGGCACGACCTCCGAGACGAGGCCCCAGTCCAGCGCCTCGGCCGCGCTGAGCCTGCGGCCGGACGTCATCCACTGGAACGCGCGTGCCGGCCCGAGGAGCCGCGTCGTGAAGTACGTGCCGCCCATGTCCGGGACGAGGCCGATGTTGATGAAGGCGGGCACGAAGGTGGCGCTCTCGGCGGCGATCCGGTGGTCGCACGCGCAGGCGAAGCTGAGACCCGCCCCGGCCGCGGGCCCGTTGACGGCGGCGAGCACCGGCTTCTCGAGCTCGCGCACGCTCCGGATCGTCGGGTGGTAATGCGTCCGCAGCCGGCCTGCGATGTCCCTCGCGGCCTCCCCGAACTCGTTCAGATCCTGGCCGACGCAGAACCCGCGCCCCGCGCCGGTGACGACGACGGCGCGCACGTCGTCGGCTCGCGCCTCCTTGAATGCGCCGACGAGCTGGCGATGCAGCTCGGCCGTGAAGGCGTTGAGAACGTCGGGCCGGTTCAGCGTGATCGTGAGGACGGCGCCCTCGCGCGTGGTCTCGACCTCCGCCATCCGCCGCAGCCTACAACGGCGTTGCTAGCTTCGACTCGTGGCCGGGTTGACGTACATCTCGTCGGAGGAGGAAGCGCTCGACGCGTACTCGCGCGCGGTGATCACCGTGGCCGAGCGGCTTGCGCCGTCGGTCGCGAACCTGCGCGTGAACCACGGGCGACGCCTGGGCGGAGGCAGCGCGGTCGCGATCACGCCGGACGGCTTTCTCGTCACCTCCGCACACGTCGTGAACGGATCGACAAGGGGCGGGCGCGCGTCGTTCGTCGACGGCCGGGAGCTCCAGTTCGAGGTGGTCGGAGCCGACCCGCACGCCGACCTCGCCGTGCTGCGCGCGGAGGCGGACGACCTCGTGCCGGCCGAGCTCGGCGACGCGGAACAGCTGCGGGTCGGCCAGCTGGTGGTGGCGATCGGCAACCCGAACGGCTTCGCGGGGTCGGTGACGGCAGGCGTCGTCTCGGCGCTCGGGCGCTCGCTTCCAACCCAGAGCGGACGGATCGTCGACAACGTGATCCAGACCGACGCGGCGCTGAACCCGGGGAACTCGGGCGGCGCGCTCGCGGACGGGTCGGGGCGCGTGGTCGGGATCAACACCGCCGTCGCGGGCATCGGCCTCGGCCTCGCGGTTCCGATCAACGCGGCGACGCGGCAGATCGTCGGCGCGCTGATGACCGAGGGCCGCTTTCGTCGCGCGTACCTCGGAATCGCCGGCGGCGGAAGGCCGCTGCCTCCCCGCCTGGCGCGGCAGCTGGGCCGCGAGTCGGGCGTCGAGGTCGTCCAGGTGGTCGAGGGCTCACCTGCAGCGGAGGCCGGCCTGCGGCCGGAGGACCTGATCGTGGAGCTCGACGACGCCGCTGTGACCGACGTCGGCGACATCCAGCGGCTGATGGTCGTCGAGAAGATCGGCGCGCCCGTGCCGGTGCGCGTGCTGCGCGAGGGACGGGAGCTGGTGCTCTCGCTCGTGCCCGCCGAGCTCGAGGGCTAGCTCCTTCCTACATGGGACCCGCGAGCTGGCCGGTGTGCCGCTCGTGCGCGGCGAGCTCGAACACGACCTGAGCGACGAGCGCGGCGGCGAGGAGCCAGAGGATGACGACCGGCGACAGGACGGTCGAGAGCGCTGCGAGCACGCCTGCCACGGCGGCGGTCACGAGCCGCAGGACGACATCAGTGTCGACTAGCGTGGGCGGCGTAGCGAGCTGAATCGCCGCGAGACCGACCATGCATAGCGCCGTTCCCGCGGCCGCGATCCAGCCGATCTCGTCGTACCTCGAGCCCGGCTCCACCGAGAAGATCGCGAGCTTTACGCCGATTCCGAGGGCGGCGATCCCGGATGCGACGAAGTAGTGCGCGTACACGAACGTGATCCCGCTGCGCACGTTGCGCGTGACCACCGAGGCCGCGTCGAGGAAATCGAAGTAGAGCCACCAGATCGCCGCGGCCGCGACGAAGCCGCCGAACGCCACCGTGGCCGACAGCACCGTCCAGCTGGTCTCCGTCGTCCCCAGCACCACGGCGATCACCGACTCGCCCAGGACGATGATGATCAGCAGTCCGAACCGCTCGGGGATGTGCCTCGGGTCCACGGGCATCCCGCGCAGCATCCGCCACGCCCTGATCGGTGCCACGTGCTCCAGGGCGAGAGCAAGCGCCCAGAGCGCGTACTTCCACGGCACCGGGACGGCGAGCGAGATCAGCCAGTCGCAGACAGCGAGGCCGAACATCAGGATGAACCAGCGCGCAACCGGTCGGGCGACCTCGACGTCGCGATAGACGCGCACGTAGAGCACGATCAGGATCAGCCGCACGGAGACGTACGCGAGCACGAAGGCGTTCTGGCCGCCGTCGAGCGCGTTGGGAACCGTGCTCGCCAGCCCGGCGACCGCGAACATCCCGAGCAGCGTGAGGAGCCGGTAGACGAGGTCGTCGGTGTCGAACCGGGTCGCGTAGAAGGTGAAGCCCGCCCAGGCCCAGCCGATGGGCAGGAAGAGCGCGAGGTAGCGTCCGAACCCCGCCGCGGTCGGGTCGGCACTGAGGGTCGCCGCGACCTGGGCAATCGCGGCGACGAAGACGAGGTCGAGGAAGAGCTCGAGCCAGGTCGCGCGGCGGTCCCCCTCTTCCTCGAGCGTGCGGAGGCGAGGCGGGTCGAGGAAGCGCGCGAGGCTTGCCAACGGCGCTAGCTGCGCCCGCGCTGCGCGCCTTGCGGTAGCTCCTGGACGTCGGGGATGGCTACCTCCCCTTGAACTCGGGCTTGCGCTTTTCCGTAAAGGCCGTCAGGCCCTCCTTGGCGTCGTCGCTCGCGAACGACAGGTAGAGCGCGCGGCGCTCGGCCTCGAGGCCCGCGGCGAGGGTCGTCTCGTACGCGCGGTCGACGGACTCCTTGGCCAGGCGCGTGGCCACCGGGCCCTTCTCGGCGATGTCCCGGGCGAGGCGCTTGGTCTCGTCGAGCCAGGCCTCCTTCGCCACGACGCGCGCCACCAGGCCGGCGGCGAGCGCCTCTCGCGCCGAGAGGCGGCGGCCGCTCAGGATCACGTCCATCGCGAGCGATTTCCCCACCGCGCGGGTCAGCCGCTGGGTGCCGCCGGCTCCGGGGATGATCCCGAGACCGGTCTCCGGCTGGCCGAACTGCGCGGTCTCGGAGGCGACGATCAGGTCGCAGCTCAGCGCGAGCTCGCACCCGCCGCCGAGGCAGAAGCCGGAGACCGCCGCGACGAGCGGCGTCCAGAGGGCGCGGATCGCGTCCCAGCGCTCGACCCGGCGCTGGTAGTAGAGGTCGATCGCGGAGGACTGCGCGAGCTCGCCGATGTCGGCTCCGGCGGCGAAGGCGCGCTCGTTGCCGCCGAGCACGATTGCGCGGATCTCCTCGTCCCGGTCGAGCTCCTGCAGCGTGCTCACGAGCTCGTCCATCAGCTGGTCGGAGAGCGCGTTCAGCTGCTGCGGCCGGTTGAGCAGGACGACCGCGATCGGCGCGTCGCGCTCGACGAGCACCAGCTCAGCCATGTCCGCTCCGGCGAACAGTGACAGTCACTGTGACTGTCACTGTGACTGTCACCGGGGGTTGGGTTGGACAGGTCACTTCTTCTCCAGGAAGCGCTCGATGGCGGCCTTCGGCTCGTCGGTCGCCATCGACAGCGCGAGCCAGTCGCGGGCGTGGTTGATCGTCTCGTGCCACGCGAGGTCGCGCCAGAAGTTGAGGTGCTGCTTCGCGTAGCGCGTGGTCTGCGGCAGCTTGCGCACGAGGTTCTCGACGACCGCGTCGACCTTTGCGTCGAGCTCCGCGGCAGGCACCGCCCAGTTCACCAGCCCCCACTCGGCGGCCCTGGCGGCCGGGATCTCCTCGCACATCAGCACGATCTCGCGGGCCCGCCGGTCGCCGACCATGATCGTCAGCCACTGGGTCGCCCCGCCGGCGGGAACGGACCCGTGCTCGGGCCCGACGTGGCGGATGAACGCGTCGTCCACCATCACCGCCAGGTCGCAGGCCATCTGCAGCTCGTTGCCGCCGCCCACGGCGATCCCGTTGATCCGCGCGAGCGTGGGCTTCCCGATCTCCCGCAGCCGGTCGTGCATGTCCTTGAAGGCCCCGAACCACTTCCAGTACTCGGTCGGCTTGCCGACGTAGTGGTCGGCCCACTCGCGCAGGTTCGCGCCGACGCAGAACGCGCGCCCGGCACCGGTGACCACGACCACGCGGATCGAATCGTCCCAGGACGCGTCCTCGCAGGCGCGGGCGATCTCCCGCAGCATCCGGAAGTCGAACGCGTTCAGTACGTCCGGCCGGTTGAGCGTGATCGTTGCCCGCGGCGGATCCTTCTCGTAGACGATCCGCTCGAAGCCCAGCTCGTCAGGCGGCAGCGGCCGCGGAGCCTCGGGCTCCGTCACGAGACGTCCGCGAACAACACGTGGAAGCGGCCGCCCATCTCCATGGCGTCCTTCCCCGTCGCCATGAACTCCTCCGTGCGTGCCGCCTCCTTGAACGCATCGCGGTCGGGGAACTCCCACTCGGCGTAGTACGCGTACGCGGGCTCGCCCATCGGCGCGCCGAAGACCTTCCCGTGGCGAAAGGTCCCGCCGGGCACCTGCCGGCAGAGCTCGGCGTGCCGCTCGTACCGCTCCGGATCCGGCTCGCTCTCCTAGAGCACAAA
>Ga0081455_10006897_pt1 | contig 12086 bp, 12 predicted proteins | sample TabmetS3T2R1_FD_70207 | JGI IMG/M metagenome (GOLD analysis project Ga0081455, IMG submission 70207) | Tabebuia heterophylla rhizosphere microbial communities from the University of Puerto Rico - S3T2R1 | ecosystem: Host-associated > Plants > Roots > Rhizosphere ...
CTTGCCCCGCGGCGGGCGGTAACGGTCCGTGCCCGGACCAAACGAACCGCCGCCGGCAGGCACCAAAGCATCCGGGCGTGGGTAACAAAAGGCTGAGTCTCGCCGCTGAGTGCTGACCGGCATCTCAGATTTGTACCGGTGAGTCGCGCCTGCAAATGAACTCCGGCGTCGCATAGCCGTGGGTCGATTCGCGGCCGGATCGTGCCCGGGAGCGGCCGATTTTCGAACCGGGGGCTCGTGAGTATTGGGCCCGAATTGGGCCCGGATTTGGCGTGATCAACTACAGCAGAGCCCGATTAGCGGCCCAAAAAGCAACCTCTGACAAGGCGCTTCGGCAACTCGCGTCGTCATGATCACGGAAGACGCATGACCAGCCTGGTTGGTCTTGTCATCTGGGTGTTCGAATAACTCGGGCACGGCGAAGATCCGCCTGATTAGGAGCGATGCTGTGGAGCGGGTGACGAGAATCGAACTCGCATGACCAGCTTGGAAGACGAGAACCGTAAGGCTGTGATTAGGTGATTTCGTTACATGCAAAGAAAGACGCTGACCAAAGCTAGCCGTGAGTGACCGCAGTTGCGCGCGGTATTGGGCACGAATTGGGCACGCGACCAGACACTGTTCGATTTGCCTGGGCCAAAATCAAGACACTTGATCGTAAAGCCACAGCGCAGGCAGCGCCGAGCCTCGTTTAGGCGCACGAGCCGGCCCCGCCTCTTGCAGCCAACGCCTTATGTATGGCTGACGCACAGCGAACGCCGACAGTACCGTGACTTCAATGGCCGATGAAACCTCACGTGAGAGGGACCGAGTCCGAACCGTTGAGGTCGTCGCCACTCTATCGTTGGCGACGGATCTCAGCATCGGCGTGCCGCTCGAACACGGCTTGCACAGTGCGCTGATCGCGCGGCGGTTGTGCGACGAGGTGCATGCCGACCAACAGGAGGCCACGGAGGCGTTCTATGTGGCTCTGCTGTTCTACATCGGCTGCACTGGTACCGCGCTGACGGCGTCGCGGATCTTCGGAGACGACGATGCGCTGACGACCTACGCCACTCCCGTCCGATTCGATCGTCCTCGCCGACAGGTGGCGGGAATGGCCCGGGCCGTGGCACCACCTGGGCACCCTCGGCACAGGCGGGCAATTCAACTGGCCCGTAGCATGCCGCGGCTCGTGCGGGCATTCCCGACCGTGGTCGCCACAGACTGTGACGTGGCGCAGATGCTCATGGATCGCCTCGCGCTCCCCCCAGAGGTGGCCCCCTTGTTCCGCCACACGAACGACCGGTGGGACGGCAAGGGCCCGCCGGGGCGTCCACGCGGTGAGGCCATCCCGCTGCCCATGCGGATCGCGCAGGTGGCGCGAGACGCCGCATTCCAGCGGATGCTCGGAGGCGACGAGTTCGCGGCCAGCGTGATCCGGAGCCGCGCCGGCGCCGCGTTCGACCCCGCGATCGCCGAGGCCTACGCCCGACGCTCGAATGACGTCTTCACCGGCGATCCGACGACATCGGTGTGGTCGCAGATACCGGCTAGCGAGCCTGGTCCGGGACTCGCGCTCGAGGGGCCGGCCATCGATGATGCGCTGGCAGCCATGGGCGACTTCGCTGACTTGCTCTCGCCCTTCCTGCTCGGCCACTCCGCCGGAGTCGCGGAGCTGGCCGTCACCGCCGGACGCCTGTGCGGGCTGGAGGAGACCGAGCTGCGGGCACTAGGCAGGGCAGCCCTGGTACACGACTTGGGACGCGTCACGGTCCTGGCCCGAGTCTGGCAAATAGCAGGACCGCTGTCGCCCGGTGATTGGGAAAGCGTCAGGCTGCACGCCTACCACGCGGAGCGAATCCTGAGCAGGTCATCCTTCCTGCGACGGCTCGCACCAACGGCTGCCTTACACCACGAACGGCTGGACGGCTCGGGCTATCACCGCGGGTGCTCGGCGCCGGAGATTCCGGTGCCCGCACGAATCCTCGCCGCCGCGGACTGCTATCACACCATGACTGAGTCCAGGGCAGATCGGGATCCATTCCCACCCGACCAGGCTGTCGAGACTGTCGTGTCCGATGCACGCGCAGGTCGCCTCGACGCCGAAGCGGTTGCCGCCGTCGTCGAGGCAGCAGGACACAAACGCCCCCAACTGGGCCGGCCGGCCGGGCTGACCCCGCGAGAACGCACCGTTGTCGGCCTCCTGGCCCAGGGGCTGCAAACCAAGCAGATCGCCCGGGCGCTCGGAGTCACGGCCAAGACGGCTGACACCCATATTCAGCACGCGTACCGGAAGATGGGTGTGTCGACGAGGGCTGGCGCGGCTCTGTTCGCCATGCGCCACGGCATCGCTGCCTCAGGAGAATTCCTGATACCGCCGCGGGGCTGATCCTCCTAGCGTCGTTGCATATGGCCAAGGAGGTCGTCTAATGCCAACTCAGTCCACAACGTCGCGTCCGGCGGCTGCTGTCGTGGCCGTTACGCCGCTGGTCCTGATCACGGCATTCGTCCTGCACCCCCATTTCCCGGGTCGGCAGCCCAACATCGAGGCGCTGGCGGAGGCGGTCTCGTCCGACCCGACGCGATGGGGACTCGTGCACCTGGCCACTGGCTTGGGCTCAGCCCTTCTGGCCGTTGCTTTCCTGATGATCAGTAACCACCTCCGTCGCACTGGAGAGGACCGCTGGAGTGCCGCGGGGCTACCGTTGATCATCGTCGGATGCACGTTGTACGCGATGCTGCCCGCGATGGAGTTCGCTCCCCTCGCCGCGGTGGAGTCCGGCGGCGACCCGGCCGCTGCCCAGCGTGCGCTGTTCGATTGGTTCCAGCCGATGCTGATCGCCAGTGGGATCATCTTCGGCGCCGGAGCTGTCTTCTTCGCGGTGAGCATCACCCGCAGCGCTGCCTTGGGGCGGGCTGCCGCCCGGTTGGTTGCGGGAGCCTTGGTCATCATGGCGCTGTCTCGCTTCGTGCCCTTGTCAGCAGTCCAGTTCTACGTGCAGGGCCTGGCCTGCTATGCCGCGATGCTGCCGCTGGCGTATGCCATGTGGCGGCCTTCAGCGCCCGCTCGGGTGTCGCGCGTGGTGTCGCAGCCGACAACCACCGGGCCCAGCGTCGGCTGACTACTGCTCTCGCGCGCAGCCCCGCCCTACCGGCCACGAGTAGGTGCGGTCACACTGGTTCGCTGGAGGCTGATGACCTGCCCGATCGGGCAGGCCGTCGTACGACGACGGCACGTGAGGCGAGCAGCCGGCTACTCGGTGACTGTCCACTTCCGCAACGACTCCAGCCAGGCCTGCGTGCGCGTAGACCCGATCGAGGGCCGCGTACGTGTCATTCACGGGTCTCCGCTTGGACCGCCGGGCCAGGCTTGACCGCGAGAACTGAGACGCTCTTGACGCCGTACTTTGCGCTGGCGTTGCGGGCCTGGTCGGAGATGAACTCGTAGCGGTTGCGGCGGATTACCTCTACGCGCAAGCCGGCGGCCTCGATTGCCTGACGGTAGGAGTCCTGCTGCGCAGCACCGCCGATGCAGGAGGCCCACAGGTCGGCGTTGCTGATGATCGCCTCGGTCAACTGCAGCTCGGTGACGATGTCGGCAATGGCGAGCCGGCCGCCGGGCCGCAGCACCCGTGCCGCCTCGGCGAATACCCGTTCCTTGTCGGGGGAGAGGTTGATCACGCCGTTCGAGATCACGCAGTCAACACTCTCGTCCTCGACGAGCAGATGCTCGATGCGCCCTTCAACAAACTCAACCTGGTCGAACCCACCGGCGGCGGCAAGCCGACGCGCCTTGGCGAGCTGCTCGACTGTGAAGTCGAGGCCAAGCACCCGACCCGACGACCCGACCAGCTGGGCGGCGGCGAATGCGTCCATTCCGGAGCCGCTGCCTAGGTCGATCACCCGCTCCCCTTGGCTCAGGTCGGCCAGGTCGAAGAAGTAGCCGACCCCAGCGAAGGACTCGGCCGCCTCAACGGGCAGGCTGTCCAGCATGTCGGCCGGATAGCCAAGCCGCTCGGCAAGCGGTCGTCCGACTTCGAAGTGATAGGCGCCGCTTGGTGCCTGTGCCACATTGCGGTATATCTCCTGGACTTTGACTTCGAGCTCCGCAGTGTTCACGTTGGCCATGGCTCGACTCCATTTCTGGTGACCGGTACCGGGTCCCTACGACGAAGACGCTTGCCTGCTCTGCGATATTGCACCCGCAGCAGCAACAGTGGGCCGGTCCATCGCAGCAGAAGTCGAGTCCGCTATGGAGTGAGCTCCGATTGCTCGCGGCGTGCTGCGGGTGTTGCAGGTGCTTGACACGCAATAACGTTGGACTTCGGAGACGTCCTAGTAGGTGTGGAACTCGTGGGTGCAGCCCCGGCGACAGCGGTCATGAGCGCCGGCCTGAATCCGGTGTCGAGCTTTCGCGACCTGGCGCGCGAGCAGCTGCCCCGGCTGCTCTCGCTGGCGCGGCGGCTGGTGGGCGAGGACGCCGAGGATGTGGTGCAGGATTGCCTGCTGAAGGCGTACTGCAGGTACGACCAGCTGCACGATGCCGCGGCGGGTCCGGCCTGGCTGACGAGCATTCTGGTGAATTGTTGCCGTGACCGTGGCCGCACGAGGGCCAGGCAACCTGTGGAGATTGATTTCGATCAGGTCGAACGGTTTTCGCTCTACCGCAAGATTGCCTACGAAGACCCGTTCCCGTACTCGGATTCGCTGCATCTGGACTTCCTCGCCGAGTTCAGCCGTGAGGACGTACGGGCGGTGCTGATGCGATTGCCGGAGACCTACCGCATCCCGCTGGTCGTCGTGTATATGGAGGGCTACCTGGCCAGAGAGCTGGCCGAGATGCTGCATGTTCCACTCGGCACGGTGTTGGCGCGACTCCACCGGGGACGCAAGCTCTTCGAGACCCAGATGTGGGAGTACGCCGTGCAGAACGGACTACTCAAGGAGGGAGCCCGGTGATCAGCTGTACCCAAGCGGTCAACCAGCTATGGGAGTACCTCGACGGCACCGTCGACGACGCCGAGCGCGGACTCATCGACGAACACCTCGCCCACTGCCGCCGCTGCTGCGGCGAGCTGGAGTTCGCCCGCGAGCTGCGGCGAACACTCACCGACGCCGCGCACGACGACCTCCCAGACCATGTGTTGCACCGCCTCTACCGGACACTTGAGGAGCTGGAACCATGAGCCGCGATTTGATGCACAGCGATGAGGTGAAGGCACTCGTACGCGCCGCCTACCGGCACGTGCCGCCTACTACGGCAGCAGTGGCTCACAAGATCTACAGCGCGGACGAGCTGGCGATGCTGCCCGATTCGGCTGTGGACCGTGCGCTGGGCGTCGCCAACCATCTGCGGTATGCCGACATCCAACTCGGCGAGACCATCCTCGACCTTGGCTGCGGGGGTGGGATCGACACGATCTTGGCGGCGCAACGGACTGGCCCCACTGGCAGGGTGATCGCTTTGGACTTCCTGCCGGAGATGCTTGATCGCACGGCACGCGCGGTGCAGGAGGCCGGCCTGACCAATGTGGAGCTGGTCGAGGGCGAGATGGAGGCGATCCCGTGTCCAGACGCGAGTGTCGACCTGATCATCTCCAACGGCGTGATCAATCTATCCGCACGTAAGGCCAGGGTGATGGCCGAGTGTGCGCGGGTCTTGCGTCCCGGCGGAAGGCTGTGTGTCTCTGATCTGACCGTCGAGCTTGATGATCTACCGCCAGAGATTGCCACCCAGCCGGCAGCCTGGGCGGGCTGCGTCGCTGGCGCGCTGGCGGAGGACGCCTTCCTGCACAAGCTCGAACGCGCTGGATTCGAGGACGCCGAAGTGGTGGAACGGGCGCCTTTCAGCATCGACGACTGTGCGCTGTACCCGCTGTTCTCCGATGAGGTGATCCAGCTGATGCGGACCCTGATCCCGGTCGACCAGCATGCCCGGGTTGCCGCGACCGTCGTTGTCAAGGCACATCTGCCTGAGGTTGAGGAGATGCGATCCGAGGCCTGGGCCGTGCGATCGGAGGCCGGGGCGTCGACCTGCTAGGCGGGCGTCACACAAGACGTCGGTTGTTGATGGAGTGTCCCTCACCCGGCCGACGTGCCCGCAGTTGAGGTCCGCTACATCACGCAAGTGGAAGATCTTGTGCTCAAGTCAACGACGTAAATCCGGGTAGCTCCAACGTCAACCAGGAGTCCGAGGCACTGTTGTTTGCCTGGACTGCTACCTGCGCTGACCAGCCGAATACGCGATCCGGTATCACCATGCCGCTCGCCGCTGAATGCAATACGCCGGGTTCCGTCGCCGTCCTAGCTGTGTCAAACCGATTCGTAAGGAGTGAGAACTATGACGGAGACGCTCACGATCCGCAACGGGATCGATGTCGACCAGCTGCTGGCGACAATCGAGGCGATCAAGGACGACCCAGCCGTGGGAACATTCACGTTCCGGGCATCAAGCCGCTGGGAAGAAGGCACCTACAACCTTGGCGAGATCGGGCGGTTCATCCACGCCGGCCAGGAGGACCAGACCCGGGGCGAGGCATTCCAGCTTGAGGGCGACGAGCCGCCGGTGCTGCTGGGCCGAAACAAGGGCCCGAACGCGGTGGAGTTGCTGCTGCAGGCACTCGGATTCTGCTACGCCGTCGGCTACGTGGCCAATGCTGCCGCCCGGGGAATCGAGCTCACTGCGATGGAGTATGAGCTCGAAAGCGACCTCGACGTGCGCTCGTTCCTCGGTTTGGACGGCCCGCGGGCGGGCTTCACCGAGATCCGAGCGAAGGGGTGGGTGTCGAGCCCCAATGCCACGAAGGAGCAGTTGGTCGAGCTTTGCCAGTACGTTCAGGACACTTCGCCGGTGAGGGACAGTTTGGCCAACCCGGTCTCAGTGACCACAACCCTCGAGGTCCGCTGACCTCCGGCGGCCGTCCCGAGATATGCACAAGTTGCCGGTCGCTCGCGACTGGTCGTCCGGAAACCTACGTTCATGCGGCTTCCGCTCGGTTCGCCTAGGCGGCATCCCATGTAGATCCCCAGGAATCCACGTGCACGTAGTTGTTCGGGCATCATCCAAGACGACACTCAGATGGCTCGAGGACTCTGCGGTATGGAAGTAACACCGGATGATCTTTTTGAGGCCGGTGCTGTCTCCCGCCATGCGCTCGCGCCGTCTATTGCGCGGGATTGGTCAGTTCGGGCCGGTGACCTTGCCTGGGATGTCCGCCGAACCGTGGCACACGTTTGCGATGCCTTGGGCTGGTATGCCGCGCACTTGGCAGCGCAGAGTCCGCGTCGGCTACGCTTCGACTTCCGCGCACACACCGATGCTTCTAATGCCGAATTACTCGACGTCCTCCAGGCCGCGGCCGCAACTTTGACAGCAGTGGCGAGGGCCGCGCCGCCGGGCGTCCGCGCTTACCACAATTACGGCATGGCCGACATCAGCGGATTCGTTGCGATGGGATGCGACGAGATCCTGGTCCATTGCTGGGATGCCGTGCGGGGGTTAGGCGAGGAGTTCGCTCCACCTGCGGAACTCGCCGATCGGGTTGTGCGCAGGCTGTTTCCCTGGGCACCGACCAATGAGTCACCGTGGCAAGCCCTGTTATGGGCGAATGGGCGCACCGACCTTCCTAGCAAGGAGCGTCTAGGGCCCGATTGGGCCTGGCATTGCGCGCCTCTTGATGAGTGGGTTGGGGCAGTCCCGCGCCAGGAGGGGAACCCACCTAACTGTTACGAATGGGATCACGATGCGCACCGATGGAATCCATCCTGGTGAGGAACAAGCCGGGGTTGACGTGGCCATTACGCCCGAAAGCAGTGCGGCCGAGGCGCTGACCGCTTACTACTCCTCGACCGCCGAGGCGTACGAGCAGCGGTGGGCATCGGCGTTGCACCCCGCCGCCATCCAGTTGCTGGACCGCCTGCCCCTTGCTTCGGCACGTCGGGTGCTCGATCTCGGTGCCGGCGTCGGGACCCTGCTGCCGGCCATTCGCCGTTCCGCGCCAACGGCGCTGGTCATCGCCGCCGACCGAGCGGCCGGCATGTTGCGGCGTACGCCAGCGGGATATCCGCGCATTGTCGCCGATGCGTCGCAACTGCCGTTCGCTGGAGGTTCGTTCGATGTGGTCGTGATGGCGTTCATGCTGTTCCATGTTTCTCAGCCTGAGGTGGCGCTGAGCGATGTCCGCCGCGTGCTCCGCCCCGGTGGCGCGGTCGGCCTCACAACCTGGGGCCAGGACAAGGTCGTTCCGGCATTGGCGGTCTGGAACGAGGAGCTCGACCGACATGGCGTACCGCCGGCAAGCCCTTTCATCGCCCGGCACGAACTTATGGACACCCCGGACAAGGTGCGCACTCTGGTCGGCGACACCGGGTACCGAGAGGTCTGGGCTGAGTCCGTTCCCTGGTCGCACCGTCCCAGCCCAGGGGATTTCATCGCACGTCACGCCGCCCTCGGTACGACGGGCAGGCGCCTGGCCGCCATGGACCCCGCCACCCAGACCGCATTTCTGCGCCGTGTGCGGGCCCGGCTTGAGAAACTGGCCGCCGAGGACTTCTTCGACGAGAGTGAGGTCATTGCCGCGACGGCGATGGCGCCCGTAGGTGCAGCAAGCACGGCGTACCCGGAGCGTGGGCGAGTCGGGGCAAGGGCATGCTGAGCAGATGACACGCCAGGTGGTGATCCTCGGGGCCGGGTTCGGCGGGCTTGAGCTGAGCACCTTGCTCTGTGAGCGGCTAGCCAGCGACGTCGAGGTGACGCTGATCGACCAGAACGACGCGTTCACCCTCGGCTTTTCCAAACTCGACATCGTCTTTCGTCAAACGACTCGCGAGGAGGTGCGGCTGCCGTATCAGCATTTGGCGAAGCGGGGTGTCCGGTTTCGGCAGGAGACGGTTCGCTCCATCGATCCGCAACGCCGCCGGGTGACCACCACCGAGGCGACATATGACGCGGACTTCCTGGTGGTGGCACTGGGCGCCGACTATGACCTGGCGGCCACGCCTGGCTTCGTGGAGGGTGGCTTCGAGTACTACTCAGTCGCGGGCGCTGAGCGACTGAGGGATGAGTTGCCATCGTTCCGCGGCGGCAATGTGTTGCTCGCGGTTTTGTCGATCCCGTTCAAGTGCCCGCCCGCCCCGTATGAGGGGATCCTGTTGCTGCACGACTACCTGGTCGAGCGCGGGATCCGCGAGACTACTCAGCTGCATGTGGTCACTCCACAGCCGGCGCCAATCCCGGTGTCGGTTGAGGCGTCGGAGGCGGTGGAGCTAACGATGGCGGCGCGGGGTATCGAGTACACCAAGCGGCGTCGTGTGTACGGCATCGACCCCGCCGACAAGGTGGCGCATTTCAAGGACCATGACGAGCCGTATGACCTGTTCATCGGCATCCCGGTGCACAAGGTGCCGGACGTGTTGGTGGAGGCGGGGCTGACCGAAAACGGCTGGGTAAAGGTAAACCCGTTCACCCTGGCCACTCCGTTTCCGGCCGTCTACGCACTCGGTGATTGTGCCGAGACCGGGATCCCCAAGGCCGGCGTCTTCGCCGAGTCGGCTGCTCGGACCGTCGCCGACGAGATAGCTACCAGCATCCGGGGCGGCCGCGCCAGGCCGTATGACGGCACCGGTCTGTGCTTTGTGGAAATGGGCGACGGCGAGGTAGGTCGGGTCGACGTGCACTTCCGCGCCACGGGTGGGCCGACAGCTCCGTTGCTGGGACCCAGCGCGGAATACGCTGCTGAGAAGGCCGAATTCGGAGCAGTCTGTCGCGCCCGGTGGTTCGACCTCTAACACCATTGACGCATCGTCAACCTTCACAGGGTGGGTGTGCCGACCGACAGGAGGTGAGGGTGATGTCGGAGGGAGGAGGCGAGCCGGTGGACGCGAGGCGTACCGCTGGAGATCCGCGCGCCGACGTTGACCGGACGGAGGCGTTGAGTGAACGGTTGTTCGGCAACGCCGTGGGGGCGCTGGAGCTTTACACCATCTATCTTGGCGAACGACTCGGGCTGTATCGGGCACTCGCAGAAGGCGGTGCGGCCACCTCGACGCAGCTGGCGGCACGCACTGGGACCACCGAACGGTACGTGCGGGAGTGGCTCGAGCACCACGCCGCTAGTGAGCTGCTCGTGGTCGACGACCCGCGGGCGGAACCACTGGCTCGCCGGTACTGGTTGCCGCCGGAGCACATTCCCGTCCTGGCAAACCCCGACGACGTCCGATACGAGGCTTACATCGGCGTCGACATCGTGCGCGGCGGGCGTTGGCTTCCGCAGCTCGTGGAGGCGTTTCGGGTTGGGAACGCGCCGCCGCCTCTGCCGTGGGAGCCCGAGGGTCGGGAGGAGGCCAACCGGGCAGTGTTCCTCAACGTGCTTGGCACCGAGTGGCTCCCTGCGATTGTCGACGTCGACACGCGGCTTAGGGCCGAACCGCCGGCGCGGGTCCTCGACGTGGCCTGCGGCACCGGCTGGGCGAGCATCGCCATGGCCCAGGCGTATCCCAAGATCAACGCGGACGGTGTCGATCTCGACCACGATGCCATCAGCGCCGCTCGCAGGAACGCTGAGCGGGCCGGCGTCGCTGATCGAGTGAGGTTCTCCGTCGCCGACGCCGCCGATCTCGGCGGAGCGGGCGGGTATGACCTGGTGACGATCTTCGAGGCGCTGCATGACATGTCGCGACCCGTTGACGCGCTCAACGCAGCCCGGCGAATGCTCGCCGACGACGGAACTCTTGTGGTGGCCGACGGGCTGATCGCCGACGAATTCACGGTCCCCGCCACACCCCTGGAACGAATTGCGTACGGCTGGAGCGTTGTGTCCTGCCTGCCCGGCGCCATGGGGGATCCGCAGACCGCAGCCACCGGAGCCGTCATGCGCCCGTCGATGCTTCGTCAGTACGCCCTCCAGGCGGGCTTCAGCGGGGTAGAGGTTCTCCCGATACACACCGACTACTGGCGCTTCTACCGACTACTGCGGTGAGTGCGAGGACGCAGGCGATCGCCTGCTGCGATCACTGGCCTGCCTGGTTCTCTGTACTGGGGGCAAGGTGAGACCGGAGGCTTCGATCAGGAATCATGTCGCCGCCCGTGACCACACATCCCCGAATCGATCGCTGTCCGACGTACCGCACTTACGACCCACTAGCTTCATGCCACCGCGATGAACGAGCTGGACCCAACCCGAGTGGCGCTGCTGGCGCTCGACTTCCAGAACTACGGTGTCCACCCGCAGGGCTACTGGGCCAGTCATGGGGAGCCTGATTGGCCAGCCATCGCTCGCCCCGCCGTGGACACCACAGCCAAGGTGCTCGCCGCCGCCAGGCGCCATCGTGTCCTGATCATCCAGGTCGGGGTGGCCTGGCGACCCGGGAGCCCGGAGATGAACATGGCGGCCCCGCTCTTCGCCAACGCTGCCGACCGGTCGGTGGAGGGTAGCTGGGGATCGGAGTTCTACGCACCGGTGGCGCCCATCCCCGGCGAGCTCGTCATCTACAAGCGGGGGGTGAGCGCCCTGGCCGGGACGGAGCTGGATCGCTTGTTGCGACTCCAGGACGTCAACACCCTGGTGCTCACCGGGGTGGCTACTCAGTTCGCGGTCGAGGGAACCGCCCGGGAGGCGGTCGACCGCGGCTACCGTGTGCTGGTCTTGGAGGACTGCTGCGCCAGCCGCGTCCCGGAGGTCCACCGGTTCTCGATCGATGTGATTCTGCGCAGGCTGTGCGAGGTGACCACTGCCGAGGGTTTCATTGGCGCCCTCGAGCGGGCCCGCGGGTGAGCCGCCCCACGGCTTTCCGGTTGGCCTCATTGGTGTCCCTGCTGGAAGGCCTATTCACCGGGTTACGCTCAGGACGTTTAGCCTTTGGAGGATTGTCATGGTGGGCGGAGCGGCGATCGATGTCCTGCTTGCGGAGGTTCGCTCCGGCCTCGACCGTGTAGACCCCGCCGATCTGGCAGCGGAAATCGCAGCGGGCGCGTTAGTCATTGACACCCGCCCGATCGAGCAACGGCAGCGCGATGGGGAGCTACCCGGGGCGTTGATCATCGACCGCAACGTCTTGGAGTGGCGGCTGGACCCAACCTGCCCGCACCGCATTGCCGAGGCCGACAG
>Ga0081455_10006898_pt1 | contig 12084 bp, 8 predicted proteins | sample TabmetS3T2R1_FD_70207 | JGI IMG/M metagenome (GOLD analysis project Ga0081455, IMG submission 70207) | Tabebuia heterophylla rhizosphere microbial communities from the University of Puerto Rico - S3T2R1 | ecosystem: Host-associated > Plants > Roots > Rhizosphere ...
GCATCAGGTCCTCGGGATCACCGCCGAACGGGAAGTTGAATCCTCCGCCTTCCATCGCCTCCAAGGTTACGTGAGCGCACCCTTGTAGCCGGCCTCCACCTCGCGTTCGAGCTCGCTCACGACCCCGACGCCGTGCGTCATCGCCTCCGCGAACGGCGAGGACATGCTGTCTCCGAGGGCGTGCTCGAGCCGGCGCACGGCTGCCCCGACGGCGTCGAGGTACCCGGCCGAGGCAAGCCGCGGCGGAGGCTGGAGCGTCTGCTCCAGCTCGAGCGCAGCCGGCAAACTGCGAATCTTCTCCCAGAGGGTCGTCGCGGTCTGTTTCTTCCAAGCAGCCAGGACGCCTCGCGGCAGCTCGGCCCAGGACTCGGCGATTTTTAAGGCCGCAAGCAGAACCTGATCTTGCTCCTCCACGATCAACGCGCCCACACGTCGCTGGAGATCAACGCCCGAATAGTCGGCGCCTGTCAGCAAGATTTCGTTGGCCGCGTCCCCACCGAATCGATGCGCGAAGATCGCGGCGGCCGTTTGCGCCAGCGCAGGGCTTTGCCCGATGTTTGCGGAAGAGTACACGCCCGTTTGGCTGTACACGCAGGCGTCGCAGAACTGGCCGACGAGCCAGGCGGCGCCTTTGGCATTCCCATCCAAAGCGGCGACGACCGGGATATCCGACTCGGCGATCAGTCGTTGAAACTCCAGCGCCACGTCCTCAGGAATCGCGGGGGGAATCGCGCGCTCTGTTCCCGGAAGAAAGTCGGGATACTCGCTGACGAGAACGACGGCTTTGTAGTAGGCGTTCTGATCAACCTCGGCAAAAATACGGCCAAGCTCCGCCGCTAAATTGGACCACACAACATCGGGACGCCGTGGCGGTAGCCCGACCGTGAGGGAGGGGGTGGGCGTTGCATCCTCACCCTCACTCACGCTCGGGCTAACGCCACCGCCCTCACTCACGCTCGGGCTACCGGCACACGGCTCACAACGGAACTTGATGACAAGAACGTTTTCCGCCGAGGTATCCAGATGGATATGTTCCGGATCGTTACCGCTCGAGGTACTGATCCGGAAGGCCCTCTCGCTACCGCCCGCGGCGCTGATTTCGACGTGCGACCCTCTTGATCGAGTCGTAATTCGCCGCGGCCAGCATCAACAAGAAACCGATCGCAAGCAACGCAAGAGGCCAAGCGGCGCGATCCCTGAAAAGATCCCGTTGCAGGCGCACGATCCCGATTCCCAGAAACAGCAGGCCGGTCACGAAGAAGTTCTTCATTTGCTTGGCCACGCTGCCGAAAACGAAGATGCAGGCGACGGAGGGAAGCAAGACTTCGAATAGACGGGCTTCATGCCTGAGGCTGCTGTCCGCCGGCGACTGCTCCCAGAGGTTGGAAGCCGTCAGCCCGAGCAGCAGGAGCGGCGTCATTACGTGTCCGGGGATGAAAAAGCGGAAGGACTTGGCGACCCACCTGGTCTGAGGCGACGAGACCCGCTCGCAGGCGTATTGCAGCGTCAGGTAGATCATGGCGTTGATTATGAACAGGTACTCGACCTGCGCTCGCGTCACAGGCGCCACAGACTTCAGCCATTCGGCGTAAGGTTGATGAAAAGCCGCGACGCCGCTCAGCGCGATGAGCGTGAAGCCGACGGCGATGGGGTAGAAGTAACGCGAATCTGATGAATGGCCGGATCGCTCTATCGCGAGTCCCGCGGCGAAGAAGAAAATGGCGATGGGTATGAGGTAAAAATAGACCTTGCCCGGGTCAGCGCCGAGCCATTCGATCAGCCCCATTCGCAGCAGCGTAAGGTGACCCAGCAGCGCCGCCATGATCGCGATCACCAGCGAGAACACAGAAGAGCGGGTGAAGCGCCTGAGCCACAGGTAAGCCGGGAGCGATAAGAGCACGGCCCACCATAATTGAGCGTTGGTCGTCTGTTTGAATGCGGGGAACATTTGAAAAAGTTCGAGGTCTTCACGCCCTCTCGTGAACGACGAGAAGATTCCCCACTCGTTCATCGCGATGATCAGCAAAATGGGCAGCAACAAACAGAAGGCGAGAAGGAACGCCACGCCGATCCGCTGTCGCCCACGCCTCCACACTCTGACGCCTGAATAACAGGCGGAAGCGGTCGCGGCGGAGACGACGACAACAGGCGCCGCGCCCGACAACCCGAAGTATCGAAACAGCGCCATCAAGGCGGCGCCCGTGACGAGCAACCAGCCGCCCAGATAGAGGCTCACCTGAGAAAGCGACAATCGCCGGACCTCCATAATCCAGGCGTCCTCCCGGTCTATCAGCCGGTCATACAGTTTTCTGAACGAGTCGAACTCCTGCTCCGAGAGTATGCGATCTTGTCGCCAACCCTCTAGTTCGCGTACGTGTTGTTCGACCTTGCCCGCAATCATCCGTGCGTATGACGAAGGCAGCGCCAGGACCGGCTCGCCGGCGAGCAGACGAGCCAGGTCATCGGCCATCTCGCGCGCGGATTGGTATCGCTGCGCGGGGTCCTTCTCCAAAGCTTTCAAGCAGATGTTCTGAAGCTCGCCCGGTATGGCGGAGTTGATTCTTCGGGGCGGCGCGGGATCATGTTCACAAATCGAGCGAATCTGATCGGGAGCGCTTTCGCCTCGAAACGGCGGCGCCCCCGTAATCAGTTCATAGAGGATCGCTCCGAGGGAGAAGATGTCGCTTCGCGCGTCCAGAGGCGCGGCGGCCCGCGCCTGTTCCGGTGAAAAGTAATCGGGCGTTCCCATGATCTCGCCGGCCTGTGTCAGTCGCTCTCCGAGATCATCAACCTGAGCCGCAAGGCCGAAGTCCAACACCTTCGGTTCGAGGTCAGGGCCGACGAGAATATTTCCGGGTTTCAGGTCGCGGTGAATCATCCGGCGCTGGTGCAGGAAATCCACGGTCAGGACGACCTTGAGCATCAAGTCAATCTTCTGGTTCAGAGCCAGCCTGCGCGCCGCCTCGGTCAACGAAGCGCCTTCGATGCGCTCCATGACAAAATGCGGCTCCTCGTCGGCGTCTCCGAGGTTGTATATGCGAACGATGTTCGGGTGATCCAGTCGAGCCAGCGCGCGCGCCTCGCGCATGAATCGCTCGCGCAGTTTGGGATTGCCGGCGTAGCGCGGGCTGAGCGTCTTCACCGCGACCTTTCTGCCGAGCCTTTCGTCGAACGCGAGAAGGACGCGGCCCATTCCGCCCGAGCCGATCTCGCCCAATATTTTGTAGCCGGAAAGACGCTCTGGCAGTTCCGGCGCCCGAGTGGCGCATGGCGCCTCACTCGGCATTAACGCCATGTCAATCTCGTCGAGGGCTCTGAGCTGCGCGCGCAGCTCAGGATCGAGTTCGGGATAATCCCGGCAGTATTCGTCCGCGTCAATCGGCTCTCCCTGAAGCCGCAGGTCGTGGTAGGCGGCCACAGCATCGGCGATCAATCGCTCACGATCGCGGGAGGGCTGGTTGGGATTGTCCTGCTCTTCTTTCATCGCGCAGTTTCGATTCCCCTGCCGCCGCAGCGGCAGGAATATCAATATTTCAAAGACTCGGAACTCAACGCATATCTTGTTCTTGAATTGCCCTGAATCGCTTGATCGCACGGTGCAGCAACAACGCGGCGGCCTCTCTGCTCCGGCCGAGTTGTTCTGCCATCTCCGCGTTGGACAGGCCTTCGACTTTTGCTAGAAGGATTGCGCGACGATAGTCCTCCGGCAGGCTGTCCAGTTTTTGAATCAACTCCTGCAGGCCCTCTTTCTCCGCCAACAATCGGCTTGGAGTGGCGCTATCCACAGGCTCAGGCCCGTCCGGGGTTCCGACCGACCGGAATCGCACAAGTTCGGCGCGCCGCTTCTGTCTACCATGGAATCGGGCTGCGTCGGCGATCACGTGATCGGCGATCCTCGATAACCAACTGAGGAAGCCGCCGGGTTTCTCGTATCGAAACCTCTTGATGTCGCGGAAAGCCTCGAGAAACGTCTCCTGCAGCACATCCTCCACGTCGGCCAGCCGCCGCATCTCGTGGCCTAGCTTATAGTGAATCAGCAATGCGAGTCGCTTCTGATACATCTCAAACAACGCCTTAAACGCGTATTCGTCCCCCTGCTCTATTCTGGCGAGCAGGTCGTAAGTTGATGTCGGCTGTTCCATGTATGTAAATGGCTTTGATTGTCCTTTCGGCCACGCTACATTGGGACGTCGGTACAGTGCCGCAAGTCGGCGTAAAGGAGTTGATGGAAAAGGCGCTCTCCAGCCTCGCGCCGCACAGAGAGCCTCCCCGCCGTGTACGAGCGCGACTTGAGACCGCGCTGAACCGATTCGCAGATCGCCACGTCTTCATCCTGAATCCGCTCCGCGACGGCGACGCTCGCGAGGCTGCGCTCACGGGCCTGCTCCGAGACGTCGGTGAAATAGAAATCGAAGATGACCTCGGTCCGATCCATTCCGAGAGGGATGACGAAGTTCGTGTCCATCACTCCTTCGTACGAGTTGAGCATGAAGTTGGGGTAGAGCCAGTAGTAAAGAGCGCGGTCGCCCTTACGAACGGCGCCCGTTTGCGCCTCGGCCCCTTTTGCGGCGACGGGGCTTGATTGCAGGCAAAATCGTTCGCCGGTTTCGATCGTGTAGTTGCTGTAGTCGAGAACGCTGTCGAGGCCCTTATGAAGATAAGGTACGTGATAGCCGCCGTCGAGGTAATTATCGACAAAGACCTTCCAGTTGCAATCGAGCGCATAGCGCCGCCGCTCCGTCCAGTGGAAATTACCCAGATCCAGCCCGCGCATCCGGCTGATGAGATCGGCGCCGAGAAAGTTTTCGAGCGAAGGACCGCCCCGATCGAGTTTGACGAACACCCAGTTTTCCCAAACCGCGGTTTCGACAGGCGCGAGACCGTTCGCCGCGCGATCGAAGTCGCAGACGCCGGTGAAATCGGGCGTCCCGCGAAGCTCCCCTTCGAGCGAGTAAGTCCAGCCGTGATACGGGCAGCGCAGATTGCGCGTCTCGCCTTCGGCGGCGGTCACGACGGCGGCGGCATGGTGGCGACATACGTTGAAGAAGCCGCGCAAAACCTGATCGTCGCCTCTGACTACCAGGAGCGGCTCCCCGGCCAACTCCCACGTGACGTACTGGCCCGGCCTGCGAACCTGCTCGGCGCGCCCAACGAGCTGCCAGGAACGCGAGAAGACCGACCGCCGCTCCAGTTCCATAATCCTCGGATCCACGTACCAGGCTGCGGGGATTGTCGATGCCTCGGCCAAAGGCGCATTCGGATTGTAACTCTCGATGATCTGCTTGATTGAATCTTCCACGGCTCGTGGCCCCTTCCGTAACGCAAGCTGTCCAGTTTGCGTCGCTCTATCACTCACTCATTGTTTGAAGTTGAGCAAACCTGATGGTTCGCATGTTTCCTTTGAAAACTCAGTAATGGAGGCGGCGCAAACTGGACAGTTTGCGCTACTGGCGTTGAACATATTTCACAACCTGATCAGTGACGCGTTGGCAGGGTTTCAATTCAATCTCGACCTTCATCGCCTCGGCCTCTTTCCGAAGTTTCGCGCGGTCGACTGTGTCCCAGGCGGCGGGCGCAGGTGGTCCGTCGCTCGGTTCGTCGTCCGGCGCGGCGCGCGCGACCAACCAGTATTTGCCGGGGGCGATGTTACTCAATGAAAACGAGCCGTCGCTTCGCGGGAACGCTTCGGCGTAGCGCAACACGTCACTGGCGGCGCCCGCTTCGGCGGGAACCAGGTGGACGCGCAAGCGAGCGGGCAGGCGCGATCCTTCTTTGGCAGGAGCCACTTTTCCGCTCAAAGTGGCCGCGCCGTCGGCGACAGTTACTGTCACGCCGGCGAGCTTCTCTCCCGCTTTCAATGCGATCCCGCTGCGCGCCACGTCAGCCGGCGATGAGCTGCGCGCCGCCGCCCCTCTGGCGCCCGCCGGCGAAGAGGTCGCCGCAGGGGCCGTGATTGCTTTCACGTACCAATTTTCGTTGGGCAATCGCGGTTCGAGGAAATAACGATTAGCTACGAGGTTGTAGATCGTGAATTCGCCTTTCTCGGTCAAGCCGTTGACGGCATTCCGGCTTTGAGCCGGAGTGGGTCCCGCCGGTTGCGCCTCAAAGCGAAGAGTGAGCAGCGCCTCTTCTAATGACCATTTGCGCTTGGTTTCGCAGACGGCGGGCGCCGCCTCCAGCGTGAACTTTCCGGCGATGGAACCAAACGGTAAGAGCTTCAATTCGACGCCGCCGACATCCGCGCCCCTGACCACGATCTGGCGCGGCGTTGAAACGAACGGCTCTTCGTTGTTGTATCCACCGCGGCGGGCGGTGATCTCGTAAACGCCATCGGGTACGCCGTGGATGGCAAACCCTGTGGTCCCGTCGTCTCTGCGAACGGTGCTAGTGGCGCCAGAAAAAGCCCCGATTGCGGCGCTGGTAAGCGAGACGCTAACTGAGACGTAGGGCGAGGGGGATCCGCCTCCGCCAGTCACCGTGCCGCTAACCACATGGCCGGTGTCGCCGCGATAGCGGATGTCGACGCCGCTGACTTCGCCGCCGCTAGTGACCGTTACCTCAGTGGCCGTCTCGCGAGTTGACGACGGGTGAAAGGTCGGCGAGTCGAGGTCATAAGGAGTAGGATAAGGGCCGGAAAAACTGTTGCGCGTGAAGACGACATAAGTTCCCGGCTGTAGGCCATAGATGCGATAGACGCCGCGATCGTCCGTGAATCTCTGACGGCCGCCGCCGCCCCGAACCGAGTTCCCCTCGGCGTCGCGCGTCATCATCGTGTTGACCTGCACGCTGATCAAGGGTTCGCCCATCGCGTTCGTGACTCTGCCGGTGATCGCGCCGCCTTTGATCATCGTGATCGTGACGTTGGCGCCGACGCGGTGATAACCGCCATCCTGCCTCTCGCTGATCGGAACGGGCCGCTGCACGTAGCCTTTCGTCGAAAACGCCACGACCGAATAGACTCGCGGCGCGAGTCCGGTGAATTTGAAATTGCCGTCTTCATCAGTGGCGGTCCGATTCTGTGAGCTGCCCGTCGTCGGGCGACGGTCCGTGGCGACGGGATTCAGAATTACCGTCACGTTCGACATTCCCACTCCATCCTCGGTCACGACGCGACCAGTGATCTCGCCCGTCTGCGCATTTGCGATCAGAGGGATGAACAGCGAGAAGACGGAGATACAGAGGGACAGAGAGACGGAGAGAAAATTTATCTCTCCGTACCTCTGTCCCTCTGCCTCTCCGTCTCTCCGTCTCTCCGTCTCTCTCTGTCTCCTTCTCATCTGTCTCCCTCCTTTCGGCTCAGGTCAACCACGAGCGTGACCGACTGTTGATTGCCGCCGCTGAGAACGACTCTTTCTTTGACCGATGAAATCAGCCTTCTGATCTCCGGGCTCGATGGCCGGTCCGGCAACCCTAACGGGACGACCCTGACCTCATACTCGCCCGGGGGCAGATTATCGATGACGAACTGTCCCCGCACGTCGATCTCCGCCCCCGGCGTATTCTGCGCAGGTTGATCCACTCTGCGCGCGTAGGCGAAAAACTTGTAGCCGGCCGGCAACGCCCCGCCAACGATCCTAAATTCGCCTCGAATCGCGAGCGTACCGTAAACCATGATGACGCGAACGCCAGTCACCTGCTCTCCCGCGTCTACCTCGATCCCCTCGCTCGCCGGCGCGCCGTTATGCTCGATTCGCGCAATCGCAAAGCCGCGCGTGTCCGGGTATCCAACCATCGAAATAGCCACCTTGCCGGAATGTAACCCGCCGATGCGAAAGCTGCCGTCGGCGTTGACTCTGGTCAAGCCCCTGCTCGGCGGAGCCGGCGGCCCCTGGCTGGTCGACCTGACTGAGGCCGAGAGGCTGACTTGTGACAATCTCGCTTGAATCTTTGGATCGTTGGTTCCCTCGATGACGACAACGCCGCTAATAGAGGCGCCCTGCCGAACTCTGACCTCAACGCCAATCGCAGTATCTTCGCCGATGTCGACAATCACCGGGTCGCTGATGAATCCGCCGCCATTCTGTTCGTCGGGGCGAGCGAGAATCGCGTACTTGCCCGGCGGCACGCTGAACATGCGAAACTCTCCATTCGGCCCCGACCGCTCTGCGCTTCCCGAATATCCGCCGGAGTATCTGCCATCTCTCGTCACCCCCCCAAGGACGACCTCCACGCCTGCGACCGGCTGCCCGCTGCCGGCGTCAACCACCCGCCCATAAACGTCCTGGGTCTGTTTCGGATCGGTGACGGTGATGTCAATATTGATGGCCTCCGAGCCTTCACTGACCTCGATCACCTTCGCCTCGGATTCACTGGTCCCATTCTGGTAAAAGGCGCGTGGATAGAATTCGCGCCTCGAAGTAATACTGGCCGAACCGGGAGTCTCCGCATACCCAACGCTGACTATATAGCGACCTTCCGGCAGCCCGTAGATGCGATAGAGACCGCGATCATCAGTTTGGTACATGTCGAAGTTCGGAGAGAACATGCCCCGAGGCTGGTTGTTCGCGTCGAGTTTGCGGAGATTGAGCCTCTCTTCAATCACCGGCCGGCCCTGCGAATCGGCGACCCGTCCGGCGATCACGCCGCCGCGCTTGATTTCGAGGTCGACGTTTTCGACCTTCTCGCCGTCGGTGAGATTGAGCGTCTTGCCACGCATGCCGAGGAAATTACCATCTTCGGGCGAGACATATCCCGGCGCGAGCGCGGAGACCGAATACCTTCCGGCGGGGATGCCGGTGAAATGGAACCGCCCGCTCTCATCAGTCCTGGCGCGAGGCGCGTTGGACGGGCTTTGATTCTGCGTCTGCAAGACAACCATCACGCCTCGCGCCGGCTCGCCTTTCAGAATGACGCGACCGGAGACCGTAGCCGTCCCTGCTTTCGACTCGGCGGCCTGGGCTTGAGCCGAATGAAAAGCGCAAGGCAGTACGAGAATACTGAGCGCTAAACTGAGCTTTTGCATAGGACCTCCTTGTTCTGTTGGTTGTGACCTTGATGTTCAGCCGCCGCGAGTGAACTGACTGCTGACCACTGATCCCTAACAACTCGAGTAAATGAAAGACTCCAACCATGTTTATTTGCTCTCGGGCGTCAGTCATCAGTCATCGGGGGTCAGTGAACAGGTCGTTTGGATGACCAGCTCATTTGTCTCCCTCCTTTTGGCTCAGGTCAACTACCAGCGTGACCCGCTGCTGATTGGCGCCGCCGAGAACGACTCTCTCTTTGACTGACCTGATCAGAAGCCTGAACTCCTCATTCAATTGTTTGCCATCCGGAAAGTAGACCGGGACGACTCGGATCTCATACTCGCCTGGAGGCAGATTCTCGATGACGAACTGTCCCCGCATGTCAATCTCCCCCCCCGATGAATTCTGCGCCTTCTGATCCACTCTGCGCGCGCTGGCGTAGAACCTGTAGCCGGCGGGCAATGCCCCGCTGACGACCTTCAACTCGCCACGTAACGTAAGCGAGCCGTGAACCAGGACGATGCGAACGCCAGTCACCTGCTCTCCCGCGTCCACCTCGATCCCATTCTGCGCCGGAGCGCCGTTGAGCTCGATTCGCGCAATCACAAGGTCGCGTGTGTTCGGCGTTCGGTCCAACGAAAAAGTCGCTCTGCCCCGTTGTAAGCCGCTGGCGCGAAAACTGCCGTCGGCGTTGACTTTGACAGTAAGACTGCTTGGCTGGAGCAGCGGCTCTGAATTGGCAGGCCTGATGCGTCCCCCGAGCTTGATCTGCGACAATTTCGCTCGAATTTCCGGATCGTTCGTGCCCTCGATGACGACGACGCCGCTGATCGAGCCGCCCTGGCGAACTCTGACCTCCACGCCGGTCAATGAATCTTCGCCGACGTCGACAATTACCGGGTCGCTGATGAATCCGCCTCCACTCGGATCATTGGGGCGGGCGATAATCGCGTATCTGCCAGGCAGCGCGCCGGAAATGCGAAACTCTCCATTGGGCCCTGACCGCGTCCCGTTTCCCGTATATCCGCCTGTGTATCCGCCCTCCTTCGTCACCCTGCCAATCAGGACATCCACACCCGCAACCGGCTGCCCTGCGCCGATGTCTATCACCTGACCGTAAACATCATAGGTCTGTTTCTGTTTCGGCTTCTGATCGGGGACGGTGATGTCAATCTCGGCGGCCTCCGAACCATCACTGACCTCGATCATCTTTGCTTCAGCCCCCCCGACGCTGACCAGATAGCGCCCTGCGGGTAGCTCGTAGATGCGGTAGAACCCACGGTCATCGGTGCGGTACATATCGTAGTTCACGCTGTAAGCGGAGAAAGGCAGAGGCTGGTTGCTCGCTGCGAGCTTGTTGAGATTGACCTTCTCTTCAATCAACGGCCGGCCCTGCGAATCTATAACTCGTCCGGCGATCACGCCGCCACGCTTGATTTCCAGGTCGATGTTTTCGACCTTCTCTCCCTCGGCGAGATTGAGCGTCTTGCCGCGCACGGCGAAAACACTGTCGTCATCAGGAGAGACATATCCCGGCGCAGCCGCGAAGACCGAATACTTTCCAGCCGGGAGGCCGGTGAAATGGAACCGCCCGCTCTCATCAGTCCTGGCGCGTGGCGCATTGGGCGCGTTCTGGTTCTGCGCCTTCATGATGACCGTCACGCCTCGCGCCGGCTCGCCTTTCAAAGTGACGCGACCGGAGACCGTAGCCGTCCCCGCTTTCGATTCGGCGGCTTGAGCTTGAGCCGAATGAAAAGCGCAAGGCAGTATGAGAATACTGAGCGCAAAACTGAACTTTTGCATAGGACTTCCTTGTTCTGTCGTTCGCGACTTGGACGTTCTATCGATATTTCACGACCTGATCCGTGACGCGCTGGCAAGGTTTCAGCTCAACCTCAACATTCGTCGCCACAGCTTCTTTTCGAAGATTCGCGCGTTCATTGGCGTCCCAGGCGGCCGGGAATGGCGCCCGGTCAATCGGCTCGTCGTCCGCTACGATGCGCGTAAGGAGCCGGTATTTTCCCGGCGCAATGTTGTTGAACGCGAACGCGCCTTCAGACCGGACAATTGTTTCAGAGTAACGCAACACGTCTTCGGCCGCTTTCGGGTCGGCGGGAATCAGATGCAATCGCAATCTCGAAGGCAATCGCGCGCCCTCGTTTTCCGGGGCGACTTTGCCGCGCAAGCTCGCCGCGCCTTCGGCGAAAGTCACAGTGACGCCGGCCATCTTCTCTCCCAGCCTGAGCGTGAAACCGTTTTGCGAGACGCCGCCCGCCGGATTCGCCGCCCGCGCCGCGCCTCTTCGAGCCGGAGTCGCCGCGGATGCGGTGATCGCTTTCACGTAAAGATATTCGTCAGGCGAACGCGCCACGATCCGGTAATGCCCAGGCCCGACGTTGTTGATTGTGAATTTGCCGTTTTCGCCCGCTCCCTGGTTGGAAACGCCCGAGTATCGTAAGAAAGGCGGAGCGTCCGCCAGAAGATCGTCTCGCATTAAGACTATTGAGAATCGTTCCAGCGAGATTTTGCGTTTGGCGTCACAACTGTTGGGCAAGCCGTCGATGACGAAACGGCCGCTGACCGACCCCAGCGGATCGAGCTTCAATTCGATTCCAGTTACGTCGGCCCCGCTCAACGTTATGCGCGCCGGCTCCACGGCCAGGCCCTGATCATCTCCGGCGCTCCTGGCGTTGACGATATATTCGCCGTCCGGCAGGCCGTAAAACGCGAAGCCTCTGTTGTCGTCGCCCGGTCTGACGTAAGCCGAATTGGCGGATAATTCGCCCTGAGCGCCGAACAACTGCACGCTCACGGCCGGTCTGACGACGATGCCCTTACCGCCGCTGACCACGCCGCTGACGGTGTGGCCACGGCCCCCCCCGTAGCGAATGTCAACGCCAGTAATTTCGACCCCGGCGCTCACCTTTATTTCAGCCGCATCGGCGCGAGTCGTCGCCGAAGGATGATAAGCCGGCAATTCGTCGTCATACGGCGCCGGGCTCGGCCTGAAATTGTTATCGCGCCTGTTCGCGGCCACTACATAAGTCCCCGGCGTCAGACCGTAGATGCGGTAAACGCCGCGATCATTGGTAAAGCGCGGGCGCGAAAAATATGCGCC
>Ga0081455_10006899_pt1 | contig 12084 bp, 8 predicted proteins | sample TabmetS3T2R1_FD_70207 | JGI IMG/M metagenome (GOLD analysis project Ga0081455, IMG submission 70207) | Tabebuia heterophylla rhizosphere microbial communities from the University of Puerto Rico - S3T2R1 | ecosystem: Host-associated > Plants > Roots > Rhizosphere ...
TGACCAAGTCTGTCAACTATTTTCATCGGGTGGATGCGCCGACAAATTTATCGGAAGGAGCGTTAATGGAAGAGCGATCAGGTTGGAACCCTAGTTCTTACGGTTTGGGAAATCATGGCCTCAAAAACTTTAACCGCGCCTATTGGAATCTGAGCGCAGGAGAATTATACGAACACGCCATCAGGCGCGGCGAAGGAAGCATCGCGCATCTCGGGCCTCTGGTCGTCAATACGGGGCAGCACACCGGACGCTCTGCGAATGATAAATTCATCGTGCGCGAGGCTTCGTCTGAGAAACACGTCTGGTGGGGCAAAACGAACCGCCCGTTTGAGCAGGCCAACTTCGACAAGCTGCGCGAGAAAGTTCTGTCCCACCTGCAAGGAAAAGACGTCTACGTTCAGGACTGCTTCGCCGGCGCCGATCCTGAATATCGCGTCCCGATCCGCGTCATCACTGAATACGCCTGGCACAGCCTTTTCGCCCGCCACATGTTCGTTCGCCCCGATTGGAACACGCAGGCGGCCGGCCACGTCCCCGAATTCACCGTCATCAACGTCCCGACGCTCCAAGCCGACAGGGAGGCCGACGGTACCAACTCTCCCACGTTTATCCTGGTGGATTTCGGCGCGAAGCTGATCCTGATCGGCGGCACGAGCTACGCGGGTGAGACGAAGAAATCGATCTTCACGCTGTTGAATTACCTGCTGCCGCTCAAGGGCGTCCTTTCGATGCACTGTTCGGCCAACATCGGCAAGGCCGGCGACGCGGCGATTTTTTTCGGGCTGTCGGGCACCGGCAAGACCACGCTCTCGGCCGATCCCGAGAGAAAGCTGATCGGAGACGACGAGCACGGCTGGTCCGATCGAGGCGTTTTCAACGTCGAGGGAGGTTGTTACGCCAAGGTGATCAACCTCTCGGCGGAGGCCGAGCCTGACATCTACGCCTGCACGCGGATGTTCGGAACGGTGCTCGAAAATGTCGTGATGGATCCGGTGACGCGGCGGTTGGATTTGAACGACGGGTCGCTGACCGAGAATACGCGCGCGGCCTATCCGCTATCGTATATACCGAATCACGAGCCCACCGGCCTGGGCGGGCATCCCAGAAACATCGTGATGTTGACGGCGGACGCTTTCGGCGTCCTTCCGCCGATTTCAAAGCTGACGCCCGAACAGGCGATGTATCATTTCATCTCCGGTTACACGGCCAAGCTCGCGGGCACCGAGAAGGGGTTAGGTAAGGAGCCCCAGGCGACTTTCTCTACATGCTTCGGCGCCCCGTTCATGGTTCACCACCCCGGCGTATACGCCGAATTGCTGCGCGAGCGCATAGCCAAACACCATGCCCATTGCTGGCTGGTCAACACTGGCTGGTCGGGAGGGCCTTACGGCGAGGGGCATCGGATGAAGATCTCGCACACTCGCGCGATGATCCGCGCGGCGTTGGACGGCCGGTTGGCCAATGTTTCGACGGAACCCGATCCGATCTTCGGCGTTCACGTCCCCGTGATGTGCCCCGACGTCCCGAATGAAGTTTTGAAACCGCGAAACACCTGGAAGAACCCGAGCGCTTATGACGAAAAGGCGCGGCATTTGGCCAAACTGTTCCGCGATAATTTCGAGCAGTTCGCCGCCGGAGTCTCGGATGAAGTGAAGGCGGCGGGGCCTGCGTCCGCGCCTTGACATGGGTTAAGAGCGGCTTGTACTATGTCCGCTCGCTCGAAAGGGTTTAGGCACGTACAGTCAATGGTAGACGGCCACCCTTACAAGGTGGAGGTTGTGGGTTCGAGCCCCACCGTGCCTACCACTTAATCTCAAATTTGAAATTTGAGATTGTTTGAAAATGCGGAGTCGTAGTTCAGTTGGTTAGAACGCCGGCCTGTCACGTCGGAGGTCGCGGGTTCGAGTCCCGTCGGCTCCGCCATTCAATTGGCGACCATCATTTCCGCATTTATTTTTCTCGCCCAGCCGCCTGCATTCACAGGCGGCTTTTCTATTCTTCAGACTAAAGCCGCTGACTACGATCATGGCGCTTACTCTTGCCAATTTCGGCAGCCGCCTGATCACACGACGTTAAAACCTCGTCATTCCCCAAATTTATGCTCGAAATGCGTGTGTCGAATCCTGGCCCGCGAATGCGGGCGATAATATTGCCTGGGGTGGAGCGTGGCAGCGCGAAACCCCAGGAGTATGGCTGGCGCGAGTTGTTTACTCGAGCCAGTTTCCCGATTGGACTCCTGATCAGGCAAACCCACAAACAGGGCGATTAAACAAATCGCCCCACACCGTACACGATTTGCTAACTGCCATAAGCGATGCCTGTATAGCTGTGACGACTTTGGAGAGATGATTTTCTTCATCAACCCGTCATGAAAGTAACTCTCTGTGATCTAAAATAGGCTATTACTTGTTTAGGTGAAGTGTGGTCCTCAGGTGGTCTGACCATCCTGCAAGATAACTTTCTCTGACCCAAAATAGGCTACCGCTACTCTCTCTCTAAAAGACCGGTCACGCGCCAAATATCCGAAAAACTTTGCGACAATGTATTGCTCTCGCGTCCGATCTGGGCTATCTTACTGCCTTCCCATCTTACATCGGAATCCCATAGCTTCCCTATCCGATATCAGAACTCACTTCTATCTGCTTCCGCGAAGTGAAGGCTTTTAGTTGCGCCTTGTATAGTTGCACCTCACATTGCAGCTAGTTGTAAAAGAATGGCTGCAATCCCAGAACGATTTTCGTCAACTAGTCTCAGTTTGACGGCTTATCAACAACCGTTCCCGAATCGCAACTACACTGTGCTCTAAGCCGCTTGGCCGAGCGCATTCTACATTCACGGTCAGGGTGATTACTTTGTGGGCGCCCATGACTCAGAAGATCACCCTACGACTCGAAAATAGGAGATTGAAACAATGCGTAACACGCTCTACTTCCTGCTGGCCGCAGCGGTAGCTTTATCACTTACATGGCAGTCTTCCGTGACCAGCGCATCGAATCAACTCACAGGCGGGCTGCAACAGACCGACCGAGCGGTCCCGCAGGTTAAGTTCGCCCCCCTTTCCGACTACGACGTTCGTAAGGAGATTTCCGCCGCATCGCCGAGAAGAGTGAATCAATTGGGTGTGGCAGTCGGGACCGTTGATTCGCTGGCGAGGAAAAAAGCGATTGAATCTTTCAGCGCTCAGCTTTCTTCCGACGCGCGTAATAATCTTCAGGTAGTGATGGACGACACCGGTCTCCCGAAGACGGTCTTCAACCGCAAGGAGCCACTTTCCGCCCCTCGATCAGACGAGCCGGATTCGATCGCGCGAGACTTTCTCTCTGACCACGCGACCATGTTCGGTCTGAATAAAAGCCAGGTCGTCGAGATGAAATTAAAGAATAAGGATAACGATGAAGGCGCCACTTTCTTAAATTACGAACAAACGATTGACGGTATCCCCGTCTTTCAAGGCCAGGTTCAGGTAGCCCTCAATTCCGCCGGGCAGGTAATGTCAGTTAATGAGGGTTTTGTGATTCCGAACACCATAATGGATACCAATCCGAAGATTTCCGAAAGGGAAGGCCTGCAGCAAGCGTTTCTGTCTACGGGCAGGTTGGCGCCCCCATCGTTTGAGTTGATGCAAAACCGTCAGGAAAGAGGAGGGCGCTCCGTTTATCAAAACCCGCTCGGCGGAAACCGCGAGAATCTTCTCTCCGGCCTGACGATTATGCGCGTTGGGCCGCGAGCCGTGCTCGCCTGGCATTCTTATATGGACGTCGGCCCGGACGAATGGTACGAGACCCTGGTTGATGCGGGTACGGGAGCGATGCTCTATCGTTACAATCTCTACAAGGACGTCGCCCAGGGAACGGTCTTCAGGGTGAACGGCTTGGGTCAGCGCACGCTCGTATCTTTTGTCGGAGATACGACGATCAACACGGCTGCCGGGTGGATGGGCGCGTCGACGGTGACGACGGGCAATAACGTTGACGCCTATCTCGACACAAATGGAGATAATCAACCGGACGCGATCAATACCACCACCCTTCGAAACGGCCGGGCATTCTCGTCCACGCAGAACTTCAGTTTTACATTCACTGCCGGCGTCGATCCGCGGACCCTGAGAGCGGCGTCGGTGGCCAATCTATTCTATTTCAACAATATCATGCATGACTTTGCTTACCGGCTCGGATTCACCGAAGCGGCGGGCAATTTCCAGACAAACAACTTCGGCCGCGGCGGAATCGGCAATGACCCGGTCAGAGCCGAGGCGCAGGACGGATCGGGAACCAACAACGCCAATTTTGCGACTCCGCCCGACGGACAGCGCCCGCGCATGCAGATGTTCCTCTTCACACGCGGGACGGCGAATCTGGCCGACGACCGCGACGGCGCATTCGACGGTGACGTGGTGCTGCACGAGTATACGCACGGCATCTCGAATCGTCTTGTCGGAGGCCCGTCCAATACGAGTTGTCTGGGCGGAACGCAGGCAGGCGCGATGGGCGAAGGCTGGTCTGATTACTTTGCGGCCACTTTCTATGGTAATGGCGTCATCGGTGAATATGTCACGAATAATACTACTCGTGGCATTCGCCGCGCGGCGTACACAGTGCCGGCCAACCCGATCCATGATTCTTACGCCGACCTTGGGAACCAGGGGTTCGAGGTTCACAATGATGGCGAAATCTGGGCCGCGGCGTTGGTGGATTTGCGACAGACTCTGGGCTCGACAATCGCCAACAGGTTGGTGTTGCAAGGTATGAAGTTTACCCCTTGCAGTCCATCCTTCCTCAACGCGCGCGATGGCATCTTGACTGCCGATCAAAATCTTAACGGCGGCGCGAACAGGTGCTCGATCTGGCGAGTCTTCGCGCGTCACGGCATGGGCGTCTCGGCTCGGGGAAATAATGGCACAACGCACGTTGCCGCGACCGATATCCCTTCGAATTGTCCCTAGTCACGACTCGTAGTGACTGCCCATTAGGTAATGATCAGCGAGTCGCGTAGGGCGTCGCAGCGCGACATAAAGGCTCCTTAGAAAATAGACAGGATTTACAAGATTTACAGGATTGATTATCTTCCTACTCATCCTGTAAATCTTGTAAATTCTGTCTATTTTCATTGTTTCTGAACGTCGCAACGCGACCTGCTGAACTCCTCCGAAAACTCGCCACGTAGGCGCCTTCGCTGTCCGACACGCGATGGCAATCCGACGACGACTCAAAAATTGGATTGCTACGACGAACGCGGCCTGTGCGCCAACTCCCCAACTCCTATGATCATTTGCGGATTGGTAAAGACAACTACGACGCCGTATTATTACCGACTTGCCGCCCCACAATACGTTGACGGCAAACTGGTTGATCGAAAGTCGAATCAAGGACAGACTAAAGTCTGTCCCACTATTAGCACTTATGCTTTGCATAGAAGACGCGCTCGACATCATTCTCGGACACACGCCTACTCTGGATGAAGAAGAGGTAAGATTGGCCCAAGCCGTCGGGCGCTTCCTGCGCCGCGATTGTGTCTCCGATCTCGACCTGCCGCCATTCGACCGGGCGCGCATGGACGGTTACGCGCTGCGGGCGGCGGAGACTGAAGCGGCCACTCCTGAAGGTCCCGTTAGATTGCGCGCGATCGGCGAGGCGGCGGCGGGGCGAGCTTTCGACGGTCGTCTCAGCGCGGGCGAAGCGGTGCGGATTATGACCGGCGCGCCTGTGCCGCCGGGCGCGGACGCCGTCGAGAAGATCGAAGTCATCCGCGTTTTGGGCGGCGGCCTGATCGAGATCGAAGCGCGCGTGAAGCCGGGACAGTTCATTACTCCGCGCGGCGTCGAGGCCCGCGCGGGCGACGTGATGGTCAAATCCGGGGAACGTGTCACGCCTTCGGTCGCCGCCGCGCTTGCGAGTTTCGGCGCCGCGCGGCTGAAGGTTTCGAGAAAGCCGCGTCTGGCTCTGCTTTCGACGGGCACGGAACTGGTCGAGGTCGAAGAGCGGCCAGGCCCGTCGCAGATTCGCAATTCAAACACCTATTCGCTCGCGGGCTACGCCGAAGCGTCCGGCGCCGAAGTGTTGAGCGCCGGCATCGCGCCCGATGATTTCGACGCGACGCGCGCGGCCATCTCCGAGGCGCTGTCGAAATCCGACGTGGTGATGCTGTCGGGCGGCGTTTCGATGGGCGATTACGACCTGGTCAAACCCGCGCTCGGCGGTCTCGGCGCCGAGATCCTGGTGGAAAAAGTGGCGATGCATCCGGGCAAGCCTACGGTCTTCGCGAAGCTCGGAGAGAAGATTGTGTTCGGTTTGCCGGGCAATCCGGTTTCGGTCGCGGTCTCGTTCCACTTGTTCGCGCGGCCCGCGCTTTTGAAGATGCAGGGCGCGAGCGACGTCCACTTGCCGCGGATGAGGGCCTACGCTACGCGGACGGTCAAAGGCGCTCCGCCTCGACGCAGCCATCAACCGGCGCGGCTGGCGCCTCGTGACGGACGCATGGAAGTTGAGCCACTGAAATGGAGCGGGTCGTCAGACCTGGTCGCGTTTATGCGCGCCGACTGTTTGATCGTCGTGCCCGAAGACAGGGAGATTTTGAATGAGGGCGAACTGGTCGAAGTGATCTCACTGCGAGATTGAAAAAATGACCGACAAAAAAATGGCTGAAGAATCGCAACCACAAATTTCACACCTCGATGAAGAGGGCCGGATCAGGATGGTCGATGTCGGCGCAAAGCAGGTCACCGCGCGCGCTGCGGAGGCCAGCGGATTCGTCCGGATGGCCGAATCGACAATGGCCGCTATCCGAGAACGCCGAACGCCGAAGGGCGATCCGCTGGAAACGGCGCGGCTGGCAGGGATCATGGCCGCGAAGCGAACCGGCGAATTGATTCCGCTCTGCCACCCGCTCGCGCTGACTCACGCCGACGTGCAAATAGCTCTCGAAGAGAACGGCGCGCGCGTAACTGCGACGGCCTCGACCAGCGCGCAGACCGGCGTCGAGATGGAAGCCTTAACCGCCGTGTCGGTGGCGGCGCTGACCCTCTACGATATGCTCAAGGCGATTGACCGCGGAATGGTCATCGGAGAAATCAGGCTGGAGCGAAAGAGCGGAGGCAGGTCAGGCGAATGGACGAGAGAGAAGGAATGATGTTGTCGGGCTGATATGAACGCGGCATTGAAAAATATCGAGGCGGCGCTGGCCGAACATTACGGATGGTCGTCGAGCCCCGCGTTGCGCGAGAAGATCGGCGCGGCGGTCGAAATCAAAGCCGAGCGATTGCGGGTGGCGCCCGAAGAGTATTGCCAGATCGCGGCCACGAGCTTCAGCGAGATGCTCGCGCTGGTCGAAGAGGTCTCGCTGGGCGAGACCTGGTTCTTCCGCGAGCCGCATCAATTCGATTACCTGCGCAACGTCATTTTCCCGAGCCTGATCGAATCCGGCGTCGAGCGGTTGCGAATCTGGAGCGCGGCTTGTTCGACAGGAGAGGAGGCCTACTCCCTGGCCATCGCCTTCGAGCAATTCGCCCCGTCATACCCGCGGGCGCAGGCCGAGGTCTTCGCGACCGATGTGCGAAACCGCGCGCTGATGGACGCGAGCCAGGCGCGCTACAAAGAGGATTCGCTGCGCGAAGTCGCCCCGCAGACTCTTGAGCGTTATTTCGAGCGCGGGACGGATTCGACCGGAGAGTCTGACGGGACTCACGTCGTAATCGCCGACGTCCGCCGGCGCGTCACATTCCGGCGCGTCAACCTGCTCGAAAGAGCCTATTGGAAGAGCATACCGAACCGGTTCGATTTGATCGTGTGCTCGAATCTACTGACCTTCTTGAGCAGTACTGCGGCGCGGCAGATGGTGACGAACCTCACGAATTCGCTGCGCGAAGGCGGCTACTTGATGGTCGCCCCCGGCGAAGAATCTCTCGTCGTCTTTCCTCAGTTGACACACGCCAAAGAACAACTCTCATTTTTCAAGAAACCCGGCTGATCATACGTTCGGCAGCTTCAAAGTTTCGAGCACGACGTTGAGCGAGCGCTCGGCGATGTCGCGCGTCCTTTCGGACCAGCCCATCTGCTCGCGATTCTGTTCGTAATCGCGGCGGACCCGCTCCCGCAACCGTTCGATGAAAGCGGCGGGGTCGGGCGATTTCGAGATCGCCTGATCGATCTCGCGGTAAGCGTTGTGAATCGTCATCAACCATTCCGAGGCCTGATATTCCGGCGTGCCCGGTTCGGAAGTGAATTTTGCAGTCGGCATTTTTCCTCAGCTCCGTCTCTCGTTTTGTGTGAGACTTATAGGAATCATGGGAATCATGGGACTCATAGGACATATAAGACTTACAAGTCTTATATGTCCTATGAGTCCCATGATTCCCATGATTCCCGTTCATTCATGTAATAGCGTTCGCGCCATTTGCGCGTAAGTTTCTACGGCGTCGAGTAGATCCTGTTTGGCGATGTATTCGTGAGCGGTATGCGCGTCGTGGATCGAGCCGGGGCCGAACAGCAGTGGCTCGCCCCAGTTGGTCAGGCAGGGGATGTCTGTCGCGAAGCGCACGACGCTCCTCGGAATGTTCATCCCTTCGACCGTCCGCGTGTGGACGATCGGAAGCGTGAAGCCGCGTTTGACCTCCGCGCGATCACCGACGACTTCAGTAACCGTTCGGAACATCTCGTCGAGGTCTGTGACGACGCGGAACATAACTTCGCTCGACGCGAAATCGGGAACGACGTTCGGCTTCCGCCCTCCAGAGACAGTCCCGATGTTATAGGTCGTCGGCCCCAGTTCCGCGTCAACCGGCCATTGGTGGCGGCGAATGTCGTCGAGGGCGTCGATTAGTTTTTCGATCGCCGATTCGCCCAACTCCGGGTAGGCCGAATGCGCCGTCCTGCCTTTAGCTTCGATACTGACGCGCAGCGCGCCTTTGGTGGCGACAGCCTGGCGGCTCTCGGTCGGCTCGCCGTTTATCAAAAAGCGATTCCTGTTCGGGATCGAATTCGCGGCCTTCGCGCCGTCACTCCCGTCCTCCTCGCCGACAACATAGAGCATCCCGATGTCCGTCAAGCCTTCGTCCCTTAACCTCTTCGCGGCGAAGACCTGAGCCGCGATCACTCCTTTCGCGTCGCATGCGCCGCGCCCGTAAATATTCTTCTCGTCCTCGCTGAAGCCTATGAACGGGGGCACGGTGTCCATGTGCGACGAGAAGGTCACGACCGGATCGCCGACGCGGGCGTAGACGTTGATCCGGTCGCCGGTGACGGTCTGAGTTGTCACTTCGAACCCGGCGCCCGCGAGATAATCCCGCAGCCAGCGCCCCGCCGCGCCTTCGTTCCACGAGATGGATTCGATCTCCATCAGTTCGCGCGTGAATTGGAAGATGTCCATAAAATTGCGAATTGAGGATTTTTGAATCGGCGAAAAATGAAGCGCGATTATAGTCAGCCCCCCTCAAAAGGACAAATTCTCTCTGCGAGACCTCGGCGCCATACGCTGAGACGAGGTTCTTTCAGTCCGGACAAGAAAAGCTGAGAACGCTGGCCTCCCGATTTTGTGAAGTTCAGCTTATTTTGTTGATGCCGCCAGTTGACAGTTGGTAAAACCATCCTGATAATTCGCTCATCCAATAAGATATAAGGATTAATCAGAGGGCCTCCATTACTAAAAAATCGGCTCTATGCGCCTTTGCTGGGATAAGCAGGCTGGGATTTATCCACTTATCTAGAAATTCGCCAACACGCTTCGACTAAATCTGAAAACAGATTAGCTACGTGAAAGCCGCGATTCTGGTCGATCTCTTCGCGTTATTTCGCGCCACGCCAGTCCCGGCTTTCCCCATTCCAGAGAGGAGTAGCCATGAGATTCACCAGGTCCGCTTACGCTGTTTTCTGTTCAAAGGCGCATGGTTCAATAATCGCGGCGCCGCCATTGGCGAGCATGGCCGCATCCTCGCAGGAAAGGCGCAGCGCGATCCTCGGCGCTGTCAAGGATCAGTCCGGCGCGGCGATCGCTGGCGCGACCGTCGCTGTCACGAATACCGAAACCAACACGACCGCGAAACTTTCGACCAACAGCTAACCGCCCCGTCCGGACGGTCAGCGCCGTGTGGGCGGGGCTCCTTACCGTCCTCCACTTTTCATCACCACACCGATGGAGGTTTTATGAATCTACGACAGTTCATCAGACAGTTACCGCGACGTTCTATGCGCATCGGCGCGCCGCTGGCGGCGATGCTCGTGGCGCTGACGATTACGACAACGGCCCGCGCGCAAGTGCTCTACGGCTCGATCACCGGCAACGTGACCGATTCGAGCGGGGCGGTCGTGGCCGGCGCGACCGTCACCATTACGCACAAAGAGACGGGCCAGTCGCGCGACGGCGTGACCGACGCGAACGGAAGTTACGATTTTCCGACCCTGCAGGCCGGAACTTATTCGATCAAAGTCGGTAAATCCGGTTTCAAGACCGTGACCAAAGAAAACGTCGCGGTTACTCTCAACACCATCACGCGCGCCGACATCTCGATCGAAGTCGGACAGGTGACCGAGAACGTACTTATCACCGCCGATGCGGCGCAACTCAAGACGGACCGCGCCGAGGTCAGCTCTGAGTTGACGAGCCGCCCGCTGCGCGATCTGCCGGTGGCTCTCGGCCGGAACTACCAGAACCTGTTCCGGACGCTGCCCGGCATCACCCCGCCCGAGAACGCGCACTCGATCCCCTCCAACCCGTCGCGCGCTCTGGTCTTCAACGTGAACGGGGCCAGCCGATCATCCAACAACACGCGCATCGACGGCGTCAGCACGACTAACGTCTGGCTGCCTCATGTCACGGCCTACGTCCCGGCGCTGGAGTCCATCGAGACCGTCAACGTTGTGACCGGCAGCTTCGACGCCGAGCAGGGCCTGGCCGGGGGCGCCGCGATCAACGTTCAGATCAAGAGCGGCACCAACGATTTTCACGGCTCGGCTTTCGAATACCACGCCAACCACAAGCTGAACGCCAAGAACTTCTTCACGCCCCCGGATCGGGGCAAGAACAAGTTCCTCCAGAACCAGTATGGCGGCACCTTCGGCGGGCCGATTAAGAAAGACAAGCTCTTCTTTTTCGGCAGCTATGAAGGGACGAAGAATCGGCAGAACGACTTCCGCATCGTGTCGGTGCCCACTGCGGCGCTCAGGGCCGGCGATTTCAGTAATGCGCGGACGTCGGCCGGCGCGCCGGTTCAGATCTATGACCCGGCCTCCAGCAGCAACCCCGCCGCCCGCACGCAAATCAGAGATCCGCTGCGCGCCACCGCGGCAAATCCGCTCGGGCTCAACATTATTCCGATGGACCGCATTGATCCGATCGTGAAGAAGATTCTTCCCCTGATCCCACTCCCGAACTTGCCTGGCGAGAACAACAATTACTACGCCACTGCTCCGTTCCTCTTCGACCGCTGGACGGTTGACAGTAAGGTCAACTGGACTGTCAACCCGAAGTTCAACTTCTGGGGCCGGTACAGCATTCTCAACTTCTTCACCGTCAACGAAACGATCTTCGGCAAGGCGTTGCAGGGCCAGGCCATCAACAGCTCGAACCCGGGCACGGGCGAAGGCAAAACGCACAACATCTCCTTCGGCGGCGTCTACACTTTCACCCCACACTTTATTGTGGACGCGAACTTCGGTTTCGTGCGGATGAACACCTCAGTCGCGCAATCTGACATCGGAGAAAATCGGGGGCTTGATTTCCTTGGCATCCCCGGCACAAACGGCTCGCGGTCTTTTGAGGGCGGGTTCCCGTTCTTTGACCTCGACACCTACGCCGATTACGGCACGGTCGATACTTTCATGCCTTACACCCGGAGCGACGACCAGTATCAGTACGTGGCGAACGCCACCTGGCTGAAAGGTTCGCACAACATCCGGTTCGGTGGGGACGTCTACTACCAGTTGCTTAACCACACGCAGCCGGAGTTTTCCGGCGGGACGAGCGTGGGCGCGCGCGGAGGGTTTACCTTTGCAGCCGGCGTCACACAACTCCAAAACTCCACTATTCCTGCGGGCGCAGGCATGTACAACAGTTTTGCCGCCTTCCTACTGGGAGCGCCCCAAGGCAGGGGCAAGC
>Ga0081455_10006900_pt1 | contig 12084 bp, 23 predicted proteins | sample TabmetS3T2R1_FD_70207 | JGI IMG/M metagenome (GOLD analysis project Ga0081455, IMG submission 70207) | Tabebuia heterophylla rhizosphere microbial communities from the University of Puerto Rico - S3T2R1 | ecosystem: Host-associated > Plants > Roots > Rhizosphere ...
TCCATCAGCGTCAGGGCCTGTACTAGGAGACTGGGTAGCATCACCATGGCCTGTACGGTTGCCTCAGTGTCAGTTTCACGCGTCCTCTTTGGCCAGCGTCAGCAGAAACGTATTGCCGGTCAAGGCTTGGATGGCGATGTGGCGGTGGTTGCTGCCGCTGATCTGGCGAATCTTGAGCCCCGTCGGGAGGATGACGACTTCAAGCGCCCCTCCCGCGACGGGAATCAGCAGCACCGCATCGCTGGGGAGGTCCTGCTCAGGGGAGCGCTCGGCAGGACTATGATACGTGGGCGTTTCCCATCTGTGGGGCATGCGTTCGCTCCTTCGTGTGTTACGTTGCGCATCGTCTCACTCCTGTGCGTTAGCGACCCGCGTGCTCGATGTCGGCGCGTGGCAGGCCCAAGTGGGTCAGGTACGCCGCGAGCACGGCCTGTTGCCCGGCCTGCCAGCTCACGGCCTGCGCGGCGCGGATGGTCTGGCGGGCCTGGGCCGCTTCGGTGGGATGGGCCTGGCACCAGGTGCGCCAGGCCGTGTTGAGCTCGTGCATGGTCATACTGTCTCCTCCGTGTGGGGCCAGCGCCGGTCTCCTCAGGGCTGGCCCGTGGGGTGTTAGGCGAAGTCCTCTGTCACATCCCGCTCGCTGGGCAGCGGCGTGAGGGCCTCCAGCGCGGCGACGAGCTGCTGCGCCATGCCGAGGTGGGCGCGGGTGAGGACGAGGCAAAAGCCCTGTCCGTCAAGCATATAGCCCGGAAGACTCACGGTCACGCGGGCGTCCCCGTGGGGGCAGATCACGGGCTGATCGGTGGGGCGTAAGCCAAAATGGCTGTCCGTCCAGGTCTGGCGCATATGCTTCCTCTCCTTCCATGGATGGTTATGCTGCAAGGCTGCGGCCTTGCCGGGTGCAGCGCGGCCCCAAGGTCAGATCCTCGGGCGCGCACCCCCAATAATTCCCGTAGGCCATCGGCCCTGGGTAAAACCGCACGCCCCCCTCCGCGTCGAGGCGCGCAATGCCGGGCGTCTCTTGCCCATACCAGTCGGTGTAGATGGCCAGACAATACTGCTCCAGCGGACTCTGGTAGAGCTGGTGCAGGGCCGCGTCAAAGGTCACGGCCTCGACCTCGCGCACCGTGACGGGCTCCAGCTGTAAGCCGTGCTCCCGTTGGTACTGGGTCCACCGGCAGCCGAGCGCGGCCGTGAGTTCATCGTCAAACTGTGTTATAGTCTGGGTCTGCATGATTCCGTCTCCTCAGTACAGGCCCCCCCGTCTCGTTACCGCGGGGCGGGGGGCGTGTGGTTAGGCGATCTCTTTCCCGTCTTGCATAATGCGGGCGCGATACCCGCCTTCCTGCAATGCCCGCCGCGTCTTCCACGCATTCATGTAGGTCACGGGGGCCAGGCTGTAGCGCTCCCAGCCCCCTTCGGTCTGCACCTCGACCGTATACCGAAACATGCGCTCTCCTTAGTACGGCGGCGCTGGGAGCTGGTCAATCTGCTCCCGGTCCGTCTGCGGCAGCGCCGCATAATCCTCGTCGGGGCAGCCGGTCGGGTGATAGATGCGCCGCCAGCGCTGTTCCAGCACCGACCAGTACCGGACATAGACCTCATCATACGCATCGCGGTGTGTCGTCGTGGGATAGCGGCTCCTCATCGTGTCGCTCCTCAGCACGGGCTCCTCGTGGGCGAGCGCATAGGTAAACGCCTCGGTCGTGCCATCGGCTTGCTCCTGCGTCACCGGGCGGGGCGCGGTGAGGCGATCCATGACCTGTTGGATCACGCGCGTACGTTCAGACATCCTCTCTCCTCCTTCGTGTGAGTCCTCCCCATTGCCCAGGCTTGGACTGGTCCGCCGCGCCCTCTGCGCCGCGAAGCTGGGTTACGTCACACGTCTGCTGGCTGCCGCTTCGGCCCTCGACCACCAGGTATCTGGCTCGAATGTCCCAGCCTCTGTCTGCGGGAGCACCCGCTTGCGCGGTCGCTCTGTTGTTGTATCTATATTATCCTTCATCAGAGAGAAGGTGTCAAGGGATATTTTTCGCTAGGATGAAAAAATATTCTATGCTATACTTCTCTTTAACGATAGATTCTATCCTTAGAGAGAAGGAGAAATCCATGTCTATCCAACAGCGCCTTTCTTCCTCGCTCCGTAGGCGCAATATGACGGCCTACGCATTGGCGAAGGAGACAGGGCTCTCCCAGTCGATCCTTTCGTATCTGCTCAACGGCCACAAACCTATTGACAAGATCGAAGTCGGCACGGCCAAGCGGATTGCTACTAGCTTGGGCGTCACGCTCGACTATCTCTGTGGCATGCATGACGAGAAGGTGTAAATGGCTTTCACCTCTCCTCACCCCCCTTACTAACAGGGGAGCCTCTTCTCCTGGTGAGTCACGTCATCAGGCTCGCGTGGCGCCCCTCCACCACCCCCACCACTTTCCGCTTGACACTGACCTGCGACTGTACTACCTTCTGTTTCCAAGCGTTGTCTTATGAGAGAGACAGATCTATCTATCTCTTATCTACGGATGACGTGTGCCTATTCTTCTGTAGTCTCTAGAGATATAGTCTTCTCTCTCCTCTGACCACGCCCGTGACTCATAAGCTGCGCTGCCATGTGGTCAGTCGATCACCTCCACACTGACCACACGGTCTCGCCGCTGCCACTAATGATAAAATATCATTGCGAATCATTGGATATCATGCATGGCTTGGCCCAAAGGCAAATCCCGCCCTCCGTATAATGGCGCTGGCCGTCCGCAGGGCGCCGTCGACGAACACACGCGGGAAATTCGCGCCTTTGCGCGGTCTGTCCTCGAACAACCCAAAGTCCGCGCACGTTATCTCCGCCAAGCCATTGCTGGCGATCTCTCTCCCACGATTGAGCAACTCCTCTTTTATTATGCCTATGGCAAGCCGAAGGAACAGGTGGAGCATTCCAGCGATAGTGAGCACCCGCTGATGATCATCCTGGATCGGGGACGCGATTATGGCTACAGCGATAGCCCCTGACCACGCCCTGCACTTGCCCTACCTGTTCCAGCCCCGCTCCTACCAGTGGCGGATCTGGGACGCCTGGGATCGCGGTATCCGCCGCTTCGGCCTGGTCTGGCACCGCCGGAGTGGCAAAGATAAGACCTTGCTCAACTTCATGATCGAGCGCATGGTGGAGCGCGTCGGCAACTATTACTACATTTTCCCCAAGCAGAATCAGGGCCGGCGGATCCTCTGGGATGGCATCGACCGCGAGGGCGGCCGCTACCTGGATCATTTTCCCCCCGAGCTGCTCTACAGTGAACCGAATAAGTCAGACATGCAGCTCACCCTGCGCCATCCCCAGAATCTGCGTGAACCAGGCTCCACGTTCCAAATCCTCGGCACCGACCGCAACCTGGATGTCCTCGTGGGGGGCAATGGCGTGGGCCTCGTGTTCAGTGAGTATGCCCTCCAGAATCCCCAGGGATGGCGCATTGCCCAACCGATCCTCCGCGAAAATGGGGGCTGGGCCGCCTTTCCCTATACCCCACGCGGCCATAATCACGGCTACGATCTCTACAAGCTCAATCACGATAACCCGGACTGGTACTTCGACATGCTGACCGTCGAGCAGACGCGGCGCGATGGGCCAGGCGAGAATGGCTTGCCCGTGGTGAGTCTCGCCGACATCGAGGCCGATAAGCGCGAGGGGATGAGCCAGGACCTGGTGGATCAGGAATACTACCTGTCCTGGGAAGCCGCCATTCCGGGCGCCTACTATAGCCAGCAGTTCCGGCTCGTCGATCAGGAGCGGCGCATTACCAGCGTGCGCTATGACCCCAGCTACCCGGTGTATACCTTCTGGGATATCGGGGTGGATGACGCCACGGCCATCTGGTGTGCGCAGTTTATTGGGCGCGATATCAACCTCATTCACTACTACGAATCGCACGGCGTGGGGGCGGATCACTATGCCGACTATCTGATGCGCTTGCCCTGGGGCGAACGCAAGAAGTACCGAGCGCATCTCTTGCCGCATGACGGGCGCGTCCAGGAGTGGGGGAGTGGCGAACGCCGGCAGACCACGCTGCAGCGCCAGATTCATGGGCAGGTGCTGATTGCCGAACGTGCGCGCCTGGAGACGGGCATTGAGCAGGTGCGCACCATGTTTCCCCGGTTGTGGTTTGATAGTGGGGCGTGTGAGGCGGGGATTGCGGCGCTGCGCAGCTACCACCAGGAGTATGACGAGCGGCGCAACGTGTTTCTGCCGCATCCCGAGCATGACTGGGCCACGCATGGGGCGGACGCTCTGAGGACATTAGCGACGAGCCTGCCCCAGGTCCATGCCATCGAGCGGCGCCATGAGGGGCGTGAGTACGAAGGCTACGTGCCGCCGCCGCTGCGGGTGCGCTCGCACCGGACTGTGCGCACGGGGTCATGGATGCGGTGAGACTGATCGTGTTGGGTGATTATTGGGAGAAAAGCGTATCAGTTGGCAGGAAGTATGGCAGGAAGGGTCGTGTTTCCGGGCGTGCTATCTCAACTGATCGGCAAAGAGCAGTTTGCGTATGAGTTGGGGGAATGATGCAGAGTGAGTCGCGCCAGGTCACGCCTCTGGACATTGAGGAGACATTACTGGTGGTTGATGCCATCGCGCAGGCGCGGCAGGTAATTGTGCAGCGGTTGGGGGGCACGCCGGAAGGCGAGCTGTTAGAGAGTCAGTTTCGCGTCATGGCGCGGAGCGTGTATGAGCTACTCGGTCTGCTCGTGTGGACGCGCGAGCGGCAAGGAGGGGGAGATGCCTGATCTTGGGGACGTGAAGGAAGAACGGTTAGCGCAGATTGCCTATACCGCGTATGCGGCGGCGCATCAGTGGACGATGTGGCGCGGGCCGATGGTGCGCTGGGTGGCGCTCAACGATGAGGAGCGGCAGGCCTGGGGAGAGACCGTCGTGCGCGTCAAGTTGGAGTTAGAGAAAGAGGCGGAGATCGCCAGGAGGAATGCCGAACATGGGCGAACAGTCAGCACCCGATAAGCCAGACAAGCCGGACCACCCGGACCATCCCCATGGGGGACCGCCGGGGCAGACCGGGGAGCATCCGGAGCACCCGCATGGGGGGCCGCCGGGGCAGGACAAACCGAAGCCTCCCGACGCGGAAGAGCCCGAGCCTGAACCGAAGGAGTAGCCCATGCCGGCGAAATCGAAAGCCCAGCAACGGTACTTTGGGGCCGAGCTCGGTCGCAAAAGGGCAGGCAAGAAGACGGAGACGGGGCTGAGCGAAGAAAAGCTGTCAGAGATGGCGGCCAAGCCCAAGGGCAAGCGCTTACCCGAGCGCAAGGCCAAGAAGGGGACATGACATGGCACAACGACGCATCTTGCCCATGCCGGGCGAGAAGGTGAGTGAAGGCACGAGCAAGTACAGTACGGCGTATCCGCGCAATCGGCAGCGGGAGAGCAGTCAGGGGCCACCGATTGGGTCGGGGGGGAAGAGTGATCCGCGCTATCAGTGCCTGCATGGGCCAGACTTTACCATGCGGGAGTTGTCGAGCAAGAAGGTGGACTAATGGAACACACGTGGCGCGGGGTGCCCGTCGTCGTGGTGGGCAAGACACTCCACCGCGTGTGGGAGGGCCTGGACGGGGCGGAGCTGTTTGTGCTGTGTACGGATGGCACGCTGTACTGTGTGCGCATGGCCGACCAGGGGACACTCAGCATGACCGAGGTACGAGGCGAGGAGGAGGTATGCCACGAGCCAAAGCCACCAGCCGCATGAAGTCCCCGACGATAGTGGCGCAGGTGGACGGGAAGCAGTATACGGCGCAGGTGGAGCCACCGACGCCCAACAATGAGTTACGCTTGATGAAGATGGCGCAGGCGGATGCCGGGCCGGCCATTGAGGTGAAGACGCTCAGGAAAGGGGAGCGGCGCTAGATGGAAGTGGTCAGGGATGACCAGCGGGACGACAGCGTCCCCGAGGAGGAGACGCCCGAAGCACGGGCGGGGCGACTCATCCGGGAGGCGCGCGACCTGGTGGCGCTGGTGGAGACGCAGGACGGGGACAACCGCAAAGAGCAGGCGGAAGACTTGCGCTTTAAGGCCGGCGAGCAGTATCCGCAGAGTGTCTTAGAGGCGCGGAATCGGCCGGGGGAAGAACGACCCTGCCTGGTGCTCAACGAAACGTATCCTATCGTCAAACAGGTCACGAACGATTGGCTGATGAATCCGCCAGGGGTGGAAGCGTATCCGGTGGATGAGCGGGCGGACCCGAAGACGGCGGAAGTGATTACGGATATGCTGCGGCACATTGCCTGGGGCTCCAGTGGGCAGGGGGCGGCGGCGATTGCCTTTGAGGCCGGGGCGGACATTGGGCGCGGCTATATCGTGCTGCGGGCCGATTATGAGCGCGACGACAGTTTTCACCAGACGATTTTCCTGGATCCGGTGGTGAACACGTTTAGCGTCTATTTTGATCCCGACTCGGTGCTGTGGGATGGGTCGGACGCGCGGCGCTGTGTGCTGGTGGATAAGATGCCCAAAGCCGAGTTTCAGCGCACGTACCCGGAGGCCGAGACGACGACGCTCCGGTTAGGCGAGAGTGGGGACTACGGCGGCTGGGTAACCGAGGAGCATGTCTGGGTGGCGTCCTACTACTATCGGGAGTATGAGCGGGATATATTGTATGGGTTAGCCAATGGGAGTACGACGTGGGCTTCGGAGCTCCAGGATGCGCAGGTGGCCGCGTTGGCGCAGGCGGTGGGGTTTGTGCCGGGGCAGGTGCGCGAGGTGCAGCGCACGCGGGTGCGCTGGGCGAAGCTGACGGCGGTGGAGGTCTTAGAGGAACGCACGCTCCCGGGGACGTTTCTCCCGGTGGTGCCGCTCTATGGCGAGCGCGTGGTGATGCAGGATGGCGAGGTGAAGCGCTTTGGGATGATTCGGCCCTTGCGGGACCCCAACTTGATTATTAACTATGCGGCGACAACCAAGACGGAGTTGGTGGGGTTGCAACCGCGCGCGTCCTGGAAGGGGCCGGCGGGATTTATGGGCGAGGGCGCCCAGCGGGCGGCCTGGGTCCGGTCCAACCTGGAAAACATTGTGGCGTTGGAATATGACCGGGTGGGCCTGGATGGGTTGCCGATTGAGGGCAGAGACATTGAGCGGGTGGCGTTTCCGCCGGTCCCGGTGGCGCTGGTGGAGATTGAGCAGAGTGCGCAGGCGTATATGCAGCGGCTCTCCGGGATTAGTCAACCGGCGCAGCTCACGGCGGGCAATAATCGCTCGCGGGCGAGTTTACGGGAGCAGGATACGCAGGCCTCGATGGCGAATTACCACTACGTGAGCCATGCGCAGATGACCATGTTGCAGGTGGCGCGCATTTGTCTCTCGTGGTTTCCGACGTACTATACGGCGCCGCAAGTGGCGCGCATGCTGGGGGAAGATGGGCAGGTGCAGACGACCCCGATTAACCAGCGCCAGCAACAGGTGGACCCCAGGACGGGGCAGGCGATCTGGACGGTCCTGCATGATCTGAGCGTGGGGCAGTACGATGTGCGGCTCAAGGCTGGCCCCAGCTACCAGACGAAGCGGCAAGAGGCCGGCGATAAGATTGTGGAGTTGGTGGGGCGTGGGTTTACCAAGCTCACGGACGTGGCGGGCAGTGATCTGATTCGCTCGCTGGACATGCCGGGGGGCGACAAGATTGCGCAGAAGCTCGCCATGACGGAGCCCCAGGTGCCCGGCGAGGATATGGATGCCGAGCAGCAGGTGCCGATCCTGATGGGCCAGTTGCAGAAGGTGCAGCAAGAGGCCCAGGCCCTCAATGCGCATGCGCAGCAATTAGAAATGGCCGCGCAGCAACTGACGGAAGAGAACCGGGAGTTGCGGATTCAGCAGACGGCGCTGCGGGCACAGCTGCAGGGGGACCAGGCGGAATATACGGTGCAAAAGCGCCTTGATGGGCTCAAGTTGCAAGAACAGCAACTGGGACAAGCCGAGAACGAATTACGGTTGCAGGCGCAGATTACGCGGCTCCAGGAGCAAATCGCGCAGTTACAGACGCGGCAGGTGGCGTTGCAGAGCAATGGGCAGGGGGACGGGGACGATGCGGGACGCGGATAGTGCGCCGGTGCCACAGGCGTGGGAGGTGTGGGCGCCCGCGCTGGTGGCGCAGGCCTGCGAGGAACTCGCCAGGACGATTGACCAGTGGGCTCTCTGGACAACGCTTGAGGCCTTTGGCCTGTCGCACGTCTTGGACGCAAGTGAGGACTAAGTATGAGTGAACCATGTCCCCTGCGGGGGTGTCAGGAAGTGCTGCGGCATGAGCATCGGCTGCGGCGGTTTCATACGGAAACCGGGATGTTTTGGGGCGAGTTGTACGACGACGACATTCGGTTGCTGAATGAGGCGCGGGCGGCCCATGACTTGCCGATGCTGCTGTGGCGCCCGCCGCAAGCGGACTCCTCGGCGCAAGAGTTGATGTGGACCTCGGAGCACGGTATTCAAGCGGTGCAGGAGGAGTCCGATGCCACCGACCCCGCATGAGGCGTTGCAGGAGTTAGAGGCTCTTGTGGAGGTGATGGGCTGGAAGTGGGCGGGCTTAGAGGAAGAAGCGGACCTCTTAGCCGAGGGCTTAGCCGCGCATTGTGATGCCAAGGGCATGCCGATCTGGCAGGTCAATCTGGTCTTGTGTTTTACCCTGGCGCAGCTCATCTGTGAACCGTACCAGGCGGACTGGGAGAAGGTAGGGAGCATCTATATAGGGTTTTTGCAGCGGTGTCTCCAGGCGTTAGCGCCTCTTCTCGTGACGAACGACACGGCCGAGTAGGCGAGGCAGCGGTGCAACTCCGCTGCCGTGTGATGACAATTTCATAGTCCCTGCGCTGTTGGTAGCCTGATCCCCTACTAGCCGCGCCACTCTGAGGCAGAGTGCTTGGTTGCAACCGCCAAGCACTCTGCCTTTTTTTTGGCCAGCGTCAGGGACTATGTACCCTAGAGCAGTTTCGCCCCGGTGGTCTCCTCGACCAGCGGTCCAGCGTGTGAGAGGGGGACGCCAGGCCCCAGAGTCCTGGTCGATGAGGAAAGGGAAGGGCATGGCTGACGAAGTCTATGATCCATTTCCAGGGATGCAGGTCCGCCGGTGGGGAGATGATGCTCCCGAACCTACGTCGAACGCGGTAGCCGACCCTCCGGCTACGTCGGTGGCCGTAGAGTCGGAGACGCCTGCCCCAGCGGACGAACCAGAGGTCAGTGAGGAAGTCCCACCGCCAGAGGCAGCGTCGGAAGACGTGCCTGCCGAGGGCGAGGAAGAGGCGCCAGCGGATGGGGCAGAGCAACCACGCTCACGCCGGCCGATTGCGCCGCGCATCTCCGAACTGACCCGCGAACGGAATGCCGCCGAGTTGGCAGCGGCCAGGGCTGAGGGTCGGGCTGAAGCGCTCCAAGAAGCGGTCTCGTATTGGCAACAACAGGCTTTGGGACAGGCCCCGGGGCAGGCGCTAGCCGTGCCTCAGGACGGCCTCCAACGGGATGCCCAGGGACGGGTGCAGCGGCCGCGGGAGCATGACTATGCCACGACCGAGGCGTATCACCAGGCCCTGGATGTGTATGACCAGGCGCGGGATGCGGAACGGACGGCGGCCATTACGGCGCAGGTCCGCTCCCAGATGCAAGCCGAGACGGCGCTCGCGGCCGTGAAGGCGGAGCGGCCCGATTATGAGCAGGCCGTGGGCCGCTGGCAACAGACCAGTCGCATCGACCAGTACGCCCAGGCGGCGATTGGGCAGAGCCCGGAACGCTTTGCCCTGTGTCATCACCTGGCCACGCATCCCGAGGAGAATGCCCAGTTGGAGCGGCTGAGTGGCTTTGAGGCCATTCTCGCTGTGGGCGCACTGGCGGAACGCCTGCGGATGGCCCGCGACGCGCCCCCGCCCCCGCCCGCCCCCGTGCCTACGTCCCCAGAGCCACGAGCACCGACACCGCCGCCGCTGCCCATTCCCCCCACGCGCGGGCGCAGTACCCCGACGCCCCAGGGGTATGAGGGCTTGTCCTTTACGGAGTTTAAGAAGCTCCGGGACAAAGAAGAAGCGGAGGCCCACCGCTAAAGGAACGCAGGGACTATGGCAGGCATTCTGACCTCACAGCTCATTACCGATGAAGCGGCACGCTTGTGCCTCAATAACCTGGTGGCGGGGAAAGCCATTAACCGCCAATACGACGACCAATTTTACAAAGGCGGGGGCAAATGGGGCTCGACCATCAATATGCGCTTGCCCCAGCGCTACCTGGTGACGAGTGGCAATACGCTCGGCACGCAGGCGCAGGATGAATATAGCCGGCCGTTGGCGCTGAACTATATCAAGCATGTCCCGGTGCAGTTTTCGACGCCGGATCTGGAGTTGCGGCTGCAAGACTTCAGTGACCGCGTGCTGGCGCCGGCGATGGCGCAGCTGGCGAACCAGATTGATAGTGATCTGCTGGATGTCATGCACTATAACACGGCGAACTTTGTCGGCACACCGGGGACCATTCCCAACACCCTCAAAACCTATCTGGATGCGGGGGCGATGCTGTCGGATGACTCGGCGCCGCGGGATCAGCTGCGCAGTCTGGTGCTCTCGACCGCCAGTATGGCTGCGATTGTGGATGCCCTGAAGGGCTTGTTTCAGCAATCGACCGAGATTGGTGAGCAGTATATGCAGGGCCTCATGGGCCGTGCCGGCGGGTTTAAGTGGGGCGAAGACCAGAATGTGCCCAGTCACACGGTGGGTCCGCTGGGCGGCTCGCCGCAAGTCGCGGGGGCGAACCAGGGGCTGCTCACGGGCTGGGCGGAGTATACCGATGTCACCACGTCGGGCTGGACCGCCTCGGCGGCGGTGCGGCTCAACCGCGGGGACGTGATTACCTTTGGGGGGGTGGAAGCGGTCAACCCGGTGAACCGGCAAAGTAGCGGCTATTTGCGCACGTTTGTCGTGGAATCGACCGTGGGGGGCAACATTTCTAGTGATGGCACCGGCGCCGCCACCATCCGCGTCCGGCCGGCCATTATTGCCGGTGGGCAGTATCAGAATGTCACGGCGCGACCGGCCAACCTGGCGCCGATTGTGGTGAAAGGGGCGGCGGGCGTCGTGGGGCGGCGCAACTTTGCCTTCCACCGGGACGCCTATGTGCTGGCCTTCGCGGATCTCGAAATGCCGGATGACGTGGACTGGAAGGCCCGCGTCTCCATTCCCGAGCTGGGCTTTAGTATTCGCGCCCTGCGGACCTATGACATCAGTAGCAATAACTGGCTCTGCAGATTCGAGTGCCTTTATGGGATCGCACCGCTTTTGCCGGACTGGAGCGTGGCCGTCGCGGCGTAAGGAGGAACAGGGATGGCTGAGTTTCCTGAAGAATATATCTTTCAAGAGTATCCGAAGTATCTTTATCACGAGAATGGGGCGGCCACGATTGTTGCCAGTGCCGAGGACCAAAAGGCGCTGGGCGCCGGCTGGCATGAGAAAATCAGTGAGCTGGGGGTGGAAACCTGTCCCCAGGCCAAGCCCGACGTGCCGCGCGGCTCCGAAGTCATGCCCGGCTTTGCGAAGGCGTCCCCGCCCCCGCCGCCGCCGCCCCCGACGCCGACGCCAAGTAGTAGCGGGGCGAGTAGCCGGCGGGGCTCCGACTAGTCATGGCCGTGAGTACCGTCCTGGATCTCCTCACCACGGCCTGTGTCGGTATTCGGGTGCATCGGCTGGGGGCGTCCCTGCCCCCCGAGATGGCGCAGCATGCCCTCGAAGCGCTCAATATGCTCCTGGAGACGTGGACGGTCGACCGGCGGCGGCTCTACCGGGTGCAGGAGGTCGTGGTGCCGTTGACGATGGCCTCCAGCTATACGGTTGGGCCGGGGGGGCAAGTCAATGTGCCCTTTGTGCCCGTCGCGATTCAGCCAGGGTTTACGCGCCTGGGGGGCATGGATTACCCGTATGACCCCATGACGCGGGAGGTGTATCAGACGTGTATCAGCTGGAAGGACCAGGGCGGGACGGTTCCCAGTGCGATCTATTACGAGCTGCAAACGCCCCTAGGAAGCATCCATCCCTGGCCAGTGTCGGGGGGCGAGCTGCATCTGATGGTGGAT
>Ga0081455_10006901_pt1 | contig 12083 bp, 9 predicted proteins | sample TabmetS3T2R1_FD_70207 | JGI IMG/M metagenome (GOLD analysis project Ga0081455, IMG submission 70207) | Tabebuia heterophylla rhizosphere microbial communities from the University of Puerto Rico - S3T2R1 | ecosystem: Host-associated > Plants > Roots > Rhizosphere ...
GCTGGTTCCCGGAATGCTGTTGTTGCCAATGGTGGTGCTGGCGACCGCGGCGACCGTCATCGCCAGCCAGGCGGTGATCACGGGCGCGTTTTCGCTGATCCGGCAGGCCGTGCAGCTCGGCCTCCTGCCGCGGTTCGAGGTGCGCTACACCTCGGAGTCGCATGCCGGCCAGATCTATCTGCCGCGCGTCAACCGGCTGCTGCTGATCGGGGTCGTGCTGCTGGTGCTGCTGTTCCGCACCTCGAGCGGCCTTGCCTCGGCCTACGGCATCGCCGTTTCGACCACCATGGTGGTCGACGGCATCATGGGCTTCGTCGTGATCTGGAAGCTGTGGAACTGGCGCGCGGCGACGGCGGCGGCCGTCATCCTGCCGCTCGTCGTGGTCGACATGAGCTTCTTTGCCGCCAACCTGCTGAAACTGTTCGAAGGCGCCTGGGTGCCACTGTTGTTCGGCGTTGCCGTGGCGGTGATGATCTGGACCTGGCGCCGCGGCGCGTCGATCCTGGTCATCAAGACGCGGCGCATCGAGGTGCCGCTGGCGGACCTGATCAAGAGCCTGGAAAAGCGCCCGCCCCATATCGTCAAGGGCACCGCGGTGTTCCTGACCTCGGACCCGAGCTTCGTGCCGACCGCCCTGATGCACAACCTCAAGCACAACAAGGTGCTGCACGAGCACAACGTGATCCTGACCATCGAGACCGCGCAGACGCCGCGCGTCGACCTGTCCGAGCGGGTCAGGATGGAGAGCATCAGCGAGAAGTTCTCCACGGTGCGGCTGCGCTTCGGATTCATGGAATCGCCGAACGTGCCGAAGGCGCTGGTGATCGCGCGCAAGCTCGGCTGGCAGTTCGACATCATGGCGACGTCGTTCTTCGTGTCGCGGCGCTCGCTGAAGCCCTCGGCGCAGTCGGGGATGCCGCTGTGGCAGGACCACCTGTTCATCGCGATGAGCCGGTCGGCCAACGATGCCACCGACTATTTCCAGATCCCGACCGGACGGGTCGTCGAGGTTGGAACTCAGGTAACTATCTGATATTGCTAAAAATTGTGGCTGAGGGCGACTCTCGATCCATGCTCCGGCTGCATACCGGAGGCCTGAATCCAGGCTAACCTATGCATTCGCGGCGGGAGTATAGCCCTGCCGTTCTGAATTGTGCATTGCAGTAAGCAATCGAGGCGCAAATCCCATGTCAGTCCAGTTTGCGGTCACCGCGGCGGAAACGCCCGCGGCCAACGGTCATGGGGAAGCGCATTCCACCGCTACCTTCAAGGCGCTGATGCTCGGCAGCATCGGTGTGGTCTATGGCGATATCGGCACCAGCCCGCTGTACGCGCTGCGCGAAGCGGTGGTGGCGGCGAGTGAGGGCTCGGCCGCTGCAACGTCGCAGGCCGTGCTCGGCGTGCTCTCCCTGATCCTGTGGGCGCTGATCGTGGTGGTGACGCTGAAATACGTCGTCATCCTCCTGCGCGCCGACAATAATGGCGAGGGCGGCACGCTGGCGCTGATGGCGCTGGCGCAGCGCGCGGTGGGGAAGGGCGGGGCCACGATCGTGCTGCTCGGCATCATCTCCGGCGCGCTGTTTTACGGCGACGCCGTGCTGACGCCGGCGCTGTCGGTGCTGTCGGCGATCGAAGGCATGAAGCTGATCACCGTATCCTTCGAACATTATGTCGTGCCGCTGACGCTGGTCATTCTGGTCGCGCTGTTTGCGGTGCAGTCCCACGGCACCGCCCGCGTGGCGGCGTTCTTCGGGCCGATCATGTGCGTCTGGTTCGCCGTGATCGCGGTCGCGGCCGTGCCGCAGATCGCGCGCCATCCCGAAGTGCTTCAGGCCTTCAATCCGCTCCACGCGGTTTCCTTCATGCTCCATCACGGCCTGATCGGCTTCGTGACGCTGGGCGCGGTGTTTCTCGCCGTCACCGGCGCGGAGGCGCTCTATGCCGACCTCGGCCATTTCGGCAAGCGGCCGATCCAGACCGCCTGGCTGTTCATCGTGCTGCCGTCGCTGGCGGTGAATTACCTGGGGCAGGGCGCGCTGTTGATCGGCGATCCCAAGGCGATCGAGAACCCGTTTTTCCTGATGTTCCCGGACTGGGCGCTGATCCCGATGGTGGCGCTGGCGACGGTGGCGACCGTGATCGCGAGCCAGGCCGTCATTACCGGCGCCTACTCGCTGACGCGCCAGGCGATCCAGCTCGGCCTGATGCCGCGGTTCGAAATCCGCCACACCTCGGAAGCCCATTCCGGCCAGATCTACATTCCCCGCATCAACCTGCTGCTGTTTCTGGCGGTGATCCTGCTGGTGGTTCTATTCCGCTCGTCGAGCGCGCTGGCCTCGGCCTACGGCATTGCCGTGACCGGCACCATGGTAGTCACGGCGATGATGGGCTTTGTCGTGATCTGGCGGGTCTGGAAATGGTCGCCGATCGCGGCCGCCGCCCTGATCGCGCCGTTCCTGTTCCTCGACGTCACCTTCCTTGCGGCCAACCTCTTGAAGGTATTCGAGGGCGGCTGGGTGCCGCTGGCGTTGGGCGGCGTCGTGATGCTTCTGATGTACACGTGGCGGCGCGGCAGCCGGCTGTTGTTCGAGAAATCGCGCAAGCTGGAATTCCCGCTGGCCGACCTGGTGGCGATGCTGGAGAAGCGTCCGCCGCAGCGGGTGCCGGGTACCGCGGTGTTCCTCACCTCCGATCCCGATTGCGCGCCGACGGCGCTGATGCACAGCCTCAAGCACTACAAGGTGCTGCACGAGAAGAACGTCATTCTCACCATCGAGACCGCGCCGACGCCGCGGATCGACGATGCCGAGCGGGTGCGGATGGAGCAGCTCAGCGAGACCTTCTCGCGGGTCACGCTCAAATTCGGCTTCATGGAATCGCCGAACGTGCCGAAGACGCTGGCGATCGCCCGCAAGCTGGGCTGGCAGTTCGACATCATGTCGACCTCGTTTTTCCTGTCCCGCCGTGCGCTGAAGCCGGCCGCCCATTCCGGCATGCCGCGCTGGCAGGACCTGCTGTTTATCCGCCTCAGCCGCTCCGCCAACGACGCCACCGACTATTTCCAGATCCCGACCGGGCGCGTGGTCGAAGTGGGAACGCAGGTCACGATCTAGGGGCGCGAATCCCACAAGTTCCCGCCTATGTTGTCGCAGGACGGCAACAGCTTGACTGTTTCTGAGGCGTAACAGAACATCCGACTCCACACGCTTCCCGGTTTGGATCAGGCTCTTGACGTCGGGGGCGGGCGGATCGAAGTTTTACCCCGCTGGCCGCAGGCGCCAATGCCTGCGGCGTTTCATGCCAGAGACCGTGGGACAGTGCTCGGAAGCCCAGGCTGAAGCCTTGAGTGGCAAATATTCCGATGCGATGATGTGGTATTGTGAGGAGTAGCGCAAATGAGTTTCATCCGCGCGAACGACCATCCCAACCCCGATGATCCGGATGATCCGCTGTACTACGCGCCGCGTTCGGTGCGCAGCACGGCGAACCCGCGAACTAACGAGACACCGCAGACGGGGGCGCACCAATTTCCTTCCGCTGCCCCTGTGTCGCGTTTTGACGAGATGCGCGAAAAGGCCTTCGCCAAATCCACTCGTCCGCTGGAATCCCAATTCGTTTACGAACGCCGCCCGTCACGCGGACTGCTCGTCACGGCAATTGCCGCAGCGATCGGTGCCACTGTGATCGTGGCGCTCGTGGTGCTCAACATGCCTCCGAGGTCAAAAAATGAGCCCGCGGACCTCGCCGTTTCCATTTCTACCCCTGCATTGGCTACGCCGGCTCAAGCGACATCCAAGGAAGACTCCGAGGCGCTGCTTCAAGGATTCAAGCAGTTTCGAGGAACACCAGGAAGCGAAGACCCGGCTGTTTCCGAGCCCGCTGGAACGGCCAAAGCAGCGCCCGAAAAGCCCTTGCTTGAAAAATTCATGCAGTGGGAGCAAGGGAAATAGCGGGCTCTGCTATCCGCGGATCGCCGCGTTGGCTTTCTCGGCGGCGTTCGTCATCGCAATCTTCGCCGGCTTCGCTCCGGTGACCACTTCATTCACGCCGATCATGAAGGCGTCCATGATGGGTCTCGATTGCGGGTGAAACAGGATCGCCTTGGCGCGGTCGACATCGGCATTCTGCAAGTTGGTCAGCGCCGCCTCCGCGGCTTGTGCGCCAAACGCCTTCTTGAAGCCTTCGCTCGACCAGGCCGACACCCGCGTCGTCGCCAGCCCCGCTGCGGCCGTCCGCATCGAGGTTGGTTTGCTGGTCGCCCACAGCATAAACAGGAAAGCCGCCCGCTTGTGTCGTGACCTGGAATTGATGCATGCCTGCCAGTGCGACATGAACGGCACGGACGCGCGGCCGGCGACATGTGGAAAGGCGGCGAACACGGCCTGACCGGCAACCTGGCTTCTTGCCGGATTGGAGATGTCGGTGGCGAAGTTGCTGCTGTCGATGGCGATCGCCGTTCTGCGCTGCAGGAAGTCGTCCAGCACGTGGTACCATTCATAGCCGCTGACGCCGCCAGGCCCGGCCTGGCTGAGCAACTGACCGTACATCTCGATGGCCGCGATTGCCTCGGGGCTCGCGAATGCGGCCCTGTTGTCCTTGACCATGTGGGCTCCATAAGAGAACACAAAGCTCATCGCCGGTACGGACGAATTGCCGCCGGCCTGCGCCCGCATGGCTATGCCGGACATCTCATCGGTCTTGATCGCGTTCGCGGTAACAAGCAGCTCCTCGAAAGTCCGGGGAACCGACAGATTCTTGGCTGCCAGCGCGTCGCCGTTGATGAACAGGGTCACCGCCTCGGAAGTGATCGGCATGGCGTAGCGTTCGCCGTCCCGCCACAGCGGAAAGGTTTGGGCCGTCTTGAGAAGGTCGCCCTCGTCATACCAGGCAAGATCGGTCAGCGACTTGTCGGCATAATAGGCGCTCAGCGGCTCAAGCCATCCTCCCGAGATGCCCTGGCCGTAGATCGTGAACATGAAGACGTCGGGTGTGGTGTCGCGACGGTTGAGATGGATCGCCAACGCGCCCAGATACGCGGTCTCCAGCCGGAAGTCGGGAACGACGTTGATGCCGGTGAGCTCGGTGAACTCGGGCAAAAGCGGCGTGATCGCGTTCGTCCAGGGATGAATAGCACCGCCGAGCGTGATCGTTTGTCCCGCAAATTGTTTCCAACCTATCGCAGCGCTGGCATAGTTCGCGGCATCATCCGCCGCAAAGCCGCACCGCGGCAGCATGGTGAGAGCCGGCAGGGCTGCGCCCAAACCCTTGACGAAGCTGCGCCGGCTGGCCGGCCTGGAAAAGCCCGGCAATTTTTCAGGCAACTTCTCGCTTGGAGCCATCTGTTTGCTCCCGTGGTTGCTCCGGCCGAAGGATCGAACTTCACAGCACCCGCGGTACTCCCGTGACGTTCTGGCCCCTTGCGAGGGGACCGACGGGCTTTTAAGCCGTTATGATCTGCACGTTTTAGGGTGCCGGTTCCCGCTCACCTGTGCGGACCGTGGCTGTTTTCCTTTATACTAGCAATACTCTGCGTCGGCATCAGAAAACGCCGCTCAGGCGAGCATCGAAGATCAGGCCAATGTCAGTTCTTCTGCGCCAGTCGTTTCGGTGGTTTGCTCGTCCGCTGAGGCTGGCGGTCACGGCGCTTCTCACTGTGGTTGTCGCGACCGCGATTCTCGGCCTTAGATACGGGCAGGAGCGACAAGCGGCAAATCTTGCGCAGGAGCGCAACCGTCAGGTGCTCGAGACGCTGGAGCGATTGCGAGCGGTCATCGCCGACGTGGAGGCGCAACGGCGCGGCTACCTGCTGACCCTCGATCCGCAATATCTCAAGGCCTATGGCGTCGCCGACGAAGCCGTAAGACGGGACGCGCAGGCCCTCCAGGCGCTGGTCGCGGGCGATCCATTGCAGAGCCATCGCGCCGGACATCTGGCGCTGACCGTTGCAGCAAAGCTGCGCGAGGTCGATGAAATCGTCAAAACGGCCCGCACCTATTCGGGGCCTGCCGCGATGGCGATGATTCGCAGCCTGGACGAGATAAGATCGCAGCTCGACCAGATGGTGGACCACGAGCGCTTCCTGCACGTGGATCAGGAGAAGCGCAGCGAGCAACTCGAACATCGCAAGGCCTGGCTGATCGTGACTGCCATCCTCATTGTCGCAGTCCTGGCAGGGGTGGCTTTGGCGCTGGCACGACTCGAAGCGATCCGGCGGCGCAAAGCGATCGCAGAGAACATCGCGCTGCACGGCGATCTCCTGGCGCGCGACAAGAAGATCCGCTACCTGGTCGACGCCAACATCGTCGGCATCATCATCTGGGAAGTCGAGGGGCGCATTCTTGAGGCCAATGACGAGTTTCTCCGCATCGTGGGATACGACCGGGAGGATCTCACCTCGGGTCGTCTGCACCGGGCAACGCTAACACCGCCTGAATGGCGTGAACGCGACGCGCATACCGTGGCAGAGCTCAAGCGGATCGGGACTGCCCAACCGTTCGAGAAAGAGTACTTGCGGAAAGACGGAAGCCGCGTGCCGGTGCTGATCGGCGGGGCGATGTTCGGGGAAGGTACAAGTCAAGGTGTTGGCTTTGTCCTCGATCTGACCGACCGCAAGCGGGCGGTAGAAGCGCTGCGGCAGAGCGAGGAGCGCTTTCGCACCCTCGTACAGTTTTCCTTCGACGTGTACTGGGAGACCGACACGCAGCATCGCTTCATTCATCAGGAATTCGCTGAGGACCTGGCCGATGCGCCGACGCCGGGCTCCGAGATCGGCAAGACACGTTGGGAAGTGCCTTACCTGGAGCCTGATGATGAGGCCTGGCGCAAGCACCGCGAGATACTCGATGCCCATCTGCCGTTTCGCGATTTCGAGCTGGCGCGGCTTGGTCCCGATGGCAGCAAGCGTTACGTGTCCGTCTCCGGCCTGCCGGTGTTTGACGAGAAGGGGGGCTTCATCGGCTACCGCGGCGTCGGGCGTCACATCACCGAACGCAGGCGAGCGGAAGAAGCCTTGCGCGCCATGCAGGCAGAGCTCGCGCACGCCAACCGCGTCACCACGATGGGGCAATTGTCGGCCTCGATCGCCCATGAGGTCAATCAGCCGATCGCCGCGACGGTTACCAATGCCCAGGCGGCGTTACGCTGGCTGCGTGCGCGGCCGCCCAATCTCGACGAGGTTCGCTATTCGCTCGACCGTATCGTCGACGACGGCAAGCGCGCCGGCAATGTCATTGGCGGCATCCGGGCCCTCATTCACAAGGTGCCGCCCCGGAAGGATTGGTTCGGCCTCAACGAAGCCATCCTCGAAATGGTCGCGCTGACCCGAAGCGAAATGTTCAAGCATGGCATCTCGCTACAGACCGAGCTGGCCGCGGGCTTGCCCATGGTGGAAGGCGATCGCACGCAGCTGCAGCAGGTGATCCTGAACCTGATCGTCAATGCCATTGAAGCCATGGACGGCAGTGACGAGGGGGGGCGCGAGCTTCGGATCAGCACCGAGGCGGAGGCGGCCGGCGTGCTCGTCACTATCAGCGATTCCGGGCCCGGCCTCGACCCGGAGGATGCCGAGCGCGTATTCCAGGCCTTCTACACGACAAAGGCCAAGGGCATGGGAATGGGCCTCGCGATCTGCAAGTCGATGGTCGAGGCTCATGGAGGGCGGATGTGGGTGAGCGCGAACGAACCCCGAGGCGCCGTCTTTCAGTTTTCCCTGCCGCTGGTGCGAGAGGAGAGCGTTCCAGCCCGGCAGATCCGGTCCAATCCGGCGGCATGAGATCGGATTCATGCACTGCAGCAATCTGCATCTCTGCCTTTTTTGGGGGAGGCCGGATGGGTCGTTCAGGCGTTAGTTCGGCTGAATGGCTCGTCTGCGTGCAACCATGGGGCTCGATGTCCAGTCGGCTTAAACAGCTTCTGTTTGGGATGTGGGGTCTTCTGCTGATCCCGTTGGTCATGCCTATCCTCGAAAAAGGATTGAAGGAAAATGTCTTCTCCGATCCCAGCGGTGTGGCCACGATGGTTTTTCGTAACGCTACGGTCACGACCGCCTTTGAAAATCTGGTCGTACTGGGTCAGCAGCGTTGGTTCAAATTTGCGATGGTCTTCCTGACGGGAATGCTGGTTGGCATCGCATTGGAATGGCTGAACCGGAAGTCGGCCGACCGAAAAGCTTCCGAACTCCGAAGCCTGGGCGTTAAATTTCGCAGTCTTTCGGACAGCATCAAAATTCGGACGGCCTCGTCAGAATGGCCGGACAATGTCCGTGATCTCAAGCCTGCAATCCTGTCTGCATTTCTCTCCGCCAGGAAATTTGACTTGTGGGTGCCGAATGAGCACGTTTATCAATTGCCGGATGCGACGTTCCTTTGCGAGTACTTCAGGTCTGTCGGCAAGCTCCTCGAGGATGGACAATTCGACAAGGCCAACAGCGAGGCGTTCTCCTGGAAACCGTTTCTCGATAATGTGACGCTGTCCTGAGTTTTCCGTAACGCAGCAATCCAGATGGATGGTCAGGTCTGCAGGAGAGAATTGTGAGGCGACGCGAGTTCATCGCGCTCCTCGGGGGCGCGGCGGCAATCCGGCCGTTCGGCGCGCGCGCGGAGCCTCCGCGAGGGCGCATCCTCTATTTCACGCACTCGGCCGGCTACCGGCACGACGTCATACCGCTTTCCAGGGAAATCCTGACGCAGCTTGGAAAGAATTCCGGCGTCTTTGATGTCACTGCAACCGAAGATCCCTCCGAATTCTCGACCGGCAACCTGCAGCGCTACGCCGCGGTGATGTTCTACACGTCGGGTGAACTTCCGATGAGCGGCGATCAGAAGGCGGCTCTGCTCAACTTTGTGCGCTCGGGCCGCGGGTTTCTCGGCGTTCATTCGGCCACGGACACATTCTACAACTGGCCGGACTATCTTGATCTGGTCGGAGGCTACTTCAATGGTCATCCCTGGCATCAGGCCGTGACGATCGAAGTGGCTGATCGCAGCGATCCATTGGTGGCGTTTCTCGGAAATTCGCTGCAGGTCGCGGACGAAATCTATCAGATCAGGGACTTCGACTATCGCGGGTCACGCGTGCTCCTGCGCCTCGACCCAAGCTCGGTGGATCTTGGCAAGACCGGCGTGCATCAACGATCCTATGGCTGGCCGCTCGCCTGGAAACGGTCTTACGGCGAGGGGCGGGTGTTCTATACGGCGCTGGGCCACGAGGCATCCGTCTGGCGGGACGCCCGCTACCAGCAAATCCTCACCAATGCCATCCTCTGGTCCATGCGAAGGTAACCCCGGGGGCACTTCGCACGTGTTGGCAACGCGCCCATCGACGCGCGCGTCAGAGCGTACCGGTCACGCGTCAACTCGAGCGCTCATGATGCGGGCCGCAGCATCGGGGTCAGCACGGGAGACGAGCCGCTTTGGATCCTGCCGACAATCTCGAAGCCATGGCGCTCATAGAAGGAAATGTTACGCGGGTTCGAGCTTTCGAGGTAGGCCGCGATGCCTTCCTCGTCGCATCGTCGAAGCGCGTGTTTCATGAGCAATGCGCCGAGCCCTTGCCCGATCCAGTTCGGGTCGGCGGCGACAAGGGGCAGATACCAATGCGGCCCACGGGGATGATGTTCGGCCATGCCTTTCGTGACGACGCCGATATCCTCGGCGATCTCCGGGCGCAGCGTCTCCTCCATGATGACGCCCATTTCGGCTTCGTCCGGCTCGACGCCTGGCGGCAGCCACAGGGCGGCGGCGCGACCCCCTTCGGTGACATAGGCCGTGCCATGCTCGAAAGCGCGGCCGCCAAAAGCATTGACGAACCGGGGCATTATTCTGAGGTATTCGGACGGGTCGGGCCAGGCCCAGCGCGCCATCGGGTCGGCCGCAAAGCCGAGCACGATAGTGCTGATCGCGATGGCCCGGATGTTCGCATCCGCAGATCTGACTTCCGGCACCGTTGACATCGTGTGGTTCCCTAGATCACCCACCGTCCAAACAAACGATACTTTCCTTCCTGCCGCTTGAACTTGAGTGCAATTTCCGACAAGGGTCAAATCACGTCCCGCATGGGGAAGACGATCCGTCGCAGGCGATTGTCGATCGAAGCCTCCAGCTATTGCGCGATCCCGGCTTCCAAAGCTTCCGCCCACCCGCTGCGAACCCGTTGGACGCGATGTCCCCCGGCACAGCGCAGGCTCACGCTCATCATTCCGATTTGGGTAGGCCTCGGCGCGCGACTGTGATGGCTATCAGATCATCGAGAGCGCGCACCGAAAGCCGCGCTGGATGCGAGAGGATCAAGATTAGTACCGCTCCAGCACGAGCCCGACCAAGATCTGCAATGCGAAGGGACGAACCGTAGATATATCCGTACCGAAAATGTCCTTGAATATATCCGTATCGAAAACTTCCTTTATTGTTTTGACAGCCGTCAGCACGAAGCCAAAGGAGACAGTAATCTTCGACCAAAATCCGAACAGACTTCTTTTAAGCAGTCGCCGATGATTTATGCGACTGCACTCCGCAATACCGCGCAGCGTCTGATTGTCCAGCTTTTCAAGCTCTTGGAGTATTATGGCGCCTTTGGCGAGCTCCTGCCCGAGCGCGTTGGACTCCTGGAGAACACCTAGGATGTGTTTTAGAAAAGACCAAGGAAACGACTTCCAGAAACTTCGCGGTATGGGTTGATATAGTTTGAACCCGTGCTTCTCACCGCAAAGCTTCAACAACCGCTCGTAGTTTGCCAGGAGTTCAGACGGCTCCCATGAAATCTGGCTGAGGCCAGCACCGTCAGGCATTTGCTTGATGGGCGCCTCAACCATCGGCGATGTCTCCCGCTGAACAAGGCAGGCGCGCGCCGCCTCGCGTGTTCCCGGGTCTGGCAACAATCCGGCTTCATGCCGGAGTTGTTCGCCTGGAGGCCACGCGCTTTTGCGGGCTTCACGCAGCGTAACGCGTCACGCACTCCGGCCCGGCGGCAGGACGACGACGATCGCGCCGGGCTTCACCCGGTTCACGAGATCGATGACATCCTCGTTGGTCATGCGGATGCAGCCGGACGAGATGGCCTGACCGATATATTCCGGCTGGTTGGTGCCGTGGATGCGGTACAGCGTGTCCTTGTTGCCCTCGTAAAGATAGAGTGCCCGCGCGCCCAGCGGATTATCCGGACCTCCGGCGACGCGCTTCGGGTAGGGGCCGAGCCGGGCCTGGATCTCCGCCGTCGGAATCCAATCCGGCCATTCAGCCATCTTGCCAACGGTGGCGACGCCGGACCAGGCCAGCGCTTCTTCTCCCACCGTCACGCCGTAGCGGATCGCCTTGCCGCCCGGCAGGACGTAATAGAGATACTTTGAGTTGGTATCGACCAGGATGGTTCCCGGCTGCTCCTTGCGCATGTAGTCGACAATATGGCGGCGATAGGTCTCCGGAATGGTCGCCTGCGCATAACGCACATGGGCCAGCAACTGCCGGTCCCTAGGCGTAAAGCTGGCACTCGACGACGGTGCGAGCGTCGATTGCATGCACCCGCCAAGCACAAACCCGACCAATCCCAGAAGTGACAACGCTAATCCGGATCTTGGCATTTGCCTGTCCCCCCGAAGCGCTAGATGGGTCCATTTGCTGCTCAAATAGTGCAGAAATAAAGGCAGAACCCGACGATAAGGTGATCGCCCGAGCGACGGAGCTTGGTTCGCAGGAACCGCGTTGGACTTTCGCCGGCGCCTTGACCTATTCGCGGCTAATGGATTGGTGCGGAAAACCAGAGTTTGAGCCTGAGACCCGGCGAGTTATCAAGCATTTCGATCCGCGCGCCGTGAAGATGGGCGACGGCAGCGACCAGGCTGAGCCCCAGACCGTTTCCCGGCGTGTAGCGGCTGTGTTCGAGCCGGTAAAAGCGCTTGAAAACCTGCTCGTATTCGTGAGCTGGAATTCCGGGCCCGTCGTCGGCGATCGAGATGACCGGCTTGCCATCGATGTTTTCGTTCGCGACCACGACTTGCCCTCCGGCGCGGCCATGCTTGATCGCATTGTCCACGAGATTGGCGATGGCATCGAAGATCAGGTCGCGATCGCCGGTCACCATCACCTCGCGAT
>Ga0081455_10006902_pt1 | contig 12081 bp, 13 predicted proteins | sample TabmetS3T2R1_FD_70207 | JGI IMG/M metagenome (GOLD analysis project Ga0081455, IMG submission 70207) | Tabebuia heterophylla rhizosphere microbial communities from the University of Puerto Rico - S3T2R1 | ecosystem: Host-associated > Plants > Roots > Rhizosphere ...
CCGCGCGCTCATGAGGCGCGCGGGACGCGCGCGGTCCGGAAGAACTACTGCGCCGGCGAGATCGCCGTGATCATCAGCGGCGTGGTCATGCCGATCACCACATCGCCGACCTTGATCTTCTTCAGCATGTCCTGCTTGGCGATGGTGTTGGCCTTGTAGGCATGTACCTCGCCGCCGTTGCCGTCGATCACCGAGACCGTGTTGTTGGCGAGGTCGACGCCGACCACCGTCAAGGTGAAGCGGCCGGACTCCACGTCGGTCGGATTGGGCGTCGGGCTCATCGCATCACGGCGGGCAACCTTGGAGCCCGGTCCCTTCTGGCGAAGGTTCAGCAAGGTCACGATCTGAGTGTAGGTCACACTCGCCGTCGAACCGTCCTGGATGTTGGCGAGATTGCCGACATTGTTCGAAACAGGAAGAACAACCAGGCGGCCGTTGGGCTGGGTGAAGGCCACCGTGCGCTCGTCGGGATCGACGGTCTCGATCTTGACGCGCTGCGTGATCTGGTCGTTGAACGCCACGCCCTCGCGCGGCACAGCCACGATTTGCTGGGCCGACGCCTGATGCGGCGGCAGGCTCGCCCCCACCGCAAGCGCCGCGGCAAACAACGAGATGCCTGCGGCCCACTTGATCGAACGGATAGTCATCGGCGTGTCCCTTGGAAAACCCTTAACGCGCCGGACAATAGCGATCCGAACCGTGGACGCAACATCCAACCCACGCCAGATGTGTATTATACGAGATGCGACAGTGCCGCCTGGGCAACCCTGTCCGGTTGGTCGAGGTAGGCGAGGTGTCCGGCGTCGGCGACCGTCTCGACGCGCGTCGAACCGTTGAGGCGTCCGGCGAACTTGCCGGCGTAGCTGGGCGGCAGGACGGCATCGCGGTCGCCCCACAGGATCAGGGTCGGCGCCTGGATCAGGCCGAGGCGCTTCTCCAGACCCGTATTGCCGAGCGGCCAGAAGGCGCGCGCCGCCGCCTCGGAGGCGCGGGTCATCTCGATCGGCCATTCGATCGAGTTGGCGCCTTCCGGAGCCGTCACCAGCGCGGTCCATTTGCCGGCATCGGCACACATCAAGGAAGCCACGTTGTCCCTGCGCTGCGCCCAGGGGTCGGCGGCCGGCTCCTTCTCATCGAACAGGCCGAACGGCGCGATCAGCACGAGCTTGCGCACATATCCCGGAAAGATCGCGGCCATCTCCGCCGCAAAGGCACCGCCTACCGACGCGCCAACGAGGTCGCAGCCGGTCAATCCTGCCTTGTCGACAAGCTGGCGCACCGCCAGGACCCAGTCGAGGTGCGTGTCGAGCACGTTGTGGCCCGTGGCGCCGGGATAGCCCGGCAGGGAGGGCGCAATCACGGTGCGCGTCTCGGCAAGCTTGTCCAGGAAGGGCAGCCAGCGCGGCAGCCCGCCCAGGCCGGCGAGAAAGCCGAGCTTCGGTCCTTGGCCTTTGCTCCAGACGCGGCAGGGGTGGTCGTTCACCTCGACGGTGGTCGTCTTCAAGCCATTCAACTCATTTGGCACGGGACTACTCCGCGGCGGCGAGCTGCGGTCGGAAAGCCGGCACGGCGGCACGCTGTCCCTTGGCCAGAGGCGTGGGCCACCATTTGTCTTCCCATTCGCCGAACAGGTCCTTGACCCCGGGCATGACCTTCTCCGCGAACAGCCGCGTGTTGTACTTGGTCGTGTCCTTGCTCATGTTGCCGTACTGCAGGAGCAGCATGAGGTGGCCGACATTGAGGCTTGTCGCCACATGGCGCACCTGCTCGATGACCTCGTCGGGCGAGCCGATGATGACATAGCCGCCGTCGACGATGTCCTTCATGTTGGTAGCCTTGAGGCTGAGCTTGCTCTGGTAGCTCGCCGTGTTGGCGGCCTTGGCCACCATGCTTTCGATGCCGGCGCGCTGCGTGGCCTCCGTCGTGTAGCCGGGCGGAGTGGCGAAGCGCGCATCGACATGAAGGCATCGCCCGTAGAAATATTCGGCCGGCTCGGTGTAAAGGTCGAGAGCCTGCTGACGGCTTTCGGCCACACCGACGAATTGCAGGAAGCCTGCGCGGTAGGGATTGCGATCCTTGCCGAGCTTGGCCATCTCGTTCCAGAAGCCCTGCATGGTGGTGAGACCGGCCTTGTAGCCGTAGTACGAGAGATAGCAGTAGACGTAGTCCATCTCGGCGCACCACCGCCACGTCTCGATCGAACCGCCGCCGGGGATCCAGATCGGCGGATGCGGATCGTTCTGGATCGGCCGCGGCCAGATATTGACGTAGCGTTGCTGGTTGAAGCGGCCCGAGAAGGCGAAGGTCTCCTTCTCGGTCCAGGCCTTCTTCACCAGGTCGTGCGCCTCGTAGTAGCGCTCGCGCAGCAGGCTCGGATTCTGACCATAGGCGAAGCAGGTATCCATCGGCGAGCCGACGGGGAACCCCGCGATCAGCCGGCCGCCCGAGATGCAGTCGATCATGGCGAACTCTTCGGCCACGCGCGTCGGCGGATTGTAGAGCGCCAGCGAGTTGCCCATGACGCAAAGCGCCGTGTCCGTCGTGCGACGAGCCAGGGAGCTCGCGATCAGGTTGGGCGAGGGCATCAGCCCGTAACCGTTCGAATGATGCTCGTTCACGCAGACAGCATCGAAGCCCATTTCGGCGGCGAACTCGAGCTCGTCCATAAAGTCGTTGTACATATGGTGCGCTCGGCGTGGGTCGAACAACGACGAATGGATGTCGACCCACACCGAGGGATGCTTCTGATTGAAGTCGTCCGGAAGCTCCGTGTACGGCATCAGGTGGAACCACATGAGCTTCATGGCACCTTTCTCCCTAAACTCGGCACGCAGGTAAACGCTCGTTTACCTGGCCGCAGCCTGCCAAGAGCCATCGCCCAGCGCAACGTGTGATCTTTTCCTGGCTGCGCAACTTTATTGTTTTTCCCGGAGTTGATTAGTCAGAATCGTATTTTGTGCGTTGCAATCTCGCTAGCGCAGCAATAGGTTTTGCCGCAGCACAGGAGGCCCAAGTCATGTCCGTTGTTGCTTTCGCGGCCCGTCAGCATCCGACGGCGAACCAGCCCATCAAGGATCTGTACGAGGTCGGCGAGATTCCGCCGCTCGGCCATGTGCCGAAGAACATGTATGCCTGGGTCATCCGCCGCGAGCGCCATGGACCTCCCGAGCAGTCCATGCAGCTCGAGGTGGTGCCGACGCACACGATCGGCGAGGACGAGGTGCTGGTCCTCGTGATGGCGGCCGGCGTCAATTACAACGGCGTGTGGGCAGGGCTCGGCATTCCGATCTCCCCCTTCGACGTGCACAAGCAGCCTTTCCATATCGCCGGCTCGGATGCGGCGGGCATCGTCTGGGCCGTTGGCGCCAAGGTGAAGCGCTGGAAGGTGGGCGACGAGGTGTGCGTTCACTGCAACCAGGATGACGGTGACGACGAGGAGTGCAACGGCGGCGACCCGATGTTCTCCACCAGCCAGCGCATCTGGGGCTACGAGACGCCGGATGGATCCTTCGCGCAGTTCTGTCGCGTGCAGGCCCGCCAGCTCATGAAGCGTGCACAGCACCTCACCTGGGAGGAGAGCGCTTCCTACACGCTCACCCTGGCCACCGCCTACCGCATGCTGTTCGGTCATCGACCACACATCCTGCGCCCAGGCCACAATGTGTTGGTCTGGGGCGCGGCCGGCGGGCTGGGCTCGATGGCGATCCAGCTCATCGCCACGGCCGGCGCGAACGCCATCGGAGTGATCTCCGATCCGTCGAAGAAGGACTTCGTGATGTCGCTGGGCGCCAAGGGCGTCATCAATCGCAACGAATTCGACTGTTGGGGCCAGCTGCCCGACGTCGACGACCAGAAAGGCTACGCCGAGTACATGAAGAGGTGCCGCAAGTTCGGCGCCGCCATCTGGGAAGTCACCGGCAAGGGCAACGACGTGGATTTCGTGTTCGAGCATCCCGGCGAGCAGACCTTCCCGGTCTCATGCTTCATCGTGAAGCGCGGCGGCATGGTCGTGTTCTGCGCCGGCACCACCGGCTACAACCTCACCATGGATGCCCGCTTCGTATGGATGCGCCAGAAGCGCATCCAGGGCAGCCACTTCGCCAACCTCCTGCAGGCCAGCCAGGCCAACCAGCTCGTCATCGAGCGGCGCATCGATCCCTGCATGAGCGAGGTCTTCGACTGGACCGATATTCCCAAGGCCCATACCAAGATGTGGAAGAACCAGCACAAGCCCGGGAACATGGCTGTGCTGGTCTCGGCCAAGCGTCCCGGCCTGCGCACGCTCGAAGACGCGCTGGACGATTGATGCTGCTCGATAACGTGTTGGCGTTCGCTGCCGAGGCGGAGAGCGACGCCGAAGCTTATGAGGTGGCTGCGCGCGAAGCCGTGCGTGGCCTGGTGGCGCCCGAAGGCACGGTCGAGCCGGCGCTGCTGGAGCGCCAGCAGTTCGCCGCCCATGGCTTTGCCTGGATTGCAACCTATGTCGCGGCGCTTCGCCAAATGCGGCGCTGGGCCGAAGCGAGCCAGAAGGGCGAGCTCGAGATCTTGATGCTGCAATCGGCGTTCGGCGAGTATCTCGCCCAGCTTGCGGGCGGCATCGCCATCAGCCAGGTCGAGATCGTGCGTCCAGGCGATCTGGGGCTCGATGGTGCAACTCTCGACACGCCCGCCGTTCGCAAGCTTATCGGTGCGAACACCGCGGCGGTGCGCATGCGCATTGCCGAGCTGATCGCCGACGGGCTCGAGACCGGCAATTTCGGCGCGCTGGAGCTGGGAGACGAGGCGCTCGAGGAAGTGCGCCGTCAGTTCCGCCGCTTCGTCGACAGCGAGGTGGCGCCGCATGCGCATGGCTGGCACCTGCGCGACGAGCTGATTCCGCTTCCGGTGGTCGAGAAGATGGCCGAGCTCGGCGTGTTCGGCCTCACCGTGCCGGAGGAGTGGGGCGGGCTGGGCATGGGCAAGCTCGCCATGTGCGTCGTCACCGAGGAGCTGTCGCGCGGCTATATCGGTGTCGGCTCGCTCGGCACGCGTTCGGAGATCGCGGCCGAGCTGATACGCTCCGGCGGGACCGAGGCGCAGAAGGAGAAGTATCTGGCCCGCATCGCCTCGGGTGAGCTGTTGCCGACCGCTGTGTTCACCGAGCCCAATACCGGCTCCGACCTTGCCAGCCTCAAGACGCGTGCAGTGCTGGAGGGCGACGTCTACAGGATCCAGGGCAACAAGGCCTGGATCACGCACGCGGCCCGAGCCGACATCATGACCCTGCTGGCGAGGAGCGATGCGTCCAAGCCAGGCTATCAGGGCCTGTCGATGTTCCTGGCCGAGAAGCCACGCGGCACCGACTCCGACCCGTTTCCGGCCAAGGGCATGAGCGGCAGCGAGATCCGCGTGCTGGGCTACCGCGGCATGAAGGAATACGAGATCGGCTTCGACGGCTTCGAGGTCCCGGCGGCCAACCTGCTGGGCGAGAAGGAAGGTCTGGGCTTCAAGCAGCTGATGGCGACGTTCGAGAGCGCGCGCATCCAGACCGCGGCGCGTGCCGTCGGCGTGGCGCAGAATGCACTGGAGCTCGGCCTGCGCTATGCCAAGGAGCGCATCCAGTTCGCCAAGCCGCTTTATGCCTTTCCGCGCGTCGCCGGCAAGATCGCCTGGATGGCGGTCGAGACCATGATCGCCCGCCAGCTCACCTACTTCGCCGCGCGCGAGAAGGACAGCGACCGGCGCTGCGATATCGAGGCCGGCATGGCCAAGCTTCTGGCCGCGCGTGTGGCCTGGAGCAACGCCGACAACGCGCTGCAGATCCACGGCGGCAACGGCTATGCCATGGAGTATCCGGTGAGCCGCGTGCTCTGCGACGCGCGCATCCTCAATATCTTCGAGGGCGCGGCCGAGATCCAGGCGCAGGTCGTGTGCCGCGGCCTGATCGAGGGCCGAAACTGACCTTCAGGGCATGGATGTCATGCTACTATGAAGCATGACTGGTGCACCGCTTATCCTCACTCCGCTGAAGCGGGCATTGGCAACGCTCGAGGAGGCTCTGACTGCGCCGGACAGCGGCTTCGTTCGCGATTCGATCGTCAAGCGCTTCGAGTACACGTATGAACTGAGCTGGAAGATGATGCAGCGTTTTCTGGCGCGCCGAGAGGATGATATTCCACCCACACGGCGGGAGCTGTTTCGTGATGCTGCTCGGCTGGGCCTGATCGAAGATCCACGGGTCTGGTTCATGTTCCACGAGAACCGCAATAAGACTGCCCATGCCTACAGCGAGAAGGCAGCCCGGGAAGTCATTGCCATGGCCCGTCAATTGTCGCCTGCCGTTGCTTTTCTCATTGACGCCTTGGAGCGATCCGATGGCCGTGCAACTTGACGCAGACTCCCTCACCGAAGTGAAGAAGATCCTGGCGTTTTACGCGCCTGCCCTCAAAGCGTGGGCCTTTGGCTCGCGTGCGACGGGGACGGCGAAGCGTTTCTCCGATCTTGATCTTGCGATCGAGGGTGAGGGGCCGGTCGACTATCAGACGATCTCAAAATTGAAGCATGCGTTTGCCGAAAGCGATCTGCCGATCAAGGTCGACGTCGTTGATTGGAATGCGCTGGATTCCGAGTTCCGCGCAGCCATCGAGAAGCAACGGGTGCCGCTGTAGACTGGGCTCATGGCTCTTCGGAGCGATTGGCCGCATCGAAGGTTTTATTCGCCATTGGGCGAGCCATCGAGCCCAAGCGCAAGCTCGCTTGCCGTGATGGCCACTCAGGTAGCGCGATAGCGCGCTACCCATAGCTTGGCTGGTCCGGTCGCTGATGGAGCACGGCAGCCGCGCCCGCGAGGAACAACACCGCCCAGCAGGTCGGTCCGACATAGGCGCCCGACGCCTGGCCCAGGATCGCCCAGACCATCCAGCAGAAGGCGACGCTCGGAACGCCCAGCACGCGCAACCAGACCGTCACCGCCACGGTCACGATCGTCCCCCAGACCAGGCCGAGATAGATCCAGTGCAGCCAGAAATAGTTGATCAGCAGCTCGGTCGCCGGCGTCACGACTTGCCAGTGCGCCGAATAGGCGGGCGAGCGCAGGTAGAGATTGGTGACACGCTCCTCGATGAACGGCTCGCCGGTGAGGCCGGCGCCAGCGAAAGGATAGCGACCGAGCAGGTCGAGACCTGCGAGAGCAGGACCGCGCACCCGGTAGAAGAAGCTGGGATCATTGCCTGACAGCACCTGGTCCAGCCTCGCCGAGAACAGCGCCTTGGCCAGCACCACGAACGCCACGAGGAAGATCAGCGCCACGCCTGCGACCAGCAGCAGCCGGCCGAGATCCAGGCGGCCGCCCTTGCGGCTGGCGAGGAACAGCAAGTAGGGCAGGATCAGGACCAGCATCAGCAGCAGCGTCGGCCCCGGCATGGCGAACAGGCCAAGGCCGACCAGGCCGACATAGATCAGCAGCTTCCAGCGAGAGCGGCTCACCACCATCCAGATGAAGGTGCACAAGGAGTAGAGGAACGTGACGCTCGAGGGCTCCGAGGCGAAGAACTTCGGCCGCACTCGGTTGTAGAGCAGGAGATCTCGCAGATCGTTCTCATAGACGCCGCGGCTGTAGATGACCTTGCGGACCGCATCACTCACCGGCCGCAGGCCGCCGTAGGTCTCGAGCAGACAGCCGATGGCGATGACCAGGGCAAAGCCCAGGAACAGGCGGGCAATCTGGCTGCGGTCCGCTTGCGCGACTGTGAGGAAGAGGGCGTAGCCAATAGTGAGCGAGTAGGTGAGCTGGATCAGTCCATTGGTGCGTCGGCCGAGGTATGCGATGTCGCTGGCCGAAAGCATGGAGGCGACATAGAGCACCACCACAATGATGAACCAGGCGAGCGTCTTGGGCGTGATCCGGTCGCGTCTGCGCCACAGCAGAAGCAGCCCCGCGATGCCGGCGGGTGCCGATGGGAACGGCACCTTGGTCGAGATCTGGATGGTGAAGTTGGTGTAGAGGCCGAGCAGGAAGACACAAATCAGGACGCGGTCCAGCCAGTCCAGCCGCGGTGCCCAACGCATGGGCGCCGGCTCGACTTGCCATTCCTGTCCCGGCGGGAAGCCGACCCGCACTTCCCGATGACGAAGCGCATAGTCTGCCATGCCAGCATCTCCGATGCCGACGTCGTTTCACTCCCTGGAACGGCGACGATGTCAGGTTGTACTGGCAGGGGGTGTGGCCAATTGAGGGCAATGTCGGACTGCAGAATATCCGATTGCGTCCCCTGCACGCCATCAGGCACGCTATAGTCACATCAATGAGTCGAGTGATGATGCTGCGCCGTCGGTTCGTGCTGTCGGCGCCTTTGCTGGCTGCCGGGCCGGCGCGTGCGCAGGCCTGGCCCGGCGGCAGGGTTACCGTGGTTGTGCCCTTTCCGGCGGGTGCTGCCACCGACATCAGTGCACGGGTCTATGCCGAGCGCCTGTAGGGGCTGTGGGGCCAGCCGGTCGTCGTCGACAACAAGGGCGGCGGCAACGGCATTCCAGCGGCGGAGTTTGTCGCCCGCGCCAAGCCGGATGGGCTCACGATCTTCGCCACGTCGGCGATGACCCAGGCGGTGAACCCGGCGCTTTATGACAAGCTCTCCTACGATCCGATCGAGGACTTCGCCGCCATCACGCGCATGGGCACGTCGCCCTTCGTGCTGCTGGTCGACAAGAACAGCCCGATCAATACGGCAGCCGAGCTGACGGCCAAGCTCAAGGCGGAGCCGGGCAAGCACAATTACGGTGCCGGCGCCCTGCCGGCGCGCGTGGCCTCGGAACTCTACAAGATGGCGGCCGGAGTCGAGGCGGTCTATGTCGGCTACAAGAGCAACCCGCAGGCGATCCCCGACGTGCAGAGCGGCCTGCTCACCTTCATGATGATCGACACGGTGAACGCCAAGATCGCCATCGAGCGCGGGGCGCTGAAGGGGCTGCTGGTGATCGACACCGAGCGCTATCCGCTCCTGCCCTATCTGCCGACGGCAGCGGAAGCCGGCCTGCCCGATGTCCTGCTCACGACCTGGACCGGCTACTACGTGCCCAAAGGCACGCCGCGCGAGGTTGTGAGCAAGATCAACGCCGATATCCGAGCCGTTGCCGCCATGCCCGACGTGCTGGCGCGGCTTGAATCGATGGGCGGCGCGCCCAAGCTGATGAGTCCGGAGGAGTTCGCCGCCTTCACCCGCTCGGAGAAGGAGCGCTGGGGTAAGATCATCCGTCGTGCCAATATGAAGGTGGAGTAGGAGACAGCCATGCAAGGATCGCTGAGCGGCAAAGGCGGCCCCCGTTATCGGCATCTGGCCGAGGAAGAGGCGCCGTACGAGACCATCACCGTCGACAAGCTGACGCCTATCATCGGCGCCGAGATCGCCGGCATCGATCTCAGCCAGCCGCTCTCGAATCGCCAGCAGGACGAGGTCCACCGCGCGCTGGCCGACAACCTTGTGATCTTCTTTCGTGATCAGCACATCACGCCCGACCAGCACCTGGCGTTCGGGCGCCTGTTCGGCGACTTGCACGTGCATCCCGCGGCGCCGCACGAGTCCGGCAAGCCGGAGCTGATGATCATCCATGCCGACAAGGAATCTCCCCGCGCCAACGGCGAGGGATGGCATACCGACGTGAGCTGCGACCTCGAGCCGCCGATGGGTAGCATCCTCTACATCAAGGCATGCCCGCCCAAAGGCGGCGACACGCTGTTCGCTTCGATGTATGCGGCCTACGAGTCGTTGTCGGAGCGCATGAAGAAGTATCTCGAAGGCATGACCGCCATCCATGACGGCGAGCAGGTCTATCGCGGTCTCTATGCCAACTACGGTGTCGCCGACAAGCCCAAGTATCCGCGCGCCGAGCATCCGGTGATTCGCACCCATCCGGTGACGGGCAAGAAGGCGCTGTACGTCAATCGCGGCTTCACGCGCGCGCTGGTGGGCGTGCCGCGCGATGAGGGTGACGCCATCCTGCGCTATCTCTACGAGCACATGGAGAACCCGCTGTTCCAGTGCCGCTTTCGGTGGCGCGAGAACTCGATCGCCTTCTGGGACAATCGCTGCGTGCAGCACCGTGCGATGTGGGACTACTGGCCGCACACCCGCAGCGGCAACCGCGTGACGGTCGCGGGCGACAAGCCTTACTGACCCTCGTGCTCGTCATCTTCGACTGCGACGGCGTGCTGGTCGACAGCGAGCCGATTGCCAACGCGAGCTTTTCGCGCGCCATACGAGCGCAAGGGCTCGATTGGTCTCCCGCCGAGGTGCTGCGTCGCCTGATGGGGCTGTCACTGAAATCCTGCGTCGACGTTTGTGAGGCCGAGCTCGGACGAAAGCTGCCTGGCGACTTCCTCGAGAAGATGCAGGCCGTCACGTACCAGAATTTCCGCGATGCTCCTCTTCGTCCCATTGCCGGCGTCAAGGAGGCCGTGCAGGCCCTGCAGAAGGCCGGCATTGCCACCTGCGTGGCAAGCTCGGGATCGCCTGAGAAGATGCGCTTCACTTTGGGGCTGACCGGGCTCTGGGAGCTGTTCGACGGCCATATTTTCAGTGCAAGCCAGGTGCCGCGGGGAAAGCCGTATCCCGATCTCTTCCTACATGCCGCGATCAGCATGAATGCGCAGCCGTTCGAATGCACCGTCATTGAAGACTCCGTGCCCGGTGTCCAAGCTGCGCGTGCTGCAGGGATGCGGGCCTTCGCCTATGCTGGCGAACCCTACGCCGATCGCGCCGCCTTGGCGGCGGCTGGAGGAAAACTGTTCGACGACATGAGGGTGTTGCCGGACCTGGTGCTGCAATGACCGGCCCTCGGAGTGGTTCCTGGTCGATGGGCTCGGCCAGGGCCGAGCATGTGATCGTGGTCGGCGCCGGCATGGCAGGGCTGGTTGCCGCCCGGCTGTTGCATGATTCCGGTTTCGTGGTCACGGTCCTGGAGGCGCGCAATCGACTGGGGGGGCGGACCTGGACCGACGATTCGCTGGGGGCGCCGCTCGATCTCGGCGGCTCGTGGATCCACGGTGTTGACGGCAACCCCTTGGCGCTTTGGTGTGACAAGCTCGGCATCCAACTGGTGGAATCGCAGGGCGATCGCCTGCTGATCGACGAGCGCGCCACGGCGCCGACGCGCGAGGGCCAGCGCCGCCGCGCCGTGCTCGGTCGCGCCGCTTTCAAGGCGGCGATCGAATGGGCAAGCTGGAAGAGCAAGGCGATGGCGCGCACATGGGGGCCGCGCTCGATCTCCGTGAAGCAGGCTGTCGAGCCGCTGCTGCATGCGTCGTGGCTGCCGGAGGTCGACAAGCTGGTCATCGCGACTTTCGTCGAGATGAGCGAGGGCGTGCAGGGCGCGCCCTATGATGCCGTCTCGGCCGAGGAGTGGTTCCCGACGGAAGGGCTGGAGCGCAACGCCCAGCCCAGAGGCGGCTTTCGCACCCTGCTCGAGGATGCCGCGCAGAACATGGCGGTCCGTTTCGATGCCGCCGTGCAGCGCATCGTCTGGAGTGACGCCGGCGTGACCGCGATCCTGCAAAGCGGCGAGAAAGTCGAGGCCGACCGCGCCGTGATCACCGTGCCGCTCGGCCTGTTGCGCGCCGGCCAGTACGACGCGGTCACGACGGATCGGCGAGATAGCGATCGAGGGTGGCGTGGAAGTGGCGGATCCGGCTCTCCTGGTACTGCGCGAGCGTGATGGTGGGACGCACCGACGCGTGCAGACCACGTTGGATGCGGCCGAAGGTCGAGCCGTCCTGGTTGAGGATGCGTCCGAGATGCCCGAGCTCCGGTGCATCGGCCCACGTCTCGTCGTCGGCCAGGTACCGCGTCGGTGCCGGTGCCGGGCGACTGCCACTCTCGGGAACGGGCTCCAGCAGCATGATGTCGATCACACACGAGTCGGGATCGTCACCGTCGGGACGGAAGCGGTACACGAGCGGCGTGAGGTATCCCGCCCAGGGCATGAAGTTCGGGAACAAGAAATACTCGATGCCGTCGAGTACCTCGGCGTCGGTGATGTGCGAGTAGTCATGGCCCGTACGTTCACGAAGTGACGCGCGCATCTGGTCCGCGAGAACGTGCCGGACTGTCG
>Ga0081455_10006903_pt1 | contig 12081 bp, 10 predicted proteins | sample TabmetS3T2R1_FD_70207 | JGI IMG/M metagenome (GOLD analysis project Ga0081455, IMG submission 70207) | Tabebuia heterophylla rhizosphere microbial communities from the University of Puerto Rico - S3T2R1 | ecosystem: Host-associated > Plants > Roots > Rhizosphere ...
GATGCCGAGGCGCTCGAGTTGCTTGAGCCGTTGAGCGAGCAGGGTGTGCGAGAGCCCGGGCGCGCCCTCCAGGATCGCGCCGAAGGTGTCACAGCCCAGATGCAGGTTGCGGATGATAAGCGGCGTCCACCGCTCGGCGAAGATCTCCGCGCCCCGGGCAATGGGGCAGTACTGGCCGTAGGTCCTCACGACTTCAGTGTCGCGATCCTCCGACCCGGGGGGAAGTCCAGATTCCTTACTTCGAAGTCCAGATCGCTGCCTTCGCTGGGGTGCCAGCCGGTGGTGGTCTGGGCCCGTCAACAAGTACATCGCTCCGGCGAAAGAGGTGAGCAAGATGGCCGGACTGCTGTCGACGCACGGAACGCGTGAAGTGCATTGGGTGCCTGACAGTTCGCTGATCGATGCAGCGCGCGAGATCGCTCCGATCATCCGGCAGTACAGCGAGGAAGCCGAGCGGGAACGGCGCCTGTCCCAGCCGGCCTTGTCGGCATTGCGTGAGGCGGGCCTCCTGCGAATGACGACGCCCCGTTCGCTCGGAGGGTTGGAGACCGACCCGGTCACCCGCGTCCTTGTCATCGAGGAGATCGGTCGCCACGACTCGGCGGCGGCGTGGACCTTGGAGAACCCTCTGGACTGGGCCTTCTTGTGCTGCCGACTCCCCGACGAGGGAGCCGCGGAGATCTACAGCCGCGGCGCGGACATCCTCATCGCCGGCCAGTTCGGCCGCCCCCTGAAGGCGACGTCGACCGACGGCGGATACCGCATCTCCGGCCGCGCCCCGTTCGTCAGCAACTGCTATGACGCCGACTGGATCCTGTCGATGGTCGTCGTGGACGAGGACGATTCCGCCGGGGACGAACCCGAGATGCGCATGGTCTACCTCCCGAGCCAGCAGTGCGAAATCATCGACACCTGGAACGTCATGGGAATGCGGGGCACGGGCAGCAACGACATCTCGCTGACCGACGTGTACGTACCCAAGTCCAGGACCTTCCCGTTTGTGCCGGAGTTCCAGCCGGGATCCCACTATCTGGGCCCGTTGTATCGACTCCCGGTCGTGGGCGCGGCGGCTTCCGGGATCCCGACGCCGATGCTGGGGGTGGCGCGACGAGCCCTCGACGAGGTGACCGAGCTCGCCCAGACCAAGACCCCGGTCGCATCGAGCGGCCGGTTGAAGGAACGTCCATCAGCCCAAGTCCAGCTGGGTCGAGCGGAAGCGATCCTGCGCTCGGGGCGCTTGCTGCTTCTTGAGACCCTGAGCGAAGCCTGGCGGAGATGCGTCGACGGCGAGACCCACACGCTGGAGCAGAAGGCGGAGCTCCTGCTCGCGTTGGCCCACGCGATGAGCAGCGCCGTCCAAGCCGTGGAGCTCGCATGCAGCATCGCGGGAACGACGGCGTTTCGAGCCACCAGCCCGTTGGAACGCTGCTTCCGGGACGTCCAGACGATGAGACATCACGTCTTCGCCTCTGAGCAGCGTTATGGGACCTTCGGTCAGGTGCGTCTCGGGGTTCCACCGGACTTCCCCGTCGTTGCCTTCTAATGGGCCAGTCGTCAGTTCGCCGACCCACGATCCAAGAGGCGGACGCCATGCCCGCTGCGACCCGCGGAGCCTCGGAGCGGCCCGCGGTGGATCCAGCCAGGTTCCGGCTGCTCATGCGGCGGTTTGCTACCGGCGTCACCGTCGTGACCTGTCAGGGTCTCGCCGGCCCAGAGGGGACCACCGTGAACGCGTTCACCTCGGTGTCCCTACGCCCGCCACGGGTGTTGGTCTGCCTCGACCGCAGGTCACGGACTCTGCCGCCCATCCTCACCGCAGACAGATTCGCGGTGAATGTGCTCGGTCGGGAGCAGCGCGAACTGGCGACCCGTTTGGCGGACAGGACGCGAACGCCTGCCCAGCGTTTCGCGGGGATCCGCGAAACGACCCTGGTGACCGGCTCACCTGTCGTCCCCGATTCGCTTGCCGTCATCGACTGCCTGCTTGGGCAGGTGTGGCCCTGCGGCGATCACATGCTGCTCGTTGGCGACGTCGTGGCGGGATCGGTTGGGCGCGTCGACGAGCCGCTTCTGTTCTACGAGGGCGGATTCTGTACGCCCGCGATCTCGCCGAACAGCTCGATGTAGAGGAGTACATAGACCCTGGTGATTATCGGGAGTAGCATCACCGGCGCAACGAGGAGGCGGGGTGGCCGTGAAGAGCATTCAGTCAGTAGCCGTTCGCTTCTGGGGCGCTGTTGTCATCGCCCTCATCGTCGGCGGGTTGGTGAGTACCGCAGCGCCAGCTGGCGCACAGGGCGCCGTGATCGTACGCCCTGGTCAATCGATCCAGGACGCCGTCGACGCGGCGAGCCCCGGGACCACGATCATCGTGCGACCCGGCGTTTACGCGGAGCACGTGACGATCACGACCGACGGCATCCGGCTGATCGGCCAGCGGGGGGCGACCGTGGTGCCGCCAGCCGAGGATCCGCCGAGCGCATGCTCGTTCGGCGGGGAGAGTACCGACGGCATCTGCGCCATCGGAGAGCTGGACTTTCCCGATCCTGAAGGTCCGCCGGTCGTGACCGATCCGGTCAGCGACGTGACCGTCAAAGGGTTCACCGTCAAGGGCTTCGAGGGCGTCGGCATCCTGTTCATCGGCGCCGAGAACCCGGTCGTCACTCACAACCGAACCCGCGACAACGAGGAATACGGCATCGCCCGGTTCATCTCGACCGGGGGCAAGATCGTGTCCAATCAGGCCAGCGGGTCGGAGGAAGCCGGAGTCTATGTCGGCGACTCACCGAACGCTGACGTGCACATCGCCGCCAACGAGACGTTCGGCAACCTCTTCGGGTTCTTCCTGCGGGATGCAGCGAACGGACACCTCGCCGGGAACCGCTCGCACGGCAACTGCCTCGGCGCGCTCGTGCTGAACACCGGTCCGAACATCGCCGGCAACTGGACGTTCACCGGCAACCGGATCAGTAAGAACAACAAGTTCTGCCCGGCCAACGAGGAGGAAGACACACCGCCCCTGTCCGGACTCGGGATCGTGATCGCCAGCGGCGCCGACAACACACTGAAGGGCAACCACATCACCAACAACGTCCCGAGCGGGGACTCGGCGTTCACCGGCGGGGTTGTCGTGATCAACGGCGGCGACCCTGGCGCGAATCCTCCCTCGGGCAACCTTGTCCAGGCGAATGTGATCCGTGGTAACCAGCCCGACATCTTCTGGGACGAGTCCGGCAACGGCAACATCTTCCGCGCCAACCATTGCGACACCAGCGTGCCAGACGGCCTGTGCTGATCGCGGCGAGCAATCCGGGGCCGGCCCTGTTTGGGAAGTGCCAGTATCGGCGCCCGACGCTCGATCATCGGCCGGCCTCCGGCGTACGCATATGCGGATTGACGGTAGTGGGGATAGAAAACTCTCATGGCTGGGCGGGCAGGTCAGCAGGGCAGAACCTTGTGGCGGCGGTGGGCATTACCGCTGGGTTCAGCGCTGCTGGTGGTGCTGGCGACTGGCCTAGGCGTGTTGTGGTGGAAGGCTCCGGCGTTCTACGAGAACGTCGATCCGGAGGCTCGGGCGACTGCCGCGGCCACCACCAGGGCGGGCATTCTCGCGGTGTTCGCTGCGACCGTCGCGGTACTGGGGGCGATCGTCGCTCTGGCCGAGACGAGGCGGGCGAACCTGGCAGCCCACGAACGTGATCGGGAAGCAGACCAGCGGGAGCGCTATGCCAAGGCCATCGATCAGCTCGGCGCCGGCGATGACAAGGTGGATGTACGGCTGGGCGGGATCTACTCGCTCCAGCGCATAGCCCAGGACTCCGATCGTGACCTGCCCACGGTCGTCGAGGTGCTCTGCGCATTCGTCCGTGGACACGGACAAGGACCCGATGACAGCGACGACGAGTTGGAGATGCATCGCCCCCCGCCAGATGTCCAGGCCGCGCTCCAGGTAATCGGCCGCGTGCACAATCACCGCGACTCACACGTCGACCTCCAGCGAGCCCACCTGGAACGCGCGGACCTGGAAGCAGCCTCCCTGGCCGGCGCGGACCTGCGCGGCGCGCACCTGGCCCACGCCGAAGTCTCCGACGCGAACCTGGGCGATGCGAACCTCCGCGAGGCCGATGTGGCCGACGCGTACCTGTTTGGCTCGAACCTGAACCACGCAACGCTGGTTAACGCGCCGCTGACCAAGGCGGACCTTCGCCATACGGACCTGACCGGCGCGAATCTCCACGGCGCGGATCTGACTAAGGCGGACCTGATCGGCGCGACTCTGACCGGCGCGACAGTGACCGGTGCGACTCTGCACGCCGCAGATCTGTCCGGCGCAGATCTGTCCGGCGCAGACCTGTCCGATGCGGACCTGACCGACGTCATCATCGTCAGGGCCTCGAAGCTGCGCGACGCTGACCTGATCGAGGCAATCAGCCTCGGTACCGCGAAGCTGGTTGGCACGGACCTGACCGGTGCGGACCTGACTGGTGCGGACCTGACCCGCGCGACCCTGACTGGCGCGATACTGAGCAATGCGGACCTGACCGACGCGGACTTGACCAACGCAGACCTGACCGACGTGATTGGGCTGATCCAAGACCAGCTAGAGGCGGCCAACGGGGATCAGCGAACTCGGCTACCTGCGGGTCTCACCCGCCCAGAGCACTGGACGCAACCCGGCGACTCAGGTTGAGGCTTGTTGGCGGCGAGCCCACGATGCCGACGATAAAGGCTGGCAGACTTGTTGCTCGATGGAGGGGCAGCGCTCATCCGAAGCTCTGTTGGCGTCCGGTTGGGATGCCCTGCGCGCCGGTGATTGGCAGGCGGCTCGCGGTGTTTCAAGGCGGCGCTGGCGGGAGTCGAGTCGCCCGAGGCGTTTGAAGGTCTGGGGTGGGCGGCGTACTGCCTTGATGAGGATCCGCTGACCCCCGAAGCGCGAGAGAGAGCATTCGGGCTCTACCGCGCTCGGGGGGACGATCAGGCGGCCGCTCGGGTCGCTGCCTGGCTGGCTGCGGATTGGGCGGAGTTCCGCGGCGAGGAGGCTGTCTGCAACGGCTGGCTCCAGCGTGCCCACCGCCTGCTGGACGGTCACGAGCCTGGACCCGGGCATGGTTGGCTGGCCGTCCACGAGGCGTCGATGCTGGTCGAGGACGACCCAGCCGCCGCCCGGCGGCTGGCAATCGAGGCAGCCGAGCTGGGCCGTCAGTATGGAGTTGTCGAACTTGAGATGTTGGGCCTGGCGTTAGAGGGCCGAGCGCTTGTCAGCAACGGTGAGCTCGGCGAAGGATTCCGACGTCTCGACGAGGCGACCGCGACTGCGCTCGCCGGCGACGCGGAGTTGCTGACCTGTGTCGCCTGGGCGTGCTGTTATCTCATCTCGGCCTGTGAGCAGGTGCGGGACTACGACCGCGCAAGCCAATGGTGCCAGCAGGTCGGAGCGTTTTGTGAGCGCCATGGGATCGGCTTCCTGTTGGGTGTGTGCCGGGCGAAGTACGCCGGGGTGCTCACTTGGCGGGGGCAGTGGGACGAAGCCGAGCGCCAGATCAACCAGGCCACCCAAGGCCTCGCATCTCGCCCTGTCTTGGTGGGCGAGGGGCTGGTACGGCTGGGTGAGCTGCGCCGACTCCAGGGTCGGCTGGACGAAGCCGAGAAAGTGTTCGCCAGCGCCGAAGGCGAGTCGCGCGCCCTGCTGGGCCGAGCCGCGGTTGCGCTCGATCGCGGTCACCCGGACGATGCCGCGGAGCTGGCCGAACGATTCTTGAGGCAGTTCCCCGACCCGCGGCGCATCGAGCGTGTCGTGGGCCTGGAGGTGGCAGTCCGAGCGTATTCGGCGCTGAATCAGCTGGCTCGCGCCCGAGAGACGCTGGGCGAGCTGCGGGAGATCGCATTACGGGCGCGAACCCGCCCATTGCGGGCCGCTGCCCTGACAGCAGATGCGGCGATCGCCTCAGCGAGCGGTGACCAAGACGGAGCCCGGTGTTCGCTGGAGGATGCGGTCGACTTGTTGGCAGGGACGCCCGCGGCGTACGAGATCGGCCGGACGCGCTTGGACCTTGCCGAGGTGCTCCTCGCCAGTGGCCGGCATCGCGAGGCGCGTTTCCAGCTCGTCGCGGCGCTCAAAGGCCTGCGACCGCTTCGAGCCGAGGGCGAAGTGGCGCGTGCGGAGGCCATCGAGCGCCGGATCGATAGGCCGAACCTGGGTGGCCCAGGGGGAGAATCGGCCGGTCCGCTGGGGGAGCTCACACCGCGCGAGCTCGAGGTCTTGGCACTGGTAGCCGAGGGCGCCAGCAACCACGACATTGCCGAGCGTCTCGTCGTCAGTGAGCACACCGTCCACCGACACGTGACCAGCATTCTCCGCAAGCTTGGCGTTCACTCGAGGGCGGCAGCGGCGGTCCTGGCCGCACGGCACGGGCTCGTCTAGCCAGATCGGGCTATCCCGGTCGGGCCGATACTTGGCCGGTTCGGGCGACGCCGACGGTCTCCTCTGAAACTAGCGTCATTTCGGTGACCACGACGCAGAGCTGGCGGGCACTCGACCGCATCATCCACCTCGCCGGCATGTCGGCAGAGATCCGAAGGAGAACGACCATGACCGAGGTTTCTGAGGCCCTAGCTACCAGCGCGACCGAGGCCCTGGCGGAGCGGCTGTTCGGTGCCGTCATCAACACGGTGGAGGTGGCATCGGTTCATCTCGGCGGCCGACTGGGTTTCTACCGCGCCTTGGCCGACCACGGCGACGCCACCGCAAGCGAGCTGGCCGGCCGCTGCGAGTGTGCGGAACGCTATGTGCGGGAGTGGCTTGAGCAACAGGCGATCGCCGGACTCCTGACCGTTGACGACGCTCGTGCCGAACCCGGCACCCGCCGGTACGGGCTTCCCGACGCCTATCGCTCGGTGCTGGTCGACGATGAAGAACTCACCTACTTCACTCCAATCGCCAGCATCGCGGTCGAGGTGTTGCACCCGTTCGAGCAGCTGCTGGACGCGTACCGCAGCGGCGCCAGCGTCCCCTTCGAGGCGTACGGTGCCGACTTGGTTGACGCCATCGGAGCGGCCAATCGACCCCAGTTCGTCAATCTCGTGGGCGAGTGGCTTGGATCCATCGCCGAAGTCGACGCCCGACTGCGAACCGAACCGGCCGCGCGCGTCGGCGACGTCGGCGCTGGTACCGCGTGGTCCAGCATCGCCATCGCACGCGCCTACCCGCGAGTGAGCGTCGACGCCATCGATGTCGATGCCATCTCCGTCGAGAGAGCTCGCGCCAACATCGGCGCGGCCCGGCTCGACGGGCAGGTACGGCCCATCCTGCGTGACGCTAGCGACGGGAACCTCGGCGGCCCGTACGACCTGGTCACGATCTTCGAGGCCTTGCACGACATGAACCATCCTGTAGATGCGCTGCGTGCGGTGCGGGACAGCCTCGCCGATCACGGCCGCGTTCTGATCGCCGACGAGCGGGTCGCTGAGCGATTCAACCCACCCGGGGACGACATCGAGCGTCTTAGCTACGGCTTCTCGATCTTGCATTGCCTGGCCGTCGGGCTGCTCGACAAGGACTCGGCAGGCACAGGCACGGTGATCCGCCCTGACACGGTGCGAAGCTACGCCACCGAGGCGGGATTCGCCCACGTCGATGTCCTGCCGATCGAACACGACTTCTGGCGCTTCTACCTGCTGACCCGATGATCCGCACTGGTCGCGGCGCGTAATGGAGTGGACCCGAGTCACAGACGATCGATGGGCATCGGCGTAGTCGATCGGGCGCGTAATCCGAGGAGTGCGAGGCCGGCGTCGATGATGAACAGGACGGTGTCGAGATAGATCAGCTCAAGGGCACTGCCGGAGTTGGATCGCGGCACGCCGGTCAGAGTTCGAATCGGCTGCCGACTGAGTTTGGCTGAAAGGCGGTGGGGAGTGCGGCTGCGAGTGCCTGTTGTGCTTTCCAGCCTGTGCAGTGCGCGGGCACGACGACCTGTGGTTCGGCTGCGGCGAGGGCGGCCACTGTCTGCGGGATGATCGGTTCGAAGATCTGGCCGGTGAGGTGGAAGCCACCGAGCACGGCGTAGATCTGATCGATGCCGGTGAGTCGGCTGGCATGCCGGACGATGTTGACGATTCCGGAGTGTCCGCAGCCGGTGAGTACGACCAGGCCCTTGTCCCGGACGTGGAGGACGACCGCCTGGTCGTCGTGGACCAGTGGGTCCGGCTGCCAGTCGTTGTCTCGCCAGGCCTGGTGGACGGGGAAACCGGCCTCGAACTCGGTGGTCCGGTCAACCTCGCCGGTGACGAGCAGCCTTCCGTCGAGGAGGAAGGAGGGTCGGCGGTCCTCGATGATGTCGAAGCCGGCTCCCTCGATGCCCGCTCGGCTGGGCACCGGCAACTCCCAGGCACCGCTCGGGGTGAGGAGGCGCCGGCGGAGCCAGAAGTCCGGGTGCAGCAGCACCGGTAGGTTGCGTGGTCCGAGCCGCCGGGCCAACCCGTCCAGGCCCATGACGTGATCGAAGTGGCCGTGACTGAGGACGATCACCTCGAAGGTGTCCGGTGAGATGGCGAGCCGGTCGAGGTTCGAGATCAGGCCGTCGGGGGTGATGCCCGCATCGAACAGCACCCGTCGCCGGCGCCCGTCGGCGTGGATTTCGACCAGCGCGGAGAAGCCGTGCTCGGCGCGCAGGAAGTCCACCGTCTTCCCGCCCTCGGCCAGTTCGGTCGGCACCACCGGGATCTCTCCCGCCGACCCATTGGGCCCCCAGCGGCGGACCAGACCTTCATCGGGCATCAACACGTCGGAGGAGTTGTCCACCAAGGTGGTCACGTTGACGCCGTCGACCGGCTGCAGCGAGATTCCCTGCATGCGTGCGAGGCTATCCGCCACCGCCGCGTCTGGCGACCGCGACCGCTCCCACTCGTAGGTCCCCAACTCGCCGCCGGCCGCACGCGGGCAAGGAGTCACCTGCCCGCGTCGGCAAGGATGATGGGCAGCCGTCGTTGTCCCCATCGGCCCGCCGGTCCGTCGTACACGCCGGGCACCCGAGTGCCGCAGTCCCGGCAGTGTCCGTGGTCGTCGAGGGCGTATCGCCGGATGTGGTACCAGTCGCGGATCACCACGGCCGAGCCGCATCCCGGGCAGTAGGTCGTTCCGCCCTCGGGGTCGTGGACATTGCCGGTGTAGACGTACCTCAGCCCGTTGCCGCGCGCGATCCGACGGGCTCGGGTCAGCGTGGCCGGCTGCGTCGGCGGCACGTCCCGCATCTTGTAGTCGGGATGGAACGCGGTGAAGTGCAGCGGCACATCCGGCCCGAGTCGTTCCGCGATCCACCGCGTCTCGGCGTCGATCTCGGCATCGGAGTCATTGCGGCCCGGGATCAGCAGCGTCGTGATCTCGAACCACACGTCCGTCTCATGCCGCAGGTACTCCAGCGTGTCGAGCACTTCGCCGAGGCGGGCCGCGCAGACCCGGTGGTAGAACTCGTCGGTGAACGCCTTGAGGTCGACGTTGGCCGCGTCCATGTGGGTGTAGAACTCGGCCCGCGGGTTGGGGCACATGTAGCCGGCCGTGACGGCGATCGCCTTGACGCCGCGGTTGTGGCAGGCATCAGCGACGTCGGCGGCGTACTCCCAGAAGATCACCGGGTCGTTATAAGTGAAGGCGACGCCGCGGCAGCCCAGCGTCTCGGCGGCCGCGGCCAGCACTTGGGGCGTCGCCTGGTCGGCCAGGGTGTCGATCTCGCGAGACTTCGAGATGTCCCAGTTCTGGCAGAACTTGCAGGCCAGATTGCAGCCGGCGGTGCCGAACGATAGGACCGGCGAGCCCGGCAGGAAGTGGTTCAGGGGCTTCTTCTCGACCGGGTCGACGCAGAACCCGCTGGAGCGGGCGTATGACGTGAGCACGATCTGGTCGTCGACGCGGGCGCGTACGAAGCACAACCCGCGCTGGCCCTCGCGGAGCCGACAGGCTCGCGGGCAGACGTCGCACTGGATCCGGCCGTCATCGAGGGGATGCCAAAACGTGGTCGGCACCGTGTAGGGATCGTCGAGGCTGAGCGTCGGCATGGTGCCGGTCAGGCCGTTCTGTCTGACGTTGGATCACCCGTGTGCCTTCGACGAGCTGCCGGCGCTCGAGGCCAGGAATGTTGTGGGCTGCCCGATTGGGCATCCGACCCGGCGAGGGGTCCGCCGCGCAGCGGCCGACCCTCGATGGCGCGGCGTTCGTTGTCGCGCACGCGAGGTTCGTAGTGAGCGAAGAAGACTTTGCCGACGAGGTCGCGTCGGCTGCGTACGCCGGTCTTGTCGAAGACACTCTTGAGATGCTGTTGCACCGTGTGCGCCGAAACGACCAGCCTTTCGGCTATCTCGGTGGTCGATGCTCCTTGCAGAACGAGGCGGGTGAGCTCCTGTTCGCGCTCGGTCAGTCCGTAGGCGGACATGAGCAGCGGCGCGATCCGTGCCGGGTGGGCCGGCTCGATGATGACGGCGACACGTCGAGAGGTTGTGGAGACCAGCGTGGTCCCGTGCAGCATGACCCAGTTCCGGGAGCGGGAAAGCACCCGGGAGACCACCACGTCGTCTGTGTTCGCTGGATGCCGCATCGCCTCAAGCGCCTGCGCAGCGATCGCGAGGACCGAGGATGGCAGCTGACCGGTGTCGCCGCCGGGAAGTTCGGAGAGCCATCGGTCGATGTCGGGTGTCGCGGACTCGATGTTCCAGTGCTCGTTGACGATCAGCAGCCCCGGTGATTCGGGTCCCTCGGGATCGGAGGCTTCGCCGCACAGCAGGGATCGGCGGGCACCTTCGGCCAGGCAGGGGGCAACGGATCTGACGAAGGCCTTGTCTTTCGCGTCGAACATGGGTCGGTCGGGCTCTCGGTACAGACCGAGTGCACCCCACACCTCCCCGGTACGGGTACGCAGACATGCGAACATCTCCTGGTCCGCGCCCAGTGCCATGTTCTGCTGCCACCTCTGGCTGCCGTACGGGTCGCCGCCTGTCGCCTCGTGCAAGGTCGAGATCCCACGCTCGGATCGTGCGATGTCGACGAGCTTGTTCGCCTCGTCGCCGAAGTACTCCTGCACGAGCCGAGCAGGCGGAAGCTCGGGCATCACCTCGTTGAAGTGACTGGTGATCAGCAGCGACGCGGGATCCAGGGTGAACCAGCACGGGGCCGCGTAGTAAGGCACCTGACCGGCGATGACCTCAGACGTTTCCCGCCACAAGGTAGCGAGGTCGAGACTGCGTGCTGCCAGTCTTGCGATCTTGTCCCGCGCCCGGTCCCGGGCGTACCCGGTCACATGGTCATGGTACGAGTGAACAGCCACCGCCGACACCACCTTTCTGGTATGGCCCGGACCCTCCGCGCGCCATAGTTTCGATCGCGTCCGGTCGAAGTCGAGGGTCGGATGAAGCGCATGAAGATCGACGGGCGCCAGCTCGCCTTCGCCCGCCAGCCGATCACCGTCTCGGATCTCGGGGCCATCTAGCGACAGGCGGAAAGACCATGACAGGCGCCGCTCCCGGCGCGAGGGTGCCGCAGCCGGGCGGCCGGATCGAGATCAATGCCGACGACTACGAGATCGTCGCCTGCCCCGACTGCGGTCGTCCCGCGTTCGTCGAATGGCGGACTCATATCGAGAGCACCAGCGGTGCGGTCGAGCACCTCAAGATCCTCTGCCTCGACCGACACTGGTTCTTCCTACCCGTTTCAAGCGTGGTCCGACCGGAGGCTCATCCCGCCGCCGACTCATCGCAGCCGCCCACGCCACATGCCCATAGCCCTGGTCAAGGAGCGAGAGCAGGTGTGAGCGAAGCCGCGTTGGAGCCTGGATCTGATGTTCGTCGCGAACCACGGCCCGGAGAGTAGTGATATTCGACATCGATTCGTAGATGGCTGCTTCTGGCCGAATGCTTGCTCGACTGTCTGGTCGATCTGGCCGCGGCTTCGGCTCGAATCAAGCCGTTCGGGGTGCGGTCAAGTCCGCTGGCGTGGTGTATGAGGGTTGATCCTTCGTGGTTGTGATTCAGGCTGTGAGGGCCTGGATGGCGGGTTCGGTCACCTCCTGTTCGTCAGCGTTGGTGTCGACGGCTTGG
>Ga0081455_10006904_pt1 | contig 12080 bp, 11 predicted proteins | sample TabmetS3T2R1_FD_70207 | JGI IMG/M metagenome (GOLD analysis project Ga0081455, IMG submission 70207) | Tabebuia heterophylla rhizosphere microbial communities from the University of Puerto Rico - S3T2R1 | ecosystem: Host-associated > Plants > Roots > Rhizosphere ...
CCCGTCTCATACACGCGCTCAAAACCGGCCACTCCATGTTCCTTATAAAACTGCGGGCTTTGCGCGAGGTAGGCGATGCGGTCGAAGTACTGTATTGCGAATAGATTCGTGCCACCCTCCGTGCCGGATGCAACGATCTTTGACGTTATGATTTCGGTGAAGTGATGACTCGCCAGATATTCTCTGAAGTAGCGCAGCAGCGCTCCCTGAACGCGGAATATATCGCCCACTGCATGATTGCGCACGGCCAAGGGACGATACTCCAACAATACCTCCTGGCCCACTGAAGCGAGTTCGGACGAGGCCTGGAAGGGGAGAGGAGTGGCTGCGCGATTTAGAACCTTTGCGTGAAGAATATCCACCTCATAACCCCACTTCGATCGCGCCTCTGCTCTGACCCGACCGTAAATCTCCACGGTATCCTCCAGCTTGAGCTGGAGCGCCTTGAGCTCCTCAGACGCAGTAACACACTGCGCTTCGCCGGAGAAGTCATGCAGCAGCAGGAAGGTTGTCTTGGCAAGGACTCGGAGCCGATAGACCCAGCCTCTTAAAAGAACTTCTTTGTCAATGTAGTCACCGAGCGCGTTAGCAAAGATCCGTTGGTTGAATGCGGTCTCCACTGGAAATCACTTGGCTAGTCACGAGGTTGATGCAGCAGATGGAGCGCCACGCTCGCATGCAGCGCGACGCCCACTGCCATCGCATCTTCGTTCATAACCATCTGGGGCGAGTGGATATCAGAGACGTCACGTTGGCCTTCAGGGCGCGCTCCGAGGAACGCCATGGCACCTGGGATCCGCTGTAGAATGTAAGAAAAATCTTCGCTGGGCATGATGGGCGTCGGCAACAGACGGAAGTGATCTTTGCCAAACAATTCCCGGCTTACCCTGCCGATCACTTCGACAACATCAGGGTTGTTCACCACAGGCGGATAGCCGGCGTCTACCTTGACTTCCGCTTCTGCTCCGTGTGCCGAGGCGATGTTCGCCGCGAGCTCCCGGACCGCGCCGAATAGGTGTATCCGTGTCTCATCCGAAACCGCTCTGATCGTCCCCGTCAAACTCGCCACCTCCGGAATCGCCCCCAAGTCATGAGATCCGGCTTGTATTGCAGTAACCGTGACCACTGCAGGCTCGAAGACCTTGACGCGCCGCGTGACATACGTCTGCAGCGCAAGGACGACCTCCGAAGCGATCGGAATGGGATCAATAGCGTTGTGAGGCTCGGCCGGATGTCCGGCTTGCCCTTTGATTGTGATCCTGAACGTGCCTGCCCCGGCCATAACCGGTCCGGGTCGGCTAAAAACCGCGCCGCTTGGGTGCCTCGGGGTGATGTGAATAGCAAACGCGCCGTCAGGCGTGCCGTAGCGATCGAGCAAGCCTTCCTCGATCATCAGCCGTGCTCCAGCGTACCCCTCTTCCCCGGGCTGGAAGGCGAAGATGATACGACCTGCAAAGCGGTCTCTCTGCGAGGCAAGGAGGCGCGCCGCGCCGACGAGCATCGCTGTGTGGCTATCGTGTCCGCACGCATGCATCGCCCCATCGATCTCTGAAGCGTAGTCGAGGCCAGTTGCCTCCCGAATCTTCAGCGCGTCCATGTCGGCCCGCAGCAGCACGGTTCGCCCCGCCGAGGCTCCTTCTAACACTGCGACCACGGAAGAGAGTTGCTTTCCCGTGGTGATCTGCAGATTGAGATCACCAAGCGCATCGATGATCGCGCCTTGCGTGTGCGGGAGTGTGAGACCTATCTCCGGACGGCGGTGGATTAGCCGTCGGAGCTGGACGACCTCAGGAAGGAGTCTTCGTGCTTCATCGAGGAACGTTTCAGGATTCTGTGATATTTCACTCATCTCGCATCGGCCTCGAGGAAATTCTTATTTCCTTCGGATGTGCGATCTCGGTCAATTCTATCAGCAATTGTTGTAACGACAACGAGGCGAACGACTCGAGTCTATAGTCGGCATGATTTAATTGCAGGTGCCGAGTCATGGGATTTGGGACCGCAACACACTGGATCCCAGCGGCCTTGGCCGATGCTATACCGTTGGGTGAATCCTCAAAGGCCACGGCTTCGTTAGGGAGCATGCTTAAAGCGTCGAGAACCGCGAGATATGGACCCGGGTCCGGTTTATGTGTGCCGGTATCCTCGACGCACTTGGTTGCCGCGAAATAGTGATACAAGGCCAAACGTTCTAAATGTCCATGTACCCAAACACGACTGCTACTGGAAGCGAGCCCTATTTTGAGTCCTAGGCTACGGGCGTCTTGCAAATAGTTGACTATCCCAGGCTGAATCGGTTGAAGGAGATTGAGCTCCCTAACTCTCGCGTGTCGCTCCGTTCGAATCTGTTCGCGATCGATGACCACGCCTTTCATCTCTTCAAGGTGCGTGTAAAAGTCGAAATATCCACGCGGACGGCCGATGCAATCAATCCATCGATCGAGGCTAAGCTGGCAGCCATGAGTGGTGAAAAGCTCCTGCCATGATTGATACTCGGTGCTTTCCGTATCCAAGATCAAACCGTCGAAGTCAAAAATGAGCGCGCGGATGGGCATGGATACTCGTTAGTCGAATTTATAAACGGCTCCGCGTATTTCGTAAGCACTATTCGGAACGGTATGACGGGACAACGACTGGCTATCTATGGTTAGCCGTGCAGCACAAGCCAGGTAGAGTAGCGCATAACCGGGAGGCACGACGTCGACGCAATGCGTAGATCGGGATTTAGTTTCGACGGCCGCCAAGTATCCTTAGGAGCATCAGAAACAAGTTAATAAAGTTAAGATAGAGAGAAAGTGCACCGACGACGGCGTAGGAACCCACGCGCTCATCCGGCACCGTCACCGCCATCTGTTTCAGGCGCTGCGCGTCCCAAGCCGTCAATCCCGTGAACACGATCACGCCGATAACGGTGATCAGGAACTGTAGCGCATCGTTGTGCCAGAACATGCCAACAATTGAGGCGAGTATGAGACCGATCAATCCCATGAAGAAAAATTGCCCGGCGCCGGCGAGGCTGCGCTCCGTCGTCGAGCCATAAAGCGCCATCGCACCAAACATGCCGGCGGTTACTAGGAAGGTGGTCCCGATGGACTCTCCCGTATAGACTAAGAAGATGAAAGAGAAGATCACGCCATTCAACGCGGAGTAGACCATGAACAAGGTCATCGCCACGTTGGGCGCGAGGGTCTGAACCCTGGCCGAAAGATAGAAGACCAGCCCAAGTTGCGCCAGGATTAGGGCGAAATAAACTAATTGATTGGAGAAGATATGCTGGGTAAGCGTTGGTGAGCCCGCCACCGTCGACGCGACGATCGCGGTGACTGCAAGGCCGGCGAACATCCAGCCGTAGACTTTCCGAAGAAAACCAGTAACACGCTCGGCCGAGGCCTCGGCCGTTGCCGGAAATGCCGAAGATGATCGCATATCAAACTGTGCCATCTCAAACCCTCCTTTTTGAAGGTGAAATGTACCCCGTTACGGATCAACCAAGGACACGATGAAAGATCCCTAGCACAGGATCACTGCTGGAACAAGCAGCGTCCAGCTCCACTTCTGGGGAGGCGCTATCGACGTGTCATGTTGTATAATAAGCGTTTTCCTTTATGTAGTCCTCAGTCAGATCGCAGCCCCATATACGCGCGGAAGCTTTGCCGATGCCGAGGTCAACGCTGATCAGGACTTCGGGTTGGCCCAGGTATTTTCGCAGGGCTTCGAGATCGCAATCGACGGGCGAGCCTTTTTTGAAAACATGGGTGTCACCGAAGCGAATTGTTACTTTGCCGGACTCGATACTTGGATCAAAAGTTTTTCCAACGGCCATGATCACGCGGCCCCAATTGGGATCGCAGCCGTAGACAGCAGTCTTCACTAGCGGCGAATTGACCACCGATTTCGCGACGCGTGTTCCTTGTGCCGTATTCTTTGCGCCGGTCACGTCAACCGTGATAAGCTTGGTGGCGCCTTCACCGCTGCGAGCAAGCTCGCGCGTCAGGTGCTCGCTCACCTTCAAAAGCCCTGCCTCGAACTCCCGTTGGTTTACGGTGCCGGCAAGGCCGTTCGCTATCAGGACAACGGTGTCGCTAGTACTCGTATCGGTATCGATGCTCATGGCGTTGAAGGTTCGATCGACAACTCGTTTGAGCATCGGACGCAACGAAGCTGCGGGCAGTTTTGCGTCAGTCATCAGGTACGCAAGCATGGTTGCCATGTTGGGCTCGATCATCCCGGCGCCTTTGGCGATGCCGGCGATAATTGCAGCCCCGACTTGACACGAAAAGTATTTTGGATACTTGTCGGTAGTCATGATCGCCTCGGCGGCAAGCTTTAAATTGTCCGGCTTCAATTCATCGCGAATGCCACGCAGCCCCGCGCGAATCTTGTCCATCGGCAACGGCCGGCCAATAACTCCCGTAGAAAATGGCAGGACGTCGTAGGGGCTGATACCCAATTCCTTGCCCACGATGCGGCAGGTTTCAATCGCGTTATCGATACCCTTTTTTCCCATCGCTACGTTGGCGTTCTTGCTATTGATCACCAGCGCCTGCACATAGCCGTTGGCGACATGCTTTCGGCCGATGACGACCGGCGCCCCGGGAAAACGGTTTCTAGTAAACATCGCCGCCGCGCGAGCGCGAACTGTCGAGTAGATGACGGTAAGGTCGAGCGTGTCGTCTTTGATGCCGACGTTCTTAGCTAAGGATAAAAAACCTTGAGGGTGATGAAATTCAGCGGGTGATGTCTGTTGCATTCTCCGTGCTACTCCAACTGGATGATTTGGTTTTTGAATACTAGCACACGGGATCACTCCCACGGAATACTGGTATACTCAAAGGTGTTGTTGAGGTTTTGAAGCAGAAATGCCGCGGACTTACTTGGGTCGGGTAGATCCCTTAGCCTTTTACTAATAGCCGCTGTAAAAACTGGCTTGAAGACGACCCGCTGCATAGACCGATTTCGCAGCTAATGCCCGCAGCTGAACCCGCCGGGCCGGAAGACAACAGTCGCGCCGCCTTTTTCGGAGTTGGCTGCCAGTTGTTTGGTTAGGCTGAAATCTATCAACGCGTGAGTCTTACTGTCCGACGACTCTCACCGCAGCCGTCGAACCCGGATAGATGTCTGCGGCCAACGGTTCGGTGCGGCCGCCGAGACAAGTCGATAAGAAGGCCTCTGCACGGGCATTGAAGTCGAGCCGGTTCTCAGGCCGGGCGAAGCCGTGCCCTTCGTCGGAGTAAAGGACATACGTCACCTTCCCCTTGTTTTTTTCGATTGCTTCGACGATCTGCTCCGACTCCCTCTGATTCACTCGCGGATCGTTAGCCCCGTGCCCAATCAGGAGCGGGCGGACAATCTTGTCGGCCTTGAACAACGGCGAGGCATTCTTGATCAGTTCGGCGTCCTTTGGGTCATCAACGTTACCCATCCTCACGTCGAAGATCGAGCGGATAGCCTTCCAGTAGGGTGGAATTGAGCCGATGAGGGTCTTTAGATTCGATGGGCCGACGACATCAATCGCACAGGAGAATTTTTCTGGCGTGAAGGTCACCCCGACGAGAGCGGCGTACCCGCCATAGGAGATTCCCATGATAGCGATCCTCTTCGGATCAGCAAATCCCTGCTGGACAGCCCAGTCCACTGCATCAATAAGGTCGTCGTGCATCCTCAGACCCCACTGCTTGTTGCCGGCGTACAGGAACTTCTTACCGTATCCTGTCGAGGCGCGAAAATTGACTTGCAAGACCGCGTAGCCCCGGTTGGCGAGCCATTGCACGAGAGGGTTATATCCCCAGACGTCGCGTCCCCATGGGCCGCCGTGAACAAGTAGGACCATGGGCAAGTTCTCCGGCGGGACGCCTACGGGCAAAGTAAGGTACGAGTTGAGACTGAGTCCGTCTCGGCTCTTAATGATGACCGGCTTCATCTCAGCAAGGCGCAGGCCGTCGAGCTTCGACTGATGTGCGAAAAGGAAGGTGGCTTTCTTGGCGGTCCGATCCCAGGCGTAATATTGAATCGGCGCGCGATCGGAAGTGAAAACCACAAGCCAGGTTCTATCCTTATGGTCGCGGTTGATGAGGTTGAAGTCGCCGTCGTTGAGCTTGGCAATGCTGTCGAAATCGGTCTGAAGGGAAGGGTCTATCAACGTCCAACGTGCCCGTCCGGGCGCAAAGGAAACTGCTTGAACGACGTGCGTTTGAGGATGGATGATCACGTTTGCAGGGTCAACATCCGCCGATGCTGCAATGACCCTTTCGGAGTTGGTTGCGATATTTCGTTCGACAACGCGGGCGGTGTCGCTGCCTATGGAGGAGATGAGCGTGGCTGCCTTCCCGTCGGTAGTGAAGTCCAGAAAGTTCAAAATCTCGTCAGGGCCCACTTTGATCCAACGCTTCCAAGCAGACTTAACATCCTTTCGGATCCGGATCTCGGTTCCTCCGTCGGCGACTTGAATTAGCGCCGCACGGATTTGAAGTTTGTCATCTGCCCTCCAAACTGAGACGTCGCCGGGGTTCTTAGTGTCGAGGATGAGAGCCCCGGTCCTCAGGTTCAGCCGGTAGACGTCGAAGAGCCGCCGGTCACGTAGGTTCATTTGCACGAGAATGTGGTCGAGAAACTTCGGGTTGATGGCGATGATGTCGGCCCGAACACCTTGAAATGGCGTGTAATCGCGAACGTTGCCCGAATCAAGGTCGACCCCGTAAACATGCCAATTCTCGTCGCCGTCCGCGTCTTGAAGATAGATTAAGATCTTGCTGTTTTGCGCCCAGAAATAGCGACGGATGCCGCGCTTCTTGTCCGCAGTCACGACTTGATCGTCATCTTTGCCCACTGTTTTTATCCAGACCTGCAAAATATTCTTTTTGTCCGGTGCAATCCAGGCAAGCCGTCTGCCGTTCGGTGCGAGCTGAGGAGCAAATTTCTCGGGGTTATCAAAAAAGACTTCGCGAGGAATCAGCGGAGGAAGGTCCGCCCAAGCTTGAGGGATCTGTCCTAACCAAAGAGCGACGAAGAATCCGGCAGTCAAACCACAGAGGATGAACCGAAATGGACTTATGGGCATGTTAGCCAGAAGAAACCTAAAGGGCGATCCAGTCGCTTGCGGGATGGACGTCTGCACACGGAGAGGCGAGCGGCTCAAGATCATCCCCCTTTAGCACGTGGTTAGCCCGCGCTCAACCTCGCCTGCAATGTGCGCCTGAAACTTTCAAATTCTCCCGGCACGTACGGTGACTCTACAATCAGCCTCGGGTCGATTGGCCCATTCTCGAACGGATCTCCTCTGATGCGAGTACAGCGTCGCTTCCTAGAACCGCTTGGCGTGGCTCCGGTACAACGCGTGTTAGACGGTTCTGAGGTCATAGTGCGAACATATTTTTTCTACAACCTCATCCGGTGTAAGTTGCGTATTATCTATGGTCAAGCTTTCTCGTCCTGGTATCTCGGATTGTGAATTGTATTTTTCTTGTAGGTTCTTCAATATCTCTCTATCAACCAGCTTTCCATATGCTTTTCTCGACTCTAAGACTACCCTTCGCTCCAATTCATCCTTTTCACAATACAATCGTACCAATAGTACTCCACCACTTCTCTCAACTATGTCCTCTGCATTGTCTATAAATTTGTTATCCTGCGAGCCTCCATAAACAAAGGTAAAAATGATCCCCGGAATCTTCTGTCGCAGAGCTTCCTTAAATATCTCCAAACGAATCTTGTCCACTAGTTTGACAAAAGGACTGCTGTTGAAATCGAATACTGAGAGCACACAATTAACTGTCAGCTGGTTGTGAAATAGCTTGAAGCCGGTTGCGGCAGCAAGCGCTGTAGCAACGGTTAGCTTGCCGACCCCTGGAGGACCATAGATCAATATCAATTTCATAGTCGCATACTCAATGAGCGCTCTTAGACCAAATGCCTACAGATTTGCCGATGTCAAGGGACGTAGCGCTCCTGGAGCCAGGCCAGGCGTCTAAGTGTACGGGATCCGATGGGCTCGTCGATGAGCGGCGCCAAGGAGCCCCACGCTGCGGCGAAGAGAACGACAAGCGGGTCTAGCGTCGCGACAGCTTCCTCGTCGTAGGATCCATACGCCGCGAGCGCCTCGCGGGTCTCGTGTTCGAGCTCGCCGAAGAGGAAGAAGCAGTGCCGGAGGCAAGCGAGGTCCCACTCGGGCGGTCCGACGCATGCTTCGTCCATGTCAAGCCACAGACCACTTGCGAGCACGTTGCCGAGATGGGCGTCGCCGTGCACCGGCTGCTCGGTCAACTCGGGACGGTTCATGCGCTCGGCCGCTGCACGCAGTATCGCACCCGCCTCGCCGCCGACGAGGTCCGCGATCCGGAGTGCCTCCGGCCGCGGGTCGAAGCTCCGCAACCTAAAGCTGTATCCGCGAGCCGCCTGATGGAGCGCGCGGAGCGATGATCCCGCTTCTGCGGGCGTCGCTGGTGCGCCCTCCACGTGCGCCCAGAACGTCACGTAGCGGCCACCCTCGACGTGCGGCCCGGGATCGATTCGATCGCTCGGTGGGACGACGAGCCCGCTTAGCGCGCGAGCCATGGCGACGACGCCAGCCAGCGCCTCCACCGGCCTCACGAGGTGCGCGACCCGCGTCACCCGCGCCACAAGAGGGCTGGGGCGGAGATGCACGACTGCGTTCATGCCTTCGGCAAGGACGACAGGTCGATCGCAGGGAACACCAAGTTTGCGCGCCACTGCCAGCGCGGTCTTGTCCACGCCAGGGAACGCGCTCACGTCTCATTTTTCCATGTTGTGTTCATCGGTGCGGCCCAAAACATAGCCTTTTATCTCAAGGGCTTGGAAGCAATCAAGTTCTGGAAAGATTGGCTGGCGACCGGGGATAAAGCAGATTGGACTAAACCGCTGAGCTGCGCATAAGCCGCGGCGTCAGGGCACCTAAGGTTGCCGGCGCTCTATTAACATCAAGATCAATCTTTCCATATTCCTGTGTATGGCGCATCGGGCCTGGCTTCCCAGCTTCGACCATCGAACTTCTCGATCCGCAACGTGCCAAGATCCACACCGTCCAGACAGCGCACGTTAATCATATATTTCGTCGGGTCGGCTCTTGGCCGGTAGAAAGGGGCGATGCCGCAGTATCTACAGAAAAGATGCCGCGCCGTGAACGTCCCGAACTGATAGGTCTCCAGATCCTCCGCTCCCGACACTAGACGAAACCGCTCCGCTGGGACCATGTGATGTAGGTAGCCCTTTTTGGAACAAATTGAGCAATTGCATTCGCTCGCCCGGGAAAGGTTTGTCGTCACCTCGAATTGGATCCGCCCGCAGTGACAACTACCGGTGTAAATTTGAGTATCTATCATGAGATAACCTCCTGCGGAGTTCCCGCGCTCTCATTGCACGGCGTTAACCGCGCCTCCTCTCGAGCTAAAGCCAGACGCGGTTCCGTTAACGGGGTCAGGTGCGTCCTCGGTCACCGCGTTAGGAATCGACCATTTCTAGCAAGCGCATGTGCAATCTGATTTTTTCGTCGTGGCACGTAGCCAAAGTCGACCCAGACGAACCGGCGGGCAAGTTCCAGAACCCTATTCTGGAGCTCATTATCGGTTGCGATGCGCGCACGGTGACGATGACGTAGATCGCGCCGCATCGCATTGTAATCCGATCGGATTTTGATCCGCGTGAAACCCCGATCCATCGCGATCTCAAGGGCACGTAACACTGCGAACAGCTCGCCAGTTCCCGCCGAAACGCCGGTGTGTGCTTCTGCGACCCGTTCTAGGATCGGTCCGCGCCCGGAGGCGCCGATCCGCTCCTGAATGACGACGCCTACCCCGGTCGCACGACTGGCCTTATCATACGACGCGTCCACGGTTAGCGTGTGTATCCAGTCGGGCATCAAATTCTATCCGCTCCATGTAGTCTGATGTGCACTAGACTAGTCCGATGTGCACTAGAGACTACAAGGCCCGTCTTCATCGCACGTTCGTTCCCTGGTGGAAGACTATCTGCCATCTTTCGCCACTGTGTCGCCAGATAGAACTTCTCAGTGAAAAAGGAGTAGCTTCTGTGTTTTTCGCGACCACCCTGTAAGTGACCAGGCAAACAGAAGCGCTTAGCTCGCGAACACGGAAGTTGTCAACCTTTCGCTCGATCGGCGGCCACTGGGACATTGCCGCAATGATCTCCGCTTTGGACCAAACTTTTCCTGAAGCACCGAACTCAACGAAATCCGCTGCAATAAGCGAAGACGCGTCCTCGGCAGACAACTTCCCGCCCACTTGAGCCAACCGCTGCTCTAACTCAAAAAGCATGTCATCGCGCTCGCTACTCATCGTCGCATCCAACTAAATTACTAGCTAAACATATTTGAAATTTTGAATGAAAGGAACATCGAATAAGACCATCTTTCGCGCAAAGCATGTCCTGAGCGGAGTCGAAGGGAGCGCAAGGGCCGCCAACGTAGATTTCGATCGCTTGCACTTTGGCGCTTGCGTAGATCAAGATAACTGATTATTCTCCGTCTGATGAGCATCATCCAGCAACAGACCATGTAGCCCGCCTTCACATAGTTGAAGGCAGGCTGTGGTCTGCCTTCTGGATAAGAACCCCAGCAGGCATTGATCTTCTGGGGCTCTTTCTTTTTGGGGATCGTCTAATTGGTAAGACATCAGATTCTGAATCTGAGAATCCAGGTTCGACTCCTGATCCCCAAGCCATCTCCCGTCGTCTGTTTGGGAGTCGTCTAATCGGTCGGACATCAGACTTTGAATCTGAAAATCTATGTTCGAGAGCTAGCTCCCCAAGCCAACTGGAACGGTCTGCACTCGTGATCAACCGTTCCCTAGCAAAGTCAGGAGACAGCCTTTCGTTCAAACAACCTGATATTTGCTGTACCCGGCGTCGGCCATTTGCTGCTGCGGCTGCTTGCGGCCCTTAGCCAGCGATGTCAAGAGCCATGATTACCACTGGCTCACCCCGATACTCAATCCGATCAAGCACCGACCATCCGCGACGCGAATAAAACTGTTCCTGGTCATATGTATACAAGTAGACGGTGTGGACGCCTAGCACCCGCGCCTCTTCCACCACACGCTCCGTTAGAGCGGAGCCGATACCCTGCCGCCTGTAGCCATGCATAACAAGGACACTGGCCAGCCATGGCGATAGGTCCAGGCGTATATCCATGTCGTGGGCGACAAGACAGGCAAGGCCAACAACTTGGCCCTCCAACAAAGCTACGAAGGTCGTGGGAATCTGCCTCCGCCCAACCCGCTGGACGAGCCTGGAAATTCGATCTTCGAGCGATAGCCAAGACGTGCGAGATGCCCATTCATCATGATGCCAGCTCGCGAGCGTCGGGATAGCCTGTGGATGGTCTGCGAGATAGTCGATCTGCATGAACCTGCTTGAGGCTTGATGTCTCACGATCAGTGTAACCTGCGGCGCGAATAACGACTTCGAGCTGATTCTGGCGTTGGCATCGAGCTTTTATATAACTTTAAAATCTGATGGCCACTCTCATGAGAACCTGCTGGAACCCAGGATAATTTTCGGTAGAAGCCGTAAGCACGGACATTGGGATCAGGATTCTCAAGCAACCATATCTCCTCGTGCCCGTGCGAGAAAAGCCAGTCTTGCACGAGCTCCATGAGCCGTTTACCAATTTCTCTATTTTCGTATTCAGGCAGAACAGCCACGACGAGCACCTCGCCCGTATTCTTGTCTCCCATTGAGAACCCTACGATGTTTCCAGAAACCTCACAAAGCCAGCCGGCAACATTGACGGACAAAGCTTCGCTTGTAGATTCAGGAGTGATCCCCATGTCCGCCAGCGCTTCCATCGTCATCATATTCTCACGTGTTGAAACACGCACTTTGAATAGCTCAGATATGTCTTTAGATTGGATTTGTCGAAAAATCATCCTCATTACAGATAACGGCCGCAAGCGGCCTAGTGTGACTCCGCTATGCTTCCAGGCTCCACAAAAACTGGGATTCGCGCCGTTTGACGATCCATTGATTGTTTCTTTTCTTCAATGGGAAATCGCTCGGATAAATTTTCAACGCGAAACCGGCGGCGACAGGCATGCCAAGCTTGACCCATT
>Ga0081455_10006905_pt1 | contig 12079 bp, 12 predicted proteins | sample TabmetS3T2R1_FD_70207 | JGI IMG/M metagenome (GOLD analysis project Ga0081455, IMG submission 70207) | Tabebuia heterophylla rhizosphere microbial communities from the University of Puerto Rico - S3T2R1 | ecosystem: Host-associated > Plants > Roots > Rhizosphere ...
TCGAGCATCGCCAGTGACTCACTGCTCGAGCAGTAGACGACTGCGACACCTTTGCTGTTCCAGCGGCCGCCGTTGAGGCGCGCGCCTTCGCCGGACAGCCCGGCGGGATATCGCGCGCTGGCGAATCCTACGACGTTCAAACCGGCAGGCCGTGTTCGATGGCGCCCATCTCCGTGTGCACGACCTCGTCACCCTCCTCCGTGGTGAGCAAGCTCAGTGGCGACCGGCCGCCAAGCGCTTCGTTCGACTCCTTGAGCCATTGCACGGCGTACGTTGCGTCTTCGAAGGCGCTCACTGCGCGCACGACGGCACGCGCGATCCGATAGAGAAGGTCGCTGTCGGCGCGCGACAGATGTTCGCGCTGGACGAGCTCGTTGAGTGTCTTTCGCGCACGACCCAGTATCTCACTGAAATCTTCGCGGGTGATGTCGAGGACGATCAGCAGCGTCGGAATGGCCTTGCCCGGTATACCGGCCTCGATCTCACGATGGAGCTCGATGCCGCTGATTGCGGGCCCACCGGACGCGAGCCGCTTCTCGATCCACTCTCTCATGACAGTCGGGTCGCTCGAGCCGGCGCGATGCCGGGACGGGGCGCGCAGCAAATCGAGAGCGACTCGGTTGATGCTGTGGGAATCCGCTTTTCGGACGGCGGTGCGGGGCATGGATGGTCTCGTACGTTTGTACGATTCATCGTAACAGATTACCCATTGGATTGGGTAAGACCGCCCAGGGCCGTCGCAGCGCCGGACGAGAAGGTGGGAGGTTTGCGTGCCCGGTGACAGAAATAAGTTGGACCGCCACGGCGGCACGTCTGCCGTTCCACGGATAAAAACTAGGAGGGCCCAATGTCCGTTCACGAAAATCTGACCGTTGCCTATCACCAGCAAGACACGAACTACTACTGCGGCGCCGCGTGCGCACAAATGGTCCTCGACGAAATTGGAGCCGGGTTGCTGGATCAGGACACTCTTTATAACGAGAACCACTCCCACAGCACGACCGAGTCCGGCTGGGCTACGGGGCCAGACGGTTTGCAGTACACGATGAACCACGAAGCGCCGGCTGGGAACCCGGCGGGCCTCCCTCACGGACATCCCTATTTCGCGCTCGACGCATTGGCCAGCGAAGACTCGCTTTCGCGCCTGCTCGCCTGGACGATTCACTATTGGCGGGTCGCTCCGATCGCGCTGGTGTACCACTCACAGCATTGGATCGTGGTGCGGGGATACACCGCCAGCGCGGCACCGACGAGCTCCCTCGACAACGCGTACTCGATGCAAAGCTTCGATATCAACAACCCCTGGCCACCAGTACCGAGTTGGGGGAATGCAGCGTTGGCGCCGCCTCCACCGCATGGCGCCACGGACGGATGCGGCGCGGGCGGAGACCGAGGGATCGCCGACGAGAACATCAGCTACACAGCTTGGCACGATACGTACATGACGGGATGCGACTTCGGCCATTGGAACGGCCAATTCGTCGCAATTTGCGACCCCTCACCGCCCGCACGCCCCGGAGCTCCGTTCTTCCGGCAGCAGCCGCTACGTACGAAGCGGCTCATCGCCGCCGCCGATGCGCCGAAGCACGCTCTCGAAGGATTGAAAGCCTACGGTCTGGATTCGCGAAAGAACTACGCCCAGCTGCTGCAGCGATTCAAACTCGACAGCGGTGTCTTGGTGCAGCGATTGGATCACCCGGACATGTTCTACTACGTCGTCCCCCTGCGAGAGTCTGCGGACGTGACTCCGCTCGCGATTACCGTAGACGCGCTGACCGGCGTGTACCGGGAGTCCGCGATCCGCACGACCGATCGCGGCAGCGTCTTCGCGACGTTGCCTCGCGATCAAGCGCTGAAGACAATCGTCGGAAGAACTTTCGACCTGCCTCACCACAGGGGGCGCTTGCTAGTGCGGGAGGGTGCTCTGTGCCACTACCCGCACTTGGTGTGGAAACCTTGCCGTGAGTCGCTGTCGCCGTATTATCCCTTCCACATGTTCACAGTCGGCTCGCAGAGGGTGTACGTACGCACGGATGGTGCCGTATTCACCGCTCTGCACGACACCGACCACGGGATTTAGTCGATGCCCGATTTGCCAATAGAGGTCGCCATCGAGCGCGCCCGGGAAGTCCTCGCGGTGGACCGCGGAATTCCGGGGCGCGCTGACTATGTTGCGCGCCTTGATCGGCCAGGCACCGGCTACTACCTGGTCTGCTTCGGAGCCGAGAACGCCGCGATCGGTGTGTCGGCGGTAGATGCTGCGAGCGCGGGGCTGCTCAGTCATGCCACCCTTCCGGGCTCGCAGTCACACTTGGCCGTCACTGCGGAGGAGGCGTCTCGGCAGGCCGGCGCATTAGGCGTTAGATCTCCGCGGCTGGTGTGGTGCCCGTGTCAGGCTTCGTTTTCGATGCTGTTGCCGTTCTGGGAAGTTTCGACTGTGGAGGGACTGGTCTACATTGATCAGCAGAGGCGGCGGTGGACGGAGCTCGAAGCGGGGGGGCCGGGCGGGTAAGCAGATGCCCCGCTTCCTCATACACGAAATGCGTAGCCAGCGTGCCCACCGTCTTTGCGATTCGCTGACCGAAGGCGTTGTAGCGGTAAGTAGTCGTAGTCGTGGCTGAAATTTGAACCGCGCGAGCCGCAGCAGTCTCGGAAGTCACGTTGCCCGCGTTATCGTAGCCGTACGTATTGGAACACGACCCACTGATCGAGGACAGCCGATTGCTGGTCGTCGACACCGCAACGGTGTTGGAGAACACGCTGGGCGTAGTACCACTCTGCGTCAACCGGTTGCCATTCGGATCGTAAGTCCAGCTCTCATTGCGCGCGGGGCTCGTCGCGCTCGTAAGCCGATCGAGGTTGTCGTACGCAGACGTCCACGAGAGGGCTGCCGAAGAGCTGTTCGTGATGTTCTGGATGCGGAAGGCATCATCGTATCCATATGAATAGAATTCACCGCCGGTGTCGATTTGAGTGACCTTGCCGTCCTCATCGAACGTGCGGACGGAAACCGTAGAGTCGCCCCACGTCCACTGCCGTATGGGCCCAAACGGCTCATACAGCACGCCACTCAACAGCGGCACGCCGTTGATCGCGATGCTCGACACTCGTCCCGAGGTATACCCGTACGTGATCAACTGACTTGAAGGCGTCACAATCGCGGTAAGGTTGCCATCCGTGTACGTGTACCCGACGCTCCGAGTCGTGCCTCCAACGATCTGAGTCTTCCCAGTCACGTGCCCTCGCGCGTCATAGCCAAACGCGAGCGAGTGATTGGCGTCAGAAGCGCCGGTCAGATGCCCCACGCCGTTCGCGCCGGCGTCATAGGTGAAGCTCACCGTCGTGTCGGGATACACGATCGACGTCATCCGCCCGACTGAACCGCGCGTCGTCGACGCGAGTGCCGCTGCTGTCCCCTATTCAGGCGAGTTCGCGCCGGACGATCCGGTGACCTTCGCGCGAGCACTGCGGCACGACCCTGACTTGATCGTTCAGACATGTGGCAACGAGATCCTCATTCGCAGTCGCGCCAAGGTCGTACCACTCGACTCGCGCGAGCAACCGGCTCGCTGAAAGCAGCCACGGTCGTTTCTATGTGCCGCCGGGATAGCGCACGACGAATCGTGGGTAGGCGTCCGCCCGGACATGGAGCTCAGGGCGGACGCTTCTGCTTTCCGCTTAGCGTTCGGCAAAGTAGTACCCCATCACCATCCCGAGCAGGAAGTGCATGCCCCGCATCGTCTCGTCGAGCGCTATGCTGTCGTTCATATAGACCGCACGCGCGGCGTACACAGTGAACATCGCCAAGCTCGCAATGACGATTATCTTCGTGATCCACGTACGCACGGTGCTCTCCACAGCGGGTTTCACGGCTTACTCACTAAAATGATGGGCGTGCTTGCGTCCTGGACGTCTTCATCGATCGCCTGAATGTGCTGGAGGCTCAGTGTCTCGATGAAGCTATGCACATCCGTGGCCGGAACACCCACGGATATCTCCATGTCGCCGATGGCTGGATCCCGTATCGTCATATGTCGGCGGTTGTACCGATTGAACTCTTGGATAACCGCGGAAAGCGGCGCTCTCTCGAAATAGATCTTCCCGTCGAGCCATGCGAGGTGACGCCTTCGGTCGGCGTCGTTCATCGTTCTCTTGACAATCACACCTTCGGGAGACACGACAGCAAGCTCACCCGCGGTCAAATCCTCTCTCGATTCCTTACGGCCTGAGGGATCGATACGGACTTTTCCGTCCCACACAACCACGTCGGTACTGCCATCATCGTGTCGGCGCACGACGAACTTAGTGCCGAGGGCCGTGACGACCGTGCGTCCGGCGTGGACCGCGAAGGGCCGCCTCGGATCGTCCGCGACCTCGAATTGCGCCTCCCCCTTCAGCAATGTCAGCGGACGGCTGTCGGCATCGAACTGACCGCTGATGCTGGTGTTGGTGTTCAGCGTGACGACACTTCCATCTGCGAACGACTGCTGTTTCCGGCCGCCCACGTCCGTGGTGCAGACCCAGTTCTTGGGGCCCGAGGCGAGCATCAACAGCGCGATGCCGATACCAATCACGGCCAGCGCGGCGGCCGCCATTTGCGGGAATGTCAGCCAACGCGAGGGGGGCTGCCGGTGCTTGTCTTTGAGTGAGACAAGCGAGTCCAGTTGTGCATCGGTCATGGATGCCAGGAAGAACTCCCTTTGATGCGCTGGGGAGGCGCTGAGCCAGCGCTCGAACTCCTCGATTTCCGGCGCATTGGATTCGAGGCGCATGACCCATTGGGCTGCTTCCACGGCGAGGTCGAACGTCTTGTCCGTTCTGTGCTTCATCGTATTACCCTTCGTCCTATGAATGTCTCAGTCCCATTGCGCACGTCGCGCGTGCGCGATGGATTGGCACAAGTATTTGAGTACCGTATCGGGCGCATACCCCGTTTGCTTTGCGATTTCGTGGTAACTCAGGCCATCGCGCTTGTTCATGAGCAGGATTCGGCGCTGCGGCTGAGGGATCTTCCCGAGGACGCGCTGCAAGTGCTCTTCCGAAGTCAATTGCGCGACGAGGTCGTCCGGTCGGCGCCACGTGGTGGCAGACTCCTCGGCAAGCTCCGAATCGAAGATGACGCGCGCCCTCTTCGCTCGCCAGTTCCACTCGCTTGCGAGGTTGGCTGCGATTCTGAAGAGGTAACTGCCTGGTTCGCGGACATCCTTTGGATGTGGAATCAGCAGATAACGAAGATATGACTCTTGAATGGCATCTTGCGCGTCGGCGGCATTGCCCAATCTGCGCGACAGGTAGCGATGCAGTCGGCTTCGATGGCCCTCGTCGGTCAAGGGCTGCTCGAGCTCTTCTTTCGGGGTCACGAGATACTCGCCTGATGCAGTGCTGGTCTGCCTATATAGAGTGTTTCTCGAAGGCCGATCGGGACAAAGAATTGGACACGGGTAGAGGAATATTCTTCGGGGAACGTCTACCTGGGTCGCCCCCAGAACCGAATTGGCTGACCTGCAGGAGTCAGCGTGCCTCTATACGGGGATGGAGCTACGCGACACGCGTTGCGCGCGTCTTTACCGCCAAACCGATCCCATGGTGCATCACGCCGTCAGGAATCAAGCATCCTGAAGCGCGGGCCTTCGAGGCCGTGGTTCGCTTTCCGTTGGCGGTTGCGGTGGGGCGTGCTCGCGCAACTTCTTCGGCTTCTTCGCCTCGGAAGAACCCTTGACGCGGGTCAGGACGATGACGCTCGCTCCCTTGCCGCCGGAGCGAACGGTTTGCGCACGAATGTTGAACATCTTGAGCTGCTGGACGAACCACTGCGGATTCGTTGCGCGGAATCTACCGCCGATTCGCAGATGCGCAATCGACTCATCACCAATCGCAATCTTCTGGCGGTTGTAGCGGTTGAACTCGGACGCCACGTCGGCTAGCGAATCGCCGTTGAATTCCAACCATCCATCGACCCACGCCAGGAGTTTCAGGGCTTTCTCGGGATCGAAGCTGCTGAGGAGTATCTTTGTCGGACGAATGACGGCCGAGCGTCCGGCGACGAGCCTCACGGCCACGAGGGACTCACCATAGGTTCCCGCGCCCATTCGGGGGGCGTCCGCATGGAACAGCACCGTGCCGCTGTACACGTGGACGCTATAGTCCCCATTGGGCGCACGGCAGACGGTGAACCTTGCGTGCCGCGCCACGATGGTAGTGGGTCCGACGGTGATCGTGAGGCGCTTCGAGGCGTCGACAAGAATCTCGCCCAGGTCTAGATCGACGTGTTGACGGTAAACGGACAGGTGAACTGTTGCGGTCGTGTCGGTATTCAAAATGATGCGGGAGTCTCCGACCAGTCGGGCCTCGGCCTGCTGGCCCAGTTCGGTCGCAAGGCTGCGCTCTGTCTCGAAAGGGAGATATGGGGCCAGGAACTCGCGCGACCGCCAGTCGCCGCTCAGATCCACCGCTCCGGGCACGCCGATCGCGATGATCGCAACTGGGGTTATGATTTTGAGAAGCCGGCGACGGCGAGGCGGGGGATTAGGAGAAGAGCCGCGATGCGGGCTTCTCCGCGAGATCTTGAGGTATCCCGATAGTCGCAGTGTCCAGTTAAGTGAACCCCTCAGCCAGCGAATTGGCATCCTCACCTCCGGGGCATCTCTCAGACCTTCGCGCACGCGACACACGCCTGCAATTTGCAGGCTGGCTGTGCTCGAAGTCTTGCCTCTCTGCTGATAGAGACGGCGGGAAGGTATATTTCCGTGGATCGAGCTCGTCGCCGGGTGACTATAATGGTCGGGTTCCTGATAGTTGGGCACGAACTTATAGACCTCGGTCGTGCGATACACCCGTACGATGCGAATTTCTTGGTAGGACTGACGAACAAATTGAGGAATTCCGTCGCTTGAGCAGTGCTCGCAGCATAGCCGCTAACCACACGATGTCATTCCGCGTGCGCGCGAGAACGCGCCGATTCCCTCCTGTGCAGGACACCGGAGCGAACGATGGAACAGATCAGACGAGTACGATTGGGCGCGAGCGCGTGGAAGGCGATGCTGGAACGGTTCGCGCAGAGCGGCGTGTCGGTGGCGGAGTTCTGTGCCCGTGAAGGCGTGAGCACGACGCGCTTTTCGCTGGCGATCGGTATTGGAGCCCAAGGCGGAAGCGCATCGCAAGCGCAGGTCCGCGGCCGGGTGAGCGCACGCGAGACTGGATCATGCAATGTGTAGCCAAGACGGCACACGACGTATCGTGGATAGGCGTTCGCCCGGGCGTGGAGCCGAGGGCGGACGTTTCTGCCTGCCCCTCAGCTGAACCAACTCACGCGCATCCTCGTGGCTCCTTATACGCTGCGAGGGTATACCAGGTGCAGATCGGCGCGATAACGCTCCACATCGCCGTGCCCGGGATTGCGAGGCTGGTTGCGATCGTAATGTTCCGCGTATATGCGCAGCGTTTGTCAGGAGACGAGTCCTGCGTGCGGTTCCGTCGGAGCCGATATTGTGATACGCCTTGCTTGCTCAGCGGCGCCACTCTCAGAGAACGGGGAAGATCTGTTGGACGAACGACTTCGAGTCACTCGGGAATTTCGGAGGCGGCTAGGTATTCGAGTAACCTAAATAGCCGAGCGTAGTCGCCATCATCTGGTGCACTTTTCGGGTAAATCAACCGCTGGATGCTCGTGCTGTACCTGCCGCCAACAACGAAAGTCGAAGTGCCAGAAACAAGATACCCATGCGTATCAATTTCCGTCTGTATGATCCTCTCATCTAGCGAATTAGATGCGTATATCTCGGAAAATTTGGCCCGATCGATTCCGTTCTTCTCCACGAACTGCATATTCAGTTTGCCGTATCCGATCTCGTCGGGGTGCATAATCGTGTGATATATGGGGTAATGGTCCTTCTCAAATATCCAAAAAAAGTACGCATCGTGAAGATCATCCCGCCCTAACTGCTGGAGTGCGAAGAACATGCGTGCCTGAATGCGCGCGTGTGGGAAGACGATGGACGGTCGGCGCACGTACTCGATGTATCCGGGCTTACTCTTGAGCCACCGACGCAAGTGCTGTTGGATTTGATACGACAAGGGAGATGTGTACATGAACAGCTCAAGTACTTCGACTCTGCCGGTGGCGACGCTCGTTGGAGCCTTTCCTATCAACACGGAATAGTGCAGCCCCGCCTGCCACTGCTCTCCGGACTTTGCAGCTGCGGGTATACGCATTGGTTCGGGCTGCATGGCTGTCGGCGCGGCGGACTGCACTGATTGATAACTAGTCGGTTCACCTCGCGCAGGCGGTGCGTAGATCGCATAGAATGCGAGAGACACCAAGGCCAGGAGGAACGAGCCGCGAAAGAGTTCGCGTACTTGAGTGAGGCGTACACGCTTTACCAATCCATCGATCCCGTAACTGTTCATTTTAAAGAACACTCCTTTAAAGTCTTCACTTGCACGATGCGCGTTCCCTGAGCGTTCCGACGCTCTCGGCGCGGACGGCTATCTATTCTCTCCACCAAAAGACTTTCTCAGCGTCAACGCGTAGGTGGCGAGCCGTGGATCGCCATAGTAGCTATACCCGGCTCGTGAGGAGGAGAATCCGCCACCAACGACGTCGACAGGCGGAGAGCGGTTGAACACGTTCGTGACACTCAACTGCATTTGCAGTCCTTCAAGCAGTGATCCCCTGTTTCCTACGCGGGCGAAGTCGTAACCAACAAAGACGTCGTGATAGGTCTGTGATGGCACGCTTGCGGCGCCTTGGCTAGGGTTCAACGTGTGGGTGGGATCAAAAAAATAGGAGTCGAAGTACCTTGTCGCCCAGCCCAGCGTGTAACTTTTGAACCGCCAGGAAATGAGCGCATTTGCGTTCCACTTCAGCGCCCCACCATCGCGCTCAAGCCCACCCACGTTTCCGGCAGTTCCAACGCCTGCATACTCGACTATAGGCGCCACCGGCGCTAATTGAGTTCTCAGAGAGCCGACACGCGTGCCTCCCATGTGAATATCAAATTCACCCGAGTTAGCCGACTGAAAGTGGTAATCCATTGCGATGTCATAAGACTTAACGTCCAGCGTCGCGAGGTTAACGTACGTGACATCGATAGAAGTGATGGGTCCGACCTGAAATCCGCCACTCGCAACTCCGCGTGTGACCCTAAACGGCAGAAAGGTGATGTAGTCATTCAGGTTCGACTGAGGAAAAGGTGAGTACACGGCGATGTTTCCAGTCTTTTTAATCGCCACTCTATCAACTGACATCCGAAGCCCGTCGATGAAGCGCGGCGTTATGATAATCCCCGCTGATCGACTTTCCGACGTTTCGGGTCTCAGCTGATCATTGCCCCCTTGAACCAGCAGCGCCGTGTTGCTCAATGGTTCATTGTTGCGGAGAGGGTCCGTGAGCCCAAAAAGACCGAACGGAAACGTAATCGATGTAGCACCAGCAACCTGATTTACAGCCGGCGGTCGAAATCCTCTGCCATAGCTGGCCCTCAAAGTGAAGTCTCGAGTCGGTCCGTAACGTAAAGCGAAGGTGGGCACGGTCGAACTAATTTCATTGCGAGAATGACTGACCTGAGCAGTAGGATTTCTGTTCGCATCCACTGGCACCGATGCGGTGCCGACAATCCTGTACTGATCATGGCGAGCTGCTAGCTGTAGCTCCAACAGTCGAATAGCAGGTATCTCCCGCCGTGCAGAGATCAACGGAAAAAGAGCCTCCAGGTAAACGCTATCAACTGATTGAGAAGCCCACGGCAGAAGGGTCGTCGTACCACCAACGGAGAAGTACTGATCACTTAGCGATTCACGACGATGTTCTAGGAGTACTGTGACGGACGGTTCCACGTCGGCAAACCATTGAGGAAGGTAGCCACTGACACGGACGGTCGCGTCATTCAATGTGGTGTCGGCCGGCGTGCTCGAAGACGGCGCCGGTACAAATGGCGTGAAATCCGTTCCGTACGCGTTGGTATCCCGAAATACGTTTAGCGCTCCGCTGCCGATTGCTGCCGCTACCTGCTGGCCATTCATGTTCGATGCTTGATTGCTAAAATCGCTTCGGGTTCTGTGCCAAACGTAATCCGCACCGATGGACCACTTCGACGAGAGTCTGCCTACTAAGCCAGTGGTGGCGCGCAGAGAGCTGAGATTCGCTTCCATATTGGAGTCGCCCCCCAGCGCAGGGGTTGAGATCTGCACCGTCTGATTAAATGGATTCGCAGTGGCGCTCGCGGGTATCGTTAGGGGAAATAGTCCGGGGGTATTGCGATACAACGCCCTGTTCTCAGAAGCCGAGAACTCGGCGTACGCATCCAGCCATGAAGAGAACGAGTGCTTTAGCGTACCTATTGCCGATTTGATGGTCGGCGAGCTCAATAGCGGACGGCTCGCGCCAGCGGACGGAATGGTCTGTGCAGTCCGCGGCAAATCAAGATTGTACTTGCCGGCATTCGTCAGGAATGCGGTCCCACCATCAGAGCCGGGGCCACCATAGCCGTAAGGAACAGATGTTATGGGAGAGCCTAGTGATTGCCCATTCGACTTCAGTGTCAAGGGCGTGCCGTTCGCGCTCCGAATATTCGTTGTCGCACCTAGGATCGGCGCTACGGCACCATAAATGCTAGCAGGATTATTCTGCAAAACCGTTTCTAGTGCACGACGAGTGAAGTGCCGATCCCTGGTTAGCAGATCTTCAGTCTCAGCCCACGACGCAGAGATCATCAGATTCGTCTTTCCACCTCGAAAGTTGGCCCCACCCGCGACGTCGACGTTACGCGCGGTGGCTCCGCCATCGAAGGCGCCTCCGTAGGAAAACTTTGTCTCCAATCCGCGATAATTGTGGCGCAGAATAACGTTAACGACTCCACCTGTAGCTCCACCCCCATAAATACCGGACGCGGTAGCCGGGAGAATCTCTATTCGCTCGACTGCTGCCAATGGAATCGAGTTGAGATCTGGTTGAGCAGGATTGGATGAGTTTCCGAATCCGGCTGCGCGTCGCCCATCGATGAGTATTAAGGTTTCATCGGAGCCGAGTCCGCGAAGGTTGACTTTGCTGACTGCGCCTTGATTTCCTCCTTGAACAGCCGCGCTTAGAGAGCCAGTTGCCATCAGCAGTTGGCTCTTCAATAGGCCATCTAAGTTTGATGCGCCGGAGTGCTCGATCGCACCTCGATCAATGACCACGTAGGGCTGCGCATCATCTCTGCTGCGCTTGATATCAGAGTTTAGCGACTGCGAACCTGATATCACGACCTCAGGTATGCCGCGCATTTCTTCCAACTTGCTTGAAGTGTCTGAAGCGTGTTCTGATCCCTTATTAATCTCAACTCCCGAAGATTGTGCTTCTGCATTACGAACTTGCGTTAATCGCGCAGCAGGGTAATCTTTATCCGCGACGCGAGAGCTGTCGCCGATCAATATTGCTACTGTCCTTTGATTCACGAATTCGTATCTGAGATTTGTCCCGGACAGCAGGTTTTGGAGTGCCCCCTCTGGCGTAAACGTACCGACGAGTTGCTGCGGAACAGACAGCTTGTCGATAACGGACGTGGCAGGCACAAGCACCGAGTAGCCGGTTTGCTGCGCCCAGACATTCAGCGCCGTGTCGAGCGGCTGAATATCGATTCGCACGAAGCGCGACTGGGATTGCGGAGCGCATATCGCTACCAACGAGACGAGAGCCGAGGACAATCCGAGGAGGGATGTACGGTATAGGCGCATTCGCGACTGCCATTTCATCGGTTTTCTCTCTCAGTGTTGTTGTAGGAAGGGCGGGAAGACGCTTCGATGTTGTAACTGAACGACGCACCTAGAGAGACGCGCTGGCGACCTGATTCCGTTACGAAGGGTTTAGCGGTCACACATAAATGCTCCGCTCAGTCAGACACTTTGCCGATCGTATTCACTACTACGTCGATTGGACCGCAACGGCAAGGCGTACATCGGGCTCTTTTGGCGCATGAACTTCGTCGGGTCGACGATTTCCCAGCATGATGGCGGGCCTCGTCCGACGGAAAAACGAGACTCTGCCGCAGATACTGCAGCGGCTCGATGCGGCTCTGGTCCCGTCCGTCGTCGAAAATCGCAT